>Ga0247844_1004737_pt1 | contig 18100 bp, 10 predicted proteins | sample LaCtaG_FD_192421 | JGI IMG/M metagenome (GOLD analysis project Ga0247844, IMG submission 192421) | Freshwater microbial communities from meromictic Lake La Cruz, Castile-La Mancha, Spain - LaCruzMarch201714.5m_1 | ecosystem: Environmental > Aquatic > Freshwater > Lake | place: Spain: Castile-La... | reverse complement strand
CTTTAAAGCGCATGAACAAGATGCGTTATTGACAGTTTTCAATGAACTTTTGGTGACACAACCCTACTGGACAGAGCTTTTATTGAGCATTTAAAAAATGAGGGGATTCTTAAGACCAAAATGAGCATAAAGCCCCCCTAAAATCTGACCAAAAAAATATTTTCTCGTGCAAAACTATAATTTAAATTCTAACGTTCTTAGCCAACAAAGCGCCCTTGGGCGCGCAAGGATGCAACTCAGCTCAGGTGTTTGATATTCAGTTGCAGCATCCTTTGGTTTTACTAATTTTAGCATTTTCTTTTCATGAAATTACGTAACAAATTGCAAGCTAAATCTTTTTCAACCCATTCCGTAATTTTCCATACAATATGTTATAATCAAACATAATTAATCATCAAAAAAAAATGAATATTAGTCCCATTGAAATTGGATTGTCCTTTCTGGAGGGGTTGGCACTTATTGCTTCACCTTGTATCTTACCGGTATTGCCGCTAATGCTTGCAGGATCCTTAGAAGGCGGTCGCCGACGTCCTTTAGGAATCATTATTGGGTTTGTCAGCGCATTCACATTATTTGCGCTCTTATCACGACATCTGGTTATGGCCTTCCATATTGATCTTGACTCTATTAAATACACGTCTCTAGTATTTTTATTATTATTCGGTTTGGTTCTTTTTTCAGAAAAGCTGTCATTAAAATTCAGTGCGCTAACACAGCGATTCGCTAACATTGGTGGACATCTATCTGCCAATGCAAAACAAGGTTTCGGTAGTGGACTTTTGCTTGGCATGTTAATTGGACTGGTTTGGACGCCCTGTGCTGGACCAATACTTGCTGCTGTATTGGTCCAGGTTATCCGCCAGCAAAGTGACTTACAGGCATTCTTTCTGATTGCGGCATTCGCTTTAGGCTCAGGTTTGCCGATGCTTGCTATTTCCCTTATTGGTAGAAACGTTATTGGCAAACTGGGTTTCTTCACTCGCCATGCTGAAACCGTGCGAAAACTCTTCGGAATTATTATCCTACTAGCCGTCCTATTTATAGCTTCTGGTGCTGATGTTAAAACATGGGGCGGAAAAAAAGAGAGTCCCATCGTCAGCATGCAAAGTGGTATCATCAATGCGCTCACCAACCCCTATCCCTCACCAGAATTTTCCGGTATCGAAGCTTGGTTTAACAGCCCACCGCTTGCGATTGCAAATCTTAAAGGTAAAGTGGTGTTAATAGATTTCTGGACCTATTCTTGCATCAACTGCATACGTACCTTGCCATCTATTACTGACTGGGATCGAAAATATCGTAACAAGGGACTTATCATTATCGGTGTCCATGCCCCTGAATTTGAATTTGAAAAAAACCCTAAAAATATCGAAAATGCTATTGCCGCGCATCAGATTAGCTACCCAGTAGCTGCTGATAACCACCTTGATACTTGGACAAACTTCAACAACCACTACTGGCCTGCTCATTACCTGATTGACAAAAATGGGCATGTTGTTTATACCCATTTTGGAGAAGGTGATTATGGCATTACTGAAAATAATATACGCTTTCTGCTAGGGTTGAAAAAAATCACGATGTCGCCGGACGCTGTTGTGAGTAGTGTCTCACAAACACCGGAGACTTATTTGGGGAGCTCTCGAGCAAGTCATTTCAGCAATCATCCCGAATCATTACCCCCCAATCATTGGGGCATCTTGGGTAAATGGCGCATTGAAAATGAGCGCATTATCTCCAATGAAGCAGGTGCAACACTGCTATTAAATTTCACCGCTGGCAAGGTATTTCTAGTGATGGGAGCACCAAAAGGTCAGCCTACAAAGGTGAACATCACGTTAAATGGAAAGTCAGTCGGCCAATTGACTATCAATGCGCATAAGCTTTATATACTGGTTAAACAAAACAGTTCAAAGAAAGGACTTCTGGAAATTAAGGCCAATTCACCAGGCCTGGAGGCGTATGCTTTTACATTTGGAAATGCATCACCAAACCACACGGAGAATATACACATGAATGAAATGCAAAAATATGTGACGCAGCAAAATGGCACGGAGCCAGCTTTCAATAATGCTTACTGGGATAACCATGCAGAAGGAATCTATGTTGATATTCAGTCAGGTGAAGTTTTGTTTTCATCTATAGACAAGTTCGACTCTGGTACTGGCTGGCCGAGCTTCACCAAACCAGTGGACTCTAAGAATGTTTCTAAAAAAACCGATGCTTCATTCGGCATGTCCAGAACAGAGGTACGTTCAGTAAAAGGAAACTCTCATCTTGGGCATCTTTTTGAAGACGGCCCCAAAGACAAAGGCGGATTACGATATTGTATTAATTCAGCGGCTCTTAAATTCATACCCAAGAACAAGATGATTGATGAAGGATACGGGGAATACCTTAACTTGTTTTATAAGGCTAAAAAAATAGATTAGTGGCTTTCTTATAGTATTTTAACCTCACTATGATATTTTATTTCACCACCATGTTTTTTTATTATTCACAATAATGACTTTATCAGTTACAATATTATACCTGAATTGATAAGGCAGTATTATTCATGAAATTAAAAATCGATAATAAAATTATAAGTCGCCCACAAGGATGTGTCTAATGAATAACTATATTGATAATGAAGTTCCAGTTGAAAATGATTTGAGAGTGCTTGCACAAGATGCCGAATCCTCAATGCACGCACTCAGTGAAGAGGAAAATGCGTGTTTTCAGGATGCCTTAAACCATTACGAGCCATCTATAAAAGCAGCCGGCATTGCAAATATTATGGATGACTTAAAAGACATGCTTAGATCTCGTTATCAGGAAAATCCTGCCATATTTCGTTTTCCTACATTCACCTACCCCTTGCCTTTAGAATGGAACGAATTTCAAGACCTTGAATTCTCCCAACACGACCACAACAAGGACGAGGCCATCAAGGCTTATGCTCAGAACAAAGATCACACCGCCCTGCGCTTTCTGTCCGCACCAAATCATTTGATGCATCCGTTAGCCGAATTTATTAATAGAAAAGAAATGCGAGCTCTATTTGTAGAATACCAACTGCAAATTTGCCTTTTTTACCTAGCAGCGATAGATACTGAATCTATTCCTACTAATGGTTATACCATCGCTACACGATTAGATGGTTTCATTGAAGAATTGGCTCTTATGGGACGTGCTCATAATTGGAATCCTAATCCAGATAATAGAGAAGAGGAGAAGGACGACCTTAAACGAGATAGACCGAGTTGTTACTCAGGAATTAGGCGGCGGTTATATGAGTCTGTAAGGGGCCATGCGCTCTTAAATATTTTAACAATAGATATCATTAACGCAGAGCTCCGTGATTTTGTACGCAAGCATGTTAAAGATACCGTAAATGAGAGCAACCGAAGCCTTATTAAAACAGCTTGGGACAACATTATACTTGGTGACCTTGAAAACGTGGATTGGGTGGCATTACAGAAGCTTAATATGCCTTGTCAAAAGAAAGACCAATTAATCACCTCATTAGAATCTAAATACGGCCGTCAATTTTCAGTTAATCCCGCATTTAAAGAACATATTGATAATTTATTTGACGAAGACACCCATATTATGAAATTTGGCCATTTTCTTGACATTGGCCATTTTGATACAGAGAACCTTTTGAATACCCCAGCAGAAGATACTTTGCCATCATTATATTACTGGCTAAATAAGTACACTGTGGGCTTATGTGTAGCAGCAATTTCAGGCCTTATAGAAGCTTTTGTTATCAATGCTATTGGCATCACTTTGTCGTCATTAACCGCGATTGGAGGGCCTATCGCATTGGGTATTTTAGCCGCTCTTGTTTTTCAAAACCATACTCAAGCTGTAGCCCAAGCCCAACCTTAAGAACTCAATCTCATCCCCCAAAAGGATGTCGGGAGATGAGAAAAATTTCATATCCGCGCTATTTTTTCACTTGTACCCCTATGCAAGATGTTCTACTATTACTAAAAAATTAAGCCCAATCACCTATGTATCGATTATTGACAGATGTGCATATACCCTATATTGATACGTTTTTTAAAGAAAACTTTGTCATCACACGGTATGAGAACCTTACTAAACTAGAACAGTTGATTGGCGAACAAGATATTTTAATTTGTCGTTCAACAACGTCTATTGATAAAAAAATACTTGCAAAAACTCAGCTTCAAATTGTGGCCACGGCCTCAAGTGGAACCAATAATATTGATAAAAAAGCATTAAAAAATCGCGGGATTGCTTTTTTCTCAGGGCACGGCGCTAACGCAGCTTCGGTCTGCGACTATATGACCAGCACCTTGGCCTACTTAAAAATACATGTTGGTATCTCTCAACAAAAAGTCGCTATCATAGGCTTCGGACCGGTGGGGCAAGCGGTTTACAAACGTTTGAAGCATTTGAAATTTGAATTAGGGGTGTATGATCCCTTGTTTAATCACATTCCAGATGCCATTACACTCGATCAACTCACATCTTTTCCTATCATTTGTTTACATCCTAATCTCCATCGAGATCAACCCTTCCCTAGCTTTCAATTATTTAATCGACAACGTTTATCGCATTTATTACAAGATGTATGCATTATCAATGCAGCAAGAGGGGAAATTGTCTCAGAAGAAGCTATTTTATCTCCGCATTTTAAAGGCCTGTACTGTACCGATGTATACTGGAAAGAGCCTGACATCAACCCTAAGATTGTTGACAAAGCCCTACTGTGCACCCCCCATATTGCAGGACATAGTCTCGATTCGAAAAAAAGAATCACAGCACTGATAAGCCAGCAGATTCACCAACATCTCAATCTTCCATTAATATTGGATGAAACAATATCAGGTGAAAAAGAAATTCCTTTGATTGACAATTGGCATGATAAAGCGCTAAGAATTTATAACCCAAAAGATGAAACAGACGCTTTAAAAGCAGATTCAAGTGCCCAAAACTTCCAACTACTCCGCAGAGCCCACCACTTGCGACACGATTTTCCCTGGTTCTTTTAATAATTGATATTGCTTAATGCCCACCCAAAACAACACAAAGCTAGCACTTAACAATGAACTCACTTCAAAAATAGCTGTCCATCCATAATGCTCGGAAATATACCCTCCTACCGGACCTGCAATCAGCTTAGGAATAATTGTAATCATAATCCATAAAGAAAAATGGGTTGCAGTATGGGCTGGGTTTACAATATGCATTAAGAATGCAACCATGGTCGTAGAGCATAAGCCGGTTGCAAGATTTTCAAAACCAACTGTAGTCCATAACCACACACTAGACATTGGATACAAGCTTAAGGCCATAAACATTAAATTACTAAGGACCTGCAAGCCTCCAAATACCAATAATAAATGTAGTAATGAAAACCGCCAAATGAAAAATGCTGCTAATCCACTACCAGCCAACTGAGCAAATAAACCAAAAATTTTATTGATATAAGCAATATGCGATAAACTTAATCCCAATCCACGCATCATAAACGGGATAATAATAGGACTGGAATTGGAAACAAATACTTCACCAAACTTCGTGCAAATTAATAAACCCATTATCCATAACAGGCAAGGTTGTTGTAAAAAGTCTTTATAAGGGCCTGTCAATGCAGGCTCATTTAATTGAGCAACATCAGGCTCAGGGCTATATATAACCAATAGAATTCCGAATAGGAAAAACAAGCCCAAAACCGCATAGGTTAAAGAAAACCCCCAATGTTCGGCAAATACTAGTGCTAAACCTCCAGAAATGAGCAAGGCGATTCGATAGGCATAAATAGCAACAACAGCACCAAAACCAAACAATGCTGTGGGTAAAAATTCAATACGATGTGCATCGATGACCAGATCTTGTATTGAAGACAAAAAGGATAGCAAAAAGGCCATAGTCAAGAGGATATAAGAACTGTGTTGGGGACTGCCAAAAGCCATTGCTTCAATGGCGATCAACAACAACACCTGAATAGCTATTAACCAGGTTTTTCTTCTCCCTAGATATTTAATAAAATATTTATCGACCAACGGGCCCCAAATAAAGCGGAATAAAAAAGGTAAATTCAATAAACTTAAACTTGAAATAAAAAAAACAGATGAGCCTGATTTAGTAAACCACGCTTGCAGAGTGGTTCCAAACATTGAAGCAGGTAGTCCTGATAAAAAACCAAGCGCAAAAATAATAAAAAATTGATTTGATCTTAATAAAAATTGTGGATTAGACATAAAGAGTTTTTCGCCCTATTTTATTAAATAGGGCGCCTTGATATTACTTCGCTTTTTGAACCGAAATCAGATGAATCTTAAAAATCAAAGTTTCATTCGGGCCTATCATAGAACCTACAGCTTGAGCACCATAAGCCAAGTGTGCAGGAATATAAACTTGCCATGTGGAACCAACAGGCATTAACTGCAATACTTCAGTCCATCCTTTAATCACTTGATTCACTTTAAAAGAAATAGGATGACCTTGTTTTTCGCTACTGTCGAAAACCTGACCATTAATTAATGTGCCAGTATAATCCACGGTAACGGTATCATTTTCAGTCGGTTTCTCACCTGTACCCATGACATCTACTTTATACTGAACACCAGAGGTGGTCGTTATAACACCTTTTTGTTTTTTATTATTTTCTAGAAAATCCAAACCTATTTTTGCGTTTTTATCTGATTTAACCTGCATTTCCGCATTACGTTTTGAAACGTAATCTTTTTGAAAATTCATGAGAACCTCTTTCATTTTTTCATCAGACAATTGTAGTTTACTAGCTGAAAATCCATCTTTTAAACCCATGGCTAATGAATTGATATCTAAATCCAATTTTTGTTTTGCCATATTCCGACCTAAATCCACACCGATACTATAAGATACCATTTGTTGATTGGTTGTTAATGAACTCACTTTATCGTCAGCAAAAGCTACTGCACTCAATAATCCCGCCAAGGCGAATACCATTGGTTTTAATTTCATCATGTTCTCCCTGTTTATACCACCCGTAACATCTTCCTTGTTGCTGGCAAGATCCATCAACAAAAACAGCATAATATCACGGTTTATGAATTGTTGTTGATTAATAGGCATTACCTACAATCCAATATAATCATTATAAGAGCTCCTGATAACAGCCAAATTTTGATAGCCTTGTTATGCAGGAAAAAAATTACAGCCATGACATTGATCGCCATCACAGTACTCCTCGATTATATTGAAAGAAGTGAGGATTGTAAATAAATGCCGCTTATCACAAAGCTTAAGATTTTAAAATCTCTAAGTATTTGATATGATAAATAAATAATTCCTATAAAAAACAACCATGCAAAATTCAAATATTTATTCTGTTTCGGAATTAAACGCCAGAGTCAAGACAACACTTGAGTCGAAAATAGCGGACGTGTGCGTCACTGGAGAAATATCTAACTTAGTCAAAGCAAGCTCTGGGCACTGCTACTTCACTTTAAAAGATAGTAAGGCTCAAGTACGCTGTGCTTGTTTTTCTGGAACAAATCGAAAGCTATTGATGGAAAATTTAAGCAATGGTCAACAAGTATTAGTCTATGGGAAAATTACTTTATATGAACCTCGAGGCGATTATCAGCTGATTGTATCCCATCTACAAGATACGGGCATTGGCTTGCTTTATCAGCAGTATTTACAGCTTAAGAATAAATTAGAACAACAAGGCTTGTTTTCACCAGAATTAAAAAAACCCATCCCCTTATTTCCCAAACATATTGCCATCATTACCTCTGCAACTGGCGCGGCCATACATGACATTATGACCACATTGCAACGCCGTTACCCTCTTGCTATAGCCAAGTTGTATCGCAGTGAAGTACAAGGCATTGATGCCCCAAGACAATTAATTAGCGCACTTGGGGCCATCGAGATTGATGCGCGTGCCGATGTTATCATCCTTGGCAGAGGCGGTGGAAGCATCGAAGACTTATGGGCATTTAATGATGAGAAACTCGCGCATGCTATTTTGAAATGCAAGATTCCTATTATTGCGGGTATTGGTCATGAAACTGATTTTACCATCGCTGATTTTGTAGCCGACTATCGAGCCGCAACACCAACAGCCGCAGCAGAGAAAGCAACCCCCAATCAATTAGAACTTATGCATCATCTCAAACATTGGCAAGCAAGACTATTGCAGTTAATGACTAAAAAAATTGAGCAGCACCAAAAAACCATTGAATGGATCTATCGTCAACTGGCATCACCAGAAAAACTTCTTATCATCCCTTGGCAAAGACTGGATTTCAGCACGCGGAGCTTACATGACTACATCAATGTTTATTTCAACCAGAAACAGAATCATCTCACTTGGTTGACTAAGCGTTTACAAACCCAGAGCCCAAGCTATCAATTCCAGCTTAATCGAGAGCGCCATAACAATCTCACAAGTCGCCTACAACGGGCAATGACAAGATATATCGAGCTCAGATCTCAACTTGTAGGCGGGCTTATCAATACCTTTAATGCCATTGGGCCACAAGCCACACTTCAACGCGGCTACGCCATAGCAACTTTTGAAGATAGTGTCCTTAGAGATAGCGCTCAAGTTACAACGGGTTCAAAAATCAACATACAGCTTTATCAAGGTCAATTAACATCTAAAGTTTTGGAGATTAAACAGTGAATAGCCTATTAAGTTCAATGTTATTGTTACAGCATACTATTCAATCATCAATGAGTTATTTATTCTTTCTAAGCTTGTTTCTATTGGCTATGCTGTATGCATTTCGTTTTTTTCGACCCTATCTTGTGTTTTTAGGCATCATACCTAGAAAGTGGTTTGGCGTGTTAGGTATTTTTACCTCACCATTTATTCATGCTGACTTTAATCACTACTTTTTCAACCTTTTTCCATTAATTATATTAAGCGCTTTTTTGATGGCATTTGGCTTTTATTTTTATTTGAACATCAGTGTCATTCTCATCGTTTTAAGTGGAACACTTATCTGGTGTTTTGCAAGACCTGGCGTGCATATAGGCGCTAGTGCTCTAATCACAGCTTACTGGGGATTTTTAGTTACTGAAGCATTTTTAGGTGGTAGTAATAATCTCAATAACTTCATCGGGTTTATTTGTCTTTATTATTTTACTGGGATATTTTTTGGCATTTTCCCAAGAGAAGAACAGGTTTCATGGGAGGGGCACTTATTGGGACTTATCTCAGGGGTTGGTATTTACATTGCCGCTTATTATATTCCAGCAATTCATCATCTGATTTTTGATATGCGATATCCGATTACTTTATCTTAATGATTGCATCCTGCGTAAGGCTTTAAGCTTGTTTGTAGCAACTTTTTCACTCCCCTTAGCCTCACCTCATATTTGGCATACATTAAGGTTTTATCTCGACTCACCTAGTCCCAATACGGTTACTACAGCTTGTGCAATTTCAGGTACATCAAACAGTTCTTGTAAGACTGTCTTTGTCTTCTCATCAATTTATCGAAGTTTCTTTTCATCTGGTGAATGCACTGGAAACTAGGTGCTCGATAATATCGCCATTAGCCGGGTTCTGTCGCAAAAATTTTTAAAATCTAAAAACGAGTATTCTCCGGGCGAGCTTAGGCAGCCAGGGTATTGAATTGCTCAAAGATTGTCATATTGTCGGAATTCTGATGTTGATTTTTTTTATAAATCGATGATCTTGTTCAACAATATTATTGAGGTATTGGATTCACCTCACGGTTAATTGAACGAACATAAAACCCAGCAAACACAACAATGCAAGCTTCAAATTAATCGTATCTATCCCAGCTTTATTTGCGCCGCTCTTGTCGATGACTACCTTGTCTGACAACCCATTAGACCCAGCCCTAGCAGCAGGCTCGTCACGTTTTTCAGAAAGCATAAAATAAAAAGTTTGACCTTCTTTGTCAACGGCACGATATAAGTATACCCATTGACCTTTTACTTTATCGTCCATGCGCCATGAAATTCTAACAGGGCGCTTATAGCGCTTGCGGAAGGACTCTTCCAGTTGAGGTGCATAATGAATAACCCAGCAATTGATGGTGGAGTGGTCAACCTTGGGGCCGCGCTCTGATGCCAGCCAGCTTAATGCGTAGGCTACGTACCAACAAACTAGCATTACAATCATCTCTTTTTTAAAGTGGCGCTGTTTAAAACTGATCATTAGATACCACTGTCTTGGTTTCAATGATTTAATTATTGACATGAGCCAGGTTTTGCGACAGAACCACTCGAGAAAGTGTCAACTAACTTGCAAAGCATTATATATTTACTATAATATATGTAAACTATTCAATCAGGCGGCTGATATGGTAAGCTTAAATGAAAAACGTTTGACTGCAACAGGCATCAATCAAGCTGTCAATGAAATCCAAGAAACAGCTCAACGAAATGCGCTCAAAGCAGGAAAGTCAGTTGAGGTTCTAGTATCGGAAAAATTAGACGCAGAAAAAGATGTATTAAAACGTATCTATTTTCCTAATATGAACACACAACAAATTCAAGGTGAAATCCAGTCGGCTCGTTTTGCAGAATTTCCCCAATTAAAATATGTGCTTGGTTGTATTTTTGCTCAAGAGAAACATCCTGGGGTTATAGCCATACCTGAAAGTCTTCCTGATTGGACACCACCTCACACCTATACTAAAAAAAGTCTTCAAGACTTAATTTCAAAATATAGATATTTCGATATCACAAGCGAAGCTATGGAGTTTTTTGAGACACTACAGCCGCTTTGTCGTAAAATGACTCAATTGGTTGAACGCCAAGCCGATGATGATGAAATGGCTTACAAACTCATGGTATTGTTCCCTCAGCGCGATGAATTTTCAGATCATACTGGATGTCTAAAAGCAATCTCTGAGAAATTTAATGGTATATCAAAAAAAGTTCAAGCACAAAAACCTTACCACCGGGCCTTTGTAACTGAACTTGGTAATTTTCCAAGTTTTGAAACTCAGGAAAAAATAGATGCGTGGCGAGAATTCATAGTTAGAGAAAAATTTGATGCTTTAGCTTTCTTCGCTGATTGTAACTCATTTACATCTATACCAAAAAATCTCAAGGAAGCTAAAACAGCGCAACTAGCAAAACGCTATTCTAGAGCCGAAGAAGACATAGAATTTGCAGCATTTTGTAAATCACTTTTAATTGATAATGATGGATTTGAATCAGGATTGGAATTTATTAGAGCGGGTTGGCCAACAAAAATTGTCGACAATTTGCCCGATGTGGGTGTTATTAAGCACGATGTCGACAACTATGAATATCGGTGGGTTAAGCTTCCACAAAGAGAAAAACATGCTTTATATTTAGGGAAAATGACTGGTTGTTGCCAATTTATTAATGGAGATTCGCGTCAATGTGTTATTGATGGTATTAGTCTTTCTGACAATGGTTTTTATGTGCTCCTTAAAAAGAAAATTACACAACAACCAGCCACAGAACCAAAGAAAGATGGAGCAAATGTACTCGATGGCGAGATCGTTGCTCAGTCTTACGCCTGGATAAGTACAAATGGTAATTTATGTTTGGATTCCCTTGAATGGAACCAAGAACGTGTGAGTGAAGAAATACTGGAAACACTGATGTCAAAATTTGCAGATAAGGTATTCCAAAAATATCCTCTAGTTAAATATGTCAATGTTGGAACAGGTGGACATACACCAGAACAGTTTGGTCCAATAGCACTACTGAGCGAAACGCAAAGACAAGGCACGACATATGGAGATGCAGCAGTGCAATTTTGTATTAAATCCAAATTGAATCCAGAAGTGACCAGCTGGTTGAGCGAATCCCCTGAGTTTAACGGATTGGACGAAACCTTACAGAAAAAAATTCGATATTTATCACCCTATTTGGAATCAAAAGATTTGAGGCCGGTAACGATAACCAGTATGTCTAACTTATTAAAAACATGTTTGTTTCAACCTTTTCCGGCAATTTTTGAAAAATTAACCACCTCTGATTTTCAGCGTTTAGCATTTGAGGATTATCAAAAGCTCCCTCTAAATGTTCAAAAAAAAGTTACGGCATTTCGTAAATTATTGAATTGTGAAAACTTCGAAAGATTATTGCAATGGCTTCCGACGTTCCTGCCCCAAGAATATCTAAATATACTTGTATCGAGAAACCAATTAGGGCAAACAATACTCCATACTGCTGCACAGCAACCAAAGTTTTTAGAAACAATTTTGCAGTGTCTTCAACCAAAAGACCTTCTCGCTGCGGTCCAAACAAAAGACAGCAATGGAAACACAGTATTACAACTAGCCACAAGCAACCCCAATTCTTTGGAAATAATTTTGGAACAAATTACAGAAGAAGACCGTCTCGCTGCGGTCCAAACAAAAGACAGCAATGGAAACACAGTATTACAACTAGTCGCAAGTAACCCCGAATCTTTGAAAATGATTTTGGGTCGAATTACAGCAGAAGAATGCCTTACTGCGGTCCAGGATAAAGACAGCAGTGGATACACATTATTACAACTAGTCAAAAGTAACCCCAATTCTTTGAAAATAATTTTGGAACAAATTACAGAAGAAGACCGTCTCGCTGCAGTCCAAGTTAAAGACAGTTATGAACAAACAGTATTACACCTAGTCGCAAGTATCCCCGAATCTTTGAGAATAATTTTGGATCAAATTCCAGCAGAACTATGCCTCGCTGCGGTCCAGGATAAAGACAGTGATGAACAAACAGTATTACACCGAGCCGCAAGCATCCCCGAATCTTTGACAATGATTTTGCAGTCTCTTCTTCCAAAAGACCGCCTCTCTGCGGTCCAGGATAAAGACAGAGATGAAAAAACAGTATTACACCTAGCCGCAAGTATCCCCGAATCTTTGAAAATGATTTTGGGTCTTCTTCCAAAAAAAGACCTCCTCGCTGCGCTTCAAACAAAAGACAGCAGTGGAAACACAGTATTACACCTAGCCGCAAGTATCCCCGAATCTTTGAGAATAATTTTGGATCAAATTCCAGCAGAACTATGCCTCGCTGCGGTCCAGGATAAAGACAGTGATGAACAAACAGTATTACACCGAGCCGCAAGTATCCCCGAATCTTTGAGAATAATTTTGGATCATCTTCCAGGAAAAGTCTGCCTCGCTGACGTCCAAAAACAAGACAGGCATGGAAGAACAGTATTACACCAAGCCGCAAGCAACCCCGAATCTTTGACAATGATTTTGGAGCTAATTCCAGCAGAAGAATACCTTGCTGCGGTCCAAGTTAAAGACAATTATAAACAAACAATATTACACCGAGCCGCAAACAACCCCGATTCTTTGACAATAATTCTGCAACTTCTTCCAGAACAAGCCCGTCTCGATGCAGTCAAAGAAGCAGACGAGGATGAGGAAACAGTACTCCATGCTGCAACAATTAACATCGAGTCTTTGAAAATAATTTTGAAACAAATTCCAGAAAAAGACCTCCTTGCTGCAGTCCAAGTTAAAAACACAAATGAACAAACAGTATTACACCTCGTCGCAAATGACCCCGATTCTTTGAAAAAGATTTTGGTTCGAATTACAGCAGAAGAGTGCCTCTCAGCGGTCCAGGATAAAGACAGCAGTGGAAACACAGTATTACACCGAGCCGCAAACAACCCCGATTCTTTGAAAACAATTCTGGAACTTCTTCCAGAAAAGGCCCGTCTCGAGGCAGTCAAAGCAGCAGACAACGAAGGTAAAACAGTACTCCATGCTGCTGATGCATGGAATACTGAGTCCTTAAAAGCAATTTTGAAGTGCCTTTCACCAGAAGACCGCTTAGAGGCATTCAAAGCAGTAAACTCGAAGGTGAAAACAGAGCAAGATGTTTTAGAACAATTCCCTGAGTCTTTTCTAGCAACTCTAGGCTATAATAAAAATGATTCCCCCTCCCCCGTATCACCTTCTTCAATGTTCAAACCACCAACGGACCCAAAAAATGACGCAACAGTAGTAAACCCCCAAAATGAGACAATGAAAAAAAAATAGACCATAGTACTTGGGGTTAAAAAAATGGCAAAAAAAATTCAGTGAAGCATTTAAAAACTCATAAGACGGTCGCGGCAGGAACAGGATTTACCTCCTGCCCCCCGCACAGATCCGGACGTACGCTACTAACACATCCAGCTCCTACGGGTGTGGGTCTAGCACTGTTAATGGCCAATTAAAATGGTCCACTAGCGGACAATAAAATTGATCCACTTTAGTAGAAAAATTATACTAACATTCAGTCGATTAAATTGAATGATATATAAATATGAAGTAGTGGATCGTGATACATAAAAAAAATCTAGTGACTGTTGATCGCCAGATTTTGATCTTCTTTGCCAGATTTGCAAGCTTTATTTGCTTAACTGATCGGCATTAGCCCCCTTTCTTGCCTTAAATTTCAGGCAAGGCCATCAGACTTGCGTTGCCACCCGCTGCAGTGGTATCAATGGTGAAAGTGCGTTCATGGCATAATCGTTGCAGATAAAAAGGCCCCCCTGCTTTGGGGCCTGTACCTGATAAGCCCTCACCACCGAAAGGTTGTAGACCGACGACAGCACCAATCATATTGCGATTGACATAACAATTGCCGACATGGGCATGTTTTCGAATATAATCGACCGTTTCTCCAATTCGACTTTGAATCCCCAATGTCAAGCCATAACCACTGGCATTAATTTGTGACACCACCTCTTCAAGTTGGGACGCTTCAAAGGGGATAACATGTAAAACGGGACCAAATACTTCTTTTTTGAGATCATGAAGTGATGGAATTGTAAAAGCAATCGGTGCCAAGAAGTTCCCAAATGCTGTGGCCGCATTTATCTGACACTCAAAAATCAGTTCATGAGATTCTTTCATGTCAACAACATGTTGTTGAAGTGCAACCAATGCCTCTTTATCAATCACAGGTCCGACATCGGTTGTCAAATATTGGGGAAGTCCAATGTTTAATTCAGCCATTGCGCCTTGCAGGAGTGTTTTAAAACGTGGATAGACATCTTGTTGGATAAAAAGTACACGTAAAGCCGAGCAACGTTGGCCTGCACTTCCAAATGCTGATATTAAGACATCATTGACCACCTGCTCTAATAAAGCCGAAGAATCAACAATCATGGTATTTTGCCCGCCCGTTTCAGCAATAAGGGGGACGATAGGACCTGTGCTAAGGGCTAAAGATTTGTTAATCAGATGCGCTACCTGCGTTGAACCCGTAAAAATCACACCAGCAACTCTCGCATCATTGACTAAAGCAGAACCGATGGTATCCCCGAGTCCGGGTAATAATTGAATCACACCTCTAGGAAAACCAGCTTGGTGCATCAGTCGAACAGCTAAAGCGGCCATTAACGATGTTTGTTCTGCAGGTTTTGCCAATACGCAATTGCCAGTGACTAAACATGCAACCACTTGACCGACAAAAATAGCCAATGGAAAATTCCAAGGACTGATACACACCATGGTCCCACGGGGATGCATAGACAGCGCATTGGTTTCGCCGGTATAACCTGTAAAGAATCGAGGGCTTTCCATAAGTTTTCTCGCTTCTACAGCATAATAGCGGCAAAAATCGATGGCTTCTCTTAACTCTGCGATGCCATCAGACATGGTTTTGCCCGCTTCAAGACACGCAAGCACCATTAACTCGACCTCATGTCGTTCTAACAGATCTGCAAATTTTTCTAAGATTTGGGCGCGATGCGACACCGTGGATTGGGACCAAGATACAAAAGCCTTTTGCGCTTCTTCAAAAGCACCATTGACATCATCAAGATTGGCATATTGCACTTCACCGATGATTTGATTGTGATTTTGGGGTGAGTGCACTGACAAGTATGGTGTTTGAGACGCTATTTCTTTGACCAGTATCGGAGCTGCTTGCCATTGAGAATCTTTAAACATATCCATGGCTTTTTGCAGGTCTGCCATGGCTTGACGATCACTCCAATCAATACCTTTGGAATTGTCTCGCTCAGGTTTGAAAATATCAATCGGTAAAGGTATATTTTGATTAATCAAGGGCAATAGTTCTTTGGCCTGTGAAACGGGATCTTCAACAAGTTTGTCTAAAGGCGTACTCTCATCAACAATACGATTCACAAATGAGGAGTTAGCGCCATTTTCCAATAAACGTCGTACCAGATAAGGCAACAAATCTTCATGACTTCCGACAGGGGCATAGACACGACAGGCAATACCCAATTGCGTCGCAGGTACAATTTGATCGTATAACTCTTTGCCCATGCCATGTAAACATTGAAATTCATAATCATGGTAAGCACCTGCCAGTTCTATAATTAAAGCCACACTATAGGCATTATGCGTGGCAAAAGCAGGATAAATTTCTTTCGTATAAGTCAAAAGCTTTCGTGCACATGCCTGAAAAGAAACATCAGTAAATACTTTGCGCGTAAACACTGGATACTCTGCAAGTCCATTCATTTGCGAACGCTTGATCTCACTATCCCAATAAGCGCCTTTAATTAAACGGACCATAATACGCCGCCCACCCTGACGGGCCAAGTCTGCGATAAAATCAATCACATAAAATGCTCTTTTTTGATAAGACTGAATCGCAAGACCCAAACCATTCCATCCACTGAGACTTTCATGCAGATACACTCGGGCAAAAATATCTAAAGATAAATCCAAGCGTTCGGATTCCTCGGCATCTACAGTAAGTGCCACACTATATTGTTTAGCAAGTTGTGCCAAAGCCAATAACTTTTCGCTGAGTTGTTCACATACTGTGACAGCAAATGCTTCTTGATAACGAGGATGCAAGGCAGAAAGCTTAATCGAGATATTGGATTTTTGCTCAAGCGCTTGAGTCGGATCGACAGATTCCCCTAAACTTCGAATCGCATCTTCATACGCATGGAAATAACGTAAGGCATCTTTTTCAGTTAACGCGGCTTCGCCAAGCATATCATATGAAAAACGGTAACCAGTAGCTTGGGCTTTTTTGCCCCGTTGTATCGCTTCCTTAATGGTGCGTCCCATGACAAATTGTTTACTTAAAACTTTCATTGCCTGCCCAACGGCTGTTCTGATTACCGGCTCACTGGTACGAGAAAAAAAGTTTTTTAAAGCAGCCATGGAATCATTCATGGACTGATCTTTTTTTAGTATTTTTCCAGTAAGCACCAAAGCCCACGTGGTGCTGTTGACAAAAAAGGAATCACTTTGGCCCAAATGAGATTTCCAATCGGCATGACTCAGTTTATCACGAATTAATTTATCGATAGTGGATTGATCAGGGATACGAAGCAATGCTTCAGCCAAGCACATTAAGGCAATACCTTCTTGGGTAGAAAGAGAATAGGTGTTTAAAAATGAGTCGACACCTATAGCCTTCTTTCGGGACTGGCGAACATATTGCACCAACACCTTGGCACGATGGGCCACTTCCCGAGCTTGTTCACTTGATAACTCAGCATATTCTATGAGTTGAGTAACCACTTCGGATTCTGATGCTCGATAAAATTGATTGATTTGAGCTCGAATGCCTTCTTGAGTAACCAGAGTGTAATCTTGTAACATATAATAAAACTCCTAGATATAAACAAACATTTTATAATCAAACCTGCATAAAACAAAATAATTTATCTAATTTTGAGCAAATTTGAAGAAAATAGTCTATATTTAAGCTGTAACTTGTTAGGATAACAAGTGTTAAGGATAGATGAAAAAAGGGACTTTGTGACAACTGGGCACGGATGCTCAGTTGGGTTCTGTCGCAAAAACTTTTAAAATCTAAAAACGAGTATTCTCCGGGTAAGCTTAGGCAGTCAGGGTATTGAATTGCTCAAAGATTGTCATATTGTCGGAATTCTGATGTTGATTTTTTCGTAACATATGATGGAGTTCAACACCTGATAAAGTTGCTTCCGCCGAGTAAAACGCCTTAAATCCCTTCATTGGCTTGGTGATTTTTTTAATAAATCGATGGTCTTGTTCAACAATATTATTGAGGTATTTTATCTGCCTCACGGTTAATTGAACGAACATAAAACCCAGCAAACACAACAATGCACGCTTCAAATTAATCGTATCAATCCCAGCTTTATTTGCGCCGCTCTTGTCGATGCTTACCTTTTCTGGCAACCCATTAGACCCAAAAGCCATAGCAG
>Ga0247844_1004735_pt1 | contig 18118 bp, 18 predicted proteins | sample LaCtaG_FD_192421 | JGI IMG/M metagenome (GOLD analysis project Ga0247844, IMG submission 192421) | Freshwater microbial communities from meromictic Lake La Cruz, Castile-La Mancha, Spain - LaCruzMarch201714.5m_1 | ecosystem: Environmental > Aquatic > Freshwater > Lake | place: Spain: Castile-La... | reverse complement strand
GGCCAAAGCATTCTATAGGATTTCAAGTTACATAAAAAGTATGAGATACAGAGGATATTCATCACTTGAAGCGATTTCTTTAGCTTTTAGTGGTAATATTCCTGATTAGGTGTGAGCAGTTACCTTTATTTAAGAATTCTTATGAACAAGATAAATAATAAAATTTTCATTAATCTAAAAGAACTTGCTGTTTATTGCCAAGAAATCAAAAATCAAAACAAAAAAATTTCTTTTTGCCAAGGCCATTTTAACGTTATTCACCCAGGACATCGACGCTTTCTTGAATTCACCAAGAAGCAAGGAGATATTCTTGTTGTGGCCGTACTCGGAAAAGACAAACTCGAAAAACGAGTTCAGGATAAATTTTTTTCGTGCCAAGAAAGAAGCCAAGGTGTGGCATCCCTTGAATTTGTCAATGCCGTTTTTGTTCTTGAAAATATTAAAACTGAAGAAATTCTCGATGCCCTCAGACCTGATTTTTTTGTCATGGGTGAAGAGTTTTCACAAAAACTAGATCTTGTGAAAGATCAAATTGAACTTGTGAAATCTTTTGGCGGAAAGGTTTTATTTAATTCTGGAGACCCCAAATACACAACAACAGATTTTTTAACAAAAGATCTTGATGACCTCGAACGAGAGCGACGACAAGAGTTCGCAAAAGCAATAGAAAAACAACATATTTCAATCTCACAACTTTTAAAAAATACCGAAGCTTTTTCCAAAAGCCACGTTCTTGTTATCGGGGACACCATCGTTGATCAGTATGTTGCTTGCGATCCAATCGGAATGAGCTCTGAAGCGCCAGTTCTTGTTGTCAAAGAAATTGAGCAAAAAGAGTTTGTAGGTGGTGCTGCCGTTGTATCAAGACATGTAAAAGCTCTTGGCGCTAAATGCTCATTCATCTCTGTACTTGGAAATGACGGCCCGGCCGATCTTGTAAAAAGCACACTTCAAAATGAATCAATAAACACTTTTTTTGTGACTGATGATTCACGACCAACAACATTTAAAATTCGCTATATGGTCGCCTCACAAAAACTTTTCAGAGTCAGTCGTTTAAAAGAAACTCATATAAACGCTGAGATGGAAAATAAAATTATCGAATATATTAATGAAATTCTTCCGACCCTCGATGGAATTATTATTAGTGATTTTGGTTATGGAGTGATTACTCAGAACATCCTAAACTTTCTTCGAGAGTTGGCCCAAAAACATTCCCTTAAAATTTTTGGCGATGTTCAAAGTAGCTCACAAGTTGGAAACGTTTCAAAGATGGAAGACTTTCACCTTCTTACTCCGACAGAAAAAGAAGCGCGACTTGCTCTTAACGATAAGTATAGTGGCTTAGAAGTGATCGGGAATACGCTTTTAAAACAAACTCGTTCGTCGAACATACTTCTTACACTTGGCCCTCAAGGTTTTGTTGCTTTTGAAAAAACCAATGATGATTATTTTACAAAAACTCAACATTTTCCAGCTCTCAATCCTTATGCTCTCGATGTCGTTGGTGCTGGTGACTCCCTTCTTTCAGCAATGGCCGTTTCAATTTCGGCCAATTTTGATCTTATGTCCGCTTCAACAATTGGAGCAACAGTGGCCGGATTGGCAGTAGGTAAGATTGGAAATATTCCCATCCGCCTTGAAGAAGTAAAAACCTACTTATCAAAATTAGAAAAGGAAATCATGCAATGACAGGCATAAGGACAAGCATAAAGACAAGAATAAGCGACACTCATGAGTTAAAACAAAAAGCGAAATCTATCGCCAAAAATGTTGTCGAAATTTCTGTCAAAAATCAAGCAGGGCATATCGCGCCCTCTCTTTCATGCATCGATCTACTCACTGCACTTTACTATAAAATCATGCAAATAAATAATGATCCGAAGTGGGCCGATCGAGATCGTCTTATTTTTTCAAAGGCCCACGGTTGCTATGGCCTATATTCTATTCTTGCCGATATTGGTCATCTTCCTAAAGATGCTTGGACTCAATTTTATAAGGGGGGGCCCCTTTCTGGCTGCCTCGAAAAAAATCTTGATTTTGGTATTGAGGCAAGCTGTGGCTCCCTTGGGCACGGTTTACCTATGGCCGTCGGAATTGCCTATGGAGCAAAACTTCAAAATAAAAATTTCCAAACTTACTGCATCGTAGGCGATGGAGAGCTTCAAGAAGGGTCAAACTGGGAGGCCTTACAGTTTGCAACAAAATACCAATTAACAAACCTTACCGTCATTGTTGATGCCAATGGTTTACAGGCGATGGATTATCTCTGCGATGTTTTGACCCCAGAAGATTATATTCACGATATCGAAAATAAACTGAAGGCCTTTGGACTCAAGACTTATGTCATCGATGGCCATAATATGGAAGATATAATAAATGCATTTTCGACCCCACATTGTCTTAAAGCAATTATTGCAAAAACAATCAAAGGCCACGGACTAAAATGCATGGAAAACATCCCAAAGTTTCACTTCAGACTCCCCACCGAAGAAGAACTCAAAATGGGAGGAGATGCTGTATGATGCAAGAAATAAATTACAGAAAGGATATTATAAACCTTCTCATTCCCTACGCGCGCCTTGATAAACGCTTTTTTCTTTTAGTTTCTGATATGGGCTTTGGAGTGACGGATCAGTTTAAAAAAGAATTTCCCGATCGTATCATCAACGTAGGAATCATGGAGCAAGGGGCAGTCGGTATTGCTGCCGGAATGGCAATGACAGGAATGGTCCCCATTGTTTACTCAATTGTAAATTTTCTGGCCTTCCGTTCAATTGAACAAATTAGAAATGATGTTGTCCTTCAAAATCTCAATGTGAAATTTATTGCAACTGGAGTCAATAATTATTTTCGCTTCCTAGGGCCATCGCATTGTTGTGGGCAACAGGATTGTCAATTAATGGAAATGATCAACATGCCTGTGTATGATCCCTATGGACAAAATACGACTCCAGAAAAATTGCAAACTGTTTTTAAGGACTGGATTGAAAGTCCCAATGCTGGTTATATTCGTGTGTAACAAATGAAAAGATACACTGATAAAGAACTTGAAAAACTTCTTTGTGATTTAGAATCTGATCTTGTTGAAAGAAAGGAGTCGTTTAAGGGGGATGTTCCCAAAAAGGCCCGACAAGCAATCTGTGCTTTTTCTAATGATTTCCCCAATCACAATAAGGCAGGCGTTCTTTTTATTGGAGCAAAAGATGATGGAAGTCCTTCTGACACTTTGATCACGGATGAACTTCTCTTAAATCTTGCCAGTACAAAAAGTGACGGAAATATTTTACCCCTCCCCGCGATGACGGTTGAAAAAAGAACCTTGAAAGGAAATGATTTTGCCGTTGTGACAGTAATGCCTTCTGATATGCCACCTGTGAAATTTGAGGGACGAATTTGGATTCGAACAGGTCCTAGAAGATCAATTGCCAATGAGCAAGAAGAAAGAATTCTCTCTGAAAGAAGGCGCTTTAAACATCTTCCTCCTGATTTAAGCCCCATCCCTCAAGCGAGCATCGCAGATTTTAGTCGCATTTTTTTTGAAGAAGAATTTCTTCCGAAGGCCTTTGCACCTGATGTCCTTTCAAAGGACACTCGAAGTTATGAAGAGCGTCTTTCAAGTTGTCGCATGATTGTTTCACCAGATGATCCAACTCCAACTGTTCTTGGAATTTTAACTCTTGCCAAAAATCCTCACGAATTTATTCCCTGTGCTCGCATTCAATTTCTTCGTTTTCAAGGGACAGCTTGGAGTAGTCCCATTATTGATGAGCAGAGGATTGACGGAAATCTTGCAAAGCAAATTGAACAACTCGATCAAAAACTTATTTCTCATAATCGTGTACTTGTTGATATTAAATCTTCCCCCTTAGAAAAGCGCTACTACCAATACCCTCTCGCTTCTTTGCAACAATTAACAAGAAACGCAGTTATGCATCGAAGTTATGAGGGAACTAACTCTGCGATCATGGTTTATTGGTTTGATGACAGAATTGAAATTATAAATGCAGGAGGACTTTTTGGAAGAATGACTCCTGAGAATTTTGGGCGAGCTGGTTTTGCTGATTATAGAAATCCAAACATCGCAGATGTGATGAAAGTGTTGGGCCTTGTTCAGCGTTTTGGTGTCGGCGTACAGATGGCACAAGATGGCCTTAAAGAAAATCAAAACAAACCAGCAGAGTTTAGTCATGAAGTGACGACGACTCTTTGTAAAGTGTGGTGCCGAGAAGAGATTCACCCCGAGCAAATGGAAAACCAAGACGATTTTAGTAATAAACGGCTAGAGTCACGGCTAGAGTCACGGCTAGAGTCACGGCTAGAGTCGGCCCTTGCGCTAAAAATCTATTATTTACTTGAAAAAGAGGAAATGGGAAAGTCAGCATTATCCAAAGAGCTTGGACACAAAAGTGTTTCTGGGGAACTCCATAAACAAATAAAGCACTTACTTGCATTAGGGTTTATTGAGATGACGATTCCAGATAAAGCCAATAGCCGCTTGCAAAAATATCGCCTCACAAAGAAAGGCCGTGCTTTAATTTCTGGAGTAAAAAAAGAAAAAGGATGACAAAAACCGAGTGGAACGAACTCTATCTACATCATCCACGCGCAACCGGTTCTCGCGCAATAAAAAGATCGATCATCATATGCAGAAGATAAGAGTGGGCACTTTCCACAATTCCATAGCTTTGATCTTTTATATGAAGTCCATGAGTGGCAAGCATGTGGAGTGAATTCTCAGGAGAAAAACCGCTAAAACCAACGACACAACTTTCCGGAAATTTTTCTCTCACAAATTTTACAGCATTTATTATATTGGCAGAGCGCCCAGAACTACTAATGGCAAAAAGGACATCACCTTCTCTCATATAGCGTTTAAGCATTTCCCTATTGGCCGTTTCATAGGAAAAATCATTACTAAAACATGTGATCAAGGCCGCATCCGTAAAAGAAACAGCATGAACTCCTGCATTTTTTGTCAAGTCTACCGAAAAGTGAGAAGTCATTGAGCAAGAAGCCCCATTGCCTATCATAAAAAGAGTTTTCTTTTCTGCTTTTAATTTTCGCAGAATTTCCCAAAAAGACATCACAAAGTTGTCAAACTTAAGCTCAGTATTAAAAATTCGGCATGAGGGATTGGCAACAACAGCAGAAAATTGCTCATGATATTTTTCGATGTCACAAAGAGGGTTCACAGTTTTTCTCCTGATAATCATTCAATAATTGATCATAGCGTTCTTTAGAATCAACAGCGCAGCGATATCCCTTATGAGGAACACCATAAAGTAACTTCTTTTCAAGCAACTTTCCAAAAACATCCTTAGGAAAATCAACCACAGCTCTTGACTCAATGCAATCAAAAATGCGAGGTGAAAAACAATAGATCCCAGAGTTAACCCAGTTTTGCTTTTTTTCCAAAATCGGAACAGCTGGGCGCTCAATAAATTTTTCAATAAGGCCATCAGAATTCATTTCAACGACGCTATTCGATTTTTTTCTTTCATGAAGAAAAATAGTTGCGGCCGGATAAGAATGTTTTTGGTGCTCAGAAAGAAGCTCTTTTAAATTTGAACGAGCAAAAACGTCACCATAAAAAACTAAAAAAGATTTTTCTAAAGCAAAATATTTTTCAACGTTTTTAACAGCACCAGCGGTTCCAAGTGGGGCCTCTTCAAAACTATAATCAATTTTAATTCCCCATTTTTTTCCATTACCAAAATAAGAAGTAATTTGATCAGCTAAAAAATGAAGATTAATGACAAACTCGTCAATTCCGTTTTGTTTTAAATAAACCAAAGTGTGCTCTAAAAGAGGTTTCCCTCCAATAGGAAGCATTGGCTTGGGGCAATTTTTTGTTAATCCCTCTAAGCGAGTTCCAAAGCCAGCACATAAAATCATTGCTTTCGTCACAAAAAAGTCCGATTAGTATAATTTAAACTCAAATAAAATTAACATGCATTGGTAATTGCCCTTCCATCTTTTCAGGAAGAGAAGTTGCCCCTGTTTTTAAATCCCAAAGATACTCATTTACTTTGTGTTGCAAACACAAAGTTCCACAATCTTTTCTTGCATCAAATTCATTTGATTTAATTCTATTCATAACTTCTTCGTAACGAGCACTTTTCCAGATTTCTTTAAATCGTGTCGTCGCGATATTTCCAATATGAAATTTCTCTTTATATTTATCATTAAAAAGAAAACCGCAAGGGGCCACTAGGCCAGAGCCAGACATTTGAAGCATAAAAGGAGCACCAAGGCATTGAGAGTATTTTCTTTTTCCACCACTTAAAATTTTCGACCATTTTGCCTGAACAAGGTAAGTCTCTGTTGAAAAAGCTTCGGCTTCTTTTAGCGTTCCAACAAGCTCATTATACTTATTATAATCAACTCCAAGGGCGCCATTTTCATCATCAGAACAATGCTTGATCACAAGATAATCAACACCAAGATCACGGCCCAATTTTGCAAGAGGTATGATATCAGCTTGATATTGAGGCATAAGAACCATTTGCATGCCTATCGTGACTTCTAATTGCCTTTCTTTTTTTATCTTCACGCAGGTTTCAATTGTTTTACATACCTTGTGAAAACACTTTTCAGAAACACCATGAATATGAGCATAAGTTTCCGGCGTTCCCGCCGAAACATTAAATCGAAGATAAGTCAGGGCCGGTAAAATCTCAGCTAAGCGCTCATCTTGCAAAGGATAACCATTTGTCCCCAAGGCCATATCAAGGCCATTTTTTTTACCATGTAAAATAGCATCATAAACATGAGGTGAATAAGCACTTTCCCCATCGCTAACGAAACTAATTCCTTTAACACCAATTTCTGCAGCGTCATCAAGAAAATTAAAAATGGCCTCTTTTGAAAGATCATAGCCTTCATTTTCTTGAAGCTGTCCGTAGCAATAAACGCAGCGATAAGAACATTTTCTAGTTAAAGCACAATCAATTGTAATAGGCGCAATTTTTTCGCCTTTAAGCCATTTTTCAATGCGTTCTTTGTGCCAAGCAAGTTTATGCCCATCTAAGATTATGTTACTGCCCATGCTCGCTTCCTTTTGATAATTTCGAATACTTCGCAAAGGAGACTGAGAGTGGGTGCAAAAACTCAATTCGTTTTTTTCCCGTCTCGTCGGCCGTGATATAGATATTTATAAAAATTTGAAGATAACTTTTCATCACGCGAATTAATGATTTAAAAGTAGTCGCTTTTGATTTTCCATCATTTCTTATTGAAAGAAAGTTTGGCACTTCGGCAAAAAGATATCCCTGACGAATGAGTTTGATGAGTAACTCTGCTTGATAAAAGAAACCAAAACTTTTCAACGTGATATCATTTAATATATGACGACGATAAAACACAGTGCCATTGGTGTAATTAAGATTAATCCCAAAAGTAATATTAATAATAAAGCGATAAAGTGAAGAAAGAAGACGGCGCATTTTTCTTCTGACTTCAATGTTGTGAATAAAAGGAACCACTATATCAACTTGCCTTAAAAGAAAAAGATAGTTTAAAGCATCGTTTGGATCATTTTCATTGTCACCAGGAAACATGACAACAATATCATTTTTAGCGTTACGAACCCCATCAAAAAAAGAATGCCCTATCCCCATTGGTTTGCTGTGATTTAAAAGAGAAAGTGAAGGATATTCAGTTTTAAGACTTTGAACAATCTCTGGCGTTTTGTCGCTACTTCCATCATTGACGACAATGATTTCACCTATAACTCGCTTTTCAGCAAAGGCTTCGAAAGTCGATCGAACAGCAGCTTCAATATTTTTTTCTTCGTTTAGGGCGGGCATAATAACACTTAAAGATAGATCAGACATTGAGTATCCTTTTTAAAAGTGCAGAAAGTTCTATCAAGTTTGAAGCAGTGTAATCTGGAATAATTTCCTCTACAAGCTCTAAATCCGTCTCTATTGATTTTTTTTGATGCATGCCACTTTTCAAAAGAATACTTTTACATCCAGCGAGATGTGCCGCAGTAATATCTGAAACTCGATCCCCAATCATAAAGCTTTGAGAAAGATCAATATTAAGCTCACGTGAAGCTTGAAGTAACATCCCTGGCTTCGGCTTTCTGCATTCGCATAAAACTTTGTATTCAAGAAGAGAGGCGTTAGGATGATGTGGACAAAAATAGACGGCATCAAAAATCGCGGATGAATCAAATTCTTTTAAATAATTTTGAAATAAAACCAATTTTTTTTGCAACTCATTTTTAGAAAGAATTCCCCTCGAGATGACCGTTTGGTTTGTTACCATCACCGTTTTATATCCGGCCTTTTTACAAAGTGAAATGACTGAAGAAGCTTCGGGATAAATAGCCTCTTTGCTATAGTTTTTCTCAAAACTTATGTCAGCATTTAACACACCATCTTTATCAAAAAATACAGCTTTATTTAATATTGTCATCATTCGGAAAGATATTTAAATTCTGTTTCAATTAACGTTGCTTGAAACTTCGGAAAAAATTTATTCCATGTTTTTAGATTTAAAACAATACAGGATTCATTCAGTGAACGCTTCCACATCGTTTGGCGAGGCACACCTTGTGGAATAATCCGCTTCAGTGCATCTTGACGAATAAGAAGCTCTGCTTCCGTTAATTTCTCTGCAATAATTAATACAAGATAATAAATTGGTTTATTTGTATTTTTCATGGCCCATTCATAGAGAAAAGAATCACGATATTTACGGCAAAGTTCAACGTCTTCATTTCCTAAACTAAATGTCCTTACATATTCTAAACCTTTCATTTGATGCTCAAGAGGCGCACGAAGAGGATCTTTAACTTCAACAAAATAGATCCGATCATCTAATTCAAAAACAAAATCCACTGCTGACATGCAATGTGATACCCCATGCGTTTCCCTAGCATCAAATTTTCTGGCTTTGCAATTAATGGGAACTTTAATGCAAACTCGACCTTCCATCATCGTTGCCGACATGATTACGCCCTCATCACAGCTTGAATTTCTCTTTCGTATAAATCAGCAAAAGCTTCAGCTATGGCGTTGGGATGAATATCGAGATAGTTCTGTGAAACATGACTTTTAATTTCATTGCTTAAAGAATCTCTATAAAGAGAAATAAAAGAAATATCATCATCCTTTTTCATTCTTAAATCGATTTCTTTTAAGAGCACATAATCGTGCGTTGCAAGAAAAATTTGAACTCCTTCCCTCTGTAAAGAAAGCAATATTTCGACAAGTGGGCCATAAAGTTTAGGGTTCAAATTTGTTTCTGGTTCATCCCAAAACAAAACGGCACCATTCACGAGTGTTCCATTTTGTATTAATAGCCATAGAAGTCCAAGTTTTCTCATTCCTTCGGCAAGAAGAGAAAACTCTAAATTGCCTTGTTTGTTTTTAAGATAAAACTCTTCTTTGTCAATAACGACTTTACCTTCAATTGCTTTTTGAAGAATTTCAAGTAACTTTTTCCGTATTGAATCTGCAGATCCACGCAGAGGAGGCGTGCAGGCCCGGTCAATGATATCTGAATAAATTTCTTCGAAATGAAGTTGTTTTCGAGTATACATTGCTCGAAATCCCGCCGCGTTCGATAGCATCTCTTTTACTGGGATAAAAACACTTTCAATTTTTTCTTCTTGCCACCTTTTTTTCCCCAAGACATTTGCTTTTTTATAATCCGTTACATGACTTGAAAAATTTATTGATAATTTTTCTCCTGACGTTTTAGAAATGACAACATTGGCCTTAGAACTAGACTTTCGACGTTTCACCAATCTTCCTAAATTATCAAATGAAGGAAGAAAAACACGAACTAATTTGTCCGCAAAATCTAACCTCGATGTCGTAATATCACATGCTGAATAAAGTAATTTCATTAAATGAGTTTTCCCTGTTCCATTGCCACCAATAAGAACATTCATCCCTTTGGAAAATTCAAGTTCAAGATCTTGAAACGCTGTAAAAGAATTGATTTTTATTTTTTTTAACATACTTAAGTCCTTCAGAATTTCTCTCAATGACCAACGATGTCACTAGTGTAAGTCAAACTCTTAACGAGTGCATCAAAAAAATAAATCAGCACTCATTTGCTACTGTTGTTTGTTGTTTTTACTGTTGATAACTAATTTGCGAATTTTCTTCTCGTATTTCATCTTCTGCTTCTTCAAGGCCCATTGTTTTTTTAATGACATCATTTGTAACTTCTTCGAGGTAACTTCGAAGAACTTTACTCATCTCTAAGTATTGCGGCCACAACGTTTGATTCACAAAACTGTCAGTAGATCGAACCATTACTGTTGTATACCTTTGTCCCTTGTAGCGGTAGGATTGGAGATTGTATTTACTAAGCAGGGCCTTGAATAATTTTTTTTCAAAATAATTTTCAAACTTAAAGCTCCACTCTTTGATTATTTCTTCGCTTTGATAATGATTAATTTTATTTTTGACATTGGCCATCGCATGAAAAGCCGCCGCTTTTTCACCTTCAGTTGTTGCTCCTAAATAAAGAGCTTCAATTTTTTTAAGTTTTTCAATAAGGCCAATCTCGCTTAACATAAATTTACCTCAAATATTTAATATTGCCTGCCTACCGCGACGTTATTGACCAAGGATAGATTTCTTGTAAGAAGTTACTTTAAGGGATTTTTTTAACGAAAATAGTATTCGATAGCGATCCATAAAGTGAACTCCAATAACATTCGACGAATTAACCCAGTGAAAAGAAGTGTTACGATAGGATCGTGGCATATAAAAAACGCCTGTAAAATCTTTATTTAAAGAAAAATATTTTCCGATGTTGCCGCGGCAAACTTCATAAGTTTTTTTTTCCCATTCTTCTCCACAAGCACATTGCCCGAACATAAAAACTGTGTCGCGAATAGGATCTTTTGGAGATGTTGTAATCCAACCAACATGATCAATACCCCCATCTCCTGTGTTATTTGAAGGAAAGTTTGTTTCATTTGTCTCTGGTCTCAGCGGAAGATCAATTAATTTTGAAAGTTTTTCGAGTTTTTTAAGTAAACTATCTTTTTTAATTTTATTTCCTGACGTCTTTGGCTTAGTGCCAAAAGAGATGAATGAAGCATCATGAGGAAAAAGGCTTCGAAAATTACCTAACGTTAAGTTTTCAAAATTTGCAGTGAGTAGAGATGCCACTTTTTTGTCACATAGTCTTAAATTACTGCAAAAAAGTAAAAAAATATAAAAATAATGATTCCGCGTTAGATTTTGGATTGAATAAAGAGTTTTTCTGTCTTTAGATAATCGAAAAGGATAAAATTCCTTATAGTGTTCAATTCTGGCACCAATATAATTAAAAACCTCATGACTTTTTCTTGAGATTTTATCAACTTCTTCTGGCCGACTTGTGGTGCTCTCATCTAAAAACTCTAAGACATTGGTATTTCCACCGAGTTTACTGCTTTTTACAATCGTTGCAATATCGGCCCGTGAAACTGTTTTATCTGGATTTGTGAGACAAAGAATTTCAGCAAAATCAACCCAAGCATTAGCGTCTGAAGAATGTGGATTTTTTGAGTAGTCAAAACAGATTTTAAATATTGGGTCTTTCTTTTTTTTCATGGGATGATTTCGCTAAGAAACATGATCTTCAATATAAGAAAGTATCATTTTTGAAATTTTGTTTAATTCTTTTGCGTTTGTTTCTTGATCTAAAGAAAATTCTTCTATCTTGGTGGCGAACTCGCGAGCTATGTTTAAATTTTTCAAGGCTTCATTCATACTTTCGGCAAAAATATCCTCGGTGTGTTTTGAAAAATAACTTGCTTCAACGAGTGTTTTGTTTTCTTTTCTAAATGCTTGTATTGCTCTTGGAGAAGCTAAGACTTTATCAAGAACTTTTAAGTTTCGAGATTCTCCTAATCTTGTTGTCCCATGTTCTTCCTTGTATAGCCAAGTCGCAAATTCTTTAAAATGCTCTTTGTTCAATTCTTTGGTTGGCGAAGCAGAATCTGTGGAAATTTTTAAAAAATTGCAAATATTGGGAAAGCGAAGGGAATCATAGAGGTGAGAAAACTCAATAGTTTCTTCATTCAAATTTTCAATTTTATAAAAATTTTCATCTTCTAGTTTTTTGTAAAGTTGATATCCAACAAGAAGATTCCTCACATAGTCCGTTTTACTTCCAATTTTTTTTGCAAGAGATTTATACTTTTCTTTTTCTGAAAGACTTTTTTTAATTTTACAATAAAGTTGATCAAGGTATCTCGCTTTTGCAAGTGGCCCCCAACTTTCAACTCCAGTAATATGTCGATAGCCCAAATAATCAAGAATGTCGTCTCGTGATGAGAATAAAACAATAGGGAGTAATGTGGGAATATTTTGATGAGGAGCTTCTTCAAGTATTTCAGCTATCGAGCTTTGTTTTGTCTTTGTGACGTGAGGGTTGTTTAAAAGCTTTACTGCCGCCAGACGTCGATTACCTTCAATTACAAATATCTTCTTTTTAATTTTCACACAAAGGAGCGGTTCACCTTGAAAAAATCCATTTTGGGCAATGGATGTCATTAAATCAAGCAGTGATGCATCTGTTAGCATCCATTCAATAACTTCTTTCTCTGATTTATTTTTCAACAAAGTGGGAAGCCTAGGATTTTCAGCATCAAAAAACAAATCACCCAAAGGAACAAGCTCAATTTTGTCATTCATACGAAATCGCCCTAGTGTTGAAATTTACATTAAATTACACAAATCTCGTGGCTTCTTCAATGAAATAATTTTCTCATGCCATCATCAGGAAAGATATTTAAACCAAGTTTTAGTCGCGCCTGAAATACTTTCTGAATCCCACAATGGAGCTTCTTTCCAATAATCTATATTGGCGAGAATATTTTTTACTCCTTCCTCTATCGTGACCTTTGGGCCCCAATGAAGAAGGGATTTTATTTTTTCAATATTAGCGAATGTACAATCTGGCTCGCCTGGGCGTTTGGGAATATGAATTTTTTCGCCCCCTAAAAGCTCCACAAGACGATTGACACTATAAGTTCCACCGCTTCCGACATTCATAACTTCGCCTACAACAGAAGAATTAGCCGCGGCCCAAAAGGCATTGGCCACATCTGTTACATAGGTAAAATCTCTTGTTTGACATCCATCTCCAACGACTGTAAATGGTTTGTTAGATAATTTTTGCTTGAGAAAAACACCAAAGACAGCTCCGTAAGTACCAGAGGTTCTCGAGCGAGGCCCATAAACATTAAAGAGTCTCAAGGCAACGACGGGAAGCTTATAGACTTTTGAAAAATGCATGGCGTATTGTTCGCCAACATATTTAGTCAAAGCGTAGGGATACTGCGGGCGCATTTCATCTGTCTCATTCGTCGGATAATTATCAGGTATTCCATAGCAAGAAGATGAAGCCGTATAAACAAAGCGTTTTACATTTGCTTTCATTGAGGCCCGTAACACATTGACTGTTCCGTCAACATTTGAGCGATGATATTCATAGGGATTTTCAATTGAAGGAACAATGTCAGCAAGGGCCGCCAAATGAAAAATAAAATCTTGTCCTTCAAAGTATTTCTCAATCTTGTCATACTCAGCAATATCAGCCTCAATGATTTGAAGATTTTTATTTTCCTTATTGCCGTCAAGATTTTGTTTTCTTCCCGTAGAAAAATTATCCAACACAGTGACGCTGCAGTTTTCTTTTAGGAGAAGATCGACAAGGTGAGAACCTATAAATCCAGCTCCCCCTGTAACAAGAACTTTTTTTTGTGTCATAAAATCCTTCCCTTCTTATTTCATCTTTTTTTATTATTAATGAGTCATTTGATAAAGAAACAATTTATTACCTTCGGCCAACTGTACAGCACCCGCAACATTTCGATTAGTCAAAAAAAGCACATCTTTTGATTTCGCAAGTTCTTTTGCCGCGACCTCGTCAGTGAAAAAAGGAACGAGAGGGACGTTAATCATAATATGGTTATATTCCATCCAAGGTTGCTCACCTCTCCATCCTTTATCAACGACAAAAAGCGTAGAATCTCTTTTATCGACAATAATACGGGTCATGCCCTGTTCATCAAAAAAGCTTGTCGAATTTGAAGGATTCCCGCGCTCTCTCACAAAAAAAAGCGTTGTTGATAGCGCCATCAAAATCATAAAAATCGGAATAAAATTTTTCCGAAAGCGATAAAAAAACCAAAGAGCAAAAAAGAAAGCCAAAGTGATTGCCACCACATAAGGGCCATTGGGAATTTTCATTTTCAAAAAAGCTTCAAACTTCACAACAGGAATGATGTAACCCCAAAAGGAGTTGAGCAGAAGGACGAAACTTCCAATGAATATATCCTTCTTAGAAAAATGCTGAATATATTTAAAAAGAATCAAAAACCAAAGAAAAAGAAAAGGCATATAGTAACGTGCGTGATGCATTTTCAAACTATCTGTGGGCGTAAAAAGAGGAACAACAAAAGCTGTGCCAAGAAAAACCAACGAGGCAAAAACGACAAGGGGATCTTTGAGTAATAATTTAAATTTCCTTGAAAAAATACCACACAAGATAGGCAACATTAAAGTATAGGTTCCGAAAATAGGCCAAAAGAAATCCGAACTAAAACGATCCCACCAATAAGATAATTTGAAATTATTGGGATGTGTGAGATAAGGCAAATAGCCTCCTGTTATATCTACACCATTTTGAGGTAAGACAGAACTTAGATATTTTTTGTACGCCAAATAACAAAAAATTGAAAAAACAATCGCTGCGATTGTTCTTATAATAAAAACTTTTCTCTCTTCATCTGTGAGTTCTTGCTTATTAAAAAACAACCAAAGCGTATAGATTGTAAGTGTCGGATATAAAACCGCACCCAGTGACTTCGTAAGTGGAAAGGCTAGTAGTGCAATCGCAAAAAGAAGCCACTCCCAACGCGAATGCATGTAGATTTTTTTATAAATCATCAGTGTCATCCATGCCGAAAGTGGAATATAAAGTGCTTCGGAGGTAATAAAAGTCGCATATAAGAGGAGCCACATATTAATAAGTAACAATACTCCTATGGCCCAAGAATTTATCACGGATAGTTTTACGTATTCTCTCGCCAGAAAATAAATCGGAAAAAAAGCAGAAGAATAAACAGCAATATTAATAAACTTTAAGGCAGAGTAAATATGATCCGGATGATGAAACCAATAAGCAACCGAGATCAGCAAAGGATAAAGTGGAGGATAAATAAGATCAAAAATAGCTGTCATAGAAAGAGAATGATTTAAAGCAATCCGTTTCGCCATATCTGTATAAATCCAAGTATCCCCATAGGCGAACATTACTCCTCCCCCTTTTATGTGGAAATAGAGATAACAAAGAAAGCAGGTTAATAAATAACCGGCCACAGGGGGAAACCAAACTTTTAAAATATCTTTGCGCATAAAGTCCTCTTTCACGTTTAACATAATATATAGAGAAAAATGGGCCTTGGCACCACAAAAGAATTGTGTTTATAAAGTTTCTAAAAAAAATCAAAATTTGGCTACCAAATCATTCTCTAAAAGAAACAAAAAATAATATCACTTTTACGAAATATCCTTCTTGTAAAAAGAAGAAGTTTTGACTTATATTCACGAAGCAATGATGCAAAATTTATATAAAATTATTCAATCAGGTGAAAATGAAAAAGTTGAATTCAAAACTTCGTTTTCACGTGAAACAATCGAAACTGTCGGCGCCATGGCCAATAGCTCTGGTGGTTATATTTTTATTGGGATCAATGATAAAAAAGAAATTGTGGGTGTAAGCGGAATAGACCTTGAGACAACGAAAGAATGGGCCAATCAAATCAAGCAGGCGACGATGCCTCAGATTATTCCAGAAATCGCAATTATAAATATCGATAATAAAAAAATGGCACAAATCATCATCCAAGAATACCCAATAAAGCCTGTCTCTGTTTTAGGGCGATTTTATAAGCGCCACGGGGCATCTAGACACCTTTTGACTGTTGATGAAATTACTGATCTACGACTTCAAAGCATCAACAGCTCTTTTGATGCTGCAACGGTTACTCAGAATTGGGCCGATCTTGATCAAAAACTTATTCATAATTTTTTTTCTGAAGTCAATTTACAAGGAAGAGTCACGTTAACAAATTCTCCAAAAGAAAATTTAATAAAACTTGGCCTCATCAAGGATGACAAACTTACCTTTGCAGCACTTCTTCTTTTTGGTGAACATCACACGAATATTCACATTGGACGTTTTAAAAGTCCAAGCCACATTATTGACGATTTTCTTATTCGATCCCCACTCGCTCTTGCCATCAACGAAGCTATGGATTTTATCAAAAAAAATATTCGCCTAGGGTTTGAATTTACAGGCGAACTTCAGCGTAAAGAAAAATGGCAATTTCCTCTTCGTGCTATAAGAGAACTTCTTTTAAATTCTGTCATCCACCGTGATTACCGTGAACCGACTGATCTGATTATCAAAATCTTTGACAATAAAATCGTTTTGACAAATCCTGGCTCTTTAATGCGAGGACTCACTCTAGAAGATCTTAAAACAGACTCATACGCTGCTGTTCACCGCAACCGACTTCTAGCAGAAGCATTCTATGTCCATGGAGATATAGAAAAATATGGGACAGGATTTTTACGAATTAGAAAAGATCTTGTTGATTACCCTAATCTAAAACTTGAAATTGAAGACCTTAAATATTTTATGAGATCAACACTTTCAGAAGACAGTAACCAAGACAGTAACCAAGACAGTAACCAAGACAGTAACCAAGACGGTAACCAAGATTTCAGTGAAATCCAAAAAACTATTCTTAAATTTTGCCAAACCCCTCATTCCAAAGAAGAAATTTTCAAAAAGATTGGCCTGAGCAAACAAACTAAAAATTTTAAAAAACATGTGATGCCATTAATAGATAAAGGCTTCTTGACTTTGACGCTTGCTGATAAACCAACAAGCAAAAATCAAAAATATGTTACAGCGACAGCAAAAGATGTTTCAACACATTTAAGCAACAAAAAAAAATATTAATTCTTTGACCTCAATACTTAGAAATGAGTAAAGTCCTTCGAAGTTACCTCGAAGAAGTCACAAACGATGTCATCAAAAAAACGATGGGTCTTGAAGAAGCCGAGGATGAAATAAGAGAAGAAAATTCACAAATTGGTTATCAACAGTAAAAAGAATTTGCCACAATTATTTCCCTACCCTCTAAAAACAAGTAAATCTTTTAAAGAAGCATCTTTTTTTTAAAAAAGATCAAGACGCTCGATCTATTCGGCTAATACTCTTGGAAAAAATTTAAAAGCAAACCTTACTTGGATAATAAAAAGACCCAGATGAAAAAATAAAAACAACAAAGCTGCTCCGAGCTCTTTCCATACAGGAAGAACAAAAAAAGACAGAATAAAAAAAAGAGAGAAATTTAAAACATTTAAAAGAGCAGCTTCACGAATTTTTCCCATCTCGATAATTATAGGATTCAAGAACTGATAAAGAAGATACCCGGGGATTGAAAAAATCGTTATAAAAAACAAAGAAGAAACGCCTGTAAAAGATTTCAAAACTCCTAAATTAGAAGCAAAGTGAAGGCTCCCCCAAATAAAAAACGAACTCGCAAAAGAAATAGCAAGTGTGGCCAAAAAAAGTTTTTTGATTCTTAAAATCTTGCCCCGAAAACCGATTGATGAAACATAGGAACTTATTCTTATGTTTCCAACAATCGCAAATAAAAAAATCAAATTAATAAGCTGTATTGAAAAATTCACTCGTCCTATTTGACTTTTGTCCAAAAACCAACCTGAGACAATAATCAAAATAAGTGGAAATAAATTGAAGGCCAAAAAGTCGACATGATGCCAGCCAAAGGTTTTTAAAATCTCTGGAATGAGTCTAGGGGAAAACAAGGCAAACCGCAATCCATAGTGACGACGAAAATAATTAAGCTCAAAAACAACACCTAGAAACAAAATGAGAGAATAGATGACAATAAAATTTTTCAGGCTTGTCAGTTGAAAGAACCAAAAAAAGAATAAAAAGAGTATAAGGAAGAAACGAATTGATAAGATAATTAGTGACTGTCGGGAAACTCTAGCAAACAAAATCTCATAGGTTGATTGTTTTTTTGTACCAATTCTCTCTGTTCAGC
>Ga0247844_1004732_pt1 | contig 18122 bp, 15 predicted proteins | sample LaCtaG_FD_192421 | JGI IMG/M metagenome (GOLD analysis project Ga0247844, IMG submission 192421) | Freshwater microbial communities from meromictic Lake La Cruz, Castile-La Mancha, Spain - LaCruzMarch201714.5m_1 | ecosystem: Environmental > Aquatic > Freshwater > Lake | place: Spain: Castile-La... | reverse complement strand
TATGGCGACCATGGCTAGGAATTGCTTTTGAACGCTTCTGCCACAAAAATGCATTTCATTTAGCCACTTGTGCTGGCTTTCAAAATGAAATACTCGCATTTGGGCCTTATGTTTCAAAAGAAAGAGGAGTTCAAATTGATCTCATCTATCAACGCGAAAATAATATTTATACTGTTGTTGAAATTAAAAGTAGCGATTCAGCAATCGATGTTGACGTCATTAAAGAAGTTGAAACCAAGATTAACAAAATCAACTTTAGTAAAAAATATACAATCGAAAAGATGCTTATTGCTCCATCAGGAGTGACATCTGCTGTGAAGAAGATAGATTACTTTACGCATATTCTGACGTTGAAAGATATTTTTTAACAACTCTTTTACCCCCTCCTTCCGCAAATCGACTTGAGAGAACTGATTGATGAAATTTGGTTTGGTAGAGCGGTTTACACGTTATGATTATTTAAGATCAATATTGTGATCAGGGTGAGCTGGTGTGTGTGACCTTAATCGATTTAAAAACGAATAGAGCAGGTAAAAAGGAAGCGATAGAATTTTCGTTTCTTTGTTGTGGCCGAGATTTTTAGTTGATATTTTTAAGGCCAGGGATGGATGATATTTCTCCACAAATGAATCTAGACTTTTTGATCGTCTAAATTTTGCCGAAGATTTAACCTCACAAGCAATGGGGCCTTGATTGCTGTTGATTAAAAATTCCACTTCGGCCAGACCTTCACTCCATGAATAGAGATGATCATCGTAGAGGCTGAACAATTCTGTTGCGACAAAATTTTCTGCAATCGGTCCTTTATAATGGCCAACCTCATCTAGTAAAAGTTGTTCGACTGGTATTTTTAATGAGGCCATTAAAAGGCCAATATCATGATAAAAAAGTTTAAAATTATTTTCTTCAGTATAAGCACTCAGTGGAAGATGAGACTTTTTTGCAATAAAACTTTTGATGACAAGTCTTGAGGTCGAGAGCCAAGTGAGAGGACCTCTGACTGATTCAAATCCTTTGTGGCGCGGAATCACTCCTGTAAACTTATATTTATTTACATTTTCATCAAAAGATTTTGAGAGTTGGTTTGGAATAGAATTAAAAACATGCAAAATATGAGTGGCATTGAGTTTGCCCGCATATTTAGAAAAATCACTACGATATCCTTCAAGGAGTTGCTCTTGAATTTCTCTCATTTTTCTTAGCGCTTGAATTTTTATCATTGGGTTCGTTGATGAAGATAATGAAGAAGGTAAGTTTATATTTTTGAGATAGGTTTTTACGACCTCAGGCATTCCACCAATCATCAAATAATCTTTCCATTTATTGAGAAGTCGTTCGTGATAAAATTCATCGATTGAAATATTGCCCCCCTCATTTGAAAGTACGATGTCAATTTTTTCATAAAATTTGAAAAGAGTGGGATCACTTGCCAATAAAAATTCTTCGAAGTTCATTGGCATTAAAGCAATGTATTCAACTTTTCCTACTGGAAATGAATGTTGATTGGCCATAATCCCGAGATAACTTCCGGTGGCCACAATGCTAAGTTCAGGCAATTTTTCACAGAAAAATTTTAAAGAGGTAATGGCCCCTGGGCATTCTTGAATTTCATCTAGAAAGAGTAATGTTTGAGCAAGAGTCGAAGGGGCAAAATCTAATCCAGTCAAAGCGGCTATTTTTTCTAGAATGATGGCCGGTTCTAAACTCTGATTCTCGTTAAAGATTTTAAAAAAATGGTCATGTAATAAAAAATCAATTCGTAAGTATTGGCCAAAAGACTCTTTTGCAAATTGCTCAACAATATAGGACTTGCCCACCTGTCTGGCCCCTTTCAAAATGAGGGGTTTTCTATTTTTTCTGTTTTTCCATTCTCTTAATTGCTCAAAAATTAATCTTTTCATTCCAGCAGGATAGCATAAATTACGGAAAAAGACCCTACCTATTTATCTCAAAATTTGGACTTTTTGATGGGGTTAATTTAGTTACTTTAAGTGATTTCAGCATCTTACATTTCTTCATCATTGAGGTTTTCACTAAGGAAATTTAAAAGTTTAAACTAAAAGATCATTTATTTTCTGACTTAGCAAAATGGCCACTCACAAGGTGGCCTTTTTTTATTTTATCATAAAGGCCCAGTGCTTCGCCAATCACGTGATGCATATCAAAGTATTGATACATCCCTAATCGTCCCCCGAAAATGACATTAGGAAAACTTAAACTTAAGCTTTGATATTTCTCTAATTTTATTTTATCAGCTTCTCCTCTCACGGGGTAATAAGGAGACTCCCCTCTACGTCCAGACCTTGATGTTTCATGAAAGCAAATCGTCTTTGGATAATGAAGACTCTCCCGTTCTGGATGATAAAATTTAAACTCATGAGTCCGTGTTTCTTTTTTTAAAACATCCGCATAATTGATAACAGTTGTCCCCTGATAACTTGTGACATCACTGACTTCTTCTACAAAATCAACATTTCTCCACGAAAGCTCTCCAAATTTATAATCAAAAAATCGATCAATCGCTCCGGTGTAAATAACGATCACATCTTTTGGAATTAAATTCCTCACAGCAAAAAAATCAGTTTTTAAATGAAGATGGATTTTAGGATTTTTTAAAATTTTTTCAAATAATTTGCCGTAGCCACAAAGAGGAATTCCCTGATAGGGATCATCAAAATAATCAGTATTGTCGTGATAGCGTACTGGTAGACGTGAAATAATCTCAGGAGGAAGACAAAGAGGATCTTGATCCCATTGCTTAACGGTGTAGCCTTTAACAAAGGCCTCATAAAGAGGTCTTCCTATGAGAGAAATCGCTTTTTCTTCCAAATTTTGGGGCGGCCCTCTTTTTTCTTTAGCAATCTCGCTTTCAATAAAACTCTGGGCCTGTGCCGCAGTTAAATTAAGTCCATAATAATCATTAATGGTGTTTAAATTAATAGGCATTGAATAAAGCCGGCCTTCGTAAAGCGTTTTTACCTTGTGGCGATAAGTATTAAACCCACTAAAACGATTTATATAATCCCAAATAACTTTATTCGAAGTATGAAAAATATGACTTCCATATTTATGAACTTCAATGCCTGTTTCTTTGTTTTGATAAGAAAAAGAATTTCCGCCGACATGATCACGCTCTTCGAGTACAATCACATTTTCACCAAGATCATTGGCCAAACGTTCAGCAATAACTGAACCAAAAAAACCCGATCCTACCACAACATATTTAATATTTTCAAAATCCATAATTTCCTTCTATCATAAACTTATTATATATGTCAGAGTCTCTTATGTGCAAATTAAGTGTGATCATTCCCGTCTACAATGAAGAAGGCAGTATTGCCCAAGTTATAAATGAATGGGCCAGCACTCTTAATAAGGAGCAAATTGACTATCAACTTTGCGCCTACAATGATGGCTCGAAAGATCAAACAGAAAACATCCTTAACGATTTATTAAAAACTCATCCTCACTTAAAAGTATTCCACAAAAAAAATGCTGGCCATGGGCCGACTATCTTACAAGGTTATAAAGAAAATTTAAATTCTGAGTGGCTTTTTCAAGTCGACTCCGATAACGAAATCAAAGCTCATAATTTTATCAAACTTTGGGAAAAAAAAGATCAATATGATTTTCTCATTGGAAAAAGAATCAATCGGAATGGCCCTCTTCCCCGAAAAATTATTTCTTATATCAGCTATCTTTCCATCAGAATTTTTTATGGCAAAGGAATTGAGGATATAAATTGCCCCTTTCGCCTTATGAGAACGTCTTTTATAAATGAGTTTATTGATTGTATCCCCAATGATACCTTCGCCCCCAATGTGATTATAAGCGGTATGGCCTGCCTAAAAAAGGGACGTCTTTTTACATATCCTGTGAATTTTGAATTTAGAAAAACAGGAACAGTTTCCATCAAAAAATGGAAGCTTTTAAAAGCGGCCATAAAATCATTTTTTCAAACAATAAAATTTAGACTGAGTTATTAAAACTTCAAATTAACTGCTCACACTTTTTCTTAAACTGCTCGATTTTTCGAGCAGATTTTGGCCCAGTTACCGAGGTACTGCCGCCTCTCGGCTTCCTGCCTTCGGCGGCATACATCACATCCTGTGGATAACTGAGGCTTGCTCATGCAAGCCGCAGGGAAGTACCGAGGGAAATGGGACGAAAGATGCCGAAAAGGCGAGCAGTTAAAATTTTAAATTATTGAAGACGAAGTTTCATTCCGGGATCGCCAAAAAGATGATACCAAGTCATATTGTCTTGAACTTCTTTGAGCTTAGACCAAGTTGCACTTAACTCCATTTGGCCAGCGAAAACAGCTTCACCCGTTGTTTGAATTTTCTTTTCAATAATTTTTTGAGCAATCGCACGGGCCATAACAGCAGGTGGGTGCCAAGAAATGTTCACAGATCCGCCGAAATACATCACAGCACCAATTGGTTGACCATTTGTATTCACTTCATTCATCCAACGTTCACCAAAATAGCCATTTGCAAATTTTCCATTCATGCAAGCAACATCAATGATGACAGGTTTTACTTTGTCAGCATTACTTAAATTTTTAATAGCGCTCGTTCCGAAGTTGTCATTTGTGGAGGCCCAAGCATAACCAGTACCGTGTCCGACATAATTGACCCACATGGTACCTTTATTAATATTTTCTGAAATCATTTTTACAGTAGCAGTATTTGAACCTTGAAGAAGATAAGCAAAAAGAGTTCCAATATTATCCTCAAAAGGCTTAGCTATGGATTTAATGTATTCAACGTCACTTGGGGCCGAACCTTCATTAGAAGCAATACCTATTCCATGAGAAAACCCGCTCATGTCAGAAAACTCACCTTTTTCATACTGCATAATTTTTTGAGTTTGATTCAAAATATCTTTTTCAGTGCTGACCACAAAACGGCCATAGAAAACGTCAGCAATCATATCAGTAGCTCCTCCCATGGTGAAATAAGGAAGATCAGTTGGGGTTCTACTGCTTGAAGAGGTTGAACGATAAAAACAAGGAAAGACAGACTCATTTCCTACGAGCAATGCATAGGTATATCTCGTGTCCAAATTGTCAAAACGCGCCTGTAAGAAGGCCTTCACTTTATCTGGAGTTGCTCCTGCCTCTTCAAGAGTCACAACATCGACATCATAGCCTTGAGTGTTTTTCCAATTCACAAATGTATTAAGCGCATTTACAAATTTAGAAGGAGTTACGATCAAGTAACGCTTATTAAGTTGTGCTTCATTAAGCAAAGTATCTGAATCAGTAAAATTAGCAAGAAATGATTGCTTTTTACTATAGACGTTGAAACTTATTTCAGGAAACACTTGAAGCAATTTTGGAGACTCATATTTTTTTGTATTCCCATATTGCATAGGAAAAAAAGTTATCTTTGTAAGCGGAGTTCCTCGGTAGTCGCCGATATATTCCATCGTATATAGCTTAGAAATAGAAGCATCGTAGGCCGGCCAGTTAATTGAACTATAGTCTTCACTATAAGCTTGATTCCTTAGAGGAAGTACTGGAGAGGGGGCAGGATAAATATTATCGAGTAGAATTTTTTTTCCTAAAATATATTGAAGCTCAATATTTTCTGGATGATCAGCAACGAGCACCGAATAAAAAGGCAAAGATGGTGTTCCAGGAAATGTTGTTGTTGAAAGAGTTTCAAACTTCATTTTCTGAAAGTTTTTCATTGGGGCAACAAGATTAATTTCTTTTGTCACCATTGTCTTCAAATGAAAATTCACTTGAGTCCCAAACTTACTTCCATTTTTAATTTGCCCAACTTCAACTTCCTGTTGTGTCGATCGCGCTCCAGGAAAAGTGTAAACGATTGCATGAGCACTCGCTGCCACCACGAAAAGCCCTGACAATAAAATTTTCTTCATAGCTCACTCCATTTAGCTAAAGGTAAAATTTCACGAACTCTGGACCTAAAATCTGCATAGCAATTTCCATCTAAAGGCCCTAAAATTCAAACAAGGTTGAGGCCTCATTTCTATTTTGGAGTTTTGAGATGAAAGTATTATTTTCCGTTGTTTTATTATTTATTGCAAGTCATGTTGTATATTCTTCAGAGGAGCTGATTATTCCAAATGATGGTGAGAGAAGTGGACAAAACAAGTATGAGCGTCTTGGAAATCTAGAAAAGCAACTCATCACTCTTTATGAAGCACAAAATAGTTCTCGCAAAGAACAGCTTGATTTCATCAGTCAACTAAATCTTTTAAAATCAGATTACCAAAAAATGAAAGAGGATAATGACAAACTTTCAAAAGAAAATTTAAAGGCCAAAGAAGACCTAGACGATCTAAAGAAAAAAGTCGCAGAACTCAAACGAAATTTAGATCAAATAAGAACATCAGTCTACGGCGAAGAAGGAAAGAAAGAAAAGGATGAATTTCTTAAAAAACCTTACTGAGATTATTTTTAGCTAGCAATAGTCAACAATTTTCTTAATTTCTCAACATGCTGGGCAATATATTCCTCATCCTCTATTGATATTTCGATAAAACGAACTCCCATACCTACAGGATGGCGACCGATTCGTTCTTTTCTTTGCCAAAGAATTTCCGCGATTCCAGAAATACTTCGCTTATCCATCTCACCAAAAAGTATTTCGAATTCAATCATTTCGCCGATTATACCTAATTTATCAGTTTCAATAAAAACGCCTCCCCTTCCCATATTATAAACGAGGCCGGAGATTATTTCGGCGCTTTGTTTTAGATGAAAATCAATACGCAAATGCGTATTCACGCGAGGGTGTTGACGATCAATTGGAGGTGGTGAGTTAAGAGCATTTTGTATCGTCACTAAAAGTTCATTGATAGACATTGGTTTTTTTAAGTAGGCGACCACGCCTTTTTCGGCCGCCAGCTCTGGAGTAATATCAGCATATCCCGTTATAAAGATCATCGGAGGTGGAAACGGGTTATTCTCACGAACTTTTTCAAGAAGCTGAACTCCTCCCATAACAGGCATACGAATATCAGAGATAATAAGGTCGATCGTTTCATGAGTCCCTATTGTTTCAAGGGCCTCAACACCATTTGCGACGGCCGTGACTTGAAAACCCTCTTCCTCTAAAATATCACGAACAAGCTCGCGTATGCTCTGCTCATCATCGACGACCAAAATGTGTTTTTTAAGTTGCTTATCCACTTAAAATCTTTTCGACAAAAAAATTCAAAAGTTAAAACAAAAATTCTATCTTACGTTAAATTTTCTCCATTAACCGAGAAAAACGATCTACTATTATCCCAACTATAAGCAATGAAAAAAATTTGACGAAAAAAGTTTGCCCCGTATGATAGTCAAAATATTTTAAATTACAAATCAATGAACTATATCAAAATAATGTTAGAGCATCTTCCCTATTCTTTGGCCATTTTGCCTTATCATTTTTGTTTTTACTTAGCAAAGTTTGCACTCAAAGGCCCTGAAGTAAAAATCTGGGCCAGAAATAGTTATGCGCTTAAACGACTTTCCCCTGGTCAAAGCGACATTGATCTCACTTTTATCTTTTTAAAAAATACGTCAGCAGAGAAAATCAAATCGACTTTAAATAAATTAAAAAAACTCCGCTTTTTTTTTCCCATTTTAGGTGAGGTTAATTCATACAAAGAGAATGAAATTTTATCTTTTCTCCCTTTTCTTAACTTTTTCGAAGTTGAGCGTGATCAAAAACTAAAACACTTCTTTAAAAAGAAATCATCAAAATCAACATTTGAAGAAGCTATTGTTTACATGTTGCGCATGCTGAAAGCTGATCAAAAAAATCTTTTAAACGCTCCTCAAAAGCGTGAAAAAAAATGGCGCTATCACTGTGAGCAAGTCAATATCCCTTACGCAACTTATCCTTTAGAAAGTATCATCACTCACCTACTCTCTCGCTCTACTTTAATACTAAGTCATAAAATTCTTATCGTTTTTTTTAAAATAGATGAAACTCATGAAAAAGAAGTTGATACTTTTTATTCGCATCTCGATATAAAAGAGAAGTGCACTTTTATTTTACTGTTTCCTCTTCGCTGGATCGTCGTTACTCTACGAAACCATGAATTTGAAAATGATATGTCTCTTGTTAAAGATTTTACGACAAGTGAACGCCAACTTCTGTTTTGCAATATCAGTTGGGAAATTTGGGGAATCTATTCGCAATATCACGATCTAGCACTCACGCACGACCTTGTTGCTCACTTAGAAAACATTGAAAAAATATTAATTCCTTTTAAAGACGAAAAGGCCCTTGAACTGATTCAAGGGATTTATAAACTAAGGGAACTTATTTTAAATTATAAGCAAGAATAGTTGTTATTAATAAGCTCTCTCGTTTTTTCATCAAGAGGGCGCGCTTTACTTGGATTAATAATCGCAGGGCGATTTGTGACATCGTCCTTATAGAATAAATCAAAATCTTTTTTAAGACGCTTTTTAATTAATTCAAAGGGCGTAAAGGCCAAAAAAAGCGATTGACTGAGAGGGATTCCCATTTCTTCTGAAAAATCTTTCGCGAAAAAACTCTGCGGTGTTTGCATTTCAGGGGAAAAAACATGACCGCCCACAAGTTGAACTTTATCATTTGATACAATTTTCCATTCATATTGTTGCCAGAAACGAGTCTGGGTAATTCCATCCATTAGCTTCACCTGGCATTCAACGAACACCGTATCCGTTTTACGATCAACAAGATAAATTAAGTATTCTGCTGCTTTGCCGTCATGAAAAATTACAGTATAACGTTTTCCTTCGCCCTTTTTCAAAGTAAGATGATGCTCTTGTGCTGAAGCGTTGCATGCTAAAAGCACAGCGAAGGCGAATAAAAAAACAAAACGACTTAAAACAATTATTTCTTTCATGATGCTTACTATTTATACTTGAAAGACTCGAAGTTGCAACATTGGAGACATTATGGCCAAAAAAAACATTGAAAAAGAAATCACAGAACAAAGCTTGAATAAATCTCTCATGAACTTTCTTGATAATTCACCTACACCTTATCATGCTGTCGCGAATATTGAGGATCTTTTAAACCTTCATGGTTTCAAAGAACTTAACGAAGGTGAAAAGTGGAAAATTGAAAGTTCGTCTAAGTATTATGTTAAAAAAAACAACAGCTCAATTATTGCCTTTTCAATTGAAAAGCCTCTTGCACAAGGTATTCGCCTTTATGGCGCTCACACTGATAGCCCTTGTTTGAAAGTTAAACCCAACAGTGACAGACGGTTTAAAAATTACCTTCAAGTGGCCGTTGAACCTTATGGCGGCTCTCTTCTTTCGACTTGGTTTGATCGAGCACTTTCCCTTGCAGGAAGAGTCAATTATTTAAATAAACAAGGTGAAAGAGCGCAACTTCTTGTCGATCTAAAACGTCCTGTGGCCTTCATTCCTAATTTGGCCATTCATTTAGACAGAACGGCCAATGAAGGAAAAAGTTATAACAAGCAAAAAGATCTTCCACCTATCCTTATGCAATTTGATCATGAAGACAAAGAACTAGGCCTAAAAGAACTTATCCAAACGGAAATTGAAAAGAAAAATCTCGCTCCTTCTATGGATAAAATTCTTGATTACGATTTATCTTTCTATGACGCCAGTGAAGCAGAATTCGTGGGGTGGAAAGAAGAATTTATACTCTCTTCAAGAATTGATAATCTTTTAAGCTGCCATGTTGGCCTTATGGCGTTCGTTGAGGCCCAGGGGCTTAATAAAATGCTCATTTTTAATGATCATGAAGAGTGTGGTTCGACATCGCAAGTGGGGGCCGATGGGCCAATGCTTGAAAGTATTTTAAAACGCCTTGCTAAGGATGAAGAAGATTACGCACGAATGATCTATCATTCCTTTCTTATCTCCGCAGATAACGCTCATGGAGTTCATCCGAATTTTTCTGATCGCCATGAAGAAAATCATGCTCCTTTACTTAATCAAGGCCCAGTCATTAAAATTAATACCAATCAACGTTACAGTACAAATGATGAAACCTCGGCCGTTTTTATTCGTCTCTGCGAATTAAGTGGAATTCCTTATCAAAAATTTGTCGCAAGAAGCGATTTAGGTTGCGGCTCGACAATTGGGCCTATTACCACTTCACGCATAGGAGTGAGGGCCGTTGACATAGGTCTTCCAACTTGGGCCATGCATTCTATTAGAGAAAGCATGGGGAGTCGCGATGCGCATTATCTTTATAAAGCTCTTTCCCTTTATTTTACCAAAGAAGAAATTTAAATTTTAGATTCTCGTTCATAAATTTCAACCCATTTATTCTTATGGAAGAAATTTTGAACGAGTTTTAAATTTTCTTTTTTAAGCCAACGATCTCTTTCATCAAGCGATGAAAAATCATTTCGCATATTGCTTGCCCAAACATAAATATCATAATCTCCTTTTTGGGCCTCTTCAGCACTCACAACATGAAGAGAGTGTTTCACATAGCCAAAAAAAGAATCTGAAAGCATCACATCCAAAGGCCAACTTGTCCAAAGGCGTTTTTTTAAATACTTATTTTCTAAATACTGGGCCGCTTCGCTATGAACCTTAATCACTTCAATATATTCCATTCGCGTTTCATGCCCAGTTCCCACATGAAAAGTATTCGAACTAAAAGCGTATTGAGGAATACGAACAACAAAAGCGACAAGAAAAACAAGGGCAAATAAACGTGACAAGCGAACGAGGGGATAAAAAGCAAGAAGAGTAAAATAAGGAAGAATCGGATGAAAATAACGACTCAAAACACCTTTATCGAGTGCAAAAAATAAAACAAAAATAAACATAAGAAAAAGAATAAGCAATAAATGATCATAGCTTATTTTTTTTTCCGACTTGAGTTTAGGAAATAAAAAAAGAAAGAGCATCACAAAAAACGAAGGATAAAAAAGATCACCTTTATAATCATCAAGAAAGGCCAAGCGAAAACTCTTCATAAGGCCTGCAAAAAAATCATGAAAGCCGATATGCCCTTCAGTAAAGGCCTGATGGCCAAAACCACTCATCAGAAAAAAAAGAACAACGCCTACAGAGGGAGACAAAATTAAAAAAATATTTCTTTTTTTGAAATCTCGTTGCAGGAAAAAAAATAAAAAAACTAAAGGCGTATAGGCCAAAGCTGTTTCTCGAATAAATCCCAAAGAAACACCAACACAAAACAAAGTCCAAAAATATTTTTTTTGAATAAGTTGAAAAAAGAAAAGGGTGCTAAAAAACATAAAAAAAGTATCACCCAAAATCATCGTCGATTGCGTAAATAAAAGAGGGAGAGCAAAAAGACTTAGGGAAGCGCAGAAACCTAAAGTTTTTCCATGAAGAATTTTACCAATTTTATAAGTATAAAAAAGAGTGCCCCAAACGCAAGCTAGGGCGATAAAACGCAAAAGCCACACCGAATGGCCAAAAAGTTTTAAAAGAGGTAAAAAAAGAAGAGGGATTCCAAAAGGGTGATAAAAAAAATTGCCAGGATCAAAAAGACTTCCGTCCCAAATCATCGAAAAAAGTCCACGCTCATAAACAATGCGAATGGGATTAACATAAACGAGAAGTTCATCCCAATAATAAGGGACATTCAGAACAGACATTTTACTAAGATAAAGAACAAGGCCAGAAAAAACAGCAAAAAGGATCTCGTCTCGTTTTATAATATTTTTAAAATGCTCTCTTGAAATGAACACGTTTTTCATGACCACACTCTAAGAAGATTGTCCCAAAAAGCGCTGCATTTTTTCATCGGGAGTTAAAAACTCATCACTTTCTAAATTCGCTGCCTGATAAACGATCACATTTTCACTTGGAAATTCAAAATATATTTTTTCAGCATCCGTATAACTTTCAGGATAAATTTTTCCTTCAAATTCGCCATAAAAAGGAACAAACATGAATTGTACACCTTGATCGCTTAATTTTTTTTTAAACCAACGATCAGGTTTAGGAGGGCCATCAAATAAAGAAGGATGGGCCAATTCACAGACCGTAAATTTTAATTTTTTTTCATGAAGAAAAAAAAGGGTGCGTTCTAAACTTTTTTGCCACTCAAGATTTTCAAAGAAAGAAAAATCAAGCACGAAACGAAATTCTTTCAATTTTTTTGAACTAAGGGCACTTAAAAGAACAGGAAAACCCCGTATCAAAAATGGGTTTGGTAAATCTAAATAGAGAATGGCCGCCGCAGTCAAGCGCTCAATATTAGCGGAAACCCGCATCGAATCAAACGCTTTTTGCTCTCGCTCTTTTTCACGAATCCAATGAATGAGTAGTGTTTTAGTCATCATAATGGCGCATTTTATGATAGAGAAAAGCTAAAGACTAGAAATGCTTTTCAAAAAAAAAGGCGAATGCTAGACTCTGGCGCCAAATCACAAAGTTCAAAAGGAATACTGTGTCCCTTCAAACACTCGAACATTTAATGACTCAAGGAGTGAAACTCACTCCTATGATGGAACAGTACTATCAAATAAAAAAACAATACCCTGATCTCCTCCTTCTTTTTCGCATGGGCGATTTTTACGAACTTTTTTTTGATGATGCGGTCGCTGCAAGTAAAATTCTTAATATTTCGCTTACGCACAGGGGAAAACTCGGCGACTATCCTATTCCAATGTCAGGAATTCCTCACCATGCAGCAGCAACTTACATTGATCGAATTACGGCAAAGGGCCTTAAGGCCGTTATCTGTGATCAACTTGAAGATCCTAAAGATGCCGTTGGTATTGTTAAGCGCGGAGTCACTCAAATCGTAAGCCCTGGCATGCCTTATGATCTTTCAAAGGCCTCAGAAAAAGAGCCCCGCTTTATGGCCTGTGCCTCGAAAAAAGAAGGAGATTATTTTTTAGTGATTCTTGATTTTACAACAGGTGATTTTAAAGGCCACATAAGTCATTCCGCAGAAGAATTTGTCTCTCGAGCGCAAATGTATTCCCCCAGAGAATTTGTGACTTGCATGGGCCAATGGGATGGTGAAGAACTCATTGAGCGCTACCTGAGTCTTTCAGGAATTTTAAAAACACATCTCAGTGAAGAGTATTTTGATAAGGCCAACACGGGCATCTACACAGAAAAACTTATTCCTTCTTTTAAGCGCGACAAAATTCTAAATCAAACCCCTAATATTTTTGGCCCTATTGGGGCCCTTGCCTATTATGTTTGTTCAACCCAAATGCACACTGAGTTTATTCATATAAGACCTTTTCAAGTGATGAATGAAAAAGGCGTGATGAAAGTCACAGTGCCTACTCTTTGTGGACTTGAAATTCTCCCTAAAAATCCAAGCGACTATAGTGGGTCTCTTCTTGGTTTTGTCGATAAAACTCAAACGGCCATGGGCCATCGCGCTTTACGAAGTCTGTTTCTATCCCCAAGTGCCCAGCTTGATGAAATTTTAAAACGCTATAATTTTATCGAGGCCCTCATAAGCGGGCATGATCTACTCCCAAAAATCAGAGAGGAACTTTCAAACATTCGTGACCTTGAACGAATCATGGCAAAGATTTCTACGGGGAGGGCCATTAATGGTGATCTTTGCAATCTCAGTAAGGCCATTTTTATCTATGAAAATCTTGAAAATAAATTAAAAGTGGAACTTAGTTCTTTTCACTTATTTGAAATTTCTTTTCAAAGTTTAAAAACAAAAGAAGATTTAAAAGCTTTAGCAAAAAATATAGAAGCGGCCATCAACGATGAAATTGGCGCGACTTTAGATAAGGGAAACCTCATCAAAAGTGGTTATAGTAAAGAAAGAGATCGCCTTTACAGGCTTTCACAAAATGCTTCAGAAGAACTTCTTAAAATGGAAGAGCGCTACAAAGAGGAAACGAATATCCCAAAACTTCGCGTGCGTTCTAATAACGTCGCTGGTTTTTATATTGAAGTTCCCAAGGCCCAAAGCGCGAAAATGCCGAACACTTATCGTCGCATACAAACGCTAGTCAATGCCGAACGCTACGTCACTGAAGAACTTGAAATTTTTGAAAAAGAAATTTTAAGTTCAAAAGAAAAATTGGCCCAGATAGAACGTTCTATTTTTAAAGAAATCATCCTGGAAGTGGCCAACAATAAAGAAATTGTTCTTCACTTAGCTAAACTCATAGGTCACCTTGATCTCCATCAAAGTTTAGCTCATCTCGCGCTCCACGAAAATTTTATACGCCCTGAAATAAGTAACAAAGAAAAAGTTCTGCACATAGAAAGCGGCTGGCATCCTCTTATTAAAAATGCGCTTCATGACCAATTTGTGACTCATGATATTCATCTTGGGCAAGATTTTTCTTTTGCTCTTATCACAGGCCCTAATATGGCCGGAAAAACAACAGTCATGAGAGAAATTGCGATCATTCAATTTCTGGCCCAAATAGGAAGTTTTGTTCCCGCCAAAAAAGCGACCCTTGGAATTTGTGATCATCTTTTTAGCCGCCTCGGAGCGAGCGATGATATCCTTCGTGGCCAATCAACTTTCATGGTCGAAATGACGGAGACCGCTGAAATTATCCGTCACGCGACAGACCGTTCACTTATTATTTTAGATGAAGTTGGACGTGGAACTTCAACCTATGATGGCCTCTCTATTGCTTGGGCCCTCGTCGAACATTTTGCCTCTAAAACAAAGGCCCTCACTCTTTTTGCAACTCACTATCACGAGTTGGTTGAAGTCATTGAGGCCATCGATAATGCCAAAAATTTCACCATGGAAATCATTAACCACAAAGGGAACATTCAATTTCTCTATCGTTTTATTGAAGGACATGCTGAAGAAAGTTATGGCATCTATGTGGCCAAACTAGCGGGACTTCCTAATTCTCTTCTCAAACGCTCCGAAGAAATTTTAAAAACGCTCGAAGAAAAAAATGAGGCGTCTCACCCAAAACAAATGCAATTTCTTCCCGAGATTCCTCGCTATCTTCAAAAACTTGAAAATGAAATTGAAAAGCTTGATCCACTCAGAATGACTCCCATGGAGGCCCTTCAAAAATTAGCAGAACTTAAAAAAATGCTTTTTTAAGCAGCGTTTTTATTAACTTTAGCGTAATGATAAGCAAATTCTTTATCTTTTTCGATGATATGTTTTAAAAACCAATTGTTTAAAAAGCCATGGACATTTCGTAAACTCACTACTGATTTTTTATAATCCTCCACTAATTCTTGGATCATTTTAATAAAATAGCGGTGCTCTAATGAATGTTTTTCAAGCCCAGGAAAACCACTTTCATTCATAAGTTTTTCTTCTAAGACGAAATGCTCTTTGGCGTAGCAACTCAAACTCGAAATAAGATTTTTAATAAAGCTAGGATCACGCTGAGAAGAATTCATCGTCAGATAAAGTTCATTCACAATACCCATAAGTTTTTTATGTTGTTCATCAAGTTCATTAATCCCGACGCTAAAACTTTCTTTCCATTCGATTAAATGTTTATTTTCTTTTTTATTGACCCCGTCCGTTTGCACAACGGCAGTTTCTTTAACATTCTCGGCAACAAATTCAGCTTTAAAACAACAACCACATTGTGGACAAAGCACTTTTCCCATAATTCCCCCTCGCCTTGTTAGGCCAAAACTTATCGTCCAAACGTCTTAAGACTTTAATGTCTTTTGTTAAAAAAATATTTTTTTATTATTGTAAATTCAAGTGCTCAATTATTCATCTAATGAAGATTTATTGCTCTCATCATTATTAGGCCCTTTTTCTTTGGCCTTATTTAGATAGTAATTCATTTTAGCTTCCTCACTTTGAAAATTTCCATCCATATCGGGAAGCTTTTTTCTTTCTTCACTACTTAACTCTTTTTCAAACTCCTCAGAAGTCTTGCGCTTAAGACGAGATTCGATACTCTCTTTGATTGTATCTTCACGAGTCGAAAAATTTGTACCAAAACGGCGATAAGCAAATTCATAAAAAGGCGTTGTTTGCATTTTATTATCTTTTCCCCTCTCTAAAAATCTAATCACCATTTTAAGATATTCCTTTGAATCAGTTTGATGAGACCAAGCGCTAAATAAATAGACGAGGGCCTCTTGATCTACTTTTATATGATAAGGAAGCCTAGAATAAATATTATAAAGAGCATGACCTGAATCAGGCGAACTTATCTTAAACTCAAGTGTCTCTAAAAATTTTTTCCTTATTGCCCTCGAAAGAATATCCCAAGGATAAGTTTGAAAGTGAATCGTATAAACATTTTTTCCTTCTGGAAGATAAATAACCTCTCGAAGCATACGAGAGCTTTTACTTTCAATTTTTGCTATCCCTAAATTATTTTTCGGATTAAAATCAATCGAAACAATTTCCCCTTTAAAAAACTCAGCGCGTTTTTCTAGAATATAAAGTCGATAAACCCATTCTTCCATTGGGGTTTTCCAAAAACGTTGAGCATTTAAAAGAAGTTGTGATAAATCCCCTCCCAACTCGTAACTTTTAATTCCCCCTGTTAAATCCATGGTAAATAAATCTTGCCACAAGACTTGAGGATTTTTTTCTTCAATGTATTTTTTAAAAACGGGGAGATTAAAAATTTTTTGTTTCCCAACTTCTAATTCTAAAGAAAAATTATCTCCCGTCAAAAAAGAGACATAAGTTCTTTTTGTATAAGGTTCAACAAAGGTCATCCCCAATCTAATTTTTTTAAAATCCTCCAATGAATAAGTAATATTCGGAACCATAATAAATGAAGGATGGTGTAAAGGCATTGGGACCAAGAAATTACCTAAATGAAAATTCCCCCAAAGATTATCCTGCCCCTGAAAGACATCACCATCATTATCACCTTTTACAAATCGGGTCGGAAAAATAAGTTGAAGGGGTGCTTTTGAAAGAGTCAAAAACTCATGAGAGATTCCCTTATTTAAAATTTTTGAATAAATATAGTAAGGAGTAACGTAAATCGCAGTAGCAAAGCCTATAGCGAGAATTACAACGATCAGAATCGCTGCGATAATGAGTCCCAAAGTCATTCTTTTTTTCATAAACATCTTTACGGTCAGTTAGACACTTTTCCCAAGTTTTTTTTAAAAATTTTTAAGACAAATCCCAATAAAATTCTAAACTATGACTAAAATTTAGCCGAAAAGCTTTTAAGATGGACTATAGTCCTTAATGAAAGGAATACCTGATGAAAACAATATTATTTCTCACGCTCGGACTCATCATCGTCTCTTGTAATGAACCTACACGCAATAGACGCTTGGCCTACCAGTCAGATAATTCAAATAACAATGCCTATCAATATGGGGCCAATTTTTCGACGACGAATCCGACTGTGGCCCCCACCTCTATCTCCCCAACACCGACCACGAATCCGAATATTCCAAGCGATGCCAATCATTGCAAATGGTCGACTGATGGAATCACAGGCTTTGAACGCCAAAGCACTCATCTTGGTGAATATACACTTTGCCAAAGTAAAACAGATGAAACAAAAGTCTACATTCAATTAAAAACGGTTCCAGAAAAACAAATCTGCATTATTCCGACTTCGGCAGATTCTTCAGGAGGCTCCGTTTATATTGGTGAACCACGCTGCTTACTGGTCACAAGTAACTTGGCCATTTATCCAGTGACACTTTTAAAAAATAGACAGAGTTTTACATCATACCCACTCAATTCAGTCATTATGATGAAAGATTTGATTTACTACACCTACGGCTACCCCTACTCTGGGCCTCGTTACGCCCCGACTGCTTATCTTGAATGTATGGCCAATAATATTTATCTTGATACCCGCTACTGTAAGGCCTTCAATGCTCTCGGACAGCACGTCTTTCACAAATTCTAATGAACGGGTCGCCTATTTATTCGGCATTCAAGTCAAGCGCATTGTTGATCTTAAAGACAAGTGTCGTCGAGACAGGCAAAAATCCTTAATGGCCGCGAAAGATCGATATAGAATGATTAACCGGGTTAACGACATAAATCCACAGTCGATCAGGCGAAACGGCCATTGCGTACCCGTTGGCCGTAGTGGGGGAAAGATATCTCAAGCTAAGAGCTCCAGTACTTGTATTGCGACTGTATATAGCAATAGCAGTGCCGAGTCCCACATAAACAGCAGTATCATCAGGGGCAATTATAATGCTTTCAGGATAAGCCCCTAATGCAAGACTCGGAATCCCTAATGGGGTAAGGGCCCCCGTGACG
>Ga0247844_1004729_pt1 | contig 18130 bp, 18 predicted proteins | sample LaCtaG_FD_192421 | JGI IMG/M metagenome (GOLD analysis project Ga0247844, IMG submission 192421) | Freshwater microbial communities from meromictic Lake La Cruz, Castile-La Mancha, Spain - LaCruzMarch201714.5m_1 | ecosystem: Environmental > Aquatic > Freshwater > Lake | place: Spain: Castile-La... | reverse complement strand
ACATTGCGAAAAAAATAGGTCTCGTTGGTGGTAATTTCATCCATCAGATATTTGAGTTCTTCAGCACCACGAAACGACTTGAGTAACTGGTAGTAGTCGCTGCAGCTTTTCAGCCCCGTAGCCTCCATTCTTTTCGTAAGGCGGCTTTCAAGAAAGTACTTCTTGGACGAATTGAAGTGAATTCCACAGATTGTGTAGATAAAATCCCTGAGACATTCAAAATCTTTATCAGAAATTGCCATTTGGTACAGTTCCTTTTAGAGAGTCGACAAAGACAAAACGGTGCTAACGACCGCTACTGTCTCCACCCTCGATAAGACTTACAGGATCAATAATTAATGCGACACGACCATCTCCAAGGATAGTCGAACCGGCAATTCCGGGGATATTGGCCAGGTATTTGCCGAGCGACTTGATAGCTACCTCCTGCTGACCCACCAGACGGGTAACCACCAGCCCGATGCGCTTCTCTACCGTCCCGACCGTTGCCGATGAAGTTCGCGCCCTGGCTGAGCGTACCACCCGCGCCACCAAAGAAATCGGCGAAATGATCAAGGCTATCCAGAAAGAAACCAAGGGAGCCGTTGCCGTCATGGAGCAGGGTGTTCAGCAGGTGGAGGCCGGTACGGAAGAAGCGGCAAAGTCAGGAACGGCCTTAGAAGATATTCTGGCGCAGGTTAATGATGTTGCCATGCAAATCAGCCAGATTGCAACGGCCGCCGAAGAGCAGACCGCCACGACCAGTGAAATCTCCAGAAACATGATGCAGATTACCGATGTGGTGCAGCATACATCACAGGGAGCACAGCAATCCGCCAGTGCAGCAGCACAGTTGAGCGGCAATGCCGAAGAGCTGCAGCGGTTGGTGCGGCAGTTCAAGTTGTAAAAATCAGGGGCGAGGTTCGCTTTAAATTCCGTCAGGTCTTCTAAAATTGCGTTGACACTGCCCTGTGGCGGGTGTAATTTCCGTGAACTTTATTTTTCTTAAAGGTGGAATACTTTATATGTCTTTTACACTCCGTATTGTTTTAGGAAATGCACTCGGTATAATCGTTACTGTTTTAGCAATGACTACATTGAACCCTGATAGTCATCTCTGGGTGGACATTTTAATCGGTGTAGTTGTCTTGATTATAATGTCAGTTACCATCGGACTCTTGAGCAACACAGCGTTTAAACCTCTTACCGGAATAATTGCCGCCCTTGAAAAGGCAGCCGGCGGCGACCTCTCTGTGCGTGCCGAAGCAACAGGCAGCGGTGATTTTTTGCGCTTAGCAACCGCATTCAATACCATGATGACCGACTTGAACAAAGCAATGAGGCAATTTTTTGCCGTTGCAGATACGGTGCGTGACTCGGTTGTGATGGTGCGTTCTACTACGGATGCTATGGCCTCTGCATCTGAGGATGTTGCCATGCAGGCAAGTACTATCGCAACGGCCAGCGAGGAAATGTCTGCAACATCAGGAGATATCGCCCGCAACTGCCTCTATGCTGCCGAGTGTGCCCAGAAAGCTACCGAACAGACCCAAAGTGGTTCCAAGCTTGTTCATAGCAGCTCCCGATTGATGGATAACATTGCACAGCGGGTAAATGTATCATCTAAGACGGTAGAAGGCTTAGGAAAGCGCTCTGATCAGATCGGCGCAATCGTCAACACAATTCAGGACATCGCCGACCAGACTAATCTTCTCGCTCTGAACGCTGCTATAGAAGCTGCACGGGCTGGCGAACAGGGGCGGGGTTTTGCGGTAGTTGCCGATGAAGTTCGGGCACTTGCAGAACGCACCACTAAAGCAACCAAAGAAATTGCCGCCATGATCAAGGCAATTCAGAGCGAGACACAGAGTGCTGTCAATTCAATGTCAGAAGGGGTTGACGAGGTCAAGCGGGGCACAGCAGAGACATCACGTTCAGGAGAAGCATTGGAGGACATTATCAACAAGATAAATGAACTGAACATGCAGATCAGTCAGGTGGCGACAGCCGCAGAAGAGCAGACCGCCACAACCCAGGAAATCACTAACAACATCCAGATGATAACTGACGTTGTCAATCGCAATGTAGTAAATTCACGAAGTACAACCAAGGCAACCGCAACGCTCGCCAGAGAGGTTGATAGTCTGCATGAACAGGTCGGTCGTTTCAGACTTTCAAAGGCTGTGGAATGGAATGACTCTTATAGCGTTGGCATTGAAAAGTTTGACAATTCACACAAGGTTCTTATCAACATGGTCAACGATCTGGCCGATGCCATGCAGCAAAAAAAGAGCAAAGATGCTGTTGGCCGGGTGCTTAACGGTCTTGCGGAATACACTATAAATCACTTTGCTGACGAAGAACGCTGTTTTTCTCAGACGCGTTACCCGGAAGAGACCCAGCATATAGCATTGCACAAGAAGTTGCTTGAGCAGGTCACCGCACTGATCTCGAAATTTAATGCCGGCGAACCACTTATTACTCAGGATGTAATTAATTTTCTGAGTGACTGGCTGGTCAACCACATTAAGGGGGTGGATATGCGCTACGGCCCACACCTTAACAAGAACGGAATTAAATGATCGCTATCTGAGATCCTGATTAGAACGAATCAGGTCCGAAATTGCGTTGACACAGGTCGCATAACTGGTGTAATTTCCCCCGATGTAAAAAAAGCTGGTTCTTATCCATCACTCTGAATATCTAGTAGATATCACACACAAAAGGCGGGTTTTATGGCTAACATTCTGATTGTTGATGATTCCTCCACCATGATCATCGGACTTAATCTGAAGGAAGGCGCTATCTGATGGATGGTTATACAACGTTATACGGGATCCTGGAGACGGCTCTTAAGGCGGCTGGCGGAGAGTGCGCCATGCTTCTGGGGCAGGAGCTTTCCATCATTCTTTCAGAGTCGTCTTCGACCGAAAAGAACGCTTACTGCGCCAAGCTAGACGACTCCTACTTTATCATGGGAGTAAACTCCGCAGAGCCATATGAGGGTCGTTTATATCTGGTGTTCAATTTGCGGGACGCTATTGTTCTGAGCAGTATCCTGCTCGGGATTCCCCCTGCGCGAATTAAGGAGAAAAAGCTCCTTGGCATCATCGAAAAAGATGACATTGATGCTTTTGCCGAAGTTGGCAACATGATTAACGGCTCTCTTAACTCCGCATTTCTGGCGGCGCTTCCCAGTAAACCGACCCTCAAGCTGCTTCCGCCAAATAAATATATTCCAAAAACCAATGAATTAAACTCTGAAGAGCCGTTTCCTGATGGCGATTATCTGATGTTCCGCTCAAAACTGGAGCTGCCTGGCATGGAGATGGAGTGTCTTGATGTGCTTGTGCCGACCGCTCTGGCGAACCTGTTTGACCCTCAAGTTGCTGTAGAGGTCGCGACTGAAGATAATAATGTTGATACAGAGAGCCTTGACAAGGAGGGTTCCGGGGCAGACGCAGAGAGCCTCAGTGGCGTTAAAAGCATCGTTGTGCTTGAAGATGATGTAAATTTACGTCAGCAGATGGTTGAACTACTTGCATTCACTGGATTTCAGATTGCTGAAGGCACGCTTAATGCGGACTTAAAAGAGCTTTTTGCCGGTAGAAATGTAAAAATGGCCATTATAGGTTCACAAAATGCCGATGAACGAGAGCTTGCTGTCTGCATAAAAGTAAAAGCGATGCGCCAGGATTCCCCGCCACCGATTATCATGATTGCTGAGTTCTGGACTCGGACAGCCGCCCTGAAAGCTCTTAAATATGGAGCAAGTGATATCATCATAAAGCCATTCACCGCAGACGAAGTGGTTGCAAAAGTTCGCAATTACTGCAAAATAGCACAAGCTTAACGGCGTGGGTCTGATAATGGTTCCAGCTACGGAGTTACAATATCTTCAAACTCGACTTTGCCACGGTTTTCCTGGCACTGTTCTTCTGTTTCTGCTTCTTCTGTCTCTACTCCCGTCTGACGCCTCTGCCTCAATTCCCAACCAGCTCTACCGGATCGATATACGACCACACAAGGAATATACCCGCATGTTGTTCGCCTTGCCGAATCGCCGGAATACTCACTCGTAGCGATCCCGGGCAATCGTCTGCGCCTGGTTATAAAGGACACCGAAGGGATCCTGTTCAAAAAATTCAGACAGTATTCAGACAAAAACATAGGCGGATTGGTTTTAACTAAACGGAACGACGGTCAGCACGAAAATCTGCTGATTACATTCCAGATTTCCCGAATTGCTGGATGGCGCGACTTGTCACGTTCCGATATCAGCGACATAACGCTTGATGTCGGTACTCCGTTTAAAGCCGGTTTGCCTCTTCATTCAGCGAAGGGTCGCGAAAAAATCTGGAGTGGCGTTGAGAAACTGGTGAGGGATTTTGATCCGCCACTGAAATCTGAAATCCCCTTTTCTCCCACGGATCCTCAAATTTTGAAAAGTTTTCTTACCGAAGCGGATCAAAGAGAGTTTGCCGCCGCAGAGGCAGCGCTTTACAAAGGTCGTTTAACGGAAGCGGAGGAGTTGTTTACCCGCTTTTCTCAACGTCAGACGCAGATCCGCTCGCTGTCGCTCTATCGATTAGGTGAAACGTGGTATAAATTACAGAAGTACCCGCAAGCTCTGGCCGCTTTTCGTGAAGCTGAAAAGCTCTGGCCAGCCTATCTTGAGTTAAATCCCGCGGTCACTTTTTATTACGGCGACAGCATTGCCAGGAACGGAGAGTTGGCTCACGCTCGTACACTTCTCGCCGGATTAGTTGCACGTCTGGCGGACAAAGCCTACGCTCCGGCACTCCTTGTGCGGCTTGGCGATATTTTTACCCGCCAGGGGCATGAGCAGGATGGACATGCCATCTACCAGAATGTTGCTCAGAATATTAAAAATAATAAAGCCGGTAAAATGGCATTGATGCGACTTGCGGATAGCGATTTTCTTCAATCCGCCCCTTGGAATTATCGCCCTATCAGTGCTGTATACCTTGATGCTTCGCTTCGGAGTGGCGATCTTGATATGCGTGAAGAGGCGCACTTTAAATACGTCCTGCTTGAGTCAATTCATGGTGAAGCTGCAGAGTCTCTGCGTCTGCTTATGCTCTTCCAGCGGAAATTTCCCCGAGGAGTTTACGGCGCGGTCGTCAGGACAATCCGTGAAGTTCTGGTCGCCGAAGTCTATCGTGGCACCAACTGGCATCAAGATCCGGTAGCTCTTGTACGATTTATGGACGAGCAGAACGAATATCTTGCAGGCTGCGTTGACTCTCCACGGTTTTTAGCTACTGTTACCAAAGCTTATAGTGAGGTGGGGCGCCCGATTGAACTAGTCAAGTTATTGACCTCCATGGTTGACAGATCATGGGCGGCTTCTCTGGCTCCTGAGTTGTATATCAGTATCGCTGACAACGCCGAGTTGATCGGTGACACGGCGGCGGCAGAAAGAGCTATTAAAGCGTTAATGAGTAAATTTCCTGCGTATCCAAAGGTGCGGTCGATGAATGAACGCCTGGGTTCGCTTTATTTTTCTGCTGACAAGCATCAACAGGTCAAGAATACCCTCATTGGATTGCTTGACAAGGGGGCGAAAGCTCAGTATGTCGAGAGCTATTATCAATTGGGACGATCGCTTTGGGTTCTAAATCTCCATGCCCAGGCGGCAAAGTCTATGGAACTCTTTCTGACATCAACCTTGGGACGCGATCCGCGCCTCATGCCGGATGCATACTTCATTGCCGGTTCTGCCAAAGAGAAGCTTGGTGATCGAAAAGGGGCTTTAAGACTTTATGAAGCTGCTCTCAAGTTGCCGGAGAGCAAGCGTAACGATGAGTTTATCTATAGAACCGGACAGATTAATCTCCAGGATGGCAATACTCAGCAGGCAAAAAAAATATTCGAGCAGCTCGTCAAAACCGGCAAAGACCCCGACTGGCAAAGCCTTGCCCGTCAGTCGCTGGTATCGATTGAAGCAAAGGGCGCTCGCCCGTAATAAGGCATAAATTCTGGCCATTATTTTGACACCGTCAAAATAATGGCATACATCATATGTCGATATGCGCTGCAAGTTCAGCTTCGGCTACAGAGCCTTCCGTTTAGGCTCATGAAAGTCGCTGCTGGTCTGATATGGTATAGTTATTGCTTACTCAGGTTCCCGGTTAAGTAAAGGCTTTTTTCTGCCGGATCAGTAAAACTGGTATTTTGCGCTTCTAAAGAGGGGGAAATTTAATGCAAATTGAAGGCATTTTCAGTAATACCATTAACCTGCTGGGTAAAAATATTGACTTGAGAGCGAAAAATCAGAATCTGATAGCCTCCAATATAGCCAATGCGGAAACCCCGAACTATACTCCCAAAAGTCTAGCTTTTGACGCTGAGCTGCAGAGCGCCCTGAAAAATAGTTCGAGGGGGCTGCGACCCGATGCTGCACCACATCATAGACATATTCCGCTGCGTGGGGGAGGATCCTCTTTGAACTCGGTTACCGGGAAAATCGTCGAAACACCAGCTAAAACGCCTGGCAAGGATGGCAACTCGGTGGAGCTTGAAAACGAAATGGTGAAACTGAGTGAAAACCAGATCATGTTTAACGCATCCGTTCAACTCCTGACAAAGAAATTTGAAGGTCTGCGGAGTGCCATAAGAGAGGGGAAATAAATGGATTTTTTCAGTGCTATGGATGTTAGTTCGTCTGCTCTCACCGTTGGACGAACCCGAATGAATCTGATTTCAAGCAACCTTGCCAATGCGAATACGACGAGGACTCCGGAGGGGGGGCCATATAAACGGAAAGATGCGGTTTTTTCCGCAACGCCGCTTGAAAGCCGTTTCGACCGTACGCTTGATGCTGCGACCTCCCAGCAGGTTCGTAAAGTTGAAGTAATTGAAATTATTGAAGACCAGACTCCACCGCGACTGCAGTATGAACCGGCGCATCCCGACGCAAACGCTCAAGGGTATGTCGCCATGCCAAATGTCAACACGGTAGAGGAGATGGCAGATATGATAGGTGCTACGCGCGCATACGAAGCAAATGTTACGGCTGTTCAGGCCGCAAAAAGCATGGCTATGAAGACACTCGAAATTGGTCGGTAGCACTGACGGATCGATAAACAGGTGCATAAATAATAACATACGAGGGTACGACTATGGTAATTCCAGGTATTGAGAACGGATTAGGGATGTCAAAAGCTTTTCCGGAATCAGTCAAGAGCGGTTCTTCGTCTCCAATTGAAGGAGCCGGTAAGTTTTTCAGTGAGCTTGTGTCAAAAGTTAATGAGATACAGGTACAGTCAGATAAAGCGATTCAGGGGCTTGCAAGCGGTGAGAATAAAAACCTTCACGAGGTCATGATTGCAGTTGAAAAGTCCAGTATTTCATTTCAGTTTATGTCACAGGTACGCAATAAAGCGCTTGAGGCATACCAGGAAGTTATGCGGATGCAGGTATAGCATGCATAAACCTAGTTCCGGTTATGTAGCAATTAATCGAAAGGAGGATAGACGCTGGCTATGCCTGAAGGAATCCGTAGACTAATAGAGCCTATTATTGCGCTTTCTCCTGGTAAACAGATGCTGATTGCTGCTGTGGCTTTAATATCGGCGATTGCATTTGCAGTGCTGATATTCGTTGCAAACCGCACGGACTATCGACCTCTCTTTACCAACCTGACATCGGAAGATGCCGGAGAAATTGTTAAAAAGCTGAAAGATGCCAAGACACCTTATGAGATTACTGCTGATGGTAAGGGTGTTCTTGTGCCGGCTGACAAGGTTTACGAACTGCGCCTTACTCTTGCTTCTGAGGGGATTCCGCAGGGTGGCGGCGTCGGGTTTGAAATTTTCGACCGAAAAAATTTCGGCATGACGGAGTTCGTGCAGAAGTTGAATTATCAGCGGGCTCTTCAGGGGGAATTATCGCGGACAATTGCTCAGTTGACAGGAGTCGAGCAGGCTCGTGTACACTTGGTGATTCCTGAAAAGTCTCTTTTTAAAGATAATGAAAAACCTGCCACTGCTTCAATCGTCCTAAAAATGAAATCAAACCGTGCGCTGAAAGATTCCGAGGTACAAGGGGTTGTTCATCTGGTCTCCTCATCAATTGAGGGTTTGGAAGCTGAGCATGTAACCATTCTTGACAGCCGGGGTAAAATACTCAGCAAAGGTGGTGGGAGCGGCGATCCAACATCACGTATGACTTCGGCCATGCAGGAAACTCAGCGGATATATGAAAAAAATGTTGAAGAGCGTATTCAATCCCTGCTTGACATGATCGTTGGAGGGGGCAAGTCTGTTGCACGAGTCACAGCGTCATTTGACTTCAAGCAGGTTGAGCGGCTTGAGGAAAAGTTTGACCCTGAATCAATCGCTGTTCGCAGCGAGCAGCGGACTGAAGAGAAAGGCTCATCCAGTACCAGCAGTGTCGGGGTTCCGGGAGTACAGACTAATATCGGGCGAACCCCTCCCGCAGGGGGGGCAACGACTGGTGGTGGCTCCAAAAATGATGAAATCCTCAACTATGATGTAAGCCGTACTACAGCAAAAATTATCGAACCGGTGGGAGCCCTTAGCAAGATATCTGTTGCGGTGCTGGTTGATGGCAAATATGAAGCACCTGCAGCGGTAAAGGAGGGTCAGGTTGCAAAGGCCAAATACACGCCCCGGTCGCCGGATGAACTGCAGAAAATTGAAACGCTGGTAAAAAGTGCTGTCGGATTTAACCCGGCACGCGGAGACCAGTTGAGTGTGCAAAATATCCCGTTCCAGGAGACGGGAGAGTCAGGAACGATTGAGGCTGACAAATGGTGGACAAATCCGAATCCGTTCTATCTATCTCTTGCAAAAAACCTGTTGATTGGAATCAGCTTTCTGCTGTTGATCCTGTTTGTAATCCGCCCGCTTCTTACCTCACTTCGTATCGGAAAACCCCCGTTAGCTGAAAACCTCGAAGGAATCGGCCCCGGAGGCAAGCAGTTGGCAGGAGCCGATCAAGCAGCTCTTTCTTCGTATTCTATGACGCAAAATGATTTGCTTGAAAAAGTGAAAAAAGATCCCTACCAGGTTGCACAGATTCTCCAGAATTGGGTTGCCGAGGACAAGTAAATTTTATATATCGTTCTTAAAGCAGGAAAAGGGATCTCATGACAGGTTCAGAAAAAGCCGCCATACTGTTGCTCTACCTCGGAAACGAAGCGACCGCGATGGTTTTTGAGCATTTTGATGATATTCAAATAAAAGAAATAAGTAGAACTATGACAGCTCTTGGTCATGTTTCACAGGAAACGATCACGAGTGTTGTCAATGAGTTTTCGTCAAAGATCGGTCCTGGAGCAGGCCTGTTCGCTCACGGCGATGATTTCGTTCTAAAGCTTCTTGAAAGTACGATAGGGCCTGAAAAAGCCCAAACACTGATGAGGGAGCTACAAGCCTCCGGTGGCTCAAATATGGTTGATGTCATAGCAAACGCCGACGCTAGAACTCTTGCCAACTTTCTTTCACATGAACACCCTCAGACTATTGCAGTCATCCTTGCCAAACTTAAAACAAGGCAGACATCTGAAGTTATAGGTCTACTGCCGATGGAGCTTCAGGCGGAAGTGGTGCTACGGATCGCAGATGTAGATCAGGTTTCACCAGAAGTTCTTAAAGAGCTCGACGAGGCCATGAAGTGCGAACTTAGATCTATGGGCGGGACGCAACGGTTTAAAATCGGCGGCATTGATAAAGTTGTTGATATGTTCAACTTCTTTGACCGAACCAGGGAAAAACAGATTCTCGACAAACTTGATGTGATGAGTCCGCCGCTATCTGAAGTAATTCGTAAACACCTCTTTACCTTTGATGATGTATTCGCTCTCGATGATCGCAGTATTCAGTCGGTAATGCGTGAAGTTTCCAATGACACCTTGACTCTGGCCATGAAAACGTCATCGGACGAGATCAAAGAAAAGATTTTCAGAAATATCTCCAGCCGCGCTGCAGATATGATTAAAGAAGACCTGGAGGTTATGGGTCCGGTACGGCTTTCTGATGTCGAAAAAGCGCAGGCCGAAATCATCAAAATTGTCCGTAAAATGGAAGAAGAGGGGAAAGTGGTACTTTCCGGTAGTAAGGGGAGTGACGATGTCCTCGTCTAAAGTCATAAAATCCGGCAACAACAAAATTTCAGGGTTTTCACAATATAACTTTAGAAATATGAAAGAGAGCGGCGGAGTAGCTCCTGTAGTTCAGCCGGTCGGGAATTTTGTTCCACTTGACTTAATTGGTTCAAATCAAGTTGTCGCGGTTGATGCAGGCCCCCCTCTTGCTAATATTACTGAAGCAGAGCTTGACCAGCGAATCAGCGAGGCATTAAATGACGGTCTGAAAGAGGGGAAGGAGCTTGCTGAACGGGAGCTGATAGATGTTTTACGGGCGTTACGCGACTCAAGTAAAACCATAACCAGTTTGCGGGAAAAAATACTCCGGGAGTCTGAAGACGAGATAGTCAACCTGATTATGCTTGTGGCACGCAAGGTTATCATCCATGAAGTAACCCAGAATCGTTCAATTCTGACTGGGGTAGTACATAATGCAATCGCCGAACTGTCTGATCGTCAGGAAATTACCGTGCATATAAATCCCGACGATTATCTGCTGGTAACCTCGGGGCGTGACGACTCGCTACTAAAAGATCTGCGTAGTGAGCACCTGTCGATCAAGCCGGATCATTCAGTTGAATCCGGCTTCTGCCTTGTAGATACCGAGATCGGAACTATAGACGCTTCTCTGGACGGCCAGTTGGATCAGATATACCGAAGCCTCATCGAACAGAGAGCCACTGTTGTTGGGGAGCAGTAATCTGCTATGCCCGGTAAATCAATCAATCTCGAAAAATATCGCCCGATGGTTGCGTCAACAAAATCGATCAGGCTGCATGGCAAAGTTACTCAGGTTGTCGGCCTGGTTATTGAGGGGTTCTGCCCCGACACTTCCGTCGGTGCAATTTGCGAGATTAAGCCGTTGGATGGAGTTCCTATTCCGGCCGAAGTAGTCGGCTTTCGCAATAACAAGACACTGCTTATGCCGCTTGGCGAATTACGTGGAGTCGGGCTTGACAGTCGGATCTCGGTTCGCCGCGAGAAAGCTACACTTGGCGTAGGCCCACTCATGTTGGGTCGCGTTATCGATGGGCTTGGCAAACCGATTGACGATAAAGGGCCGATTCATGTGGAGGAAGAGTATCCGATCTATGCCCTGCCGGTGAACCCGATGTTGCGTCTGCCGATCCGGAAACCGCTTGACCTCGGTATTCGTAGTATCAATGGCTTGCTGACCTGCGGTCAGGGGCAGCGGGTCGGCATAATGGCCGGATCAGGCGTGGGGAAGTCAACCTTATTGGGGATGATAGCGCGCTATACTGAGGCGGATGTTAATGTTATTGCCCTTATTGGTGAGCGCGGACGCGAACTTCTTGAATTTATTCAAAAGGATCTGCAGGAGCAGGGGCTGAAGAAATCCGTTGTAGTTGTAGCAACGTCCGATCAACCCCCTCTTGTGAGGATGCGCGGCGCTTACATAGCGACGACAATAGCGGAATATTTTAAAAACCAGGGTAAGAAAGTTCTGCTGATGATGGATTCTGCAACCCGTTTTGCCATGGCGATGCGCGAGGTTGGACTTGCCATAGGTGAGCCTCCCACAACCAAGGGGTATACACCTTCCGTCTTTGCAGCGCTCCCGAAATTACTCGAACGTACCGGCAATTTTCCCGAAGGGAGTATCACCTCGCTTTACACGGTTCTCGTGGAAGGGGACGATTTTAATGAGCCCATTTCTGATGCCATGCGCAGTATTCTGGATGGGCACATAGTTTTATCGCGTGAAATGGCGGATCGGGCAATATATCCGCCAGTCGATGTCCTGGCGAGCACCAGTCGTGTCATGACGGATGTGGCTTCAGAGGAACATCTGAAAGTAGCTTCCCGGTTTAAGGAAGTGCTTGCGACGTACCGTCAGTCTGAGGATCTGATAAATATCGGTGCCTATAAAAAAGGGAGCAATTCCGGTATAGATTATGCTGTAGATCATATCGATCAGATGCAGCAATTTATCAAGCAGGCGGTTCATAATCCGGTATTGCTGGAAGAGGCTGTGCGAGATTTAAAGGTTATGTTTGAATCCTGATTCTGGCAATTATCGGGGAGTCATGAGAGATGGCTGGAAATGTATTTGAACTGGAACAGGTACTCCTCTATCGCCGCGAGATGGAAAAGCTGCGAAAGCAGGAATTTGCGGTTGCAAAACATCAGCTTGAGAGGGCCAATGAGGAATTGCAACGGGAAGAGGCGTTGGTTGTACTTTTGTCGCGGGAATACCAGAAGTGTCAACAAGATATGGGTTGCATTGATGACATGAAGCTATATCTGGACTTTTTTACCCGTAAACGAGTAGAAATACAACAGTATGGCGAACAGATAGAACAGCTTGACCAGATTATGGATGAAAAAAGAACCGACTTAATGGAAGCAAGCAAGGAAAAGAAAGTGCTTGAGTCTCTGAAAAAGAAGCAAGCTGTTGAATTCAGGCAGTTGGTTGCAGTCAGGGAGCGGAATTTTCTCGACGAAATATCCATCCAAAAGAAGGGTAAAACTGCGTGACTCAGAAAAGTAAACTGTTAACAGTCCTCTTATTGACGGGGGCGCTGCTTTTGGCACAGTATTCGTTGCCTGCTGTTTTCGCCACTGCTGCCGTTCAGAATGAGACGGCGGCTAAAGCTCCTGCCGTTGCGGAAAGAGAACACGCAACGATTGGCCAGCAACCGATCAACGCCACGCGAGCCGCTCGCGAAGAAAAAGCCCTCCAGGATGCGCGTCGTCAGCAGTTGGCTGAGAAAGAGGCTGCCCTTGCCGCTAAAGAGCAGGAACTGAAAAAATTGAGCGATAAGCTGGAAGCTCAGGTAAAAGCTCTCGAAGATGGCAAAAAAAAGCTCGATGAAACATTGAAAGCAGAGTCTGAAGCACAAAAGAAAATGCGGGATGAAAAAATTACTAAAATGGTTAAGCTGTTTAAAACCATTAAGAGTGAGCAGGCTGGCAAGATGATTGATTCACTGAAAGAAGATGTGGCTCTGACACTCCTCGGCAGGATGGACACCAAGAGCGTCGCGAAACTGGCACCATTTATCAGCCAACCGCGACTGTTAAAGTGGGTAAACGACAATATGCTGGGGAGATAAACCTGATTTTATGGACTAGAAAAGTCCACTCCATAAAAAATCTATAGAGAAAGGAGGTGAAAACTAATGAATAATGGACAGATGAACGTAGCTTCAATGCTTACGGCTATGCCGTTTATAGCTTCTGAAGCGTCGGCGGTAGCCGCTGTGACAATGAGTGGTACGCCGCAAAACGGCAGTCCTTTTGCCAAGTTGTTGGATGTGCAGCAAACGGTAGCAAAAAATGAAACTGCAATTGAACCGGAAAAAACAGAACAGCCGCAGACCGGGGTTGGTAACAATGCAGATTTTATTAATGTTGCATTACAGATGGCTCTGGCCGGGTACTTACAGTCCGGTATGCCTGAAGGTGACAACAAACAGGTACAGCTTCCAGTTGACGTGGTGCAGAACGCAACCTCGGCAATAGAACAGCCTGCGGTCACTACTGACACAGCAGCAGCAACCGTAGTAGCTAACATGCCGCAGAATGCAGGCTTGGCAGTAAAGATGGTTATTGCACAGCAGCAGAACGTAACAAAGGCAATTGAACAGCCGCAGAACGTAACAAAGGCAATTGAACAGCTGCTGATCATGACTGATCAGGCAGCAGCAACCGCAACTGATATTGAGCAGAATGCAACTAATATAGCAAAACCGGTTAATGGGCTGAAACAGCAGCAAGTTGAAGTAACTCAGACTGCGACCGACGTCGTATTGTCGGCCAAAACTGAATCAGCAACAGATGCTCCGGTAACTGTGCAGAAGCAACAGCAACCTGAAGTTGCTCGAGCCTCAGATGACATCGTAATGCCGGCCAAAACAGAATCTGTAAGGCCAGTCGCGACACATTCAGTATCAGCGGCACTTGCTGCTGACAGGTTCCGGAATATGGCAATGGCAGAGTCGTATGTCGCCTCTCCTGTTCCACCTGCGAGTATTCAACAGGATGAACCACACCAGATTACTGCTGGTGTAGCAGTTGCACCTGTTTCTACGGACAAAATCATCAACGAGACACTCACGCTGGGGGCGCGTCTTGCTGCGAGTCCAATAGCTGAGAAGGTCGTTGACTTGAGTAATGTCAAAGAGAGTACTTCCACACTAAAACTGGCTGCCTTCGGGAGCACACCAATACTGGACTTAGAGAGTTCAAACAGTAACAGCCAGGGAGAGTCGGGTACTACATCTGACAATCGGGATACTGCTCAGAATTTGCAGGTACAACCGATAGTGGAGCAGCATAAATTAGCTTCGGCAACAACCAAGCCTATGGTGGCTGAACCGCTTCAGCAGGAGATTTCGGAACAGGTTATGCCGCAGGTCAAAGAGAGTTTGCAACAGCACGAATTAAAACAGGGGAAACAGCAGATAACGCTGACTCTTTCGCCCGAGAATCTTGGCGAACTGAAAATGAACCTTAATCTCCAGGGGGGAAAGCTTACGGTAGAAATCGTAACCGAGAACCGCTCAGTTCGTGATGCTATCATGCAGAATGTCGATACGCTCAAGGAATCACTGGCGCGGCAAAACATCACGATGGAATCTTTTGACATTACTACCGGAGGAAAAGGTTCCGCAAACCAGGGGCAGAATCAGAATGCCTGGCGTGAACTGATGCAACAGCAGCAGCAACAGCAACAACAACAGCAGTTTTTGGCATCAACGCGTGGCTATGCCGTCGCGCAGTCGAATTCTCCGTCCGAGTCGGCAATGCAACAGACACGTCAAGGGGAGTCGATGCTCGATATTCACTATTAAATGAGTGAGGTGAAAATATGGTAGGTCCAGTAACAGCCACAACCGATACAGCTACAACGCAAGCAGCAATGAAAAAATCGATGGGAATGAACAAGGACGATTTCATGAAGTTGTTTATAGCCCAACTTAAGTATCAGGATCCTTTGAAACCACAAGATCCGAGCACCATGCTGGATCAGCTCTCGCAGTTGTCTCTGGTAGAACAATCGTACAACAGTAACACCGCATTAAATAATTTGCTCACGGCACAGAATAACTCCATCTCACTGACAGCGGTTTCGTTTATCGGCAAAAGTGTCAAGGCAAATGGCAATGTCGCATCGTTTGACGGCACTAAGCCCTCGTCATTGGAGTTTACTCTCTCGCTGCCGACAGCAGCTACAGAGCTGACAATCTCGGATGCATCGGGTAAGGTGGTGCGGAGTGACTCTATCGGAGCAAGCAAAGCGGGTGACAAACTGTATTACTGGGATGGCCGTGACAGTAGCGGCGCGGTACTTGCCCCAGGGGCGTACACCTTTGCAATTCGCGCCATTGATGCTAATGGCAAAGCTCTGCCGGTAACGACATACACTTCAGGAAAAGTTGATGGTGTCGATCTTTCCGGAAGCGTACCGCTTCTCACAGTCGGAGCTGCTTCTGTGAAGTTAAGTGAAGTTATCAGCATGGGGAACGGGGGTTAACAGACCATGGTAGATCAGATTTTTATTCCAAATCCGGTTCAACCTGGGAGAATTGACCGCCTGCAGCAACCGAAACCGGCATCAGGTCAGACGGTTAACTCGCCGTTTGCTCAGATTCTGGATCAAAAACTTCCTGCAGAGGGGCTCAAGTTTTCTCAGCATGCCCAGGATCGACTTCGGGCGCGTAACATAACCTTTTCAGCCGCAGAGCTTGCAAATCTTGAGGGTGCGGTAACCAGTGTGGCTCAAAAAGGTGGCAGGGAATCTCTTGTCATGATGGGCGATTCGGCGCTGGTAGTCAGTGTCAAAAACCGCACGGTAGTGACAGCTCTTGATAGAGCTCAGATGCGGGGGAACGTTTTTACTAACATTGATTCAGCAGTATTTATTTAACTCAAATTTTATCGGGCCGGCCCTCCTTGAGGAAGCCCTGAAGCGAAGTCCGATTGACCCGCTTCACCAAAGCTCAAAAATAATTAACAGGAGGCAACACAATGAGTCTTACTTCAACAATGTTTACAGGAGCCAGCGGCATCCTGAACAACGCAGAGGGGATGAGCGTAATAGGCAACAACATCTCCAATGTCAACACCATCGGCTTTAAGGGATCCCGGATGCTGTTCTCCGACGTCCTTTCAACGGTTATTGGTAACACCTCAGTCGGCCAGATCGGTCATGGCGTACAGATTCAGAAAGTGGATACCTTATTTACCCAGGGTGCAAATGAAACGACAACATCGCCAACCGACATGTTCGTTCAGGGTAAGAGTTTCTTTGCCGTAGCAGCACCGGGAACGACGAAGGGCCCTATACCCGCTACCGGCGCACTGTATACTCGTGCCGGCTCTTTCCGTCTGGACACCACCGGTCTGAATCTTATCAATCCGGACAATTACGCTGTACTTGATTCTGAAAGGATGCCGATTAGATTCAAAAAAGATAGTACTTCAGTGGATGCGGCTGACATGGGTGTTCCTAATCTTCCTACTCCTTCTTATGGCGCAACAATTCTTCCATTTGATAATACAAAAACTAGTGCAACAACAGGTGCTTACGCCGTCAACGATATTGTGACTATAAACGGTATATATTACATATGTTCAAGTGTCCCCGTCGAGACTACTGCTAATGGGTTAACAACGATCGAAAACCCGATTTTAAACACCACAGGCTGGACAAGAGGTACGTTTGATCAGACAGGAACAATGACTTATGCAAAAGGCGATATTGTATATGGATCAAACGGTTCGAGATACGTCAAAAACGACACGAATGCCCCATTAACCGTAACCGTCGCAAACTCAAACCCGGTAGCCGATGCGACCAACTGGGATTTGATTCTTGATTTTCAGAAAGTACTCAGTGTCAGCACAAAGGGGGAGATAAGTCTGCTCTATTCTGACGATATTGGCAATAGCTCAACCGTGTTCTATAACGGCACCTATGATTCGGCAGATCAAGCGCTAAATCCACTGCACAAAGCGAACACCCAGAGACAACCCGTTTCTACAGCTCCGGGAACTTGGGTGGGTCTTGCACAAATACCAAATCCTGCCGGTTTGATAAAAGAGGGTTCATCGCTCTACCGAGAATCCGGTGTAGTTATCGGTGGTTCCGGAACACCGGTAATAGGCGCTCCGAATGGCTCAACCGAAAGTATCATCAACAGCAACCTTGAGTTGAGCAGCGTAGACCTTGCCCTGGAATTCGTCAAGATGATCCAGACGCAGCGGGCATATTCAGCCAATTCAAAAACGATCACTACTGCAGACGACATGATGCAGGAAATTCTGAACATCAAACGGTAGGATAGCTTAAACAGGTCGGCAGGCTGAGCTGTTATCGCCTGGTCTGCCGGCTCAGTTTGGAAATTGCAGTAATAAAAAGGAGAGTGAGTAATGCCGGCGCGTTCATTTCTCGCGTTAATTGTTGCCTGTCTGGTTTTGGCTGTTGTTATGCCGTGTGTCACTTTTGCGGCTACGACGGATCTCGTCGAATCTGTGCCTAACATTTCATTGGCCAGGAGTGCCGGTATTGCGGGCGATTTTTCAGGTAACCTGTATATTGCAGGTACAGCTAAAAACCAGATTCTGAGGGTATATTCTTCCGGCTCATTCACGCCAACTAAAACTGTTATGAGTGTCTATTCTTCAGGCACATCTACGCCAACGAAAACTGTTGATGCTGTGAAAGTGTCGGCTCCAGTCGGCATAGCTACAGACTCGCGTGGTAATGTTTATGTGGCAGATACGGTAAACAACCGTGTTCTTATGCTTGTCAAAGATACAGGCAAGTTAGTAACTATTGCGGGTAACGGCAACGGAGGATTTTCCGGAGATGGCGCATCTGCATTAAGCGCGCTCCTGAAAGGTCCGACAGGAGTCGCCGTTGATGCGTCAGACCCCAAGGTGTTCAATGTATATATAGCTGACAACGGCAATTACCGTATTCGTAAGGTGGCAGTAAAATTTGACGATAAAACAAAGAATTACGCCACAGATGTAATCAGTACGATA
>Ga0247844_1004725_pt1 | contig 18143 bp, 19 predicted proteins | sample LaCtaG_FD_192421 | JGI IMG/M metagenome (GOLD analysis project Ga0247844, IMG submission 192421) | Freshwater microbial communities from meromictic Lake La Cruz, Castile-La Mancha, Spain - LaCruzMarch201714.5m_1 | ecosystem: Environmental > Aquatic > Freshwater > Lake | place: Spain: Castile-La... | reverse complement strand
TGTTCAGCGCTGTTTCTTGGGGTGGCCGTTCTGGCGGACCTCCTCCTGCGCGAGGCGCCGGGGCTTGGTCAACAGCGGATAGCTCTTGAGCCGACGCTTCAACGCCCGCGGCTCAATGCGTCCTCGCCGTAGTCCGACGCGGGGTTCGGCGATCAACACCAAGAGGGCACGGATCACCACCGCGTCACGCGTCCCGCCGCCCCGCTGCTGCCAGGAAATCCAGATCTGCACCGTGTGTTTAAAGCTCAGTTGGCGCGGGATTTGGTCGGCCAGCAGGGCGGCTTGCGCCATCAACAAACGGATCAGGTTGTAGGCCAGCAAGTAGACCCACAACTCCTTGATCGCCATCTCCGGAGTCCGGCAACGCAGGTGTTCCATCCCGAGCGTGGTCTTGATGTTGCGCAGATCAAGTTCGACGTTCCAGCGGCTGCGGTACAACACCTTGAGGGTGTACTTGGGGACCGCTTTGGGGCACAGGAGGGTCGTGACCATGATCTTACCGCCCGCTTGAAACTCGCGCACGGTCAGGGTGTCCGGGGCCTGATCGTAGTCCTCCTGGCTCATCCAGTCCGGACGCTTGGGCTTGCTCAGGACGATCAGGTGGTCACGCACCCCAAGCCATTGGCCCAGGCGAAAGTCCGTGCTGCGCTTGCGGGCGCCGTACTGCTCAAACACCCCATCGACGCCGCGGGCGCCCAACTCGCAGAGCAGAAAATACGTCGCGTAAAAAGCGTCGGCAATCAGGATCTCGCCGCGCAGCAGGGTATCGAGTAGGGTGCGCAGCAGGCTCTGCTCGTCGCTGCCCTTGCCCACACAGGGACCGATGGCCCCATCCAACAAGGCGCCGGTCGCCAGGCACATTAAGACCACCAACCGACAGATCGGGAACCCCAGTCCGGGCTTCTGGCTCGTCGGCTGCGGATATTTGGCCTGGTTTTCCGCGGTGTCGGCCAAGGTCAGCGTGGCCCCGTCGGCGAGCCGCACCCGTCGGCCGTGCCAGTGCCACCAGGCCGGTGCCCCGTCGGTCACCAGCTCCCCGGTCTGGCGCGCCAGGGTCGAGATCATCGACAGCGGCAGCCGGGCCCGGGCTTGGCAGAAGGCGCTGGTGCTGGTGCTCAGGCGCGGCAACCCGGCGATGGCCCGTTGGACCGCGTGGTCGGCGAGCGCCTGGCAGCAACTGCCGTCCGCCGAGAGCGCCTGGGTCATGAACATCGCCAAGGTCTTCGTCGGGGGAAAGGCCCGCTCACGATGGGCCGGCACCAACGCGGCGACGTGATCGAGCAGCTGCGGGCCGGTCAACAAATTAAAGAATCCGCCGGTGTCGATCCGCGCGGCCTCCTCAAGGACACGTTGCTGCGTCGCGGCGCGCTGGTTAGGATGCATGGGGGCTGGCTCGCAGGGTGATGGGTTGGGTGTCGCAACCTTCAGCCTACCACTCTTGCGGGTTAGCCCCCATTATTTTCAGTCTGTTAGACTAAATTAGTGCCATTCGGGTCTGGGCCCACTTGCAGGCATTGTCCAAGAGGGTGCCGATAAGCTCCAGCATGTCCTCCCGGTCTGCTGCCAGGACCCCGGACAGGTCCAGCCGACATTCCAGGGACAGGTCCTGATCCGGGTACATCCGTTCCAGCAATCGTTTGAGGACCGGCAATTCCGCCTGGGGGTCAAAGTGCAGACCAGGGCTGCCCGCCCCGGCCAGGCGGGCGCGCTTGAGTTCCCGCTCCAAGAGCGCCCCGACCCGCGCCAGTTGTTCGCGTAACACGGCCTGGGTGGCCGGCTCCGAACCCGTTGGCTGCGTGTCCAGAGTCTGGGTCATCAGGGTCAAGGGCCCCTTGAGGGCGTGGGCCAGGTTGCCGGCGACGTTGCGAGAACGCTCCAGCCGCTTGGCATAGAGCGTAAGCAGGCCGTTGATCTTCGACACCAGCGGCAAGATTTCCGCTGGCACGACCTCGGTCAGGGTGCTGGCTTCACCCCGTTCCAGGGCGACGATGTCCCGGTAGACCGGCCTCAAACAGGCAAAGGCGCGCCGCACGATCCGGCGTTGCACCCAGAGCATGGCAATCAGTCCGCCCACCGCCATCAGGGCGAAGAGTTGTTCAAAGGATCGCAGGGGGCGGCGCACGGGGCTGAAGTCCTCGGCGACCACCAGGGTCAGGTCATGGCCCTGGTGCCGGAAACCGCCACCCAGGGTCAGGAGGTCTTGTCCGCGGGGACCCGCAGTGTGCCAATGGGCCGTCACCCCAGGGCTCAGGTTCGGCGCCTTCAGTTCAAAGTCACCCAAGGACCGGGAGCGGGCGGTTGCCCCGTCGACGATCCGCAGGGTGAAGTAATGCCCTGAGTCGGGCTCGTCATAGATTGGGCTCAGGTGCGGCGGGCGCACCTGGACCAGACCTTGGGGGGAGACCTCCAGGGACGTGAGGAGGGCCTCCGCGTCATGCATCAGGCGCGAGACCACATAGGCGTCGGCGGTGCGGTGCAGGGCCTCGTGACCCAGCCACCAGGCCGCGCTGATCAGTAGCGCCAGACTCAGGCTCAGCCCCAAGCGCAGGCGACCCTCGATGGACGCGGTGGTGGACCGGCACTCCCGGCCGCTAGGGGTCCCCTTGGAAGCGGTAGCCCTGACCGCGCTGGGTGAGAATCCAGTGCTTGCCAAGCTTGTCGCGCAATCGCCGGACGTAGACCTCGATGGTGTTCCCGTCATGGTCGGCGGAGTCGTCATAGCAGTGATCCAGCAGGCGGGTCTTCGACAAGAGCTTGTTCGGGTTGAGCATGAAATAGCGCAGCAGCCGGAACTCGGTGGCGGTCAACTCCACTAGCTGACCATCCGGAAGCAGCGCCCGCTGGCGATCCTCGTCCAGGTGCAAGCCAGCGACCACCAGCCCCCCGCCCGCATGCCCGGCGGCGCGCCGGATCAGGGCGTTGAGTCGGGCGATCAACTCCTCCGTGTGAAAGGGCTTACCCAGATAATCATCGGCACCGGCCTTGAGCCCGTCCACACGCTCGTGCCAGGCATCGCGGGCGGTGAGTACCAGCACCGGAGTGATGACACCGATCTGCCGCCACGCGCTCAACACCGCAAGCCCTGACTGCCCGGGCAAGCCAAGATCCAGCACCACCACATCAAAGCTCGACTCCGCCCCCATGACCTGGGCATCCAGTCCGTCGGCCACCCAATCAACCGCGAAACCAGCCGCCGTGAGGTCCCGTCGCAGGGCGGCCGCCAGGCTTTGTTCGTCTTCCACGAGTAACAGACGCATGGTTAACCCTAGTTTGACAGGCTAGTCTATTCTTCTCTTAAGATCATCCACTTGAGGGTTCCATTAAGGGTCTCAAAGGGAGTGCGCTGGGTGAGGATGGCATCGAAACGGACCTCCAGGACCGGCACCCGCGTCGGCTCGGGGTTGCGCTGGTAGGCCTTCAGGATGCCACCGGCTGGCCACTGGGCCTGCAGGCGGTGCAGTGGCTCCTGGGGTAGACCTGCTCACGCAGGTCATCGAGCGCGCGCCGTAGTGGAGATCCCCCCGTGGAGCACTCCAGAAAGTTGATCCGGCGCTTGCTGGATATGCTGGAAAACCTGGCGTTACCGATCTGCGTCACGTAACCATTGTGGTCCTGATGACGTGCCTCGGAGTCATCCACCGTGACAAACCGACTGATCTCAATCGGCTTTAACCTCAAAGGTGTCAATCGCTGCGCGCAACGCCGGATGATCCAAAGCGTGTTGCTCAATACTGATGCCTTGAACAATGCCATCCCACGCCTGGCGCAGACTTGCCGCTCCAGCGGTCGGGCCCTGTGGATGACCGAAGACGCCCCGTCCGGGGATGAACCCGAAATCCACATGGCCCACTCGGCGATAAACGCCATCCAAGGTGCCGGCCCAATCACTTCCCCCCGGAATCGGCAGGCTTGGCGCGATGCCGCCCATGGGGGCGAGGCAAGCCGCAACGCCGTCCAGAACTTCGCTTTCATCCATCCCCATACGGGCGCCGAATCCAGGCATCACGATCGCATCCAATCCTGCCAGACGTTGGAGCTTATAGATGACCTTGGAGTGAATGCCATAGACTGGCGACCGGCTGCAGGGCGCGATCATCGGGAAGTGCCCGACCAGCGGCACCCTAGTATGCCGGCTGAGCATCCGCACCGCGCTGAGCCCCACCGGCATCGCATTCACCATCAGGAGGTTGGCGCCATTGGCAACCGCCAGGTCATGCAGATCGCATAGCCGATCCACTTCATCGGTGATGTTTGCAAGATAGCCTTTCGTGACACCGGTCGCCTCCTCCGCCCGACGTCGCGCCTGCCCTAACAAGGCGGAGCGCTCGGCCAACGGGCACCAGGGGGCATCGGCCAGCATCTCATCGTCCTTGGCGACGTCAAGCCCCCCCAGCCAGCCCTGATATCCCAGTTCGGCGAAGGGCTCAGGAGGCAAGCCGATGTTAGGCTTGATGACCCCGAAGAAGATCGGACGTCCATGAACGCCGAGCAAGTCCCGAATACCTGCAACACCAAACCGCGGCCCGGTGAATTCCGCCAAAAAAGACGGCGGCAAGCGGATATCCATCAGCTTGATCACGGGTATCCCGGGGACGAAAAATACGCCCTCACCGACCACCGCCGACAGCAAGTTGGGGATGCGCGGACCAAAGTTGCCATGGGGGTGAGCGATGGTGACGGTACAGACGCAGACCTCCCCCCGGCCTTGCGGCTGCGCACTCGCCCCGAGCGTCAGACTCGGAGCGGACTGTCGACGCTCCACCCGCAGTTCCAACACTTTGGCGGCAAAGCGCGCCCGAAAATCCTCGTCGATCCCGACCCGGTGCCATTGCGCGGTCGACTGTTCGCTGCACAGGTGGGCCGCGGCGATGCGCGGATCCCCATAACACTCGAAACGATAATCCAGTTCAATCGCGGACGCTGGATCGTAATCGGCGCGGTTCAGAAAGAACCCTTCGCTGTCTGTCGGGGTCATATCAGGAGATGCCCGATTGCCTGTGCGTTGACTTAGCTGCCAAGAAACTGGGCCAGAATCCTGCGCTCGGAGCGCGGACCATCCAGTTCGATAAAGAACACGGACTGCCATCCACCCAGCATCAGTTTCCCACCAGAGATCGGGATGGTCTCAGTGGCATTCATGAACAGCCCCATCAGATGCGCGTGCGCATTGTCCCTACCGTCTACAGGCGCTCTATTGTGAAGATAGTCGCCACGCTGGGGCACCAGATCGCTCAGGTACTTGACCATATCCCGTTGCAGCATCTCCTCGCGTTCATTGAGATTGACGTGCGCGGTCGTATGCGGGGAAATCAAGGTGACCAGGCCGTCCCGAATTCCTGCTTTCTCGAGGGCATGCTCTACATCAGCGGTGATATCGATCACCTGGATCGGATCAAGCGTGGCCACGGAAATCTGTTGGAGGATGATCTTCATCGTGTTTTCGCCACGCGGTTTCGCCGACGCTCACGCGCTCCTGCACGAGACCAGATCGCGTTAATCTTCCAGAGGGTCGTCGAACACACGCTCAGCGATAAGCCGAAACCAGGGCGTGAAGAGATCCGGCGATACTCTGACAGCGCGCCTGACCGCACCGACCGAAATCCAGCGCCAGGCTCCAACCTCCGCCGGATCGGGTCGGGGTTCGCCGACGAAACGCCCGCGAAACACATGCAGATACTCGTGCTCAATTAATCCGGAAAGCGGGTCCGCAGCCCGGTAGGTCAACTGCATCTGCTCGGTCAAGGGTGCATGAAAACCCAGTTCCTCACCGAGTCGACGCAACGCGGCACGTGCCGTCGGCTCGTCTGGGCGTGGATGTCCACAGCAACTATTCGACCATTGCCCCGCAAAATGATATTTCGTATCGGCCCTGCGCTGTAACAGCAGATCGCCGCCCGCATTGAAGATAAAAATAGAAAAGGCGCGGTGCAGCAGACCCCGCTGATGAACATCCAATTTGTCGCCGTCCCCGAGTGCGTGGTCTTGGTCATCCACGACGATGACCCGCTCAAGCGCATCTTGCCGGCCGACGCGTGCTGAACCTTCGCTCGAATGCGAGACGATCGCTGACTTCAACTTGTCATCTCCACTCGAATCAACCGCGCTCGCAGAAGGGCCGGCCAAGTCGTCTCCGAGCTTGGCCGGCCCAAACCGCAAGCGAAACCCCTAACGACGGATAACCGCGGGCGGATTCGAAATGATCGGTGTCGCGTAAGCGGTATCGAACCAGTTGAAGTTGGCGGTACTGAGCAGGATGAAATGAATCAACAGGCCCAGCACGGCCAAAAAGCCGAAGAGCGCCACCAAGGCACGACGGGGATCGAAAATCTGCCAGATCTTATGCATGTCAAGTCTCCAATGTGTGGACAGTGTTCAGCAGAAAGCGCGGCTTCTACAGCCAGGGGCGCCACGCCCACACCAAAATATGTGCGACTACGGCAATGCCGACAAAGGCAGTCATGCTCTGGACGAAGAAGCCATGGAACTCTTTTGCTTCGTCATCGGTGAGCCCGGTAAGGCTCATGCTCTTGTTCTCAGCCATTGGAATTACCCTCACGATGTCAAAATGGCCACTGAGGCCGTTTTTGCGCACCAAGCGCGACCACCGGGTCGTGGCCGTCACGGCCACGACCCAAAAAATCCGATCTCCGCGGCGGCGAACCCCGCGGTGTCATCACGCGTGCCGGATCGGTCGACGCGCGTTCCAAAAACGCTTGCCTCAATGCCTGCGAGGCACCGCCGGAGATGGGGCTCCGGCAACCAAACGTCTCAGTAGACAATACTACATCAAACCTTCCTGAACTGCTGCCTCTCCAGTGACCTTTCCGCCAGGCGCGTTAAGAACCTCGGCGTCGGTCTGAACCGCCGCGGGGACTACCGCAGGCTCAGGGACGACATCAGGAGTCGGAACGACCGCTGGACTTGGCTGGCCCAAGACCGGATAGTCCTTCAACATCGGCTCACCGAAGAGCGGTTTGTTGATGCCCTGATGGCAGGTTTCGCAACCAACCCGCATCGGATCACCCAAGGGGCCCTTGCGCGTTGCCGGCAAGATATCGCTCAACGGCATGACGAATGCGTGGTTTATCTCACGCACCATCCGGATCGCGTACCAGGCTTTGGTCCGCGTCAGTTGACTCTGACTCCAGTCCGCGAACTGACGGCTGTTATGACAATGATTGCAGCCAACACCCAGGGAGCGTGACATGTACATCATCAGCGCGTAGGTCCACTCCGTCTTCTTCGTGTTGATCGTATCGTTCCAGCCCGGCGACAAGGCGGTCGCCGGTGTGATTGCGATCGTCGTGTCCTTATCGAAGAAGGTCGTCATTGGATCATAGGGCAGCGACGCGAAGGCTGGCACAGCAGACAGCCGGTTCTGACCGGATGCACCCTGTCCACTGGCCGCCCGACCCGGATTGGTTGTCCAGACGTACTTCGGAATCGCGTTGCCACGGTGACAGGTGTAGCAGGTCACCCCGGTGGGTGCGACATGATCACCCCAGGCGGCGTTAGCCCGCTGGGTCATCGTGATCATCGAACGCGAGACCACCTTCTGGTACTTGGTATCCGCCGCCATATCCGCCAGATCATGGCAATAGACACACCCTTGCCCAGCGACCCACTGATCCTTCGGCACCACCCACTCGGTAAGCGCCAGCATCAGCCTGGTGAACTCGGTGAGCGGGACATCACCCAAGACCTGCAGGTTCTTATACACAGTCCCGGCAGCGATCGGCACCGGCACCGCAGGAGGCTGAACTGCCGGCGGAACATTCGCTCTATGCTGAGCCGCAAGAATACGCGGATTCACATAGGCAACCATCCCGACGCCACGATAGCCGCGCTGCTCAGACTCTGGTGGTGGCCGTTCGCAACCCGCGACGATCATCGCCGCCAGTCCGACAGCAGCCAACGGTAAAATCTTTGGTGCTGAAAAGAGGCTCACTTTCATCACAATGCTCCCGGAAGTGAGGCTGGATCAGGAACCGGCACACCCTCGAATGGGTACGCGGGAACCAGACCGTGCTTGATGCCCCACAGATACCAGTTGTCGACCACGGTGCCGGTCAACAGGATGCCGATACCACCGGTGATGACCACCAGTACCGCAAACCAGTAGGCCCAGCGATGGATCGACTCCATGGTCGCATTGAAGCCCATGGTCCATCTCCACAGCAACTGCGCGCGCTCGGCCGCCGTACCGCGATCGGTGATCTGATCGATTTCCCGATCGCCGCCGTAGCGACTCACGGCCAGGATGGTCCCGCCATGCATCGCGAACAGAACCGCCGAGCCGTAGAGGAAGGCGATCGAGAGCATGTGGAACGGGTTGTAGTAAAGATTGCCGTAGGCGATCGAGAAGGCGGCAGTCCAGTCGAGATGCGGGAAGATACCGAACGGCGGCGCCTCGGACCAGGAACCCATCATCACCGGGCGAATGAAGCCAATCACCAGATAAAGCCAGATTGCAGCGGCAAAGGCCCATGCCATATGCGTACCAACGCCCAGCGTGATCGCGCGCCGATACGTACGCACCCACCACAGCAGGATCGACACGGTCAGAAAGAACCCGGCCATGAGCCACCAGCCGCCTTTGGCCAATGGCGGGACATGGAGCCCGTATTCAGGCGCCGGCGGCTCCAGTGCCAGCCAGAAGAACTCCTGGGCGAACTTGATGGGGCTCCAGTCGACCGACGCGGCCATGTTGAGCCCGATAATCTCAAAGGCGATGAAGCCGAAGATCAGCGCGAACACACCGCTCGTTCCCAGGTAGATGGGGCCGATCTGCGCATCGCCGATTTTGCCCAGCCAATAACTGAAGATCGGTTTGCCGATGCGATCACGCTGACCATCGGTATGGGGCACGCCCGGATAGGCCGGTGCACGTACTTGCACCGTAGTAAAAATATTTTGGTATTCAGCCATTAGGGTACTCCTGATCAGCCGAAGATCGGCAGGTTAGGCCACCAGGTCCACCATTCCGGCCAGCCGCGGGTCCAGAAGGGGCCGCTGAGGATGATACAGATCGCGCTCCAGAAAGAGGCATTGATGGCGAGGAACACGCCCAGCCGATGGATGCCCAGTGCGCCGATCGAATACCCAACCTCGTCCCGGAAGAAGGTGTTCTCATGCTCGGAGGTCTTCACCGTCTCACCTTTCCCCGGATTGGTTACCGAGAGAATCAGCGACCCATGCATGGAGAGCGCAAGCGCGTTGGTGAAGAAGAAGGTGATGGCGAGCATGTGCGCCGGGTTGTAGTGGAAGTGCAGGAACTGATATCCCACATTCGACACCCAGTCCAGGTGACTGAGAATGCCGTAGGGGAAACCGTGGCCCCAAGCCCCCAACAGAACCGGCCGAATCACGACAAGCGCGACATAAGCAAAGATCGCGAAGCTGAATGCAAACGGGACATGCAGCCCGATGCCGAGCTTGCGCGCGATCTCAACCTGGCGTAGTGCCCAAGAGACAAATGCGCCGATAGCGCACAATGTGATGATCTGCCACAGACCTCCTTTCGCCATCGGCGCCATCCCCAGCCCGTAGCTCAGGTCCGGGGGCGCGATGCTGATCTGCCACAGATTCCAGGTCGGCCCCATGGCCGCACCCCAAACTATCAATAGTGTACCAAGGACGGCGAAGAAGACTGCGGTGACTCCAAAGAAGCCGACATAAAACGGCCCGACCCAGAAATCAAAGAGATCTCCGCCGATCAGCGTTCCCCCACGAACGCGATATTTTCGCTCAAAACTCAGCATGGCCATGATTCAACCCTCTGGTCGGGGGTTGCCGTCGCGGCAACCGCCCCACGGTGCCAAGCAACGGACGGGAGATCGGAAACCGATCTCCCGTCCGTTGCCGGTGGCGATTGACGCTACTTCGCGGGCGCCGCCGGGACTACGACCACTGGCGCAGGAGCTGCTGCCGCAGGCTTCGCAGCAACTGGCGCAGGCGCGGCGGCCGGCTTGGCGGCAACGACCGGCGCGGGCTTAGCGGCAACCGGCGCGGCCTTCGCGACCGGCGCGGCTTTCACGACCGGCGGATTCGAGATGATCGGCGTCGCATAAGCGGTGTCGAGCCAGTTGAAATTGGCGGTGCTGAGCAGGATGAAGTGAATGAGCAATGCGAGAACCGCCAAGCCACCGAAGAGTGCGACCAGCGTGCGGCGCGGATCAAAGATCTTCCAAATCTTGTACAGGTCTGCTTGCATGGAACCGAACATTGTTGATCTCCTATTGATTTACGTTGGGGTTAGTGGCAGTCAGGCTACAGCCAGGGACGCCATGCCCAGACCAGGATGTGAGCGACTAGTGCGATACCAACGAAAGCGGTCATGCTCTGTACGAAGAAGCCGTGGAACTCTTTCGCCTCGTCATCGCTGAGTCCGGTGAGACTTTTATTTTCGGCCATGGTAATTACCTCAAGCTCGTGGAGATGGCCTTGCGGCCGTTAGCGCGCATCCCAGCGCGAACCTTTGAGACACGACGCGAGGCGCCGCATCCCGTTTCTTGCCCGCTGCCAGTCGGGCATTGACATAGCTATCACAGTATGTCAAAGAAAGGCGAAAGGCAAGACCCGATGAGTCACTGCTCGCGCCTCCGCGAAACACGATCGATGCACATCCGTGACCGAGGGCCAGGGACGCATACGGGACGGCAACAATCGGGCGAACAGACTCGTCACCCAGAAAATCGCAAAGGCCACCCCGAAAATCAGCCGATACTGCCGACGTTCACGCGCCCAAAGTTTGGACAGTTCGTTAGGGTCGTTCATAGTAGCAACTCTGATTCAGCTTGATGCCGTGACGCAATGGTAGTGCCGCAGGCGGCTCGCGGCCTGATGGCCTGGGAGCAGTGCTGCGTCGCGCATTGTGTCATCTAAAAATGTGCTCATGATGCAACCGCCGCAGGACGCCGTCCCTGAATACGCTGCAGCCGCTCCAGCGTCACCGTCGGTTCGCCGGCCTTACGCGCAGCTTGCTCGGCCGCATCGCGCAGACGCTTGGCGGCGGAGATGCGCACCAACACCGGCTGGCTTTCGACCGCGGCGTCGAGCGCGGCCTTGGCCTCATCGGTCCAAGGCAATTCCTGATAGACCCGTGCCGGCGTCGGATCCGTCTGGTCCAGGTCGGTTCCGAGCGGCAGGATATGGAACAAGGCGTCAAACAGCGCGTTACAGACTTCTTGTACCAGATAGGTGGCCCCGGAGTAACCCATGAAAGGGGTTCCGGTATGGCGGCGAATTATAGTCCCAGGAAAAGACGCGGGAATATAGGTCGCACGCGCGTTGACTTCCGCCAGATACATTCGCTCATTATAGCTGCCAAACAGGATTAAAGGGGGTTGACCCTGAACCTGCTGACGTACTGCCTGATTGTCTGGTTTGACACCCGGGCGCCGGGCGACCGCGAAATTGCAGGGCAGGCCCAGTTCATCAGCCAGGTAATGTCGCAGACCGCGGCTATAGGTCTCGGTCGCCACTACACCAAAGCTCGCGGTCGCAAAGAAATCCTGCGTCACGGAGCGCCACAGATCCCAGATCGGTGCGAGCGTCGTGCGCTTTTCTTCGGCGATGAAGGGTTCCGGGTCCAGTCCCAGGCTCTCGCCCAGACTCCGCAGGAAACGGGTCGTGCTGTGCAGTCCGATCGGAGCCTGGAAATACGGCTTATCCAGCGCTTCGCACAGCAGGCGACCAAACTCCCGGTACATGCAGACGGTCGCGTCCGCATCCCGCAGTCGCGGGATCTGGGACAGCGCACAACCCAGGGGAAAGACCAGATTCACTTCGGCGCCGATGCCCTCGATCAGGCGGCGCATCTCGGCCAGATCGGACCACATGTTGAAGGTGCCGTACATGGCCCCGACGATATTGACTCGCGGCTTACTGCCGGGCTTGCGCGCTTTGCCGGTCCCCTTGGATTTACCGTGAACTCCGAATTGATTCCATAACCAGAACAAGGCACGGTCCGCGCTTTGCCACTGATCCTCGTCGATGGTGCGCGGGAGAAAACGCTGAATATTTTTTCCGTTGGGCGTCACTCCGCCGCCGATCATCTCGGCAATGGACCCGGTCACGACCACCGATGGCTTGTCTGGATCCAAGGTCGCATGGGCGCGGCTGAGCGCGGCCTCAGTGCCTTTCTGGCCAAGCTCCTCTTCTCCAAGCCCCGTGACAACAACCGGCAATGCGTGAGGCGGTAGCCCGTCGGTGTAGTGCAGGACCGCGGTGACAGGCAGATTTTCACAACCGACCGGACCATCGATAATCACTTGGAGTCCGTCGATGGCGGCAAACGCGTACACCGCTCCCCAGTAACCGCCGGCCCGATCCAGATCCTGAATCAACATCTGCTCAGCCTCCCGTACCGGTGGCGGCAGCGGCACGCACGCCCCGATCCGATGGGAAATGACCATCGGGGGTACGGAAGAAGGCATCCATGGCATCAAAGCGCGAACGGCTCGCCAACGCGGCATTGATGACTTGCGCCAGCGAACCGGCACCCGCGGGACCCATCAGGGGACGCGCGGAGATCAGGTTCGTGAAGTACAAGGCGGGGATCGCCCGCTCTTTGGCCTGCTGTACGACCGGCGTGGTGCCGATGACGACATCGGGAGAGAACTCACGCATTGCCGCAAGGTCTTGCTCCAAAGTGGCACGGTATTGAACGCGCACACCCTTGGACTCGAGCCAGTCGCAATCGGTTCTGGACCACTCGGTCCGACCGCAAGCCGTCCCCACATACCGCAGGTCGGCGCCGCTCTCGATCAACAGGCGCCCGACGATGAGTTCTGAACCTTCATAACCGGACAGGGTAATGCGGCCCTTGATCGGCGCCCCCTTGATGGCCTCTCGCGTGGCAGGCAGCCAACGGTTTTTCGCCGCGGTCAGTACTGTAGACGGCACCCCACAGGCTGCGGCAATAGCTTCCAACCAAGCGGCGGTCCCCTCGTAACCAACGGGTGCAGAACCGACGACCGGCCGGCCGGCCACTGCAAATTCGTTGCATACGCCGCTGTACTGGGGGTGGATCGCGGCGGCGGCGACACCGGCCAGGGCGCCATAGAGTTCGCGCCATTCGCGGGTCGGCACCACCGGTCCGGCAGCCAGTTCCAGGGATTCGAGCAACCTACCGATGGTCATCGGATCGACCGGGAACATTTCGCCGATGAGGGCGACCGCGGGCCGTTGTGAGCGCCCGCCACGGGGGGCCTGGACCGGGCCCTGTTCCGCTTCCTGACGGGCACGACGCAACATGGCCGCGGAGAGTACGTCTTTGGCTTCGGCGTGCGTCGGCACCCCGAATCCAGGAACATCGATCCCGATGATGCGCACACCGTTGATCGACTGCGGCAACAGCCGTAGCGGCACCCCGGACGCGCTGGGAACGCATAAATTGATGATGACCACCGCATCGTAATGCGTTGGATCGGCAAGCGCATAGGCGGCCTCACGCACGTCTTCGAAGAGCTTGCCGGTGACCAGTGTCTCTGAATCGAACGGGACATAGCCGACGCTGCGGCGCGCCCCATAGAAATGTGCGGTGAACGTCAAACCGTAGACGCAGCAGGCGGAACCGACCAGCACAGTCGCCGTGCGCCGCATCCGCAACCCGACACGCAGGGACCCGAAGGCCGGGCACATACTCTGGGGCTGATCGTGAGCACCGGAATCACAGGCTTTGGCCACATCCTGAGGCAGCCCAGTCGCGGAGACACGTAAACTCGCGCGGCTCACACCAAGGTCCGCAATCCGCGCGCCGAGACCCTTGGGCACGTCCAGAGAGTGCTCAGGCTCGGTCAACGCGACGGAATCGGTCAAGGTCTCGGACATGGCGCTGGCGTCTCGCGGCTCCGGTTCGGTAATCAGGCGTCGTCGTAGATGACTTCGAGCGACGGTTTGGAAACAAAGGACTTGCCGCGCATGTCCTCGATGGTCGCGGGCTCCAGGACCACATTGCGACCGACGTCCTCACTCTTGAAAAGATCGAGCAGACCATCCGCGGTCAGCGGCTTCGGCCGCTGCGGCAAGGACTCCGCGACATTCAGCGCGAGTGCCTCAAACAAAGGCCCCCAAGTGCTGCCGGGCTGCCCGACGATTTGATAGCTCGCACTCTTACGGCGAATCTCCTCGTTGGCCGGAATACAGCCAAGCACCGGAATACCGACCGCCGCGGCGAAGGCCTGCGCCTCTCCGGTCCCGTCATCCTTATTGATGACCATTCCGGCTACCCCGACGTTGCCGCCCAGGTTGCGGAAGTAATCGACCGCACTGCAAACATTGTTTGCGACATACAGTGACTGCAGATCATTGGACCCGACGACGATCACCTTCTGACAGAGGTCACGGGCAATCGGCAGACCGAAACCACCGCACACGACATCGCCGAGGAAGTCGAGCAGCACATAGTCGAAGTCCCATTCGTGGAACCCCAGGCTATCGAGGAGCTCGAAACCATGGATGATGCCGCGCCCGCCGCAACCGCGACCGACCTCAGGTCCACCCAATTCCATGGCAAAGACGCCGTCGCGCTTGAAACAGACGTCGCCGATCTGCACCGGCTCTCCGGCCGCTTTTTTCGCGGCAGAGGTTTCGATGATGGTCGGACAAGCGCGCCCGCCAAACAGCAGGGTGGTGGTATCGCTCTTGGGATCGCATCCGATCAACAGGACTTTCTTGCCTTGCTGGGCCATCATGTAAGAGAGGTTGGCGAGTGTGAAGCTCTTGCCGATTCCACCCTTGCCATAGATTGCAATGATCTGGGTCTGCCGCCCGGACAAGGGCGTCGGCAGCGCGACAGCGGCGCTCGCGGGCCGGCTGCCGCCGCTGTGGCCTTCCCCAGAGTCACGCTGGGCGAGCACGGGGTTGGTCTGGCCGTCGCGGATGGTCATGCGTTGCGCCTCCAATCGAGAATCATCTTGAGGCAATTCGGATCACCAAAGGCCGTTTGATAAGCCGCCGCTGCCTCATGCGCCGGATGACGGTGCGTGATCAGGCCGTCGAGCGACAATTCGCCGGATTCGGCGAGACGCTTAGCCGCATGCAGGTCGGGCTCGCGCCATTCGGCCGCCACGCGGATCCGCGCCTCGCGCATGAAGGCCGGCGGAAAGCTGAACGACAGCGGTTCACTATAGAAGCCCGCAAGCACGACCTCGCCTTGCGGCGCCAGCCGGGCGATCAACTGATCCAAAAGCTTCGCGTCGCCGCTCACGTCATAGATGGCGCGGTAGTCATGCCGGGGATCGGCATCCGGGTGAATCACGGTATAGCCCTCGGCACCCATGGCCCGTTGCGCGTCGGTCTCCCAGACTACCGGCGGCTCACCGCCCCGCAGCACGGTCAGGCGCGCGATGAGCCGCCCGAGTACGCCGTGCCCGACGATAAGTTCGGGCTGCAGCGCCTGGGGCGCCGACAGCGCGTGATAGGCGGTCGCCGCCAAGGCCAGCAGCACGCCTTGCTCGCTGATCCGCTCGGTGATCGACACCACGCGCGCTCCGCGCACGACGACGCGGGCCGAGGCGCCGCCGAACAGGCCTCGCACCGCGCCATAACAACTGGCGCCCGGCACGAACACGGACTCACCGACAGACAGCCCCGAACGGATTCCTGCCGCGGTCACCCGCCCGACCGATTCATAGCCAGGCACCAAGGGATACCCCATCCCCGGGAAACTCGGCATCCGACCGGTCCAGAGCAAGCGCTCGGTCCCGGTGCTGATCCCGCTCCAGTCGATCTCGACCACCACGTCCTCCTCCCCGGGAGGCGTGAGTTCGAGCGACTCCAGGCTGAGTTGCCCGGGCTGCGCGAAGACCACGGCGGTGGTAATGAGAGTCACTTGGTTGCTCAGTCTTTTTGGGTCGGAACGCTAGCCGCTAGGGACGACCGTGAAACTGGTGTCAGTCTAGCCTTACTGCATCGAATGTCAACCGGTATTGACACATGGTTTGTCAGCAGCGCGCGACGAGGAGGCGAATCATGATCGGTCGACGCGTTGCGACCTCCTGCACCCGGCCGAAACCGGCGCGCTTGAGCATCGCCGTCAATTCCGCGCACGTGCGTGGGCGTCCGCTACCCATGGCCAACAGGTAAAAACCGAAGTAAGCCTCACCGATCGGCTCGGCGCCGGGGGGTATCGGACATGGGCTCGGCCAGAGTCAATGCCCCATCGGGCGGGAGGGCTCGTCGCGCCGCACTCAGAACCGGTTGCGCCGGCACGTCATCATGGTCAGGGATGACCCGCACCAAAGAGATCCGGTCCGCGTCGGTGGGCAGGGGATCGCGGAACAGGTCGCCGCCAATGGCCTGTGCAAGCGCGGTCAACCCCGCCTGAGCGAATCGCACGCCGTTGGGCAATCGGGCGCGTCAGGGGAAAGCTCGCGGACCAACGCTGGGAGCGCGGCGAAGCCAGGATACGATTGCGTAAGGCCAGCCAACGGCGGCGCAGGCTCGCGAGCCCCGTCGGCGAGGCCGATGACCACACGCTGTCGTCACTCACCGGGGCAGGCAATGGGTTCACGCCGCAAGTCGCGCGAGTTCCTCAGGCAAGATACGCCGGGACTCGCCGGCGATCAGGGTCTGGAGGGCGGCTGCACCTTGGCAGGGCGGAATAGCATCAGTCGCGCTGGCAACCAGATCCTTGAGTCGTCGCACGGCACCGGCGACGCCGAGTTCCTGGACCGCATTGGGCCGCCCCAGCGAGCTGTCACGCCCCAGCGGCTTGCCCATTTCACGGGTCGAAACCACGGCATCGCCCAAGTCATCCGCGACCTGGTAGGCTTCGCCCAAGCGTTCGCCAACCAGACGCCAGGCATCGGTCGGCGCACCAACGGATTCGGCCCCGGCCACGGTCGCTGCGACAAACAGCGATCCGGTCTTGGCGCGGTGGTAATCAGCCAGGTCCACCTCGGTCTCGCACTCCCAAGCCTGCCCGGCGCAGATGCCGACCGGTGCGCCGGTGCACCGCGCAACCGTTGCCATGACCCGACTCACATGCAGCGGGGCCGCTTCGATGCGTCGGCCAAGGACCTCGAAGGCGAGGACGATCAGGGCATCCCCGGCCAGCACCGCCAAGCGCTCTCCATAGGCGCAATGGACTGACGGCCGGCCACGGCGCAAGGTGGAGTCATCGAAACAAGGAAGGTCGTCATGAACCAGGGAGGCGCAGTGGAGGAGTTCGATGGCCGTGGCGGCGGCATTCGTGGTCTCCGGATCGGTATCGCCGCACGCCCAGGCGACGGCCAGGCAGAGGCGTGGGCGCACCCGTGCGCCGCCCGGAAATACCGCGTACCGCAGGGCCTGGGCGAAGCCGGGTGGACATCCCGGCCCCTGGGCGGAGACGATAGCCGCTTCCAGTGCCTGCTCGATACGCTGCGTCGGTTCCATGGTAGGCCCTCTCGTGGACTGATTCAGAGACATCTATATTTATCGGTTGACATTTGCATGTGTCAGGTAAGATAGACATTTGCTCCCACCCAGTCAATCCACTTTCCCCAACCTGCGGATGCGGCGAGTACTACTCCCCCGCCCTCACCACGGTCCTGCGTGACACCGGGCAAGGTGCGGCGGCCGCGACACTGCGGGGTCGCGCCACGCCGGTGCCGGCAGGGAAGGGACCGCGGCCAGGCCGCGTCGCCTCAGCCGCAAACGCCGTTGACGATCGCATTCGAAGCCGTTAACCTTGAATTTTGACCAAGATAATTGACTTATGAGTCGATTTGTTGACTTCCTGGTGCGTCTGCCCTTTGCAGACGTGGCCTCTGCGGAGCTTCCACTTCTGCGAATCCTGCGTCTGTCGCTGTTTCAGGTCGCCGTGGGCATGGCCATGGTTCTTCTGTACGGCACCCTGAATCGCGTCATGGTCGTCGAACTCCACGTATCCACTTGGCTCGTATCCTTGATGGTCGCGTTACCGCTGGTGTTCGCACCGCTGCGGGCGCTGATCGGGCATCGCTCCGACTATCATCACTCGGCGTTCGGGTGGCGTCGCGTTCCGTACATCGCGCTAGGCAGTATGCTGCAGTATGGTGGCTTTGCCATCATGCCCTACTCGATCCTGATCTTGTCCGATCCGACCAACAAGATGCTCATCGTTGGACAAGTTGCGGCTGCCGTGTCGTTTTTGATGGTGGGTGCCGGCATGCATA
>Ga0247844_1004724_pt1 | contig 18145 bp, 18 predicted proteins | sample LaCtaG_FD_192421 | JGI IMG/M metagenome (GOLD analysis project Ga0247844, IMG submission 192421) | Freshwater microbial communities from meromictic Lake La Cruz, Castile-La Mancha, Spain - LaCruzMarch201714.5m_1 | ecosystem: Environmental > Aquatic > Freshwater > Lake | place: Spain: Castile-La... | reverse complement strand
TAGGGCGACTCGGCGAACAACGCTGCATGAAACATCGCCTTCATTCCATTGATTGCCAGCGAGTTCAGAGACCATCGATGCATATCCGCGAAGAATGACAGTGAGTCCATTTACTCGTTCACATGAACGGGTATTCATCTTGTGTGGCATGGCAGATGAGCCCACTTGTCCGGACCTGAAGCCTTCAGTGACAAGTTCAGCACCAGCCATCAGTCGAATAGATGTAGCAAGAGAGGAAGGAGAGGCTGCAATTTGAACAAGAGTTGTCACAACATCGTAATCAAGTGAGCGCGGATAGACCTGACCAGTTGAATCTAATACTCGATTGAAACCAAGTTCAGCTGCGATAGCAGATTCCAGTTTCTGATGTGCCTCTGTTGAACCCAATAGATCAATGGAATCTTGCGCAGTTCCAACCGGACCTTTAATTCCGCGCATGGGATAGCGATCTTGAAGAGAGATAAGTCGTTCGTAGGCAAAGAGAAGTTCTTCAGCCGCCGTTGCAAAACGCTTACCGAGAGTTGTAATTTGGGCTGGAACATTATGGGAGCGCCCAGCAATGGGTTGATCAGAGTACAGCGCAGCTTTTGCAGCAAGTGCGGCAAGGAGCGCGACTGTCTTATTGTGAACAATCGAAAGTCCATTGCGAACTTGAAGTGCTTCAATATTTTCGGTCAGATCACGACTGGTCATTCCGGCATGGATTGCTTCGTGGCCAGCCAGTGCGTTAAATTCTTCGATACGGGCTTTGACATCGTGGCGAGTGATTTTCTCGCGGGCATCGATAGACGCTAAATCGACCTTTGAGATTACTTTTTCATAATCTGCAATTACTGAGTCTGCTATAGCGTGCCCCAGCTTTGCTTGCGCTTTGGCAACTGCAATCCAGAGTTTGCGTTCAGCAATGATTTTTTCTTCGGGCGCAAAGACTTTGCGCATCTCGGCGGATGCATAACGATCAGCTAATACGCTCACTGGTGCATTCTCCTCCATTTAATTGCCCTTCTCTGCCACCGACGCATTAAGTGCGATATCGCTGCGGTAGAAAGAGCCTTCGAGTGCAATCTGTGAGATGACTCGATATGCGCGGTCCCGAGCTTCGGTGAGATCGGCGCCCATTCCGGTAATTGTCAGCACTCGTCCGCCACTTGAGAGCAGCGATGCTCCGTCCTGTGTTGTGCCAGAGTGAAAAATCTGGGTTTTCTCAACTGCTGGATTTACAGTGATGACTCCACCCGTCTTTGGTGATTCCGGATATCCGCCAGCTGCAAGTACAACAGTGACGGCGCTTTCATCACGCCAGTGCAGAACTTCATCATCTAGATCATCGGTAGCAGCCTTATAGAGAAGTGTGGCCAGCGGTGTTACCAATCGTGGAATAAGTACTTGTGTTTCCGGATCTCCAAAACGCGCATTAAATTCAATCACTCGGATTCCATCATCGGTCAGCGCTAACCCGGCATAGAGCAGCCCCACAAAGGGAGTCCCACGCGCTGCCATCTCGGCAATCATGGGCGCTAATACTTTCTCATAGGTTTCTTCAACGATGTCATCCGGTGCCCATGCAAGTGGCGAGTATGCCCCCATGCCACCAGTGTTAGGCCCCAGATCACCATTAAAAGCGCGTTTGAAATCTTGTGCAGGTTGCATCGGCAAAATGTTGCGGCCATCTGAAATTCCGAAGAGTGATATCTCTGGGCCGGCTAAATATTCTTCGATGACAACACGCTTACATGCAAGTGCATGTGCGAGTGCAACTTCGCGATCATCGGTGACAACAACTCCCTTTCCTGCAGCAAGGCCATCATCTTTAACAACATAGGGCGCCCCAAAAGTGTCGAGTGCTATCTCTATCTCTGATTGCTTAGTACAAGTAAAACTATGCGCAGTGGGAACTCCAGCATCGCGCATGACACCTTTTGCAAAATCTTTTGATCCTTCAAGTTGGGCCGCGGCCTTTGAGGGGCCAAAGACGGCGAAACCAGCGCTGCGCAATACATCTGCAACACCATTCACAAGTGGAACTTCTGGGCCAATGACTACTAAATCAACTTCTAACTTCGTAGCTAACTCGCAGATTGCATCATTATCTGTCACAGCAACTGGGTGAATTGTGGCAATAGTTGCAATGCCAGGATTTCCTGGTGCTACATAGAGTTCGCTACACGCTGCATCTGCCTGTAGTCCTAGTGCGAGTGCGTGCTCACGGCCGCCGCTTCCGACTAGGAGGATTTTCATGGCTTAGATGAAATCCTTCACAACAATTGTTTGAGTGCGCCCGGGACCAACGCCGATGGCGCTCATCGGTGCACCAGAAATCTTTTCCAGGAAGCTCACGTAATCCTGCGCGTTCTTAGGCAGATCGCTCAATTTCTTAGCGCCAGAGATATCTTCTTTCCACCCTGGCAAATATTCATAGATTGGTTTTGCATGGTGAAAATCTGTTTGTGATGCAGGAAGTTCCTCAACGCGCTTACCATCGATTTCATATGCAACACAGACTGGAATTTGTTCCCATCCAGTTAATACATCGAGTTTGGTCAAGAAGAAATCTGTCAGGCCATTGACTCGCACCGCATAACGGGCGATAGGTGCGTCATACCAACCGCATCGGCGTGCACGGCCCGTTGTCACACCAACTTCACCGCCAATAGTGCGTAGCTTCTCACCGTCTTCATCGAAGAGTTCTGTTGGAAATGGACCTGACCCAACGCGAGTTGTGTAAGCCTTAACAATTCCAATCACGCGATCAATTTTTGTTGGTCCTATTCCAGACCCTGTACATGCACCACCGGCGGTCGGGTTCGATGAAGTAACGAATGGATATGTTCCATGGTCGACATCAAGGAGTGTTCCTTGCGAACCTTCAAGAAGCACTCGTTTGCCAGCTTTGAGCGCGTTATCAAGTAAAAGGACCGTATCTGCCACGTAAGGTCGCAAGATCTCGGCGTAGCGCAAATACTCCTCTAATACTTCATCAACTTCGATATCTTTGCGATTAAAGACCTTGATGAGAACTTGGTTCTTATCGCGTAGCGCCGCTTCTAACTTCTGACGAAGAATTGATGGATCAAATAGATCTTGTACGCGAATTCCAATGCGGTTGATCTTGTCAGCATAAGCCGGACCGATTCCACGACCAGTTGTGCCAATCTTGGCTTTACCTAGGAAACGCTCAGAGACTTTATCGATGGTGCGGTGGTAAGGAGTAATCAGATGTGCGTTCGTTGATATAACTAACTTGCTGCAATCAATTCCGCGTTCGGTTAGTCCTTTAATTTCTTCAAGTAATACACCTGGGTCAATAACGACACCATTGGCAATAACTGGAATTACATTGGGCGAAAGAATTCCGGAAGGAAGAAGGTGCAGTGCGTACTTCTGATCGCCGATAACAACTGTGTGACCTGCATTGTTTCCACCTTGGTAACGAACAACGTAATCAACGCGATCGCCCAACAAGTCGGTAGCTTTACCCTTGCCCTCATCGCCCCACTGAGCTCCCAGCAGTACTAATGCAGGCATGGATAAAGCCTTTCCGACTCGTTGTTAGGTTGTTATTTAAGTAGTGATGTGCCAGTGGAGCGAAGATCTTCACATGCTACGCCAACGCGTGCTGCGATTCCCGCTTCTGCCGCTTTGCCCCACGCACGTGGGTCGTAGGCCTTCTTATTTCCCACTTCGCCGTCAATCTTTAAGACTCCGTCGTAGTTCTTCATGATGTGGTCAACGACTGGGCGGGTAAAGGCGTACTGGGTATCGGTATCAACATTCATCTTGATCACGCCGTAATCAAGTGACTCGCGAATCTCTGAAAGTAGTGAGCCAGAGCCGCCATGAAAGACGAGATCCATAGGCTTACTTCCAGCAGGTAAACCAAGCTTGGCCGCAACTGCCTCTTGCAGAGTCTTTAGAATCTTTGGCTGCAATACAACGTTTCCTGGCTTATATACACCGTGCACATTTCCAAATGTTGCTGCCACCATGTAACGAGCTTTTGCATCTGTGCCTAAAGTTTCAATAGTGAGAAGGGCATCTTCTGGAGTTGAGTAGAGCTTTGCATCATGCTTTGCCTCAATGCCATCTTCTTCTCCGCCCACAACGCCAATTTCAATTTCAAGCACGGTGCGAGCTGCAACAGATTTATCAAGAAGTTCGCGAGCGACCTTCATATTCTCTGGCATATCAACAGCTGAGCCATCCCACATATGTGAGTTAAATAGTGGCTGCTTGCCTTCCTTGATGCGCTGCGCACCAAATTCAAGAAGTGGACGCATGAAGCCATCTAACTTCTCTGCTGGGCAGTGATCTGTGTGAATACCAATATTGACTTTGTAATTCTTTGCCACCACGTGGGCGAACTCTGCTAGCGCTACTGCGCCATCAACCATGTGCTTTACCGTTGAACCGGATGCGTATTCAGCTCCGCCCCAAGAAAATTGAATAATTCCATCGGATTCTGCTTCGGCGAAACCACGAATTGCTCCGATGATTGTTTGTGATGAAGAAACGTTGATTGCTGGATAAGCAAATGATCCCGCTTTCGCGCGGTCTAACATTGCTGCATAAACTTCAGGGGTTGCTATTGGCATCTGAGGCTCCCAAGTGAGTGAGTAGAACTGGTGTAAACGCATCGACGCGGCACTGGGTCTTTGTCAGGCTTACGCCTAATCCAACCACCTACCCCCGCGTAAGAAAAATCGACTCACTTACTACGCGGGAGCAGCTGCAGGCGGTAAACCCCCTACGGGTGGAGGAGTTTCTGCAGGTAGGCGATCAGCCCTGCTATGAGGGCGGGGTTGCCGAGGATTTTGAGCAGAATGGTAATGATGGCTGCGATTGTCATAATTTTCCTTTCATATTTCAGATGGATGTGGCGATAGCTGCGAATCATCAGCCTTCATCGATAAGAAATAGGACTCAATCTGGCGCTCTGTTGATAAATACCGCTAGAAAAATCTCCTGACAAAGGAGTAATCTCGCGTATATGAGTGGCAATTCTGAATCACTAGAAAATCTCTCCACTGAAAATAGAACTTTTCCTCCATCAAGTGTTTTTGCTGCCCAAGCAAATGCAGGGGCTGACCTTTACGCACGCGCTGATAAAGATCGCTTAGCTTTCTGGGATGAGCAGGCCAGTGCTCTGAATTGGCATAAGAAGTGGGATAAGACGCTGCAATGGGATTCACCTTTTGCGCAATGGTTTGTTGGTGGCCAGATTAATGCGAGCGTTAACGCAGTAGATAGACATGTTGCCGAAGGTAATGGTGATCGCATAGCTTTTCATTTTGAGGGCGAACCTGGTGATACTCGAACTATTTCTTATGCACAACTACTTGCCGATGTCAGTAAAGCTGCAAACGCACTCACCGAAATTGGAATCAACTCAGAAGATCGTGTTGCGATTTACATGCCACTCATTCCAGAAGCCATCGTTGCAATGTTGGCATGTGCCCGTATTGGCGCAATTCACTCTGTTGTCTTTGGTGGATTCTCCGCCGATGCGCTCTTATCTCGCATCCAAGATGCCGATGCCACATTAGTTATCACAGCAGATGGTGGTTTTAGAAAAGGTGCTGCATTTGCCCTTAAACCACTTGTAGATGAAGCGCTGAAAGGTGAGACAAACGTGGCAAATGTCTTAGTGGTAAAGCGCACTGGGCAAGAGACCGCCTGGAATGAAGGCAGGGATATCTGGTGGCATGATCTTGTCGATCGCCAGAACCCAACGCATACCCCGGCATATTTCGATAGCGAACACCCTTTATTTATTCTCTACACATCCGGAACAACAGCTAAACCAAAGGGAATTTTTCATACCACCGGTGGCTATCTCACCCAAGCCGCTTATACCCACAAGGTTGTTTTCGATATCAAGGCTGAAACAGATATCTATTGGTGCACTGCAGATGTGGGTTGGATTACCGGCCACACCTATATGGTCTATGGACCACTAATAAATGGTTGCACCCAAGTTATTTATGAAGGCACACCTGATACGCCACACAAAGGTCGCGTATTTGAAGTTATTGAAAAGTATGGCGTCACTATTTTGTATACAGCACCAACACTCATTCGCACCTGGATGAAGTGGGGCGATGAATTTCCTAATAAATTTAATCTCACAACACTTCGTCTACTCGGTTCTGTCGGTGAACCAATTAATCCGGAAGCATGGATGTGGTACCGCGAAGTTATTGGTGGCAGTAACTGCCCAATCGTTGATACCTGGTGGCAGACAGAAACCGGCGCAATCATGATCTCGCCACTTCCAGGTGTGACTGCCACAAAACCTGGATCTGCAATGCGGCCATTACCCGGTATCAGCGCGAAAGTTGTTGATGACAAAGGTGTAGAAGTTGGAAATGGACATGGTGGTTACCTCATCCTTGATCAGCCATGGCCATCTATGTTGCGTGGCGTGTGGGGTGAAACCGAACGCTATAAAGAAACCTACTGGTCTCGTTTTCCAGGAATTTATTTTGCCGGCGATGGTGCCAAGCTCGATGATGACGGTGCCATCTGGCTTATGGGTCGAGTCGATGATGTGATGAATATTTCTGGCCATCGAATTTCTACCACTGAAGTGGAATCAGCCCTTGTTTCCCATGAAGCAATCGCTGAAGCCGCTGTAGTTGGCGCAGCTGATGAACTTACTGGTCAGGCAATTGTTGCCTTCGTTATTTTACGAGGCGGTGTTGCCCATGCCGATGGTGATGCACTCGTAAAGGAGCTACGCAACCACGTTGCCAAAGAAATTGGCGCTATTGCAAAGCCTCGTCAGATTATGGTGGTCAATGAACTTCCTAAGACCCGAAGCGGCAAGATTATGCGCAGGCTTTTAAAAGATGTTGCTGAAAATCGTGCGGTCGGTGATGCAACGACTTTGGCAGATCCCAATGTGATGAAATTGATTTCCGAAGGTTTGAAATCCTCTAAAGACGAGGATTAGAAAGAACCTTCTCTACCTCTTTACGAATATCAGCAATCACCTCAGGTGCGTGGTTACTTACTTGCAGATAGAAGCGGCTCTCAGATACTGAGTTCTGCCCGGCTGGCCATGGCGCCCACAATAAAATCGTGCCAATTACATAGAAGAGAAGAACATACTTACCAACTTCAAATGCACTCCCTATCAGTGAATCTGCCAGCCGAAGTGGTCCGCGGATAACGGTGACCTTAAGACCTTTAGCAATCTGCGTTCCTACAAAAGCAGCTCCGTAGGCACCGACGATGATTGCGATGATGAGCCAACCTGATTGATCGTATTTAACAACTAGATACATCGCACCTACGCCGCCAGCGATGAAGAATATTGTTCTAATTACTGTGGTGACCAGGCCGTTCTTATAACCGTTAAAGAATGCACCAATGGCAACAAGTGCGAAGATAAGATCAAAAATCATTTCACTCCCAAATACTTTATCGCTGCTAGCTCAATCTCTTCGGTCGACTTAAATGGTCCATATTTCTTATATACAACTGTGCCAGATTCATCTACCAGCCAGGTTACAGGCACGCCCATACCAAATTTGCCACGAGTCGCACCAGTTGCATCATAAAGAATGGGCCATGAAATTCCGTGGCTTTGAACAAACTTGCTCACGCGCTCCATGCTTTTTTCTTCCACGGCAATTCCCACTAGATCGACTTGGTCGCTGTATTTAGCTAAGAAGTGAGCGAGGTGCGGTAACTCTTGCTTACAAGGTTCACACCACGTGCCCCACACATTGATCAGCGCTGGCCCGCGAATTGAGTCAGCAGAGATTTCGCTACCGCCACCAAGACATTCCAGCGGCACGCCAGTCCCACCTTCGACTTTAATGTTCGCACAACTAACTACTTTACCTTTTACCTGAATTGGTTCGATGGCCGAGCACCCAGTCAGAATTAGTGCCAAGAGAGTAAGGGTGATGAACTTTTTCATCTAAAATCCTTATCCGTCTTCACCAGTAACTTCGCTTTCGCCTTATCCATTTCACCAATTCCAAATGATGGGCAAATCTTTGCGACCGGACATGCACCACACGCTGGTTTACGAGAATGACAAATACGCCGGCCATGCCAAATCATTCGCTGTGAAAGATTTGTCCATTCTTTCTGTGGGATGAGCGCACCCACTTCATGCTCAACTTTGACGGGGTCCTTCGATGTTGTCCAAGCAAAGCGTCGCGATAACCGGCCAAAGTGGGTATCGACCGTAATTCCTGGAATACCAAATGCGTGTCCGAGTACGACGTTGGCGGTCTTTCTTCCAACACCAGGCAAGGTAACGAGCTCTTCAATAGTGGCCGGAACTTTTCCATCGAAATCTTCAACAAGTTTGGTTCCGAGGCCTTTGAGATGCCTTGCCTTTGCATGATAAAAACCAGCAGAAAAAATGTACTCTTCAATTTCAGCAAGTGGTGCTCGCGCATAATCTTTCGCTTTCTTATATTTCTTAAAGAGTGCCGGTGTTAAGGCATTGATTCTTTTATCTGTGCATTGCGCTGATAAAACCACTGCCACCGTTAACTCAAGCGGGTTTTTAAAATCTAACTCGCAGCGTACCTCTGGGTAGGTCCTGGTCAAGATCCGATAGATAGCGCGAGCGCTACTTCGAGTTTCGCTATCGGGGGCCATGCGAGTAAACTACCGATGTGCCCCAAGAAGATGAAGTCGTAAGACGCGCCCCGCTCTTTACCGCCCTTGATGATGCTCAGGCAGCTTCGCTGCGCGCTTCAATGGATTCAGTCAAGATCTCCAAGGGCGGCATTCTCTTTAAAGAAGGCGATGAGGGAGAACATGTCTATGTCATCTTCGAAGGCAAATTAAAGCTCGGTACATCTAGCGGTGATGGGCGAGAAAATCTGCTCTCAATTCTTGGACCCGGTGAGATGTTCGGTGAACTCTCCCTCTTTGATCCAGGCCCACGAACCTCAACTGCCACTGCAGTTACTGATGCAAAACTCTTTTCGCTCAGTCACGAAAAATTGATTCCTTGGCTTAAAGGAAATCCAGAAGTATCACTTCACCTGCTCACTCGTTTAGCACAACGCTTGCGTCGTACCAATGAAGCTGTAGGCGACTTAGTTTTCTCTGATGTTCCAGGCCGCGTTGCAAAAGCACTTATTGATTTAGGTACCCGCTTTGGAAAGCAGAGCAGCGAAGGTTTATTTGTTCATCACGACCTGACGCAGGAAGAGCTGGCACAGCTAGTTGGCGCATCACGCGAAACAGTAAATAAAGCACTTGCAGATTTCGCTGGCCGTGGTTGGCTCAAGCTTGATGGTCGCGCAGTGTTGATTACAGATCTAGAGCGGCTGGAAAAGCGCGGTAAGTAATTACCTTACTTCGACTGTTAACTCGACCTCAACCGGTGAGTTAAGCGGAAGTTCTGCAACACCTAACGCACTGCGCGCAGCAACTCCAGCATCTCCCCAGATATGCATAAAGAGCTCTGATGCTCCATTGGCAACTGCTGGCTGAGAAATAAATCCAGGTGCGCCGTTGACGTAACAGACAATACGAACAACTTTCACAATGGAATCTACAGGTGCAACAAGTTCAACAGCAGAGAGCGCATTCAGTGCACAAATTTCAGCCAGTGCCTTAGCTTCTTCAACGGTGATATCTGAGCCAACTTTTCCTTCGCGCGCAATCTTTCCATCAACCATCGGAAGTTGACCGGCGGTAAAGACAATATTGCCGGTGCGCACTGCTGGAACGTAGGCAGCAATTGGTTTAGAGGAAACTGGAAGTACTAGCCCTCTTTCGGCTAACTTTGCCCGGACATCAACGCTCATTACTTAATCTCACGCTTCATATACGCAACGAGTTGTTCCCCGCCAGGTGCTGGAATGACAGTGACAAGTTCCCAACCATCTGAGCCCCAGGTATCAAGAATTTGTTTAGTTGCATGTGAAAGTAGTGGAACTGTGGCATATTCAAACTTCATTAGTTATTGCCTCTCCCTGTGCTTAATTGGTTAGCGCTGCTTTAACCAGCGATGAAACGAGTGCACCGTCTGCTTTTCCTGCGATCTGTGGCTTTATTGCTCCCATAACCTTACCCATATCAGCTGGTCCCGCTGCACCAGTTGATGCAACTGCGGCGGCGATTAAATTCTTAATGTCATCTTCGGAAAGTTGTGCAGGAAGATACTTTGCAATGACTTCACCTTCAGCTTTTTCTTCCGCAGCTCTATCGGTGCGTCCAGCTTTTGCAAACTCTTCTGCAGCCTCACGACGCTTCTTGCCTTCACGAGAAAGCACGGTAATGATTTCGTCATCAGAAAGTACTCGTGCTTCTTTTCCAGATACCTCTTCATTGGTAATAGCGGTGAGAACCATTCGGATGGTTCCCGATACAACTTTGTCGCTGCTACGAATTGCCTCAGTGAGGTCGCTCTTGAGTGTCTCTTTTAATCCCATAGCCATATCTTCTCACGCCCCACTATTGTTGGTTAATCATGAGTTATGTACTCCGCGAGGCCGAGATGCCTATCTTGCCGGCAAGCCACGCAGATATTCGAATCCTTCATTTTTCTGACCTCCACCTCACGCCAGCTCGAAAGCGTGAGATTGCAGCTATTAAATCCTTTATCTCACTCAAGCCTGACCTAGTTATTAGCACTGGAGATTTCTTGGCACATAAGCACGCTGTGCCCGTGGTTTTAGATGCACTCGACTCTCTTTTGGATATTCCTGGGCTCTTTGTCTTTGGATCTAATGATTACTACGAGCCAGTACCGAGGAATCCGCTTAAGTACCTACTCCCCAACCATGGAAAGCGTGTACACGGCCCCGAACTTGCCTGGCAAGAACTTGATTCTGGTTTGCAAGCACGTGGCTGGAAGAACCTCAACACTTCGCGCGCAATGGTGACCATCAACAAAACAGTGATTGAAGCTCGCGGCACAGATGATGCACATCTGGAATTTGATGATTACTCACTCGTTGCCGGGCAACCAGAAAAATGTCATGTTGCCATCGGTGTTACACATGCACCATATCTGCGCATTCTTAAGGCAATGTCTGATGACAATCTCGATGCAATATTTGCTGGCCACACTCATGGCGGTCAGGTGCGCTTGCCATGGCCTGGTGGCTCAAAGGCGCTGACAACTAATTGCGATCTGCCTAATTGGCGCGCCCGTGGATTAACGGTTGTGAAAGGTGAACCGCTTCTTAATGTTTCTGCAGGTATGGGAACCGGGCCATTCTCGCGAATTCGCGTTGCAAGTCCACCAGAAGTTTCTTTGGTAACTCTTACCGCTGGTTTCTAATTAATTATTAAGTGCTGCAATATCAGCATCAACCATAAGTTCGGCAAGTTCTTTCCAGTGAGTAGTCGCACTCCAATTAAGCGCCTTTTTCACCTTTGATGGATCACCAATAAGTGCATCTACTTCCGTTGGACGGATGTATTTCTTATCTGTCTCAACATGATCTTGCCAATTTAGCCCAGCTCGTGAAAATGCTGCTTCCGCAAAATCTTTCACGGTAGCTCCCACACCTGTTGCCACTACATAATCTGATGGCTTATCTTGCTGAAGCATGAGCCACATTGATTCGACGTATTCTTTTGCATAACCCCAGTCGCGCACCGCGGTGAGATTTCCTAGGAATACCTTCTCTTGCTTGCCGGCCTTGATGGCAGCCACTGCACGTGTAATTTTACGAGTCACAAATGTTTCGCCACGACGTGGGGATTCGTGGTTAAAGAGAATTCCATTTGTTGCATGAAGCCCATAGCCATCGCGGTAATTAACTGTGCACCAGTAAGCCATCAGCTTTGCCGCCGCATATGGTGATTGCGGACGGAAAACAGAATCTTCATTCTGTGGTGGTGGAGTTGATCCAAAGAGTTCGGAAGTTGATGCTTGATAGAAACGAATATCGAGATCGGCAGAACGTATTGCCTCAAGTAATCCAACCGCACCGACTGCATCCACCTGGCCGGTGTATTGCGGCATAGTAAATGAAACTTGAACGTGTGATTGCGCACCGAGGTTGTATACCTCAGTTGGTTTGATTTCACGGATGAGGTTAGTTAGTCCCACTCCATCGATGAGGTCGCCATAATGCAGGAATAGCTTTGGGTTCTTCTCATGTGGGTCTTGGTATATGTGGTCAATGCGTGAAGTGTTAAATGTAGAGGAACGACGAATCAGACCGTGTACTTCATAACCTTTAGCTAGCAAGAACTCTGCGAGGTAGGAACCATCTTGACCGGTGACACCGGTAATTAATGCAACTTTTCTACTCATCGTCGCGCTTCTCCCTTTGCAGTTGCATCTTTATACCAAGCGATAGTTGATGCGATTCCATCGCGTAACGAAATCTGTGGAGCCCAACCTAGCGATTTCGCCTTCGAAACATCAAGGACCTTGCGAGGTGTGCCATCGGGTTTCGTCGTATCCCACGCGATTTCACCGGTAAAGCCCGCTAATTGCGCCACAAGTTGCGCCAATTCCTTAATGGTCAGGTCTTCACCTGTTCCAATATTCAGGTGCTCTTTTGCATCATAGGTATTGCCCAAGTGCACCACTGCCGAAGCTAAATCATCGACATGTAAAAACTCGCGCTTAGGAGAACCTGTGCCCCACAAAGTTTCGGTAGCAACGTTATTCTGCGCGGCTTCGACAAAGCGGCGAATAAAGGCAGGAAGCACATGTGATCCCTGTAATTCGAAATTATCACGTGGTCCATAGAGATTTGTGGGCATCAATGAAATCCAGGTGCGGCCATACTCTTTACGGAAAGATTTAATGAGTTCTATTCCAGCAATTTTTGCAATTGCATAGGCAGAGTTGGTCTCTTCAAGCGGGCCGGTGAGTAGATATTCCTCTTTAATTGGTTGAGCACAATCGCGTGGATAGATGCAGCTGGAGCCAAGAAAAATAAACTTTTCTACATCTGCAGCGTGCGCCGCCTCCATGAGGTTGCTCTGAATTCGCACATTATCGGAGAGGAATTCAACGGGATAAGCGTTATTTGCACCGATACCGCCAACTTTGGCAGCAGCATCAACAACAAGTGTTGGCTTAACGGATTTCAAGAACGCGGTCGTAGCATCACGATCGAGCAGGTCGACAACTTTTCGGTTGATTGCAACCACTTCGGCGCCGGTGGCCTGATAGGCCCGCACAATTGCAGAACCAGCAAGACCAGTACCGCCTGCGACCACGATTGTCATGGTCAGAGTCTAGTTCTGCTTCCTGCGATTATTTACTTTTGGGTGAATTCAGCAGCAAGCAACTCTGCGATTTGTGCAGTATTTAACGCTGCGCCCTTGCGCAAATTATCGCCACATACAAAGAGGTCAATTGACTTTGGGTTATCCAATGACTGACGGACACGGCCAACCCAGGTCGGATCAGTTCCCACTACATCGGCAGGTGTTGGAAATTGCATCTTCTCTGGATCGTCATAGAGAAATACTCCCTCAGCCTTTTTTAGAGCCGATTGAGCTGCTTTCCGTGTGACAACCTTGGAAAAGGTGGCATGGACTGTGAGTGAGTGAGTAGTAATAACAGGAACGCGCACGCAGGTTGCAGCCACTTTAAGTTTTGGCATACCAAGAATCTTTCGTGACTCGTTGCGAACTTTAAGTTCCTCCGATGAATATCCAGCTTCTTTAAGAGAACCGGCCCATGGAACAACGTTCATGGCAAGCGGTGCTGGAAATGGTCCTAAATCAGTAATGGTGCCACGAAGATCTTCGGTTACTGATCCAAGATTCTTACCAGCAACCTTTGAAATCTGATCGTGCAGCGCATCAATTCCAGGTTGCCCAGCACCCGATGCTGCCTGATAAGAAGAGACAACAAGTTCTTTCAAGCCGAACTTCTTATCAAGTGCTCCCATGGCAACAATCATGGAAAGTGTTGTGCAATTCGGATTAGAGATAATTCCCTTTGGACGCTTCTTTACTTCCTTCGGATTTACTTCTGGAACTACGAGTGGAACTTTCTTATCCATGCGAAATGCCCCGGAGTTATCAACGACAACAGCTCCGCGCTTTGCGGCAATTGGTGCCCACTCGGCAGAGATTTCATCTGGAACATCGAACATGGCAATATCAATACCATCAAAGGCTTCTGGTGAGAGTGCGACAACTGTGAGTTCTTCACCGCGACACATCAATTTCTTTCCGGCGCTGCGAGCAGATGCAATCAGGCGAATTTCACCATAAACATTTTTACGCTTACTTAAGATATCGAGCATCACTGTGCCGACCGCACCTGTTGCTCCCACTACTGCAAGTGATGGAAGTTTCTTCGCACTCTTTGCCATCTTAGGTGTCATCGACCTGTTCCTCCATATACAACTGCTTCGATCTGATCGGCATCGAGTCCAAATGCGGTGTGAGCAGCCTTTGCCGCGCGCTCAAGATCTGCCTGGCGAACGATGACCGAGATGCGAATTTCAGAGGTAGAAATCATTTCGATATTTACTCCGGCATCAGCCATGGCCGCGAAGAATGTGGCTGTCACACCTGGATGTGAACGCATTCCTGCTCCCACAAGTGAGAGTTTGCCGATTGTGTCATCGTAAATAATTGAGGCAAATCCGACTTCGCCTTGAATGCGTTGCAATACAGTCGTTGCCTTCTGTCCTTCAGTCTTTGAGACGGTAAAGGAAATATCTGTCAGGCCAGTAGCGGCGGCAGAAACATTCTGAACAATCATGTCAACGTTAATGTCGTTATCGGCAACGGCTTGGAAGATGCGGGCAGCAACACCGGTGCGGTCAGGCACGCCCACGATTGTGACTTTAGCTTCTGACTTATCGTGCGCTACGCCAGAGATGATTGCTTGCTCCATGGTGCCTCCATCCGGATGGTTTTCAACCACCCATGTTCCTTCGTTAGGTGAAAATGATGATCGGACGTGAATCGGTAAATTAAATCGGCGCGCGTACTCAACACAACGCAAATGCAGAACTTTCGCACCAGCTGCAGCAAGTTCTAACATCTCTTCATATGTGACAGTCTTTAATTTGCGCGCAGCTGGAACAACTCGAGGATCAGCTGAAAAGACGCCATCGACATCTGTGAAAATCTCACAGACATCTGCTTCGAGGGCAGCGGCGAGTGCGACCGCAGTTGTATCGGACCCACCACGACCTAAAGTTGTAATGTCTTTTGTATCTTGGGAAATTCCTTGGAAGCCAGCAACAATTGCAATAGCCCCACCATCGATAGCTTCCCGAATCCGACCCGGTGTCACATCAATGATGCGCGCCTTGCCATGAACTGAATCTGTAATTACGCCAGCTTGCGATCCAGTAAAGGAAAGTGCTTCAAAGCCAAGATTATTAATTGCCATCGCAAGCACGGCCATTGAAATGCGCTCACCGGCGGTGAGCAACATATCCAGCTCGCGCCCCTGCGGAATGGGAGTGACGGCATTGGCCAGTTCGATGAGTTCATCAGTGGTATCGCCCATGGCGCTGACCACGACGACAACCTGATTGCCGGCCTTTTTAGTCGCCACAATGCGGGCAGCCACGCGCTTCATGCCCTCGGCATCAGCTACAGAGGAGCCGCCAAATTTCTGAACAATCAGACCCATGGCTCAAGTGTGAAGCAGGAGAAAAAATGACGCCACCTAATTATCTAAAAATCTTACTAAGTGAGATGCCCTAGCGCCCAGATAATGAGACTAAAGGTTGGTACGGCCCTCAAATGCGCGACCGAGCGTGACTTCATCTGCATATTCCAAATCTCCGCCCACAGGCAAACCGGATGCAAGGCGCGAGACGTTGATGCCCATCGGCTTAATCAGGCGAGCCAGGTAGGTGGCAGTGGCTTCACCTTCCAGGTTGGGATCTGTAGCCAGAATGATCTCGGTAATCGATGAGTCAGAAAGCCGCTGCATTAACTCCCGGATGCGCAGTTGGTCTGGGCCAATTCCATCAATGGGACTAATGGCGCCACCAAGCACATGGTATTTCCCACGGAATTCGCGCGTGCGCTCGATTGCAATCACATCTTTACTCTCTTCAACGACACAAATCTTTGTTCCATCGCGTCGTGGGTCGCGACAAATTCGGCACTCGGTCTCCTCTGAAACATTGCCACACTGCGTGCAGAACTTAACCCGCTCTTTTACCGTACGTACTGCCTCAACTAAGTTAGCTGCTACTTCAGAATCTGCTTGCAAGAGATGAAATGCAATGCGTTGGGCGCTCTTTGGTCCAATACCTGGCAACCGACCTAGCGCATCAATGAGGTCTTGGATCGCGCCTTCATACATCCCGGTTGACATTATTCGTGGTTCGTTTCGCTAATGACAGTGGCACCAAGTTCGGAGGCAAGGAGTGCCGCACCCGATAGTTGGGTCTTATCTGTTGGAGCCTCTGATGTTCGCACCGCACGTGATTCTGGTGTTGCTGTTATATCAATACTTGGATCAACTGTAACTTCAATCTTGCGATCAAGGCCAACAACTTCAATAAATGCCTGGCGCAGAATCTCATCTGATTCGCTACGCAAAAATGAATCACGAGCACCCGAGTTAACAATTCCAATGGTGATGTTCTTATCATCCACACCAAGAATCTGCGCACTAGCTGATAACAGTGACCAGGTAAGGCGGCGGCGCTTCTTCACATTTTCAATCACATCAGGCCACAACCTTCGCAGCCCTGCCACATCAATGGAATCAATCTGAGTTTTTGCAGGCGCAGCAGCTTCCTTCTTTGCATTACTTTCTTCAGCCACAACTTCCACGGCAGCAACTTCTTTTACTGGCTTAACAGGGGCTTCCCGTTTTGCCTCCGCAGTTGCCGCACTTACATAATCGGCTCTATCAACAGCTCGAGGCTGTGGGGCAATACTTTCAACGCGCTCCAGCCGTTCAATGCGAGCGAGCAGTCCTGATTCACCGGCATCGCCCATCGGCAGCAATATGCGCCCGCAGATGAGTTCAAGAATAAGCCGCGGCGCTGTAGCCCCACGCATTTGGGTAAGCCCCTCTGCTGCAATATCTGCAGCACGCGAAAGTGATGCTTGTCCAATGTTCTGTGCCTGCCCGCGCATCCGTTCGAGTTGATCATCAGGAAGTTCGCGCAAGATGCTGTTGGCATTTGTCGCATCTAGTGCGTCAACAATCATCAGATCGCGCAGACGTTCCAATAAATCTTGGGTGAAGCGACGTGGGTCATGTCCTGATTCAATAACCCGGTCCACTGTTTTAAAAAGTGTTGCACCATCACGGGCAGCGATGGCATCCATTGCATCATCAAGGAGCGCGCCATCGGTAAATCCAAGAAGTTGAATTGCGATGTCATAACTAACTCCATCTTTGCCAGCACCGGCAAGGAGTTGGCCAAGGACAGATAAGGCATCTCGAACCGAGCCACCGGAGGCACGAACTACAAGTGGCAGAACACCCTTTGCAACTTGCACACCTTCAGATCGGCAGATGCCTTCAAGGTGTGTGGTTAGAGTTCCTGGCGGTACTAAACGAAATGGGTAGTGGTGAGTACGTGAGCGAATTGTTGAAATCAACTTCTCTGGCTCCGTTGTGGCAAAGATGAAAATTACGTGGGGAGGCGGTTCTTCCACAACTTTGAGTAGTGCATTTGAAGCACCTGGCCCTAGCTGGTGGGCCTCATCAATAACATAAATCTTGTACTTACTTTGCACTGGTGCAAAGAATGCTTTATCGCGAAGATCGCGGGCATCATCGACAAGTCCATGTGTTGCGGCATCGAGTTCAATCACATCGATAGAACCAGGTCCGTTTGCTACTAAATCTTTACATGATTGGCAGAGGCCACATGGATTCGGTGTGGGTCCTTTTTCACAGTTCAGTGAGCGCGCCATGATGCGAGCGCTAGAAGTTTTTCCACAACCACGAGGTCCGCTAAAGAGATATGCGTGATGAGTTTTTCCTGATTCCAGCGCGTTTGAAAGCGGAACAGTGACATGTTCTTGGCCAATGACATCTGCAAATACAGAGGGGCGATACTTTCGATATAACGCTAACGACATCTTTTTCTACTCTCGTGAAGGTCGCAATTCAATTCACTTCTAATTGGCTGCGAGCTGATTAACTTCTGACTGCAATTATTGATTTGGGACCTCCGGTGCACCCGTCAGAGCGTACCTACCCTTGCTGTATTCCTACCCTGGGGGAGTTCGACACGATGGC
>Ga0247844_1004720_pt1 | contig 18163 bp, 29 predicted proteins | sample LaCtaG_FD_192421 | JGI IMG/M metagenome (GOLD analysis project Ga0247844, IMG submission 192421) | Freshwater microbial communities from meromictic Lake La Cruz, Castile-La Mancha, Spain - LaCruzMarch201714.5m_1 | ecosystem: Environmental > Aquatic > Freshwater > Lake | place: Spain: Castile-La... | reverse complement strand
CTACCCTAAAGAGGTTTGGTCACAGTCTCGTTCGCTACCGCTCGCTCGCTTTGCGACCAAACTTTTTCCTTCAGAAAAAGTAGGGGTTCTCCCGCCGCCGAGGATAGATTAATGTTTTTTAGGAAAAAATTTGCCTATAAAGTTGTGATATGGGCACTTTGGTTTGTCTTCTCCATCTAACAATCTCTTTTTTTCTCTAAAATAGGTTGTTGAATCCTTCGTTAGCGACCCATCTGAGGACAACAACTGTTTTCCACCGTTTTCAAATTTTTTCTTATTATAATTTAACCAATATTTAAACACATAGTTTGCTTTTTTTGTATTTCTGTTTATATGCTCTTCTTGTATCTCCCAGTCTTTTGTTGATTCTCTTTTTACTGGTATCAACTGTGCTATTGGAAAGTCTTTCTTTATTGTTATTTGTTTGTTGTTAGTATCGCAAACTAAGTTTATCCATATATCATAATGCATCCAATCTGTTTCTAAAATTGCTTCCATCACATGGTAATCTGTTCTTGGAAAATTAATCGGACTTCTTATTTGCAAGCAATATCCTGGTGGCGTTTCAAAAATTAAACCCGTCCATATTTGAACTACATTTTGCTCAGCAGCTCCCCAAGTGAATTTCGTTCTCCCAGTGTCCGGCATACACCATTTCTCTACCACAGATTTATCAGAAGGCTTAACCAGCGATTTGACTGTAGTGTAATCTTCGTTTGAATACTTTTCTGCATTATAAATAAATCTATTTCCATCATAAACAAATTGCATATCCACAGGAGGATACAACCAAAAGCCAAATTGGTTTGCGGATGTGTATGGTCCACACCATTTAACCGCAGCTTCGTTTGCAGTTCCCAAACAAGTTTTTTCAGCTTGTTTTATTTTACAGGCTTGAGAGTGAACTCTCCAAACATTGAGGTTTTTCATTTAATTTTTTCAGAGGGTTGATCATAGTTTACACACATCGTATAATTAAATCCAACTAAGGAATTAAAATTATGATAATTGACCAAGAAACAAAACTAGATTTCGATCATGTGAGAATTGTGCCACAGAGAACTACTCTCGAAAGCAGAAGCGAAGTCTCACTTGAGAGAAATTTTAAGTTCTACCATAGCCCCAGAACTTGGAGTGGAATACCAATAATTTGCTCTAATATGGTTCCTCTGACATCAAAAAGAATGGCTATCAAGCTTGCTGAGCATAAAATTGTGACCGCTCTGCACAAGTATTATAAGACTGATGAATTGACGAATATAATTAAAGCTGCTGGAGTCGATTATGCTTGGGTTAGTATTGGCAAATCTGATGATGATATAAATAAATTAAAAGAAATTAAAGAGGTAATTGGCACTTCTCCCAATATTGTTATAGATGTTCCCAATGGATACATGGAAAGTTTTGTTAAATTTTGCGAAAAAGTAAGAAATGAGTTCCCAGAAAGCATAATTTGTGCTGGTAATGTGACAACTCCTGAAATTTGTGAAGAGCTTGTTATTCACGGCAAGGTTGATATTTGTAAAATTCAAATAGGACCGGGCTCTCAATGCGAAACTAGAAAAATGACCGGTGTTGGTTATGGAACATTTTCATGCGTCCTAGAATGCGCTCACGCTTCACACGGACTTAGAAGAGATACCGGGCGTCTTGGCTTAATCATGAGTGATGGAGGCTGTAAAGACCCAGGAGACGTCTGCAAAGCGATGTGCGGAGGAGCTGATTGGGTTATGATCGGTGGAATGTTTGCAGGAACTGATGAATGTGAGGGCGAATGGGAATATGAATATGAATCTGGGACTAAATTTAATCCAAAAGATAAGTCTTGCACCAAAAAAACATATCTTACATTTTATGGTATGAGTTCGCATTATGCTCAGGAAAAACATGGAGTTGGTAAGAAAAAATACAGAGCCTCAGAAGGCAAGATTTCCAAAATTCCCTACAAAGGTCCAGTTGAAGATGTTGTTCAAGAAATACTTGGCGGAATAAGAAGTTGTGGATCATATATTGGGGCAAAGCATCTAAAAGATTTTAGCAAGTGTGCAAAGTTTGTGAAAATAGCAAGGTGATCATGGGCAACGCAGTTGTTTATTTGCTTAATAATAATTTAAATTATTTAAAGATGGCTTCTAAAAGCATGTCTATGCTTAGAAGTTTTAATAATAAAATTAAAATAATTTGTTTGTGTACTTCAAAAATAAATTTGCCTGATTTTTTAGATGTAGAATTAATTGAGGTCAAAGATTTAGACCCAGATTATATTCATGTCAATAGACAATACATGGGAGATATTGAATACGAAAATATATTCTATATTGATAGTGATACCTTTATTTTTGATGATGTTGAAAAAATATTTGATTATTACGATAAAGACTTTGTTGGCTGTGAAAACACTTGGGCTTATAAACAAAATTTTAATTTGTTCAAGCCAACAAACGGTGGTGTTCTTTTATTTAAAAATTTTGCTCACAAAAAAATCTATGAAGACTTCAACTATAAGTTGAAATATATGAACATTCTTTATAAAGATGTTTGGGACTGGATGAGTTCTATTGACAATTTATATGTAAGAGAAGAATTCTTAATAAGTAGCATAGTAGAAGAACAAAAAATAAAAAGATGTTTTTTTGAAAGACATCATGTAAAAATACCTGAAGACTACAAAGATATTAAAAACATCAACACAATAATATTTCATACATTCACAAGCAATTGGTCTGTTTTTGGCAGGGAAATTTCAAGTAAGAAAATTAAAAAAATAAAACCCAGATTAATTTAAATAAACAGGGGTGTGATAATACACCCCTGTTTTTCTTTCTTTATTTTTTGATCGATACTACTTTGACATTATCGTCTCCTATTGATAATATCTTGTATTTTCTCATTGCATTGCCCTTCATCACGAATGCTGCAATGTTTCCATTTGCAGTCCATGGTAATTTTTCATTTATTCTCGATACATAATACACTTCGTTTTCATTATCTTCGCTAAAATCTATAACCTGTAAATTGTTCATAATTCTTCCTCCTTGAAAGTGTTGAACACAAATATATTTATTCATCTCAATGATATATTTCAAAAAAACATAATATATATTTAAAACCAATTTGGAGAAAAAATGAAAAAAAACAAAGATATATTGAAGCTAAGTGGCATTACTGAAAAAGAAACTCTTAAGAGTTTTGCCAACAAAAGAAAATCTTCTGCTTTTGTTATCACTAATTCGGCAAAAGAAAAAGGCGGGTTAGCCGTATTAACAGAAAAGCACTTTGAAGTTAAGCTTCCAATATATGACAAAGCCTTCAAGTCTTTTGACAAGGAAGATTTCAAAAAACAATACGAATCTCTTATTGAAGAGTTAAGTTCTAAAAAAATAGAAGATATGAAGCAAATTGATTTTCAGATGCTCGTTGGCAAAATAGAAGTTGTTGGTGAGCTTTTGATTAAAAGTGAAGATAATTAACTTACTTTAAATGCTTAAGTTTATATAAAGTTCTATAAGTTAAAGCTACCACTTCGTCTAATGTGTTTTTAAGATGGCTGTCCGAGTCTTTTAAAGAATCTCGTCCTATTATGAATATTTTTGCTGCATCTTCAAGATATTCCACTATATCTTCGATTGGTGAAACTTGAATACTTTCATATCCTGTGAGTATTCCATATTCGCCTTGCCATGTTTCAACAAAAGTGTCAATAAATTCAAGTAAATCGTCATAATATGAGTTCAAAGCTTTGTGAACACTATAACTCTTTGTTTGTAAGTGAAAATTATGGCTTGTTTGACGAACTTCAAACATTTTTTCCACAAGCTTTTTTACGCTTTTCGCATCTTTGTAGTCTTTTAGACTCATTACCATAATGATACCTTTCTTCAAAATGTATAGACTATAAGAGTTGATTTCGTTTAATTTTTGGATATAATTATTGGCATGAAATGCCCCATATGTAATCAAAAATCTGATTTGTTTGTAACTTCTCACAAGAATAAGCCTTTTGTGGACAATAAACTTTATCCAAAAATATGCTTTACTTGTTTTTCTGCTCCAAAAACCACACTACAGAAATATAAAGAAGATGGATCTTTGAAGGAAGAAATAGAGTTGGAATATTCTGTCGATAACCTACACTCCGCTAGGGAGCTTTTTGAAGCTGGTTCTGCAGATAATCTAAATCAAGCTAAAAATTGTGTTAAAGCTATAAAAGAACTTCAGGTTGAATCAAGTAAAAATATTTTAAAGAAAACTAAACCAAAAATGGAATTATATTTGAATTGAAAGTTTCTTAGTTGGTTGTTTCTTCCCGGTACGCTACTGGTCTGCACCAGTAGCCGGTTGACAGGCACGTCTGGTGGTGCTATGATTGGTGTGTATCGAATATTCTAAATAATAGATTGATAAATTACCCCGAGAAGTTTCTTCCCGGTACGCTGTGCCTCTGCGACAGCAAATAGACTGCTATAGAAGGAGTTATTCTTTGATTGCCCAGACAGAAAATATTTTTTTCCAAAAAGGAACAATCCCAAACTCAGACAAACTAGAAGAGTTTAAAAGACTCATCGATCCTGAGTGTGAAGAATCTCCTTTCAATAAATTTGTAGGAAATAGAAAGGCTATTTCCAAGTTGTCTGTGGTAGCTTTTAACGCTCTTCAGAGATACAACCATGTTTGCAGCGATATTTCTTTTGCTTTAACCGGTCCTGCAAGTAGTGGCAAAACAACCCTTGTTCGGCTTTTTGCAGAGATTTTAAAGCTACCTCTTGCAGAGATTAGTCCAAAAAGCCTTGGATCTCTTGATGATTTAATGCAGCAAGTTGCTGATGCAGCAGAAGAAAAGAACGTTCCGCTTGTTGAGTGTGATGACAAGTTTTATGTTCTTCCTCCTTGCATTATATTCATAGACGAGGTTCATGCTCTCAAAAATAGCATTGTTCAAGGTCTATTAAAGGCTACAGAGCCAAAAGATGCACAACTTGTAACAGAGTCGGGCTTAAAGGTAAATTGCTTCAACGTTTGTTGGATTATTGCTACGACAGATATCGGCAAGGTATTTGACGCATTCAGATCCAGGTTCAGCACTATCGAGCTGAAGTATTTAAGTAAGAAAGATATTTCTAAGATTATCAAGAGCAACTTTCCACAGCTAGATGAGGATGCGTGTGATTTAATTGCTCATTATAATCCCATGATTCCAAGAAAAGCACTAGAGTTTGCCAAATATGTAATTCTTTATGGAAACATGGAGAAAGAAGGATCTTGGGAAGAAATCTGCGAAAAAGTCGCAGAAAACGAGGGAATTGATAAGTATGGAATGCATGAATCAAATCTTGCTCTTTTGAAGGTTTTGTCTAAGCATAAAACTGTTCCAATGAAAAGAATTCCATATTTTTTGAACAAAAAGATCGAAGAGATTGAAAACTATATCTTGCCGTGCTTGGTGAACGATACTGATGAACAACCTTCATTGGTTTCCGTAACACCAAGAGGTCTTCGTTTAACCGAATCTGGAATGCAAGAATTGATCAAAAGAGATTTAATTGAAGAGTCTGACATCATGGAGGAAATAGCTTGAAAAAATTTGATATTGGAGAAGTTGTTGTTGATTTGAAGACCGGAGAAATAGGTAGGGTTTTCGACGCAGATATTGGGTGCAACGCAGTTATAGTTAGCGTTAATGGAGGACTAGATGTTTGGCTGCACAAAAATATCGACAAATATATTGTTAATGCATAAATAATTCATGCAGAATATTAGTTTTAAAAAATGGCTTGAAACTGCCGGATCTTTTTCTATTGTTTCTTGTAAAGATTTAAACAACCCAAATTTTCAAATTTGGGGAGCAATGTCGGATCTTAATTGCAAAAGGTCAAATAAAAAACGCAGGCGGTTGACTAAACGTAAAAAATGATTATATTTCTCCTGTTAATTCCACAGGAGAAATTTATGTCTTCCCCGATGATTGAGAGCATTCTTCTTTGTAAAAAGAAAAAGTTTAGAGCAAATACAGCACTTGCTGTTGTTGCTGTTATGATGTGTGGAAGAGATTTGTCCACACACGAAGAACTTTTTTATTACTGCGATAAATGGGTTGAAGAATTTGGTACGCCGACATATAAAAAGATCCTGAGTTTTGCAAAAGACTTGGGGTATATGAGAGAAATATCTGAGATATCTTTAAATTTAGATTGGAAAGAAAAGACTGATGGAAAGCCCGATGGATTTGTCTGATAAGAATATTCATGTTTTTTATATTCAAAGATTAAATGGAAAGAATACAAATATTTCCAAGATTGAAGAGCAAGTTGATTTTATTGTAGAAAAATCAACAAAGTCTTCTTCTGGATTTTCCTTCTTGGAAAAGGTGAAAATATTTGAAGGCAAAAAAACAAAAGATGGTCTTTGGCTCTACAAGTATGAAATTTCTTTTAAGTATAATAGAAAACAATCAAGTCTTGAAGAATTAAAAAATACATTAACTGAAAAGATTTCTTTTTATTGTAATTATTCTTCTTTTGGAAAGTTTCCTTGGTCGATTACCGCCAAGGAAAATAAAGTTGAGTTTTCCGAAGATCCTGAGCAAGAAGAAGAATCTCACCATTTAAACATCGAAGATATCAAGCACATAGCCCCAGGTGAGGCTGATATTCCCGATTGGGAAGATTTAAACTTTCCTGAGCAGTTGCTACACGATGATAATTTTTTATCCAACCATGAAGCGTTTAAAAATATTTATGGTTTAAACTCTCAAATAAGAACGATACTATCCAGTGTTAAATCTGCGATAGATACAAAAGGACACAGAAGAAACCATACTGTTTTATGGGGCAAGCCTGCGTGTGGAAAAACACAGGTTGTATTAGCCCTTGAGAACCTTTTGGGACCCAATTCCGTACTAAGATTAGATGCTACAAGTACTACAAGAGCAGGTCTTGAGAAACTTTTCTTTAAAGATCTTGTAAAAATACCGCCAATTGTTGTTTGTGAAGAAATGGAAAAAGCCAAGGAAGAGTGGCTTCAAATTTGGCTTGGTGCGTTAGACGACCGTGGAGAAATAAGAAAAATCAACTTCCGCACTTGCCTTGTTCGGGAAGTTCGTATATTATTCATCTGTACGGTTAACGACAAGAATCACTTTGATAAAATGATGGGCGGAGATGGATCGAATAAGCCTGGGGCTTTAAGCTCAAGGTGTGTTAATGACGTATATTTTCCAAGACCAGATGTGAATATTTTAAAGTCTATCTTGAAAAAAGATATACTTTCAAAGGGTGGCAAGCTCGAATATATCGAGCCTTGCATAGAATTATCTGAAAAACTCAATATCAATGATCCAAGAAAAGTCTTAAGCTTTCTTTCTGGTGGCGAAAGACTTTTGACTGGTGAGTATCAAAAAGATTTGTTTGACATATTTGAATCACAATCTGCTGGAGGAAACGACGATTAAACCACATTAAAATTATAAAGGTTCTTTTCGACTTTCAGCTTGTTTAACTAAAACGGAACTTTAGTTATTTTAATTTTTAATGGATTCTTTTGAAAGGTTTTTAAAAATGATTAACAGAAACTATAAGGCTAGAGACGATTATAAGGCTCGTGATGATTTCTATCGAAATGAAAAGATGCCAGCTTTTCAGCTTCATAAATTTCAAAGTGAATTCAACTTGAGTATGAACAAGGAAATGGCAAAGGTGCTAGCTTATGCTTTGCAAAAGCATGAGCAAATTACACAAGATCACGGCAAGAGTGTTCCAACTTGCTTGTATGCTCTTTTAGGCAAGCTTGAGGATGTTCAGAAGCCTCGAAATTATGATGATCACGATTCTGGAAACAAAGAATCCCAGGATGATTACGAAGATTCTTTTAAGTAGAAGCTAGTTTTCTTGTCGTTTAAAACCCCCGTCAAGTAATGAAAACTTGACGGGGGTTTTGGCAAGATAGACAAATTACATGGTTTGCACAAACATATAAAATTTCTGATTTTTTTGTTTGACTTTTTCTTTTTGGCGGATATGATACCCAATCGGACGGGGGATATAAATCCTCTGTGGGATCATGCTCAGTTCTGTCTAATAGAATAGGGAAATTTATGTCAAAGGACGGCAAGTCGGGTAGAGGTAGAAAAGAACACCAATTAAAGGTGCTTCTCAGAGAAAACACAGAAGCCAAAAAGGCTTTTGCCAAACTTGTTGATAGTCTTGGAAAGATGCAATTAATAGCATCTTCTTTAATTAGTGATGGTTTGAAGGTTGGAAAAGATTCAATAGTTATTGAAAGCATAAGTATTCCAACATTAGCATTGATAATTAAAGAAAACGGACACTCAATGAAAAAGGGTAGACCCATTGCAAGCGGTAGTACCGTTTGGAAAAATAAGCCTCAGGCAATACAGGCTGTTTGTAGTGTTTTGCGAGATCATGGTCTTCACAAAGGTAGGGATTATCTTTTGAATAATGGAATAAGTTATACCAATGAAATTGGAGAAGTAGAACATTTTACTTTCTCTGAAAATGGGAAAAGTTTATTGTCGATCACAACTCTTTCAAAAGTAGCCAGAGAAAATGAAATCAAATTCATGGTCGGACCAAGAAAGGTTCGCACCAAATCTCTTGTTACTTCTGAGGAGCAAGAAGAGGTAGTCAAAAAGAAAGTTGTTGAAGCAGCCAATGAAGCTGAGATTGCCGAAGAAGATGAAATTGAAGACAAAGTCATCAATAAAATCGATGATGATGAAGATGAAATAGATGATGAGGATGAGGATGAGGATGAGGATGAAGATGATGAGGATGAAGATGATGAGGATGAGGATGAAGATGATGAGGATGAAGATGATGAGGATGAGGATGAAGATGATGAGGATGAGGATGAGGATGAGGATGAGGATGATGAGGAAATAGTAGTCGAGGATGAGGATGAAGACTTTGATGACGATATAGAAGACCTTGATGAAGAGGATGACGAAGATTAATCTCCGAATACCTCCCCCATCTTTCTTTGTGGTACGCTCAAACTCCGGAGGCGGAAGAACCGCCTCCGGAGTTTTTTCAATTCCTAGGAATAAAAAGATGAAAAAAGTTTTGGTCATTAAAGATTATGAAAAGTTTGTTCGAAAAATGAAAGAAAAAACCATCAGTCTATTGGAAAACTTTTCTGACAATTTAAGCAATGATCTTTCTGGATTGTTTCTCAGGGAGTTAAAGATCAAGCTCTCAGAACACGATGTGTCACAGATGATTTCTGATTCTGAGATTGAGTCCATCATTTCGGGATATACTAAGGAAATTGACGGTAACCTAGTAATCAAGCAGAAAGACCTAGAACGATGCTCTGATTCTTTAAGGGAACGGTTCGCCAGTAATCTTGTGTCTTTTTTGGTAAAAAATAATTATGTAGAACAAGGATATGACGAAGAGCAAAATAATTTTTGCTTTTTCTGATGATTAAAAAAATATCTATTTTGCTGAAAACAGAAGGTCTTGTGCCCATTGATGATTCTTTAATTTTAAAAATTAAGAAGCCACATAAATATTGGCGATGGGAAGATCCTACTTGTTTAGCATTGAGTTATAAAGATGTCTCTGATCCAATTTTTATCAAAGAAATTCTAAAATTAGACTTTATAGAAAAAGAGATTGGCTTTCTTTCTGTTTGTAACAATTTTAAATATAGATCAAAAATTTTAAAAGAATCTGGGGCGCTTTCTCTTTATTCTTTTTGGGCTAGATCCGAACATTATTGGAAATTATACAAAACATATTCTTTTGATTCTGTAGATAATTGTTTTGACCAAATGTTGGTAGACTATAATTTTTTAGAAAAAAGAAGCCTTTTGGATACATTTAAAGATGATTGAAAAAATTGAGTCTGAAGCCAATAAATTTTTTGTTGAACAGACATTGGGTGATTGTTTTCTAATGTCTGATGAGGAGACAGTTAACTTTATCGAAGCGTGTGATTTCAACATACGCAAACTCAGACAGGTTTTGAGCGATAATGGGAACTCTGTAAATACTATTTATGGTATCGAGATTTTTATGAAGTCTATGTGCTGTAGACTTTTAAATGTAAACAGAGCTGGAAGGTTGATGCAGAACAAACTATGCGATTAATATTCTGTTTTATTTTTTTGGTTTTCTGTAATAATTCTTTATCTCAAGAAAGATTGAAGGTTGTAGAAAATCCAAATTCTATGTATGAAAATGTACTTGATTCAATCGTGAAGTCTATGAATCAACAAAATATAGAAGATTATTCGAAAAACTTCGTATCCTTCACTAAGAAGGATAGGCTCAATATGTCATTGTTTTTTTTAAGGCATGAGCCGACAGTTCTTATTTTTGAAAAACATATTCTGGAAGAAACAGACTCAAAAGTTGAGTTGGCTATTTCTTATCAAATTAGCTGTGATGTTGATCAAAGGCATTATAAATTCTCATCAATTATAACCATGAAAAAAATTGGTGATATCTGGAAGTTTTCAAAAGAAAAAGTTGTATCTTTTAATTACGTAGATCAAGATTGCTCAAGTTGTTCTTCTGGTCAGAATAACGATAAAGAAGATGGTCTTGTGTGCTTTGGAGGACAATGCAATCTCAGATAACATTCTTTCTTTGAGAAATGTTTTAAAAATACCATCTTATTCTTCAAGAGAAGAGTTGGTTGTAGACTTTATAGAAAATTACTGCATAGACAATAATTTATTTTATAAAAAAGATTCAAAAAACAATATTTATGTTGTTAAAGGAAAATTAAACCAAGATGAATATTTTCCCTGTGCAGTTGCCCACACAGACACAGTTCATAAAGACCAGGTTGAACTGATTGAATTCGGGCTGAGCCTTGATATTTTTGAAGAAAAATATGATGGCAAAACTTTTCTTACTGCTATAAATCCAATGAACTTGGGCAAAACTGGCATTGGTGGCGATGACAAGTGTGGTGTTTATATATGTCTGCGGCTTTTGGAGAAGCTAGACAACCTCAAGTGTGCTTTCTTCGTAGAAGAAGAAATAGGCATGAAGGGCTCAACACTATGTGATCTTGAATTTTTTAATGATGTAGGATATGCTATACAGTTCGACGCACCAACTAACGATTGGTTTAGCGAAAGTTGCATGGGTCATAAGCTTTGGTCAGATGAATATTTTAAAGTAATAAAAAATGTTCTTGACAACCATGGCATAAAAAACATTTCAAAAGATCCGTTTACTGATGTTGTGCAACTCAGGAAAAAATTTGATTTTTGTTGTAGCGTTCTTCCGACCGGCTACTATAATCAGCACTCTAAGCTAGAGTACGTTGTTGAAGAAGAAACAGAAGGTTGCGTAGAACTAGCTGTTGACTTCATAGAAAAACTTGGTTACAAAAAATATTATTTCAAAGGTAGCTCAGCACAGAGCGTGTTTCACGATTAGAACAAATTGTGCTGTTTGTTCTGTTTCAAGGAGGATGGTCATGTATTTCAAAAGTTTTATTTTTGCTGTTTTAACTGTTTTGGTGGTTTCGAATTATTCCGATGCTGCCCCAAGGAAGAGGAATTATACTTATTCCACTCCAACCTATTCTTCTATTCCTTCTGAAGAAAAGGTTTATTCATACACCAATTCTGTGCCAAATTCTCAGGGAAACAGTGATCAAGAAAGATGTCAAGCAGAAGCCAATCATATGGCTGCAAACAACATCACTGGTCACGTTTGGAGCTGTATTGGTAGTTTTGAAGGCGTTGGTTATGGATCTTCTCCAAATTGCAATACCTGCACACCTAGCGGCAGAATGACCTTAACTGGCGATGCCAGTGCTCAGGGCAAAAACGGCAGATGGTATCGAGTTCGTTCTTGGCGATAAGTCTAAACACCGGAGAGGATTAAAACCCTCTCCGGTGTTTTTGTTGATGATTGAGTTAAACGTGTTGTTTCACCTATTCTTTTAATTTAAAGGATTTTATTATGTCAGAAGAAAAGATCGAAGAAAAGAAGATTTCAAAGACCAAGATGGTTAAGGATATCCTTAGCCATGATCCAACTTTGAAGCCAATGGACATAGTCAAAATTATGTCCGAAAAAGGAATTACTATTGATAATAAGTATGTAAGTATTATCAAGAGTAAAATTAAGACTGGTAACAAAAAGCCTATTGCTGTTGCAAAAAGAAGGATGAGTGGACACAAATCAAATGTGTCTGATTCTTTCGAAGATCTTCTTGCTGTTAAGAGTCTTTATGATTCCCTCGGTGCAGATAGAATTATTTCTGCTGTCAAGGCTATCGAAAAGATCACCAAGTAGTTTTTATTCTTACACGGGGGGATAGCTCGATATCCCCCCGTGTATTTTTTCAAAGAAAATATATTATTATGATTTTAAGTCAAGTTAAAAAATTAGTAGATGAATTAAAGGATACCTCCAGTTCTCTTGAGAAGAAAGAAATTCTTAAGAAACATCTTGCTAACAACGAAGGTTTAAAGAATATTGTTTATTATACATACAATCCTTTTTATCAATTTTATATAACAAGCGATGTTTGCGAAAAAAATATTCATCTTTCCGGCAAACAGTTTGAGTGTATATTTGAATTACTTGATTCTTTGAGGTTAAGGAAATTAACTGGACATGATGCAGTTGGAGCAGTTAATGCATACATCAAAAATAATAAAGAATACAAAGAAATTGTCTACACGATTATAGACAAAGATCTTAAAACAAGAACTGCAGAAAAGACAATCAATTCAGCGATCAAGAATCTAATTCCGGAATTTGAAGTAGCTTTGGCTGATAAATATGATGAAAAGAATGTAAACTTTAAAGATACTTGGTACGCCAGCCAGAAAATGGACGGCTGCAGGGTTGCTTGTGTTGTTGATGAAAATGGTAAAGTTACAAGTTACAGCCGACAGGGCAAGATATTTACAACCCTTGGTGTTGTTGAGAAAGAAATAGAAGCCTTGGGTTTAAAGAATATTGTTTTTGATGGAGAGTTGTGTTCCATTAAAAATGGTGTAGAAGACTTTCAATCAATAATGAAATTAATCAGGAAGAAAGACTACACAATACCCAATCCTGCTTATAAAATTTTTGATATTATTGATATCGATGATTTTTTTAATAAGAAGAGCAAGGATAAGTTATCTTCAAGACTACAGAAGCTAAAAGAAACAATACCAGAGAAAAATAAATACCTCCAGCTTTTAAAGCAAACTGTCGTTAAAGACAAAGATCACTTTTCTGAACTATTAAAAGAAGCAAGTGATAAAAATTGGGAGGGTATTATGATTAGGCGAGATTCTGCGTATGAAGGAAAAAGATCAAAAAATCTTTTAAAAGTAAAAACCTTCTTTGACGCAGAATACAAGGTGGTTGATGTTGAGAATGGTCCCTTCCGCTTAGTAGTAGATGGCAAGGAAGTAGAGGAGACCATGCTTTCGTGTGTTACAATCAAACACAAAGGTTTTCCTGTTCGCGTTGGTTCAGGATGGACAATCGAAGACCGAAAGATATACTACAAGAATCCAGAGAAAATTATTGGAAAAATAATTTCAGTACAATATTTTTCTGAATCTTTTAATGAAAAAGGTGAAACTTCTCTAAGATTCCCTACTGTTAAATTTGTTCACGGCGAAAAAAGAGATACATAGCGATTCCTGGCTTGGAACTAAGTGATTAGTTTTATTTTTCCGCTGATACCGGAAAATCTTTTTTAATTAAAAGAAGGGTTGAGTCTGAAATAGACAATAGAGTTATGCTTAAACTTTATGTTTAAGTTTATAATTATTTTTAGAGAAGCCGAGTCTCTAAAACGCAACTCATCAGCGTTATCGATGAATCGATGATATGACTTACCACAAAATGGTAAGATTGCAAAACTATGTTTTGTAATTTTTAAAGCCAAAAGAGTTTTAGAAGTAACAGAAAAACTCAATCGCTATGTTTAATAAAAAAAGTCTTCTCGAAAGTTTTGTGGTAGTGCCACAGGAGTTTATTTTTTTTATAATTTCTCAAAGGGTAGTTTTTTATCACCATGCCCCAGGCAAAATAAAATTATCCGATCAAGATAAAGACAAGATAATAAGAAATTTTTTCCTTTCTTCTTTTGATAAAGACTATTTTATAATTTATGGAGATGGAAAAGTTTCTTCTTTTTATAAAAATCAATATAAACAAATTATATTCAATATTCGTTCTAAAAAAATTAATGAATATAGAGATTTTTTAAAAAAACATTACAATCAATCTAAAATTAATATCTGGAAGAGTGTTTTAACATATAAAAAAATTGAATTTGCTAATTCTTTTTCAATTTCTATTTATGATATAAAAAATAACAAATATCAAATAAATTTTTATCCTTTTGTTTCGCTAGCTGAGAAAACTTCTATGAAACACAACCATATAAACTCTTTCAATTATACTAGAGAAGAAATAAAAAAAGGTGTCCTTCGTTTTCCTAATTTCTAAACAATCCAGTGCGAACGCACTACTAAAGAGTGTGCTGTTCTTTAGCCGTCGCTTGGCTCTAGAACAATGGTTTGAGCTTAGGCGACAAGCAATAGAGTCGTGGCAACAAGTTAAAGTTTAGCTTGTTGTGAGTACAAAGCATAAAAAGGGCTGGTTGCGACGGAACGCCCATGTTTAGAAATTATTTAACTGCGCCAAGAAATCCCACTTTCTTTAGCGGGTGGGTTGAATTGGCGAAAAGTGAAAATTTAGAAAAAATGCACAAAAAATCTAAAAGCAAGAGCATATATAAGTTATTCTCAAGAGTTACAAGTATAGACTGTTCCCAAACAAGATTCAAGAAGTTTTGTTAAACAAACACTTTGGTTGCACAATAATGGATGGTGTAAGTTATTGTAAGGTATTTAGCATACTAAAGAGAAATTAAATTATGGTTTATGATAATGATGGTCCGATTTATAGTGTGTTGACTAAAGGAAGTCCTTGCGGGACACGAACGTTAACTTGTTTCGATTTCGGAGGTGAAATCAATTGGGCAATGACTAACGTGGATATGGGAGGTTGTAACTGCTCAAATTCTACTCCTGATATGGGCCCTATATCAGACCCTCCGTGTACAGTTGGTGACACTTATACTTTTCGTCATTATTGTGCATAATAAATATTGATTCTTGTCAATGTCTCAATGGTCTCTATTATAAACTAAAGGAGACCAAAATATGATCAATACTAATAATGTGGCTGATGTTCTTCCCATCCTGGTAAAAGACGATGAAATCTTCAATAAATTAAAAAATGACTTTTCCTCCATACTAGCGGATCTTGTTACTTTTAAAGATAATCCTAATTGTTCCTGTCGAGGACGAGTTTTTAAATTCTTTACTGAACATCTAGAAAAGAATCCAGGATCTTTAGATCAATATGTTAAGGATCCTGTTGAAATAACTGTTAAGCTGCAATCATTAAGCGATGAACGAGCAAATAATAATTATGCAGGGAAGGTGTTTGCGATTGATAAGGGGGAGGAAGCGTGGGCAGCTTTTGCGGGATCTTTACCCGGTAAGATGTTTCGGATGTTTAGCGTGGTTGAAAGAGAAGATAAGGTTGTGGTGTATTTCTTGTAGGACCAGTCTACTTTTACAAGAAAATATTCTAATGACATATGATAATAATGGACCAGTTGAAAACCCAAGGCATTTGACTAAATCGCTAAAAAGATTGGCGAGAGAAAACAGAAAGCACAGCAGAAGAACAAAAGGAGGAAAGAACAAAGAGAAACAAAGAATTAAATTAGCAAAAGTATATGAGAAAGTAACAGACTCTAGGAAAGATTTTCATCATAAACTATCACATAAATTAACTCACGATAACCAAGTGAAAACGATAGTTATGGAAACTCTTTCAATCAACAACATGCTTAAGAACAAGAAATTATCAAGACACATACAAGATTGTGCGTGGTATCAATTTCAGACTTTTCTCAAGTATAAATGCGATTGGTATGGCAAGAATTTCATTCAAATCGGCAGGTTTGAACCAAGTAGCAAACTTTGCACTTGTGGCAATATAAATCATGAATTAAAACTAAAAGATAGAACTTGGACTTGCAGTGTTTGCAAAACCAAGCATGATCGTGATATACTGGCAAGCAACAACATAAAACAAATAGGGCTGGGACAGCCCAAATTCACGCCTGTGGAGAATTACAATAGTGATTCGTCGGAAGCAGGAAACCCAATCCCTTTAGGGGTTGGGTAGTTCAATTAAGTTTGTGCAGTTCTCTATAACGATGTATAGCTAGGCACTTTTCTTTTAGCTCAAAATCTATTAAAATGGAAAAAGAAGAAAACAGAAAAACATTTGAAGTTAAGATGAGACCCGCTAAAAGCGGAGGAATTGAAAAAGCTATATTTATTGATGGAGAGCTTCTTGATTGGCAGGTTGATATTGAATCTCTTATGGAAGCCATGAAAATGGGTCCTATGTATTATAAAGAAGTTCAAAAAGATATTGAAAGACACTTTGTTGAAAGTGTATCAGACACTATAGGCAGAAAAGTCACTGCCGAAGAAATAAAAAATGCCATTAAAAATGGCTACATCTAGGGAATCGGCAAGAGAAGTTTCCTCTTGGTACGCTGTGCTGTTGTGGGGCATCCACCCTAACCATAATTATCCCAACTCATTCCATCAGTAAATTGATTTTCCAAATGTTCAATTAGATATTCAATAGAACATCCTAAAAGAGATAATGTCGATGCTGATTTAGATTCTCCCGCTAATGCGCTTCTTAATCCACATCTTAGACTATGAGAGATAACAAATTTTGGATCCGACTTTCTTCTTTTTGCTTTGTTTTTTCTTCTGTTTTCATTAATACGATTTTTATTAGCTAAGTCATATTGTTTTATTTTATCTTTATTGTTTTCTCTGTAAGTTTTGGCATATGCTAAATAATAATATAATCTCTATTCTTTTTTCTATTGATATGTTTTCTTTTTTTATCGCATGGTATACAGGCTGCAGATCTATTAAATAATTTATTTTTGGCTTTATAAAAATTATTTATTTCTTTATATTCTTCACATACACTACATCTTTTTACAATGATAACCATCATCAATCCCCTAAAAACAGAAAACCCAAATGCTGTCAAGTTGCAGTTGACAAACACTCAGGTTTCTGGTATAATGTATTGTACGATTTCGGAGAAAGTCTGCAACACAATCTCACTATAATATACACCAAAATAAATAAGATCCGAATTAACGGACGCCTTTGAGTTGATCGCCAAGGGTTGCCTCCTTGAACCACTCGTCGTCTATGTTTGACGAATGACGTTCAATAATGGGGGGGCTTTCAATACAACAAAGGAAATAAATATGAAACTCAAAGATATAGTACCATACTGTTTAGACTTTTCAAAAAAACCCTTTAGTACAGAATCGCAACAACAAACATATATTACAAGTCCTTGGGAAACAGAACCTAGAGGACAAGAATACAGATTAAATCATGGAGATTGGGTATTTTTCTGGAAATCAGATGAAAAACCAGTAAGAGTAGGTATGGTTTATGTGTTGTGGGGATATTATAGAATTATTGCTCACGAAAGAAAACTTATTGAATTTCGTAGTGTTGAGTGGTGCAATGCTAATCTTTGATACAGGAAACAACTAATGTTTTTTGAATATCATTATCCAAATAAAGAAGATGCTATTTTGATACATATTCAAGACCAAGATACTAATGGGTTATTGGTAACATATATTAATGGAATTAAGAGTAAGTATATTATTGGTAAACAAGAAGCATATCGTTTAAAAAATATTCTGGAGAATAATAATGAAAAAGAAAACCATCAAAAAGAAAAAGCCTGTTAAGCAGAAGATTGATGTTGTTATAGAGTCTTTAGTTAATCTTGAACAGAAGATGAAGGAACTAATCAATAGAATTGAAAAAATAGAGGCTACTCAATATTTTTATCTAAAATACCATTATCCTGAGAGATCAGAACCAAAATACTGGCTTAATGTTCCTCATCGATATGATAGCGTATCATGGAATGACGGATCTCAAAATAAAGTAAATAAAAATGAATCTTAAATGTTGTGATCCTACCGCTCCTATTGAGAAATGTGTGGTGTGTGGTGGTGCGGTCTATACATGCGAAAAACAAGAGTGGGGCAAAGATGGGTTGATTCCCTATAAAATTCC
>Ga0247844_1004717_pt1 | contig 18171 bp, 19 predicted proteins | sample LaCtaG_FD_192421 | JGI IMG/M metagenome (GOLD analysis project Ga0247844, IMG submission 192421) | Freshwater microbial communities from meromictic Lake La Cruz, Castile-La Mancha, Spain - LaCruzMarch201714.5m_1 | ecosystem: Environmental > Aquatic > Freshwater > Lake | place: Spain: Castile-La... | reverse complement strand
TCGGCAGGCTCAAGGACTGGCGACGCATCCACACCCGCTACGACCGATGCGCCCACACCTTCATGTCCGCCATCGCCATCGCCGCAACCGTCATCTTCTGGCTATGACCAATGAGTCCTGAGCCTAGATCGAGGGATCAGGAACGGGCGATTCCTTATCTTGGATATTTCTACGGCTGGATTGCTACAAACACAGCGGACCCGGTTCGAGCACACCATCACCTCGTCATATGATTTTAACTTGAGCGAAATTCGCGCCGCATCTACGCTAATTCCAGTGACGCGTCCGATTACATGAATTGTATCTCGATGCTGGCGCTCAAATAGAATTTTTCCCTTGAATATATGGGGTTACTTAAATGCCTGTGGAATGGCTGGAGTTCGGACGGGCGGCGCTTGGCGCGTCTGCGCTCTGGTTGGGCGCTTACGCGAACGTTGCGATCGCAGCTTGCTTGATTGCCATAACAGTGACTGTCTTTGCGCGACAGTGGGATCGGCTATTTTTGGCGAGCGTTTTTGTAGCGTTGGTCGGCTTGGCGCTTTGCGCTTTGACCGCCTACATCCACAACCAACTGTCATTTGAAAGTGATTTTAGACAGGGCGTTCTGAAGGTTATCGCACTCTCAACGGCGGCACTGGGCGTCTCATTTACACTCAAATTCAAGGTCGCCCCTCTCATCGTCTTCTTGTGGCGGTTCGTCTTCGACCATCGAGTCAGCCCGCTTCGGCATATCCCCGATGTTTCCACGCGCCATCTGATCCTGCAGGTCCTTGGCTGGATGTGGGCGACAGCTTTCTGCCTGTCCATAGGCAGTTACGCCTTTCTCGGCTTCAGCATCGTGATGCACTCGGCCCTCATTGCGGCGGCGGCCGTGACGGTTGCGACCTACACAACGGCTCAGGTTAACCCGACACTTCTTCCGCGGATTATTGGCCGTGACCGGAATGGCGAGCACGCGTGAGGAGGCGTGTGTTCTGCTCCCCTGGAGCTCTGTCAGTTGCAGCTAGACTCCGACGCCGAGTGATCCAGTTTCTGGCGAGCAGATCACCTGCCCTTGAACCGCGGTCGAGCTGGCCAGAATTCCGCTCATCCCCGCGTTCGTCGGGATGAGCGGCTTTTTTGGAGGGAGCGAAGCGGAAACTACGCCCGCAACACCTTCAGCAGCTGCGGATGCAGGTCCGAGTTCGTGGCCAGGATCTGGGCACCCGTCTCGGGGCGGCCCTCGCCGTCGATGGTGGTGACGATGCCGCCGGCCTCGGTGACGAACAGGATCCCCGCCGCCACGTCCCAGGGCTGGAGGTTACGTTCATAGAAGGCGTCGTAGCGCCCCGCCGCAACCCAGGCGAAGTCCAGCGCCGCCGAGCCCAGACGGCGGATGCCGGCGACGCGCTGGCCGATGGCGTGGAGGTCCTTGATGGCCTGGGCGTGGCCGGTCTTGCCGATGAAGGGCAGGCCTGTGGCGATCAGGCTTTCGGACAGGTCACGGCGCGCGGCGACCCTGATCCGGGTGTCGTTCAGATAGCAGCCCTTGCCCTTTTCGGCCCAGAACAGCTCGTTCATCACGGGGTTGTAGGTCACGCCCGCCACGATCTCGGAGCTGCCGTCCGGCGCGGTGCGCTGCAGGCCCACCGTGATCGCGAAATGCGGCATGGCGTGCATGAAGTTGGTGGTGCCGTCGATCGGGTCGACGATCCACATGTGGGACTTGTCGGTCCCCTCGATCAGGCCGCGCTCCTCGCCCAGGAAGCCGTAGCCGGGGCGGGCCTTCATCAGCAGTTCGAAGAGGGTGTCCTCGGCCTTGATGTCGGCGGCGGTGACGAAGTCGCCAGGCCCCTTGCGCGAGACCTGCAGCTGGGCGACCTCGCCGAAGTCGCGCAGCATCGGGCGGGCGGTCTTGCGGACCGCGTCGATCATGACGGAAACGAGGGCAGAGGCGAGGGCCATGGGGATCTCCTGGTCCGACTATCCTGAAAAGGCGCTGGGGCCCGGATAGGCGGAGAAGTTCAAGGGGATAGGGCTTGGGGCTTGGGGCTTAGGGCTTAGCAGTGCGGGGCCTAAGCCCTAAGCCCTAAGCCCTACTCACTAAGACCTCTATTCGGCGCGCCGGACGTATTCGCCCGTCGTGGTGTCGACGACGATCCGCTCGCCCACGCCCATGTAGGGCGGGATCATGATGCGGACGCCGTTGTTGGCGATGGCCGGCTTGTAGGAGGAAGAGGCTGTCTGGCCCTTCACGGTCGGCTCGGTCTCGACGACTTCCAGGGTCACCTGATCGGGCAGGGACAGGCCGATGGGACGGTCCTCGTGCATTTCGATGACGACCTTCATGCCGTCCTGGAGGTAGGCGACACGGTCCTCGCCGACCCAGTCCTTCTGCAGCTCGGTCTGTTCGTAGGTGGCGTCATCCATGAACACCAGGGCGTCGCCCTGCTCGTACAGATAGGAGAACTCCTTCTGCTCCAGGGTCACGCGCTCGACCTTGTCCTCCGAGCGGAAGCGTTCGCTCAGCTTGTTGCCGGTCTCGAGGTTCTTGGCCTCGATGTTGGCGAAGGCGCCGCCCTTACCCGGCTTGACGTGGCTGGCCTTGGTCACGACCCACAGGCCCTTGTTGTGCTCAAGGACCATGCCGGGCTTGATGTTGTTGCCGTTGATTTTTGCCATGGGGGATCGCCGGGGCTGGGGCGCAGCCAGGAGGGCGCGCGAATTCGGTCGCGATCCCTAGAGGAAGCCGCCCGGCTGGGCAAGGCGGGGGCGTCGGTGGCCGGCCGGGAGCCCCTAGTTCCCCGTCGCGCTCTTGTCCGGGGCGATCTCGGTCATGGCTGACTGCAGATAGTTCTGCTCGCCCAGCTGTTCGATCAGTTTGAACTGGGCCTCGAGGAAGTCGATGTGCTCCTCGGTGTCGTTGAGGATGCGCATCAGGATGTCGCGGCTGACGAAGTCGCGGGCGGCCTCGCACTGGGCCACGCCGGCCATGACCGTCTCGCGCCCGCCCAGCTCCAGCTGGAGGTCGGCACCGAGGCATTCGACGGCGGTCTCGCCGATCTTCAGCTTGTGCAGGTCCTGCAGATTGGGCAGGCCGTCGAGGAACAGCACGCGCTTGATCAGCATGTCGGCGTGTTTCATCTCGCCGATTGATTCGTCGTAGATGATCTGGCCGAGATGCTTCAGGCCCCAGGACTCGAACATCCGGGCGTGCAGGAAATACTGGTTCACGGCCGTGAGTTCGTTGGTCAGCACCGCGTTGAGGGTGCGGATGATCGCGGGGTCGCCCTTCATCGTCATTCTTTCCGTCAGCGGCGCGGCGGTCGGCCCGACCGCCTTGAATCACCGGCTGTGAGCGACGGTTCTAGCACGCAAAACCGCCTTATGTTCACCTGCGAACACTTATCACTACATTGAAAATGCGAATGAATCTCCCGTGGGGGAGGGCAGGGCCTATTCGGCCGCCATGGCGAAGGCCTGGCGCGTTTCCTGGATCATCTCGCGCATTTCGCAAACGCATTTGGCGCATTGGGCCGAGCACTGGTTGCGGGCAAAGACGTCGCGCGGCCGCGTCGCACCGGCCTCGATGGCGGCGGCGACATCCCGTTTGCGAAGGCCGTTGCAGTTGCAGACGTACACGGTGGGGCGGACCCGGTGATTGCGAATGGTTCTCCATAGCAGCGGGCGGGCAGAGAATGCAAGTCGTTCGCAGCAGGCGGTTGACCGCGCGGTCCATCCGTCGCACTTCCCGCCCATGTCCAGGACCCCCGTCGTTCCCCAGCGCCCACCCTGCCGGCTGTATCTGATCACGCCGCCGGCGATCCCGGATCTGGCGGCCTTTGCGCGCGATCTGGAGGCGGCGCTGGACGCGGGGGATGTGGCGGCGCTGCAGATCCGGCTCAAGGATCTGGACGATGCCGCCGTGCTGGCCGCCGTCGCGGCGCTGAAGCCGGTCGCGCAGGCGCGGGGCGTGGCCGTGATCCTCAATGACCGGGCCGATCTGGCGGCGCGTTCGGGCTGTGACGGCTTGCATCTGGGGCAGTCCGACGGCACGGTCAGCGCGGCGCGCACCATGATGGGCCGGGACGCCATGATCGGCGTCACCTGTCACGACAGCCGGGAACTGGCCATGGACGCGGCCGAGGCGGGGGCGGACTATGTCGCCTTCGGGGCCTTCTATCCGACGGCGACCAAGGCGACGGTCCACCGGCCCGATCCGGAGATCCTGTCCATCTGGCAGGAGACGGTCGAGGTGCCCTGTGTCGCCATCGGCGGGATCACGGCGGCGAACGCGTGGGAACTGGCCCGGGCCGGTGCCGACTTCGTCGCTGTCAGCGCCGCAGTCTGGGGCCATCCGGAGGGGCCGGCTGCAGCGGTTCGGGCGCTGGAGCGGGCCCTGGCTCCGAACGCCTGAGCTTCAGGGGATATTAGGACGGTGCAGGATACAGTCGGCCACTCCAATGCCGCCGTCCGGATCCGAATTGATCATGAGCCACGCGCTCAACCCGTTGCAGCCCGCCTTCGGAGCCGGCACTCCTGCCGGGGTCCCGACAGGCACGGCTGCGCGCGCTCCGGGTTCCGGTCAGCCCATGGCTCCCGTCTTCACCGCAATCATCGTGCTGGTCCTGGTCGTGCTGTCCCTGACGTATGCGCGGGCGGCCGGCGAGGTGGCAGCGCTTTGGGGCGCGGCCGGAATCGCAGTGGCGGTCTGGCTGCGAACATCGCGCGGCCGCCTCTATGATTTTTCATTCGGCGGACTGATCGCGGCCGGTATCGCGGCGGGAAATCTGCTGGCGGGAAATTCGACCGCGCTGACAGTGATGTTCACCGCGGCCAACATGCTCGAAATCTGTCTCGCCGTCCTTCTGGTGAGGCGGTTCGCACCGACCTTGAGCCTTGATTCCGTCGAGGGAGCCTGCCGTTTCCTACTGGCCGCCGCCGTCATGGCTCCCTTCCCGGCGGCTGTCCTGGCCGGTGGCATGCTCTGGTGGATGACGGGTGCGGATTTTCTGGACACTGCCCGGACGTGGTGGTTCGCCCATGCCCTCAGCATCGCCGTGCTGTCGAGCCTTGGCCTGGCGCTGACCCGGCGGGAGCTGGTCCGTTACCGCACCCCGGCGCGCGCCGCCGAGGCGGTCCTGCTGCTGGGCACGCTCGCAGCCCTCTCATATGCCGTGTTTTTCCTGCAGCAGTTGCCGATCACTTTCGCCCCCATGCCGCTGCTGTTGCTCATCGCGGTCCGGCTGCGCATGCCCGGAGTCGCGGTCGGCCTGGTGATCATTGCCGTCCTTGCTGTCGGCGGCAGCATGCATGGGCTGGGGCCCTATGCGATGGCCCTGGAGGGCGGCGATCGCGCCCTGATGGCCCAGCTTCTTGTCCTGTTCGGCTATCTGCCGATCATGCTGGTCGCGGCGCTTCTGGAGGAGCGCGACCGTTTCGCCGACCGCGCCCGCCTGGGTCAGGTCCGGGCGGAAAAAGCATCTGCGGCCAAGTCTCGCCTGCTCGCCAACGTCGCCCATGAGATCAAGAGTCCTGTCGGGGGCGTAATCGGGATCGGGGAGTTGTGGAAGGCCGGCCAGCTGGGAGCGGTTTCGACCAGCCAGGCCGAGATGGCGGACATGCTGGTCAGTACCGCGCGTCAGGTCGAGGCGCTCGCTCATGATCTGCTGGACCTGGCCCAGGCCGAGTCCGGGGCAGTGAAGGTCGAACTGCGGCCGACCGACGTGACCGGCGTGCTGGAGGATGTGCGTCGCACGACCGCCCTCCAGTCCGGGGCGAGGGGTATCCGGCTGGACGTTATCAGCGAAAGCGTTGGTCTTGTGGCTCTCGCGGACTCCCAGCGTCTGACCCAGGTCATCGCAAAACTGGCCTCCAATGCGGTCAAATACGGGGGATCCGGCGGCGTGGTCGTCCTCCGCGCCACGATGATCCGGGACCAGGTAAGGATCGAGGTCGTCGACCGTGGCAGCGGGCTTTCGGTCGAGAAGCAGAGCCAGTTGTTCGAACCCTTTAACCGCCAGGGCCTCGAGCGCTCGACCGTCGAGGGCCATGGTATCGGCCTGGCCCTGGCCAGGCGGCTGGTCGAACTGCAGGGCGGCTCGATCGGCGTGACCTCCGCCCCGGGCGAGGGTGCCACCTTCTGGGTCGAACTTCCGGCCGCCTGAACGGGGCCTTGCCGTTGGCGGGTTGAAGGGGGATGGTCGTCTCCATGAACATCCTCGTCCCCGCCGCCGCCGCCGCCCTGCTGCTCGCCGGAGCTGCGCCCGCCCAGACGTCGCCAGCCCAGACGTCTCCGGCCCAGACGTCTCCGGCCCAGACGCCTGCTCCGTCGGCGGTTCCCGTCTCTCCGGTCAGCACCCTGACCCGTGATCTGAACAGCGGCCCGCCTGCCCCGGCGGTGTATCTGGCTCCGGCCACCGCCCCCGTGGTCGCGCCGCCTGTGGCACCTCCGCCTCCGACTGCAACGGTCACTCCGGCCCCGCGACCGACGACTCCCGCGCCCTCCGTCGCGCCGACTCCCCTGCTGCCGCCGTCCGGGTCCTTTACGCCGCCACCCGGAACCCTGCCGCCGCGTGTGACACCGATCCCGACCACTCCAGCGCCTCAGCCCCGGATGGTTCCTGTCACGCCGCCCGGGGGGGCTGTCGTTCCGGGCGCTGTTCCGCCGACAGCCGCCTCGCCCGCGCCGACGGTTCCGCTGGAGGCGGTCGTGGCGACCCCGCCGCCGCCTGCCGCCCCGGCCGTCACAGTGCTGGACAGCGCCGCCCGCGCGGCCCTGCCGTTCACGGCCGAGCTTCCTGCCGGGTTCGAGATCGTCACCGGCCGCCCGGGTCCGGACTTCCGCATCTATACGATCCGGCGCGGTACCCGGTCATTCGTGATGGTCTATGCCGGCCCGTCCTCACAGTTCCCGATCTACAGCGGCCAGATGGTCGAGGCGGCGGGCCGTGCCTCCATCCTCGCGACTGAGGACGGGGTGCGTCATGCGGTGGAGCACCTGTTCCAGCGGACGGCGGCCCCGCGTGAAATCCACGTCTGGACCATGAGCCTGGACGGGGCGGACCGCGACCTGGCCGAGCAGATCGCCCAGTCGGTCGACGTTCGCTAGACAGGGGTCAGACCCGACGAACCGGCGTGTCCGGGTCGCCCAGCCGCACACCGCGCCAGCCGGCGAAGACCAGCACCTCCTGGCCCGCAGCCGCAGCCCAGCGGCGCAATGTCGCTTCATAGTGTGGGCGCCGCCAGTCGTGCGGCCGGGCGGGGTCGCATTCGACCACCAGCCGCGCCCCGCCCATTTCGCTGTGCAGAACGAAGCCGGCTGTGGTCGGCTTCCAGCTTTCGTCCAGAGCCCCGGTCAGCAGCCAGAGACAGTTGAAGACGCGGCAGTCGTCGGGACGGTCTTCATAGATGGCGCAGCCCGCCGATTTGCTGAAATGCCGGCACCATTTGGCGGCCAGCTTGTTCAGGGCCGTCACGCCCATCAGCTTGCAGCACAGACCGCAGTCGCCACAGCTTTTTTCCGAAGTCTTCAGGCGCCGGCTGCCGCGAAGGTCACGGTCTGGGCCGCCGATCCGGGGCGGAAGATCAGGGTGCGGGTCACACCGTTGATCCGCACATTGACCTGCTGCTCCTGGTCGTCATGGACGCCGGGGAAGAAGTCGAGATCGATGGTCACGGATGCAATGCTGCGGTCGCTCGTCTCGCCGACGAAGTCGACCCTGACATTGTCGCCCGCCAGATCTGTGGTCGTATGGGTCACCGGGATGGCGGCTCCGTCGATGTCGAGCCGAAACCGCTGGCGCAGATGGGTTTCAAGCTCCGCCACGGCGCGGGGGTCGTCGAGGCTGGGCTGGGCCCCGGGGGCGATGGAGACCAGGGCCGGCTCGACGTCATGGGCGGCGAAGCGATGCACCACGCTGACCATGCCGGAGGCCGGATCGATCTCGACCACCGTCAGTCCGGCATGGCCGCGATGGGCCGCCACCGGCGTGGCGAGGCCCGCGACCAGCGCCGCAGCGAGCACGGCCCGCCGCATCACCGGGCCGCCGCCGGGGGCCGAACCCGGGTCGCGGTCGAGTCGGGGCTGACCTCGACGTCCGAGTCCCGCATCCGGTTCTCGCCGGGTGGTGGCGCGGGTGAAAGGCGCAGGGTCCGCTCGTCAATCTGGCGCGGGAACAGGTTGTTGGGGCGGTTGGCGTCCGCCGTCTCGCGCAGGGGATCGACCTCGGCCGAGACCAGGGTCTTCGACGACACATGCTGCCAGATCACCTGCTGGCTGTTGCGGCGCCAGATCTCGGCCGGGATCCGGATCGTCTCGTCCGAGCCGTCCGACCAGGTCAGCTTCAGGATCACCGGCATGACCAGGCCACCGACGTTCCTGAAGGTGAAGCGGTAGATGTTGTCGTCGAACCCTTGCGCCGCGCGGCGGTCTGCATCGGCCCGACGGGCGGCGCTTTCGGCGTCCCGGCGCTGCTGGGCCGTGGTCGTGAAGCGGTCGGTCGCATTGTAGAAATCCCGCGTCGCCGGGTCGCGCTCGACCACGGTCTCGATGCCGCGGTTGTTCTCTACGGTGCGCGAGATCGGCTCCTGTTCGAACCGCTCGCGGGCGGCACGATTGCGTACCTCGGGATCGGCCGATTCCAGCGTCGCCGCGGTGACGCTTTCCAGCGAGATGTCGACGTGGTCGGTGGAATAGAACCAGCCGCGCCAGAACCAGTCGAGATCGACGCCGGAGCTTTCTTCCATGGTGCGGAAGAAGTCATACGGGGTCGGGCGTTTGAAGGCCCAGCGCTGGGCGTATTCGCGGAAGGCCCGGTCGAACAGTTCGCGGCCCAGAATGGTCTCGCGCAGGATCACCAGGGCCGTCGCCGGCTTGGCATAGGCGTTGTTGCCGAACTGCAGCAGGGAGTCCGACTGGGTCATGATCGGCACCTGGTCCTGGCTGATCATGTATTCGATGATGCTGGACGGCTCGCCCCGGGCGGGGAAGTCGGCGTCCCAGAGCTTTTCGGCCTGGAACTGCAGGAAGCTGTTCAGCCCCTCGTCCATCCAGGTCCACTGGCGCTCGTCGGAGTTGACGACCATCGGGAAATAGATGTGGCCGACCTCGTGGATGACCACGCCGATCAGGCCGTTCTTGGCGCGTTCGGTGTAGGTCAGGCGGCCGTCGTCGCTCCGCACCGGGCGCGGCCCGTTGAAGGTGATCATCGGATATTCCATCCCGCCGACCGGGCCATTGACCGACTGGGCTGTCGGATAGGGATAGGTGAAGGCGAACTGGTTGTAGACGTCGATGGTGTGGGCGATCGACCGCGTCGAATAGGTGTCCCACAGCGGCCGGGCCTCCTTCGGATAGAAGGACATGGCCATGACGACGGGGTGTTCGGCGCTTTCCTGGTCGACGCCCATGGCGTCCCAGATAAATTTGCGGCTCGAGGCCCAGCCGAAGTCACGGACGTTGTCGGCGCTGAAATTCCAGGTGCGGGTGCCGGAGCGGGCCGGGCGGGTCTCGGCGGCGGCGGCCTCTGCGGGCGTCACGATATAGACGGGGGCGTCGGCGGTCCGGGCTTCGGCCAGCCGGGCCCGCTGTTCGGGGCTGAGGATGTCGGTGTTCCGGAGCTCACCGGTCGCGGCCACCGTGTGGTCGGCGGGCGCGGTGATGAAGACGTCATAGTCGCCGAACTCCAGGGTGAACTCGCCGGAGCCCAGGAACTGGGCATTATGCCAGCCCTCATAGTCCGAATAGACGGCCAGACGCGGGAACCACTGGGCGGCCAGGAACAGGCAGTTGCCGTCCTGGTCCGGTTTGGTGAAACATTCATAGCCGCTGCGTCCGCCGACCACATTGGTCTCGGGCAGGGGCAGGCTGAAATCGATGGTGAAGGCGAAGCTCTCGCCGGTGGCGAGCGGCCGGGGCAGTTCGATCCGCATCATGGAATCGACGATGGTGAAGGGAAGGGCCTGGCCGTCCGGGCCGGTCACCTTCAGGTCGTTGAAGCCGCCCTCCCAGTCCTGCATGCGCTGCACGCGCAGAACTTCATTGACGCTGACCGTGTCCGAGGCGGTGTAGGTCCGGCTGCGCTCGGCCAGGGAGTCGCGGCGATAGTTCTGCTGGTCCAGCAGCAGCCACAGATAGCCGAGGGCGTCGGGCGAATGGTTGGTGTAGGTCACCGCCTCGCGGCCGGTCAGGGTGCGGCGTGCCTCGTCCAGTGAGACGTCGATGTCGTAGTCGACCTGCTGCTGCCAGTAGCGGTGGCCGGGGGCACCGGAGGCATTGCGGTAGTCCGTCGGTGTCGGCCAGTCCTCGCCCTCGAACTGGCGGAATTTGTCTTCGAACGTGCCCTTTGTCTGGTCGACCGGGCCGACGCTCTGCTGCGCCAGGGCGGCCGTGGCCAGCAGGGAAACACCGGCGACCGACGCCAGCAACATACCGATCCGCATTCGAAACACCGTCCGTTACCTGAAAACCCGCGCGGACCTTAGTCGCCACGGACGGCGGGGCAAGGGGCAAGATCAGGTCGGCGCAGTCCCGCCTTCCCCCTGCCGCCCGCGTGGTTGGCCTCAGGCCAGTTCGACCGCCACGGCCACGGCCTCACCGCCGCCGATGCACAGGCTGGCCACGCCCTTATTGCCGCCCCGGGCCTGAAGGGCCGCCAGCAGGGTGGTCAGGACCCGCGCGCCGGACGCCCCGATGGGGTGGCCCAGGGCCGTGGCGCCACCGTTGACGTTCAGCTTCGCCCGGTCGATGCCGAGGTCCCGCATGGCGATCATGGCGACGACGGCGAAGGCCTCGTTGATTTCCCACAGGTCGACGTCATCGACCGTCCAGCCGGCCTTTTTCAGGGCCTTCTGCATCGCGGGTACGGGGGCGGTGGTGAACAGGCCCGGCTCATGGGCGTGGGCGGCGTGGCTGACGATGCGGGCGACGATCGGCAGGCCGAGGGCTTTCGCCACGCTCTCGCGGGTCATCACCAGGGCGGCGGCGCCGTCGGAGATCGAGCTGGCGTTGGCGGCGGTGATGGTGCCGTCCTTCGAGAAGGCAGGCTTCAGCGTCGGGATCTTCTCCGGCATGGCCTTGCCGGGCTGTTCATCCTCGGTGATGGTCACGACGCCCTTGCGGCCCGTGACCTCGACCGGTGTGATCTCGGCCTTGAAAGCCCCCGAGGCGATGGCCTCCAGCGCCCGGCTCAGGCTCTCAAGCGCATATTCATCCTGGGCCTCGCGGGTGAACTGATAGGTGCGGGCCGAGTCCTCGGCGAAGGCTCCCATCAGCTTGCCGGGCGTATAGGCGTCCTCCAGCCCGTCCAGATACATGCTGTCGAGGATGGCATCGTGGCCGATGCGGGCCCCGCCGCGGTGTTTGGTCAGCAGATAGGGCGCGCCGGTCATCGACTCCATGCCGCCCGCCACAATGACATCGGCGCTGCCGGCCATGAGGCTGTCGGAGGCCATCATCACCGCCTGCAGGCCCGAGCCGCACATCTTGTTGACGGTGGTCGCCTCGACATGCTGGCCGAGACCCGCGCCGATCGCGGCCTGACGGGCGGGGGCCTGGCCGAGACCGGCGGGCAGGACGCAGCCCATATAGATCTGCTCGACCTTCGCCGGATCAATGCCGGCCCGCTCGACCGCAGCCCGGACAGCGGTCGCGCCCAGTTCGGTCGCCTTGACGCCGGACAGGGCGCCCTGGAAGCCACCCATGGGCGTGCGGGCGAAGGAGACGATGACGACGGGATCGGACATGGAAAGGCTACCCTTGGCAGAAGGAATTGCGCGGCTGGATGGGCCGGGGCGTGCGGAAAGGCAAGAGGCTCAGGCGGCCTCTTCGCCGGTCCGTTCCCGGGGCATCATCTCGCCGACGGTCGGGCGGTTCTCGGCCATGGTCAGCAGGATGTCGCGCGGCTTGACGATCTCGTTGCAGTGGCCGCAGGCGATGCGCGGTGCCAGATCGTGGCCGCAGGCCTTGTGGATCATGGAGACGCCGGAATCCGCGTCGCCATAGACGTGTTTGGCGCCCCAGCCGTGCAGGGTGACCAGGACGCCGTACAGGTCCTTGCCCTTGGCGGTCAGGACATATTCGTTGCGGGGCGGGCGTTCGGAATAGAGCCGGGGCTCCAGCACGCCATGCTGAACCAGGCTCTTCAGCCGGGCCGCCAGCACATTGCGGGCGACGCCCAGTCGTTCTTGCCACTGTTCGAAGCGGCTTACGCCGTTGAAGGCGTCGCGAATGACCAGAAGAGTCCAGGGATCGCCGATCACCTCGAGCGTACCGGCGATCGAACAGCTCTGTCGTGAGTAATCTGCGGTGCGTCCCATGCTGCGAAAGTGACCTTGCGTCAGCCGTTTGGCAAGAGGGTTGCCAATCCGAACGGACTAGGTCAGTCTTGTTTGACTACGGACACGTCGCGGCGTTTCTGGATCCCTCGACCCGCGACCCTCGACTCGGGGCGGGGTTTCCCCGCTTCCGCCCGCCTTTCCCGCACGCTAGCAAGACCGCATGACCGAGCAGACACTCGCCGAAGCCCTGACCCTGACCGACGACGGCGAAGGCGGCCTGACCGCCCGACTGACGAGCGGCTTTTCGAACGCCCCGCAATCTGCCCCGCAGGAGCGCGGAGCGCCGTTCGGCGGCCTTATGGCGGCACTCGCAGCCGGCGCCATGCGGCAGGGGCTGGGCATCGAGACACCCCTGCAGTCCCTGACCGTCCAGTATCTGGCCGCCGCCCGGTTTGAAGACGCGGTCTTCACGCCCACCATGGACCGGGGAGGGCGCAACGTCGCCTATGCCTCGGTCACCGGCGGCCAGGCCGACCGACCCGCCATCCAGGCGCTCGGAACCTGGGGGCGGGACGTGCCGGGACCGGTGCTGACACCGCTGACGGCTTCGCCGATACCGGTCGGGGACCTCGACCCGACCCCGCTGGATCCGCTGTTCGGCCCCTAGTTTACCCGGCATATCGACCACCGCTTCGTCGACGGTCCAAGGCTGTTCGGCGAGAACGCCGGCCGGTCGCCCGAACTCGGCTGCTGGATGCGGACCATCGACGCCGCCCCGCTTGACGAGGCCCGTCTGCTGTTCCTGCTGGACGGCCTGTATCCGACCTATTTCACGGCCTTTCCGGCCCCGCCGAATGTCGCGGCCAGCGTCGACCTGCGGGCCGATCTGCTCACCGCAATGACACCAGAGACTTCGCCGGAGGGGTGGGCCTATTTCCACTTCACCAGCCGCGACGTCGGCGGTGGCTGGGCTGTGGAGGATGGCGTCGCCCATGCACCCGACGGTCGGCCCCTGGCCCTGGTGCGCCAGCGCCGGAAGCTGATGCCGACCCGCGGCTGACCTTGCAGACCACAGCGCGGTCAGGCGACGGCGGTGGTTGTCCTGATGAAGCCGCCGCCCAGCAGCCGGTCCGGATCGGCCGGGTCGTAGAGGGCGCAGGCCTGGCCGGGGGCTACGCCTTCCTCGCCGGTGGCGAAGGTCACGCCGACGGTGCCGTCGACCCATGACAGCCGGGCCGGGGAGGGCGGACGGGTCGAGCGGACGCGGGCCAGCACCGGCGCGCAGGCCTCCGCCGCCACTTCAATAGAGCTCTCGTCTCCCAGCCAGTTGGTCTCGTCCAGCGTCAGGGCGGCGGTCCGCAGGGCCTCGCGCGGGCCTACGATGACATGGCGCTTCACCGGATCCAGCCGGGTCACGAACAGGGGTTCGCCGACGGCGACATTCAGCCCCCGGCGTTGGCCGATGGTGTAGTCGGTGATACCGGAATGGCCGCCCAGCACCCGACCGTCCATGTGCACGATCTCGCCGGCCTCGCGTCCCTGCGGACGCAGCTTGTCGATCAGGGTGCGATAATCCCCGTTGGGCACGAAACAGATGTCCTGGCTGTCCGGCTTGGCGGCGATGCGCAGCCCCAGTTCGGCGGCCACGCCGCGCACCTGCGGCTTCTCCAGATCGGCCAGCGGGAAGCGCAGATAGTCGAGTTGCTGCGGCGTGGTGGCGAACAGGAAATAGGACTGGTCCCGCGAATGATCGACTGCCTTGCGCATCTGGGCGCGGCCGTCGACGACCGAGCGACGCACATAGTGGCCCGTTGCCATGGCCTCGGCCCCCAGATCACGGGCGACGTCCAGCAGATCGCGAAACTTGACCGTCTGGTTGCAGCGGATGCAGGGCACCGGCGTCTGGCCAGCCAGATAGGAGTCGGCGAACTGGTCGATCACCGCGTCCCGGAACCGGCTCTCGTAGTCGAGGACGTAATGGGGGATGCCCAGCATCTCGGCCGCCAGCCTTGCGTCATGGATGTCCTGACCGGCGCAGCAGGCACCCTTCTTCTTCAGCGCCGCGCCGTGGTCGTAAAGCTGAAGGGTCACACCGACCACCTCATAGCCCGCCTTGTGCAGCAGGGCGGCGACCACGGTGGAATCCACCCCGCCCGACATGGCCGCGACCACGCGCGATCCGACCGGCAGGCCGACCGCCGCGCGCGCGGACGCGATCGCCGCATCCATGTCGGCCAGAGACGACATGGGAGCGATGGTCGGAACCGGGCAGATGTCCTCAGCGAGGGTCATGTCGCGCCATGTAGTGCGAAAGCGGCGCGAATTCGAGGCCGGTCCGCAAACGAAAACGGCCGCCCCCGTCGCCGGGAGCGGCCGTGATCTCGTCGAAGCGGTCGCCTTAAGGGCGGCCGTAGTGCTGGATCCGCGTCGTGCGCAGGCCCTGCATGCCCCATTTGTCGATCGCCTTCTGCCAGGCCAGGAACTCTTCTGCGGTCAGACGGTAGCGCGCGAGCGCATCTTCCAGACTGATCAGCCCGCCACGCACGGCGGCCACGACTTCCGCCTTGCGGCGGATAACCCAACGGTCCGTATTGGCCGGAGGCAGGTCGTGAAGCGTCAAGGGAGTCCCTGTCGGCCCGACCACGTATTGTTCGCCTTGATTATTCAGGCGTCGCTCTTGCAACATGGGCTTATGCCTCATTGACCACCACCACTATGCTCGAACCATAGGGGTCGGCGGCTAAGGGCCGTTTAAGCGTCGTGGTGAAGGAAAGGCTAAAATGCCGTCCGTCCACCCGCTCAATATTCAACGAAATATTCATTGAGGTTTACGCCCTGCTACTTGGATATCAACGTTTGATGTTGATAAGTTCAGCCAGCATTTCGTCCGCGGTGGTGATGATCTTGGACGAAGCTGAATAGGCGCGCTGGGTGGTAATCAGTCCGGTGAACTCTGCGGACAGGTCGACCGTGGAAGACTCAAGTTGCGAAGCGCCGATCTTGCCGGCCCCGCCGGTCCCCGGCACCTTCAGGTTGAAGGTGCCGGAACCCTGGCTGACATTGTAGGCGTTACCCGAGGTCTGGCTCAGGTTGTCAGGGCTGGGGAAGGTGGCCAGGGCGATCTGGGCAAGCTTTCTGGTGACGCCGTTATCGAAGACGGCGGTGACAAAGCCGGTCTCGTCGATCTTGATCTCGGACAGGTTACCGAAGGCGGTGCCGTTGGTCAGGACGGCCTGCACCACAGAGCCGCTGTCGTACTGCGTCAGGCCACCCGTTGCGGCGGTCAGGTCGAAGGTCAGGTCCTGGGCGTCGATACCGAGGCTGGGAGCCCAGGCCACGGTGCCAGCGGCCGGTGCGCCCGAGTTCGACGCCGCGAAGCTCAGCGTCGCAGCGGCCACGTCCGGGAACAGGGCGCTGGCTCCGAGACCGGCCATGGCGGCCATGTCAAGGCGGCCGTCCTGTGTAAAGGCGACCAGGCCGCTCCTCAGCTGGCCGTTCGTAAGCCCGGCTCCGGTCACGACATCCGAAGCGGGGATGGCACGGACCTCTGCGAACCACTGGTTGGGAACGTTGCTCTTCAGGAAGGAAAGCGCCACCGTCCGCTGCCCGCCCTTGGAATCCGACAAGGGGATCGTCAGTTCGAAGTCAGGCCTCACGCCCGCGTTGGTTTGGGGGTCCCACATGGCCATCGAGTTGGTCGTGGGGTTGTAGGCATTGGCACCGGGAGGAGTTGCCGCTGCGTCGATGGCCTCGGCAGATAGCGGCTGGCTGGACCGGAGGTTGGCGTTCAGCTGGATGCGGGTCGTCGCTTCCGCAGTGCCGCCGACCGACCCGACGTTGACGGTGCGCAGGCGGTTCAGGTCGGACGGGTCCGGGGCGGTATTACCGTCCGAGTCGACGGGCCAGCCCTGGAGGTAAAGCCCGGCTGTGTTCCTGAGGTAGCCCAGGTTATCGAGGCTGAAGGCACCGGCGCGGGTGAACATGCGGGTGTCGGTGACCTGCAGGTTCTCGGCCCGCTCGGTGACCACAAAAAAGCCCTGGCCGGCGATGCCGAGGTCAGTGTTTGAGGTCGTGCGCTGCAGCCGTCCGTCCTGGCTGGTGAAGTGTCGCGCTGTGGCCATCACGCCGCCGGCGGAATAGCCCGAGCCTTGCGTCCGGGAGTTCATCACCGTCGAAAACTCACCCGTCGTGCGCTTGTAGCCGACGGTGTTCACGTTGGCGATGTTCTGCGAGATCGCCGCGAGGGCGGCGGAGTTGGCGGTCAGGCCGGACACGCCGGCCAGAAGGGCGCTGTTGATACTCATGGCGTGGAACTCCTTACGAGAACAGTTTCATGGGATTGAGTGCGGATGCGATGGCGGCCATGGCGTTTTCCGCATCGTCATTGGCGGCCGGCGGGCCTGCCGGGGTCCGGGGCTCCTGGAGGGCGATCACGGCGGAGAGCGGCAGGATGGAGTTGCCCACCGTCAGATAGGGCACGCCGTCGTACATCTCGACGCCGGTAATCCGGCCGCGGGTCAGAACCTGACTGTCGATGGCCTTGCCGGCGGCGTCCTTGGCCACGACCCGCAGCGAATAGACCTGGCCGGCCTGGCCGTCGTTTCCGGTGGTGGCCTTGCCGTCCCAGGTAAAGTCGTGGACGCCGGTGGTGCTTTCGGGGGCAGCGCCAGACCAGACGACCTTGCCCGAGCCGTCCAGCACCTGCAGCGTCGCCGAGGCGGCATTGGAGGCCAGTTCATAGCTCCAGGTCGCCTCTCCGTCGGTGAATTTGGTGGCCGACCAGGCAGCGGTGGCGTCCTTGCCGATGTTTGTGGCAGCGCTGGCCAGGCTGCCGCCGCCCTGGGCTGCGAGCATCCCCTTCAGCAGATCGTTGGTCAGCAACTGCTGCTCCACGCCGGCCATCTGGGTCAGCTGGGCGGTGAACTGGTTGGAATCGACCGGCGACAGCGGGTCCTGGTTTTTCAGCTGCGATGTCAGCAGGGTCAGGAAGGTCTCGAAATTCGAGGCGAGCATGGTCGAGCCCGCGCCGATCCTGCTGGCTGCATTGGTGGGCGTTGTGTTGACGGCGTCGACCATCAGATCAGACCTTCATGTCCACGCCCGAGGGCGAGAGGGAGAGCGCCAGCCAGCGCGGCGGCTGGGCGACATCGATTTCATTGTTGAGACGCGAGGCGGCGGCGAAGGCGCGCGTCGAGCCGTTCCGCCTGTCCTGACCGCGGTCAAAGGCGCTGGAGCCGCTGTCCCGGCCGGTAAACTCGAAGGCGTCGTCGGCCAGCTGGAAACCGGCGTCTTCAAGCTCACGCCTCAGTTCGTCGGCCCGGCCCTTCAGATCGGTCGCGGCGGCCGGGTTGTCGAACGCCAGGCGAGCATTCAGGCGGCCCTCGGAATCGATGTCGAGCTTGACGTCCACGCGGCCGAGTTCGTCGGGCGTCAGGGCCATCTCGAACCGGGTGGACCGGCCTTCAAGCCGGCGCAGGATCTGGGCGGCGATCTGGGCCGTCGCCTCGACCGTGGCGCGCGACAGCTGGGACAGTCCCGTCTCGCGCATGCCGGGGGTGTTGTGGGCGGAGGCCGCCGTGCTTTCGAGCGGAGGCAAGGGCTCCGACCCGGGGCCGTCGGCCTCGCCGCCGGCGGCGATGTCGCCGGGAACCGCCGCAACGGTGAACTCTGCCGGGCCTGTCGCCGGTCCGGGGTTCGCGGTCGGGGCGGGGGGCAGGGTCGTGGGCACCGGTCGGGCCGGATCCTTTTGCCCGTATCCGTCCCCGGCTACCGCGACGGTTTCGACGGGTCCAAGCAGCCGTGGGTTCCGTTCCGCCGAGGGACGAAGCGGCGGGGGCGGTGCCGTCGGAGGCAGGGTCAGGGGCGCAGGCGTACTGCCGGTGCGGGCCCGGGCCTCAACGGTCGTGGTCGCGG
>Ga0247844_1004713_pt1 | contig 18181 bp, 20 predicted proteins | sample LaCtaG_FD_192421 | JGI IMG/M metagenome (GOLD analysis project Ga0247844, IMG submission 192421) | Freshwater microbial communities from meromictic Lake La Cruz, Castile-La Mancha, Spain - LaCruzMarch201714.5m_1 | ecosystem: Environmental > Aquatic > Freshwater > Lake | place: Spain: Castile-La... | reverse complement strand
ATTTGCAAGAAAGAGAATTCCAAGAGATGCCATTACGATAGAAAATCCAGTAAGGATTACTGGTTTTCGACCATTCTTATCTGAGTGCTTTCCAGCTCGCACCATCACTGAACCCTGAGCGATTAGCGCTACCGTAAAACTCAAGCCCACGATAGATGGACTTGCCTTTAGATCTTCCACAACAAAGAGCGGCAAGATAGATGAGCGCATACCAAAGAGAATCCAGCTTCCAAGAAATGCTAGAAATAGTGAGTAAAGATAAGGCTTAATTGCCAGAGCTTCTTTAATTGTTAGTGCGCGCTCCTCTTTACTCTGTTCAACTTTTGCGCCAAATCTACTTTCGTGAAGAAATATTAATGAGACAGTTCCTGCCACGATTAAAAGACCGGAGTAGATGAAAAATGGCGCTCTAGGAGAGAGCGCAATTAAAGCTCCCCCAAATGCGGGGCCCGCCACACCTCCGGCTATAAAACCGCCGTTATAAAGTGATTGGGCTTGACCTCTCTGATTATCTGAAACCACTCGAAGAATTAAGGCGCCAGCCGAAACTGAGAACATCGATGATCCAAGGCCGCCTGCAGTTCGAAAAATCAACAACTGTTCATAGTTTTGAGCAAGTCCTGAAATTAAAGTAAATATTGAAACCATAAAGAGGCCTACGCCAAGTACTAATCGCTCTCCAAATCGGTCGACTAATTTTCCTGCAAATAGCCCAGAGACAAATCTCATAATGGCAAAGGAGGAGATGATTAATCCAATTAAAGTATTTGAAACGCCAAATGATTTAGCAAAAATCGGAATAGCAGGGATTATTAACCCAAAGCCAACAGCCACTAGAAAAGATATTGAGGTCAATACCGCTACTTCTTTAGGCAGGCCCTTAAAGGGTGAGTTCAATTTAATTTTAAATCAAGCCTTTCCAGAGGTGCGCATTTGGCAATAGAGAGGCAAGATTACTACTATTGGGCAGGTGAAGGCAGTTATCGCAGAGAATCTAATCAAAACCTACGACAAGGGCAAAGTAAGAGCTCTTGATGGCCTTAGCCTTGATGTCGAAGAGGGAACAGTTCTTGGAGTTCTTGGTCCAAATGGAGCTGGAAAAACAACTACAGTTCGAATTTTAGCAACGCTTCTAACTCCAGATTCAGGAAGAGCTACCGTTGCCGGCATTGATGTAATTAAAGATCCAGGCAAAGTACGTGAGGTAATTGGTTTATCAGGTCAGTATGCCGCAGTTGATGAAACGTTAACTGGCTGGGATAACTTAACGATGTTTAGCCGTCTTTATCATCTCTCACCTGCAGCTTCAAAGAAGCGTGCTACTGAATTACTCGAGCAGTTCTCGCTAACTGATGCTGCCAAGCGTCCAATTAAAACTTACTCAGGTGGAATGAGAAGAAGATTAGATCTTGCTGCTTCTCTAATCGTTAAACCAAAAATTCTATTTCTTGATGAACCAACAACTGGCCTTGATCCCAGAGGTCGAATTGAAATGTGGGAAGTAATTCAAGACCTAGTTAAAGATGGAACTACCTTGCTTCTTACCACCCAATACTTGGAAGAAGCTGATCAGCTTGCAGATGAGATTGCCGTTATTGATCATGGCAAAGTTATTGCCAGAGGAACTTCTGACCAATTAAAGAAAGAAGTTGGGGGAGAACGCCTGGAGATAGTTGCTGAGGCAAAAGATTTAAAGCAGGTGGCAGAGATTGTTGGCAATGTAAGCGGTGGAAAAGTAGTAGTAGAGGAAGGCTCACGCCAAGTCTCAGCACCTGTCACAACCGGATCTAGAGCTTTAATTGAAGCAGTTCGCTCGCTTGATGATTTAGGAATTCACCCTCTAGATATTGCGCTTAAGAGACCATCACTTGATGATGTCTTTATTGCACTCACTGGCCATGTAGCGGAAGAGAAGAAATCTGAAGAGTTAGAAGCAGCAGAAAAGAGAGGCAGGAGAAAGTGATTAAGTACGCAATCTCAGATTCACTAATTATCACCAAGCGCCAACTCCTGCAGTTAATTCGAGTTCCCGAAGTCTTGATTTTCTCAACTATCCAACCAGTAATGTTTGTTTTGTTATTTAGATATGTTTTTGGTGGCTCTATCTCAACTGGAATTCCTGGGGTGGATTATGTACAACTACTTATGCCTGGAATCTTCGTTCAGACAGTTGCTTTTACCCTGGCAGGAACTGCAGTTGGTCTTGCTGAAGATATGCAGAAAGGTTTAATTGATCGTTTTAGATCACTTCCAATCTCAAGATCAGCTGTTGTCTTTGGAAGAACTCTTGGTGATGGCGCATTAAACATTGTGGTGTTAGCAGTTATGGGACTTGCGGGATATGCCGTTGGGTGGCGTCCATCTTCTGGACTCTTCAACGTTTTGCTTGGCTTTGCATTCCTTCTGCTATTTGGTTTTGCCATGGCCTGGGTTGGAGTTTTAATTGGCCTTTCAGTTCGCTCAGCGCGGGTTGCCAATGCTGCGGTCTTCATTGCCGTTTTTCCCCTTACCTTCCTTTCAAATGCTTTTGCTCCAACTACTGGAATGCCAAAAGCGCTGCAGTACTTTGCAGAATGGAATCCAGTTTCAACAATGGTTGCCGGATGTAGAGAGCTATTTGGGCTACAGAATATCTTTGGCGTTACTGCCAATTCCTGGCCTAGCCAGAATCCTTTGGAAATGTCCTTGATTTATATGGTAATTATTATGGCTATTTTCATTCCTTTGAGTGTTCGTAAATACATTAACACTGCTTCAAAGTAATTAGCTGTAGACCTCTGCCTTTAAAATTTTTACCGAAATAGATTTCCCGTTTGGCGCGTTATAGGTTTTAGTATCTCCAATCTTTGCTCCCATCACTGCCGCTCCCAGCGGAGACTTCTCGCTATAAACATCCAAATCGCCAGAAGAAATCTCTCTTGAGCCAAGTAGGAATTCCATTTCATCATCCATGATTTCAACAGTGACTCTCATGCCAGGTGAGATCAAACCGTCTGCGTTATTGGGCGCTGTTCCAATCTCTGCATTTTCGAGCATGTGCTTTAGTTGTCGGATGCGTGCTTCAATCTTTCCCTGCTCCTCGCGCGCTGCGTGGTAGCCGCCATTTTCTTTTAGATCACCTTCAGCTCTTGCCGCTTCAATCTTCTTGATAATCTCAGAGCGACCCGTTGTTTCAAGGCTTGATAGCTCAGCAGCTAGTCGATCTGCAGCTTCTTGGGTCAACCAACTCTTACTCATAGGCGCAGAGGTTACTTACCTTTTAGATCAATTGCATCACATTTAAGAACAGAAGCATTAACCGCCCTGAGCCGGGTTGGAATGGTGTCATTTCGCTTTAGAGAGCCTTGGCTCGAACTAGGAATTGCTACTTCAACTTCTCCCACTACATTCTTGTCAAAATCCCGAGCGATCAATGTGCAATTTAAGGCAAGGGATGGATCTCGCCTTTGAATCAGGTAGGTGATATCAATTGAATCATCTTGCTCATTTTGGAAACTTATTAAAGTAACTCGAATCTGCGGATTTGAGTGATGCCAGGCACTCCATATCAACCAAGGAAGAGCTGTCAGCAGAAGCAGCGCTGCGATATAGCGCCAGGCATTTGAGCCCTTTTTCCCATATCGCTGGGCAAGAAACTCTTCGTTGCTGCCTATCTGCTGACTCATGGGAGAATGATTACATGGAAGCAACAGTTTATGACGCCGGTATTGCAGGCTCAATGACGATGATATTTCTAACTCTTGCCACAGTTTTCTTGCTTAGAAGTTTCTATAAACGCTGGAAGAGGATGGATCAGCGTCGCCTAAATGATGAAAATAAGTAAGAGGGAATTGCCGAGCAAAGTTGGCGCAGCTCTAATAGTTCTGATCCTTTGTGCAACTTTTATAAGACTTGGCTTTTGGCAATTAGATCGGGCAGGGGAGTTTCAAGAACTACAAAAGCCTTATATCGAAAGACCAATAATCAACCTATCGCAGGTAGCAACACCTGGTGAGAATCTAAGTGATGACTCAATTAATCAAATAGTTCGCTTTAGCGGCAGATATCTTGATCAGTACATTGCCCCTAACCAAGAAGATAAATATGGAGTTAAATCAGATTGGGTTGTTGGTCTATTAGAAGTAGATTCAGGTGGAGCGATATTGGTAGTTCGAAGTACCTCTAATACAGAACTTCCCAGTGGCGACGTTGATATCACAGGGCGACTCTTTAATAGACAGTTTGATGATCGCGCAGGGAAGAGCTCATTGCAGTTAAGTAGAATTGATCCAGCGCTATTGGTTGCAAGCTATGATCAGAAACTCTTCGATGGATTTGTATTAGCTCAAAGTGAGAGTATTAATGGGGTAGAAATTGATTTAAAGCGCCCAGAGCTAGATCCAGCAAAGCCGAATGTGCCGGGCTATTACTGGCAACATATCTCCTATGTCGTTATTTGGTGGCTTATGGCATTGGTAGTACTTTTCTTACCCTTCTATCAAGTATCACGAAAGAGGCAGGGCTATGAACGGAGTAATTAAGAGATATCGCTTCATGGCAGTAGCTGCGGGAATCATGTCGCTTCTGCTCTGGTTTGTTGAACTTCCAGTGGTCTATCTCCTTGATAATCCAGATTTAGAGTCAAAAGTTAAGTGGATTCCCTTTGTCCATGGCTATATCTATGCCTTCTATGTCCTTGCAGCTATCCACTTCACCGCAAGGGCTCGCTTTACGATCAAACGAATGATTTTATTTATCTTGGCAGGAACCCTTCCAATCGCTTCATTTATTGCAGAGCGGCGAGTTATGAGGCAATTTCCCCTCTCATGAGAGCTAAAACTCTGATCAAGTCAGCGCTCTATCCCCTCTATGAAAAGCGCCTAATTGCAAAGCTTGATCTAAGTAGGACCCCGCGCCATATTGCAGTGATTTTAGATGGCAATAGAAGATGGGCAAAAGAAAATCCTTCACTTAATGGCGATACCTCATCAGCTCATGGCCATAGAGCTGGGGCGAGCAAGATTATTGAGCTACTGACCTGGTGTGAGCAGACTGAAATAGATGTAGTAACGCTATGGCTGCTATCAAGTGATAATTTAAATCGAAGCCCCCAAGAGCTAGATTCTTTGATGCAGATTATTGGATCAAGCGTTGAGTCTCTAGGCGATACTGGCAGATGGAGTATCAAGGTTTTGGGCTCTCTTGAACTACTTCCTGAAAAACTTGCAGAGCAGCTAAAGGCAATTGAGCAAAAGAGCGCAGGAATATCTGGCCTAAAAGTTAATGTGGCAATTGGCTATGGCGGAAGACTTGAGATCGTCGATGCGATCAAGAGCTACCTGGATTCAGCAAAGAGTTCTGGAAAAGATTTAACACAGATAAAAGATGAATTAACGGTGAATTCACTAGATCAATATCTCTACACTGCAGGGCAACCAGATCCTGAGTTGGTGATTAGAACATCTGGCGAACAGAGACTCGGTGGGTTTCTGCTTTGGCAGAGCCATCAATCAGAGTTTTATTTTTGTGAGGCTTACTGGCCGGATTTTCGCCGGGTAGATTTTCTTCGAGCACTTCGTGCCTACTCTTTGCGACAGAGGCGTCTAGGAAAGTAAGTAAAACCTCAAGTTGAACTTGAGCGTGTCGCGTGATTTTCAGGCCGTTAGGACTTACCTTTTTCTTGTGTTACTTCCCCGGCAAATCCGCCAATTTCAGGCGGGAAAAAGCCCTACTACAACAAAATAAGCAAGGAGTTCCGTGGCCCGCGCTAGCTCCGAAGGTCGCAAGACCTACGTTATAGATACCAGCGTCCTGTTAGCAGACCCCTCCGCCTTCTTCCGCTTCGATGAGCATGAAATCATCATTCCAATAGCGGTAATCGGAGAGCTTGAATCAAAGCGAGATCATCCTGAACTTGGATACTTTGCTAGAGCAGCTTTAAGAAAGCTTGATGATTTAAGAATTACCCATGGAAGACTTGATAAACCGCTAAAAATAACTGCTACTGGCGGAACTCTCTCAGTTGAGTTAAACCATACTGATACATCATCTCTGCCTCATGGATTCTTGCGAGATGGAACAAATGATTCAAGAATTTTAGCAGTTGCCAGAAATCTAGTAAGTGAAGGAAAAGATGTCGTTCTAGTTACTAAAGATCTTCCCTTAAGAGTTAAAGCATCATCAGTTGGGGTAAGCGCGGATGAGTATCGCGCAGAGCTTGCGCCAAATAGCGGTTGGACTGGAATGGCTGAGGTAAGCGTTGGAAGCAAAACTATTGATGCACTCTATGCTGGCGAGAAGGTAAACGCTGCTGAAGTTAAAGATCTTCCAGTTCACACTGGAGTTGTTCTTCACTCTGAAAAGGGCAGCGCTCTTGCACGAGTTAATGCCGATAAAACTCTCTCACTTGTGAGAGGAGATAAGGCAGCATTTGGAATTCATGGCAGGTCTGCTGAGCAACGGATAGCACTTGATCTCCTGCTAGATAATGAGATTGGAATTGTCTCTCTGGGAGGAAGGGCGGGAACTGGAAAATCTGCTCTCGCGCTATGCGCGGGCCTTGAGGCAGTTCTTGAACGGCGCCTCCATAAAAAGATTATTGTCTTCCGCCCGCTCTATCCAGTGGGAGGACAAGAGCTTGGATACTTGCCAGGAAGTGAAGGTGAGAAGATGTCTCCTTGGGCGCAAGCAGTCTTTGACACCCTTGGAGCTGTTGTCTCGGCCCAGGTAATTGAGGAGATTTTAGATCGCGGACTTATTGAGGTTCTGCCCCTAACTCATATCCGTGGCCGCTCACTGCATGACTCTTTTGTAATTGTCGATGAAGCCCAATCCTTAGAGCGCGGAGTTTTACTAACTGTGCTCTCTCGAATCGGGCAGGGCTCAAGGGTGGTACTCACCCATGATGTGGCCCAGAGGGATAACTTGCGGGTTGGTCGCCATGATGGCGTTGTTGCTGTTGTGGAATCTCTTAAGGGCCATCCTCTCTTTGCCCATGTGACTCTGACCCGCTCTGAACGCTCTCAGATCGCAGCTTTAATAACTGAGCTTCTTGAAGATCCAGTCCAGCTCTATGCCTAATAATTGGGGTTTTACTACAAATAGGGCATAACGGACTTTATACGGGCTGACCTGCACTTTTCTTATCCACAATTGCTGTGAGTTTAATCTTTTATTCGCCACACGCAGGGTTTAATTTGCCCCTCACCCCTTTCTTTGAAAACCTTTGACCCAATTCCCCGAAAAAACCCTCGAGCCTGGCGCTGAACTCATAGTGCTAAGGAGGTATGAAAATGTTTCTTAATCGTCGCGCAACTATCGCGCTCGCCTTTGCAACCCTATTCATCTCCTCTGTTGAGATCACCCATGCCCAACCCCTCCTGCCAGATCGCCTTGAGCTACTGGTGGCAGATTCTGATGAGAGGCTACGAGTGAGCCTTCCAGGAGACCTTGAACCTACTTGGCCGACCTTGATTGAGATGAGTGATCGTTCATCGCTAATGGCCTGGGATATGTTGATGGTCTCTGTGATGATTCAAAAGGTTGAGCTTTCCCGAGACCCCCAAGGGGCAAGGCAGGTTGGCCGCGAGATCGCCAAGGAGAGCTATAACTGGGGCGAGAGACAATTTAGCTGTTTAGATGAGCTCTGGACTAAAGAGAGCAATTGGAATTACAAAGCTAGAAACCCTAGAACTGGCGCCCATGGAATTCCCCAAGCCCTTCCTGCCACAAAGATGGAGGTTGTAGGAACTGATTGGAGAACAAATCCTGTTACTCAGATTCAATGGGGTTTGAGATATATCGATATTCGCTATGAAACTCCATGCAAGGCGTGGGCGAAATTTAAGCGCTCTAGATACTACTAGAAAGAGCTCTCTGGTTTTACTCCAATAGTTAACGGCTTTAGTGAGCCATTGAAGAAATCATTTCCTTTATCATCAACAACAATAAATGCTGGAAAGTTTTCAACTTCAATCTTCCAAACTGCTTCCATGCCAAGTTCTTCATAATCAAGAACTTCAACTTTCTTGATGCAATCTTGAGCAAGGCGAGCAGCAGGTCCTCCAATAGAGCCTAGATAGAAACCACCATTTTTCTTGCATGCCTCAGTAACCTGCTTTGAACGGTTTCCTTTAGCAAGCATTATTAGCGATCCCCCTAGTTCTTGAAAATATTCAACATAGGAATCCATTCGTCCAGCAGTTGTCGGACCAAAAGATCCTGAGGCATATCCTTTTGGAGTCTTGGCAGGGCCTGCGTAATAGACTGGATATCTCTTGAAATAATCAGGGAGTTCTTTTCCTGAATCAACTAGCTCTTTTAACTTTGCATGGGCTAGATCTCTTGCCACAACCATTGTTCCGCTCAGTGATAAACGAGTTTTTACTTGGTGCTTTGAAAGCTCAGCCAAGATCTGGTCCATGCTTTGGTTTAGATCGATATTTACTGCGTTTTCATCTAGGTGATCATCTGTCGTCTCTGGCAGGAATTGGGCTGGGTCGCGCTCTAATACTTCAATAAATACGCCATCTTTAGTGATCTTGGCCTTGGCCTGGCGATCTGCTGAGCAAGAGACTGCAATTGAAATAGGAAGCGATGCGCCATGTCTTGGAAGGCGAATGACTCTCACATCATGGCAGAAGTATTTGCCGCCAAATTGTGCGCCGATTCCTAGTTTTTGAGTGAGAGCTAAAACTTCTTTTTCAAGTGCTAGATCTCTAAAGGCTCTACCAGTTTTGGCATCACCTGTTGTAGGCAGTGAATCTAAATACTTGGTTGAGGCAAGCTTTGCAGTCTTTGCCGTGAACTCAGCTGAGGTTCCACCAATAACAATAGCTAGGTGATAAGGAGGGCAGGCAGCAGTTCCAAGCGAGCGTAGCTTTTCCTCAAGCCAAGTTATGAAAGATGTTGGATTTAGGATTGCTTTTGTCTCTTGATAGAGGAAAGACTTATTAGCACTTCCGCCACCTTTTGCAATAAAGAGGAAGTTATATTCCTGCGCGTTCTTATAATCAGAGTAAATCTCAACTTGAGCCGGCAAGTTATTACCAGTGTTCTTCTCCTCCCAGGTAGTAACAGGTGCTAATTGGGAGTAGCGCAGATTTAGCTTGGTAAATGCATCATAGATACCTTTAGAGATCGTTAGCTCATCTTGCTCTGAGGTGAGAACTTGCTGACCTTTTTTGCCCATAACAATTGCAGTTCCGGTGTCTTGACACATCGGAAGAATTCCACCTGCTGCGATATTGGCATTTTTAAGTAGATCTAGCGCGACAAAGCGATCATTGGCAGAGCTTTCAGGGTCTTTAAGAATATTTGCTAGCTGTTGCAAGTGTTCGCTACGTAGATAGTGCGAGATATCGTGGAGGGCGACTTCAGTTAAGTTTCTAATTGCCTCAGGAGATACTTTTAAGAAAGTCTTTCCATCGCCTTCAAAGGTTGAGACGCCATCACTTGAAATGAGGCGATATTGCGAGGTATCTGGCCCAACCGGAAGTAAATCTTCATAGATAAATTCCGGCATGACTTACTCAGCTTCTACTTGAGATTTTGCAGCTTCTAATTTTGCGCGTGCGCCATCGAGCCACTGCTGACAAATTGCAGCAAGCTGCTCGCCGCGCTCCCAGAGTTTTAAAGATTCTTCAAGGCCTACCCCGCCAGCTTCAAGGGTTGCTACAACGCTTGCTAGCTCATCTCGAGCTTGCTCATAACTTAGCTGGGCCATATTCGTAATCTACTCGCTTTTACTATCTTCTTGGCTGCCAAGAGCTGTCGCAAGGGCCACACCTTTAGCCATACGTAATTGAATCTTCTCGCCGGGGGCAAGTGATGCTGGGTCTTTGACAATAACTCCATCGCCTTTTTGCACTACTGAATAACCACGATCAAGGGTGGCCTGCGGGGAGAGGGTTCTAACTCTGGCAGCAATATGGGTGACTTCATCAAAGGCTCTAAGCAGCTTGGAATTCATACTCATAGATGAGCGCGATATAAAGCCTGAAATTATCTCCTGCCTTGAGGTGACCATAATTAGTGGATCTTTCATAACTGGTCTTTGGATTAAGTTAACAATCTTGGTCATTTCAAGAATTACTAAGTCATTAATCTTTCTATCGGAGCGATCTCTTAGATTCTTGATTTTTCCAACCTCTTCTTGAAAATCAGGAACTACTAATTTTGCTGCATCAGTTGGAGTTGAGGCGCGAACATCTGCTACCAAGTCAAGAAGCGGAGTATCTTGCTCATGGCCAATAGCGCTGACAATTGGTTTTTTGCATGCGGCAGCAAGTCTTACTAACCCCTCATCTGAGAAGGCAAGCAGGTCTTCGAAGGACCCTCCGCCTCGAGTGATGATGATGACATCAACTTCTGGATCGTTATCAAGCTCTCGCAAGGCAGCCGATACTTGAATAACAGCATCAGCTCCTTGAACTGCTACCTCCCTAGTTTCAAAGCGAACCGCGGGCCATCTTCTTCGAGCATTCTCTTTAACATCTTTTTCAGCAGCGCTTGCCCGGCCACAGATAAGTCCAATTTTATTTGGTAGAAATGGGAGCGGCCTTTTTCGCTCAAGTGCAAAGAGCCCCTCTGCTGCAAGGACTTTTTTAAGTGCTTCAAGGCGAGCAAGTAATTCACCAAGACCAACTTGGCGGATTTCTTTAGCGTTAAGTGAGAGACGGCCAGTTGGGGTATAGAAATTAACTTTTGAATTAATTACAACTCGAGCATTTTCACTAAGCGGCGCTACTGCTTTAAAAACCGATCTTGGGCAGGTGACCTCCAAATACATATCAACGCTTGGATCTCTTAGCCTGATATAAACCATTCCAGAGCCAGCTCGATCATTTAATTGTGCAATCTCTCCTTCAACCCAAACCTGTCCTAAGCGATTTATATATTCACTAATCGCCTCAGAGATAACCCTTACTGGGGCAGGCTTTTCACTTGAAGTTTCGAGCATTGGGTAATGCTAATAGGATAGGGCTATGGCTAAACGAGTCCTTCTTGCTGCGCCGCGTGGTTATTGCGCAGGTGTTGATCGAGCTGTAATTACAGTTGAGAAGGCTCTTGATCTCTATGGCGCCCCGGTCTATGTGAGAAAACAGATTGTTCACAATATTCATGTGGTTTCATCACTTGAGAAAAAGGGCGCGATATTTGTTGATGAGACCGACCAGGTCCCAGAGGGTTCAATTGTTATCTTCTCTGCCCATGGCGTCTCACCTCAAGTTCATAAAGAGGCAGCTGATCGGAATCTAAAAACTATTGATGCCACCTGCCCCCTAGTTACTAAAGTTCATCAAGAGGCGCGCCGTTTTGCTAAAGATGATCTCCAGATTCTTCTCATTGGCCATGAAGGACATGAAGAGGTGGAAGGAACAGCAGGTGAGGCCCCAGATCATGTGAAGTTAGTTGATGGCCTAGATGGCGCAAGAAGCGTTGAGATTGATCCAAACAAGGGAGTTGCTTGGCTCTCCCAGACCACACTTAGCGTTGATGAAACCCTTGATGCCGTTGCAATTCTTAAGGAGCGCTTTCCAAATCTTCAAGATCCGCCATCTGATGACATCTGTTATGCAACACAGAATCGCCAAGTGGCAATTAAGCAGATTGCGCCACAAGCAGATCTTGTTCTAGTGGTTGGTTCAAAGAACTCTTCAAACTCAGTGCGTTTAGTTGAAGTTGCTCTGGAATATGGCGCAAAGGCTGGATATCTAATTGATTATGCCAGCCAGCTAGAAGATAACTGGTTTGAAGGGGTTGAAACTATTGGAGTATCAAGCGGGGCATCAGTTCCTGAGATTCTAGTCACTGATCTTTTAAATGAGCTTGCAGCTCGTGGCTATAGCGATGTGGAGACTGTTACTGCAATGGAGGAGCACCTGCTCTTTGCTATCCCGCCTGAGCTAAGAAAAGATTTAAGAGCCGCTGGAAAGTAAGCGTAGATTTATGGCTCTTTGTTAATCGGACTGGCTCTACGGAATCTTTTAGGTCTATAGTGTTGCCGTGCTAAGAAAACTTGTCGCATCTGTTGTGGGACTTCTGATTTTCCCATTACTGCAAACGATTCCATCGCAAGCTAATGGACTTGGCGGTTATGCAGTAGTTCATCAAGATGGTCACGTTTGTGGAGTGATTGTGGGCAATGGCCCTGACCCTTATGGAAATGGCAGCACCATGCCTGTGGAATACATGGGGTGTCCTGTTGGAAGTCGAATTATTTTTCAAACAAAACCATCTCCATCTGGCAATGTAGCTGGCTGGCATGGAATTGATGTTAGATATTCAAACGGAGTATTTACACTTGGAAGTGGAACTACAATCGTTAACGGAATAGCCACAGATCCAGATGGAAGAGTTTGGGACACAGGCTCTGGCGCAACCATAACTCCGGCCCCAACTCCGAGCCCAACCCCAACTGCAACATCTGAATCGAGCACAGTAACTTCAACTCCGAGCCCAACCCCAACTGCAACATCTGAATCGAGCACAGTAACTTCAACTCCGAGCCCAACCCCACCTGCAACATCTGAATCGAGCACACCAACACCAACACCAACACCAACACCAACACCAACACCAACAAGCTCAACAGCTGGTGCAAATTCACAGATTAATGTTGGCATCTGGTTAATTAGTGGAAGAACTTCAGAAATCTATGGTCGTGGAGATGGCATTGCTGATAGTCAAAATCAGATTCAATGGGTTACTTGTCTTGAGTCGATATCAGGTCCTATGCTTTATCCAAAGCGAGACAATTTAAGTTATGTCTACACAGTCACTGGACCTACAGGAGTTGTGGCTACCGGTGATTATGCACCAACTTGGATTGATTCTATGAGTTCCTGCACAGGTAACAATGGAGGAAATCAGTACACCGTTGCATACAATTTAACTGGACTAATCTCTGGTACTACTTACCAATTTACAGTTAATGGATCAAATGCTGGCGCTAGTTTTACTTCTTCTAAGAGTTTTACAACTATGAGTGCGTCTTCCCTAGCACCGACTACCACATCAACTAGTTCAGATACCAGTACTGCAACCACATCAACTAGTTCAGATACCAGTACTGCAACCACATCAACTAGTTCAGATACCAGTACTGCAACCACATCAACTAGTTCAGATACCAGTACTGCAACCACACAAACTGCTCAGCCCTCTCCTCTGGAGCTTTCTGGAAGCATTAAAGAACTTATAGCACTTGTTCGCGAAGTTGTTGAAGATCCAATAGAAAAAGCAAGACTTGAGAGGCTATTAACTCGAGTGAATAAAGCTACGCCCAAGACTTTAGCAAAGTCTGTGAAACTCCCAGCTTCATCTTTCTTTGAGCAAGTAGCTGAGAGTAAATCGCCTGCCCGTTGTTCTGCGGATGGAAATATCATTAAGCGGGTGAATACAGGCGTTTGCATAATTCTTTACACCATAACTGACTCTGATGGAAATGAATTTACCGCTGAGAAGAAAATTATTTTTAGGAAGCAGAACTAATACTTTTTTTCTCTTTAAAGTAATACCACCAGCCAAAGATTGAGCCAGAGATTAAAAATGGCGCGACACTTGCAAGGCCTGAAACTAGATCAACTCCAAGACGAGTAATTGATAGCGATGCCCCGCCAACTGATGGCAGAAGAAGGATTGCTGCAAGACCAAAGGCAAGTGGGGGATTAACTACTGCGACATAGGTTGTTCCATCGCGACCATAAATTAGAGCGCCATAGTAAGAAGCCCAGATGGCAAGGCCAGTTAGAAAGCCGACATTTGATCTAAAGAAAATTTCAATTAGCGCAACAAAAGATATTGCTAAGAATTGAAGAATTACTACTCCAGGTTTTGTTAACCCTGCTCCCGTTATTGGGCTCTTAATCGGAGGGGTTGGAAGGCTACTTCTCATCGCTCTCACCTTCATCTAGATCATCATCGCCATCATCTAGGGCTGCGGAGCCAAGTTCCTTGGGAGCAATCTGTCTTACCTCATCATCGATATCTTCAATAGCTTTTAATTTAGAGCTAGATGGAGCCCCAAGCTTCACCATCTTTCTAGCAGGTTTAATTACATTTTCTTCAGCGCTCTTTATTAGATCATTGAAGGCTCGCTCCGTTGATTTAATCCGGTCGCCTAGCGTCTCAATCTTGCTATGGACTTTGCCTATTCTCTTAAGTAGCTCGCCAGCAAGATCTTGAATCTCTTGGGCATTTCTTGCAAGCTCAGATCTACTAAATACATAAGCAACAGTTCTAAGAAGCGCCATCATTGTTGTGGGGGTTGCTATGGTGACATTTTTTTCAAATGCCTTATGAAGAAGTTGTGGGTCAACATCGAGTGCCTCGCTAAGAATTGATTCAAAGGGAGCAAAGAGGACTACATAATCAGGTGAGTTATTACTTTCTTGATAGCCCCTTTTAGCAAGAGAGGTGACATGGCCCATCAAATCTTTAGCATGGGCTTGCATCAGCCTGGTGCGCTCTGCGGGATCTTTTTCAACTATTGCTTCAAGGAAGCGATCAAAGGGAAACTTTGAATCGATAAATAGCTCGCTGCCGCCAGGAATAGCTATTTTGATATCGGGCTTAGTGATCTCGCTACCACTGCTTCGATAATCTTGTTTGAAGAAGTGAACATTTTCTATTAGGCCAGCATTTTCTAAGAGGGTCTCAAGTTGTGCTTCGCCATATTTTCCGCGGGTCTGAGAATTGGAAAGTGCTCCAGCTAATTTAGTTGTCTCTCTAAGTAGCGTCTCATTTCCTAGCTTCATATTCTCAATCTGAGCTCTCATCTCAGATTCAGCTCTAGTTCTTTTAATCTCTGCCTCTTGGCTTTGAGAATTTAGCTGCGCCATTGAGGTAGTAACGCTTCTTAGCTGTTCATTAAGAGTTGTTAACCGGCTCTCCTCTTGGCGCATCGCATCTATCTGGCTATTAAGTAGTGAGACTTTTCCCCGCTCGCTATTGAGGCGGAAGTAGCCAATAAGAAGACCTAGGCCAATACCTAGAGTTAAGCCGATGAGCAGATAGATCGCTGTGTTCATGGCGCTATCGTGGCATCAGGAGGTGACATTGGCAGTTAGGCTCTACCCCTTGTGAGCCTCTCCATCGGAATCGTGGGTCTACCCAATGTCGGAAAATCAACCCTTTTTAACGCTTTGACGAAAAATAACGTTCTAGCTGCCAACTATCCCTTTGCAACCATTGAGCCAAATGTTGGCGTAGTTGGCCTTCCAGATGAGCGCCTGGCAGTGCTTGCCAAGATATTTTCCTCAGAGAAGATAATTCCAGCAGCCCTATCTTTTGTTGATATCGCAGGAATTGTTAAAGGAGCATCAGAGGGGGCAGGACTTGGCAATAAGTTTCTTGCCAATATCCGTGAGTGTGATGCGATCTGCCAAGTAATTAGAGCTTTTAACGATAGCGATGTTGTCCATGTTGAGGGAAGAGTTGATCCAAAGAGCGATATCGAAACTATTAATACCGAGCTGCAATTAGCAGATCTACAGACGATTCAAAAAGCGATACCAAGAATTGAAAAAGAGGCAAGGCAGGCTAAAGAGAGAGCAGTAGTTTTAGAAGCGGTAAAAGAGGCAGAGAAGGTAATCTCATCAGGGGGCTTGATATCTCAATCAAAGATTGATTTAACACTTATCAGAGAGCTGCAGCTATTAACTGCAAAGCCTTTTCTCTATCTCTTTAACCTTGATGCCAGTGAGCTGCAAGATAGCGAGTTAAAAGCTCGTTTATCTGCGCTAGTTGCGCCATCTGAGGCGATTTTTCTTGATGCAAAGACTGAATCTGAGTTGATTGAATTAGATGAGGCAGAGGCTTTAGAGCTATTAAACTCAATTGGACTATCAGAGCCTGGGTTAAGTAGCCTTGCTCGTGTTGGTTTTGCAACTCTTGGCTTGCAGACATATCTAACTGCAGGTCCTAAAGAGGCTCGGGCTTGGACCATTCATAAGGGCGACACCGCTCCTATGGCAGCCGGTGTAATTCACAGTGATTTTCAGAAAGGCTTTATTAAGGCCGAAGTTGTTTCATTTACCGATCTAGTTGGCGCTGGATCTTTTAATGAAGCCAAGGCGCGGGGCAAAGTTCGCATGGAAGGCAAGGATTACGTAATGGCTGATGGAGATGTCGTGGAATTTAGGTTCAATGTCTAGAGTAATTAAATCTGCCCATTTAAATGGCCTTGAGGTAAAGAGCCGTGAAGAGCTAAGAAATCTAGCCATTATTGCTCACGTAGATCATGGCAAGACAACACTTGTTGATGCCATGTTATGGCAGTCAGGTGCCTTTGCTGCACATAAAGCGCAGATAGATTCACAAGATCGTTTGATGGATTCGATGGATTTAGAGCGGGAAAAAGGAATTACCATCCTTGCTAAAAATACTGCGGTAAAGCGCGGGGATAGCATCGTTAATATCATCGATACTCCAGGGCACGCAGACTTTGGCGGGGAAGTAGAGCGCGGACTTGAGATGGTCGATGGCGTTGCGCTTCTAGTTGATGCCTCAGAGGGACCGCTACCACAGACTAGATTTGTTTTGAGAAAAGCTTTAGAGAAGAACCTTCCAGTTATTTTGATTATCAATAAAGTAGATCGTCCTGATGCAAGAATTGCAGCAGTTGTTGATGAGGCCTATGCCCTCTTTCTAGATCTTGATGCTGATGAATCACAGATTGATTTTCCAATTGTTTATACCTCAGCTAAAGCCGGAAGAGCATCGCTAACAAGACCAAGTGATGGCGGCATGCCAGATGAAGAAAATCTTGATGTGCTCTTTGATGTTATCTTTAAAACTATCCCAGCTCCTAAGTATCACGTTGGAGCTCCGCTACAAGCCCACGTTACTAACCTTGATTCATCTCCTTATCTTGGCCGCCTTGCGCTATGTCGGGTCCATGAAGGTGAGATCAATAAAGGTCAGATGGTGACCTGGATTAAAACTGATGGATCGCAGAGCAAGGTAAAGATCTCAGAACTTATGATTACTGAAGGACTTGAGCGAGTTCCAGCGACAAAAGCTGGCCCTGGAGACATTATCGCTGTTGCTGGAATTGAGACTATTACCTTAGGTGAAACCCTCGCTGATCCTGAAAATCCATATCCACTGCCTTTAATTACCGTTGACGAGCCAAGTATCTCTATGACAATTGGTATCAATACCTCACCTCTTGCAGGAAGAGTTGGTAAGAAATTAACAGCTCGCTTAGTTAAAAACCGTCTTGATCAAGAGCTGGTTGGAAATGTTTCACTCCGCATTTTTCCAACCGAGCGTCCTGATACTTGGGAGGTTCAGGGAAGAGGAGAACTTCAACTTGCAGTGCTCGTTGAAATGATGAGGCGCGAGAGCTTTGAACTAACAGTTGGAAAGCCGCAAGTTGTTACCAAGATGGTTGATGGAAAACTTCATGAACCGATGGAGCAGCTAACAATTGATGCGCCAGATGATTACCTAGGTGTTATTACCCAGCTAATGGCTCTTCGCAAGGGTCGTATGGAGCAGATGGTTAATCATGGAACTGGTTGGATTCGAATGGATTTTAAAGTTCCATCTCGAGGCCTAATTGGTTTTAGAACTGAGTTCTTAACCGAGACTCGCGGCACCGGACTTCTCCACCATGTCTTTGATGGTTATGAAGCATGGCATGGCGAGCTAAGAACTAGAAATACTGGATCACTTGTTGCAGATCGCTCAGGAACAACAACTTCATATGCCATCTTTGGTCTGCAAGAGCGTGGAACTATCTTTGTTGAAGTAAACGCTGATGTCTATGAAGGAATGGTTATTGGTGAGAACTCAAGACCTGAAGATATGGATGTCAATGTGGTGCGCGAGAAGAAGCTAACCAATATGCGCGCCTCAGGTAGCGATGAGACTGAGAAGTTAATTCCACCAAAGTTATTAAATCTAGAGCAGGCACTTGAGTATTGCCGCGAAGATGAATGCGTTGAGGTCACTCCAAGCACGGTGCGCATTAGAAAAGTCATCTTTGATCAAAACGAGAGATCAAGACTTTCCTCAAAGGCGAAGAAAACTAACCAATAAGAGCCAAACACGCTGATTTATAGGCTCTTTTGCCTCATTGTCAGTGGCGCCCTCTTTAATCACCTCCATAAGCAAATAAGCCGGAGGTATTACAGATGAATCTACGAGAGCTAGCCTTTCAACTCTCAGCAATAACACTTATTGCTGATGCTGC
>Ga0247844_1004708_pt1 | contig 18195 bp, 15 predicted proteins | sample LaCtaG_FD_192421 | JGI IMG/M metagenome (GOLD analysis project Ga0247844, IMG submission 192421) | Freshwater microbial communities from meromictic Lake La Cruz, Castile-La Mancha, Spain - LaCruzMarch201714.5m_1 | ecosystem: Environmental > Aquatic > Freshwater > Lake | place: Spain: Castile-La... | reverse complement strand
AATATTTGGACATTTAATCCAAATTTAAGGGTCAATTGTAAAAATTAACTTTTGATAAAGCTATATTTGTTTAAACATAAGTAATCAGGGCTAAAACTAATAGAAATATAAAGATTTATAACTGGGAGTAATTTTGGAAAGAGGGAAATGCCTACGGGTAATTTCCCTTTTCTTTTTATAGGAAAAGGGAATAGTAAAGACTGCTACGTTTAAAGGAGGAAAAGCTTACTTGGGTTTGGAGAATTTCGGCTTTTTACCAAAATTATCTGGAGGAATTATATGAGACACGTATTGGAGAATGTTAAAAAACTGGCTATTTCAGAGGCTCCTTATGTAAATTTATAATGCTTAGAAAGACTATAAAATAGTAAGATATGTCCATTATTTTACATGTTTGTTGGAATAGCGGATAAAAAGGTTCACAGGGTATTTTCTTTTTACCAAATCTCTGTTTTCTTCAAATCATTCTTTTGCTAAGTTGATCAATGTATTTCAACATCATTTTTAATTGTTTATCTTCCGATGTTAAAGAAGTAATTTTTCCTGTCATTTCTTTTTTTTCGTTTTCCGAAAGCTTTTTGAATGCTTCTAAAACTCCTGCGTCTTTAAAGGTATCTAAAATTTCCTTTTCGGTAATTTCCTCCGTTGAAGTCAACAAGTAAAGGGTAACTGTTACTGTGTCACCACCTTTTTTGTTGATTGATTTTCTAATATTGTTATTGATTGAGATGAGTTTGTCCTGTCCAGTAATGGTAAATAAATTGATGCGCTCAATTTTATAATTGTCAATAGTACCTGAAACTTTTAATGTTCCCCATTTCCCAATAATGTGTTTCGTGTTGGGAATTTGGATGTGATATGTCCAGGCGCCTTTACCTGGTTCATATTTTAATTCAAGTATTTTATCTTTTACTATGTATTCCATTTTTTTGCGTTGTCCTTTAGTATTACCGCTAATTCCAATATCCATTAGGCTGATATAATAAAGGTAACTCATTGAAATGAACTTTCAGTTTCTGTCATTTTATTTAAATCGTAAGTAATTTATTTTTCCTCTTTAAGGGTAGCCGAAATGATAAAAAGAGTATATTTTTGAAGTTTAACCTTATATATTTTCAAATGAAACGATTTATCCTCTCTGTTCAATTTTTTTGCATCTGCTTGTTTATATCATTTAATTCAAATGCACAAATCAATAATAATATGTATCGAATAGCAAAAATCAAGGTTGATATAAATCAATTAGAAAAATATAAGGTCGCCTTAAAAGAGCAGATGAATACTGCCATAAAAGTGGAGCCTGGTGTTTTATCTTACACCGTAGTAGCTGACAAAAAGGATCTTTCACTGATAACAATAATAGAAGTTTATGCCAATTTGGAGGCTTATCAATCTCATATACTGACCCCTCATTTTAAAAAATACAAGGATACTGTCAAGGATATGGTTTTATCATTAGAGTTAATTGATACAGAATTGATTGAAAGAGTGCATAAAGATGATTTCAAATGAATTAGTTTAAAATAAGTCAACCCTTTTTCTTAGGTCACGAAGAAAGGTTGGTAGCAAAATATCCTTTCTTCCCAATGTTTAATTCAAATGCCTGAATTCATTTGGAGTTTTTCCAACTTTTTGCTTAAACAATCTAGTAAAGTGCTGAGAATATTTAAAACCAAGAGAAAAAGCAATTTCGTTAATTGTTTTATCTTCCCTAATGACCATATCCTTGGCTACTTCAATAAGTTTAATATGAATATATTCTTTTACTGTTTTTCCGGTTTCCCGTTTTATTAAATCCCCAAAATAGTTTGCTGATAAATGAAGCGCATCAGCAAAGTAAGAAACAGAGGGTAAACCCTGACTATATGGTTTCTCAGACTGAAAATATTTATTGAGTAACGATTCGAATTTTGATAAAATGCCTTTATTAACTTGTTCCCGGGATATAAATTGACGATCGTAAAATCGCTCACAATAACTTAAAAACAATTCGATATTTGCCGAAATAATTTTTTTACTATTTTTATCAATAGGCAATTTTAGTTCCTGATTAATTCTGGCAAAACAATCCAAAACTACCTGTCTTTCTTCATCAGAAATATGTAAAGCTTCATTTGTTCTGTAACTGAAAATATTACTTTCTTGTAGCAGTTTTGACAATGGTGTTCCTGTGACTAAATCTGGGTGAAAAATTAAACCATAACCCATCGGTTGATAAGGAGTTTTAGGAATATCCATCCTTGCAATTTGACCTGGGGCAAAAAAAACCAATGTACCTGCCTGGTAGTCATAATATTCACGCCCATAAACGATATCACCGCATTTAACATCTTTTAATAAGATGCAATACAATCCATATTTAAAGATAACAGTGTCTATATCGCCCCAATCTCGAATACTGGCTTTGGAATAATCAAGTACGGTTACCAAGGGATGTAATGTCGAATGGTTATTATTAATATTGTAGTCGGCAATATTTTCTATATGGAATATTAGCTCTTTATTTTTCATAAAACAAAATTAATCATATAAATCAATCTGAATTTTTTGCCAAATATAATCCGTAAAAATGGTAGAAAATTCCGTAAATTATATACCACCCATCATGAAAATTGATAAGACCTTTGTTTTATAATTCAAATAGATTAATTATGAATAGTATTATTATTGGATTTTTGGTGGTTTTAAGCAGTTACTCGTTTGCCCAAACTGAATCACTTAAGATAAAGACGGCCAACGGGATTTTGCGTGGCATTGCAGAGGAAAACGTGGTTGTATTCAAAGGGATTCCGTTTGCGGTACCTCCAGTTGGAGAATTAAGATGGAGACCTCCACAACCAGTAAAAAACTGGGAGGGGGAACTTGATGCCTCGAAGTTTGGCGCAAATTGTGCACAAGCTGGATTTCGGTCTGTAGCAGGTACCATTGCGGAAGGAAGCTCGGAGGATTGTCTTTGTCTGAATATATGGAAACCGATGCATACCAATCGAAAATCAAAACTCCCAGTTATGGTTTGGATTCATGGAGGTGGATTTACGGGTGGAAGTGGCTCAAGTCCTCAAAATTTTGGACACCAATTTGCGAAAAATGGAGTCATTTTAGTAAATATTAACTACCGTTTAGGAAGATTAGGATTTTTTGCCCATCCTGCATTAAGTGCAACATTTCCAAATGAATATAAAGGAAATTACGGCCTTATGGATCAAATAGAAGGATTGCGATGGATTCAAAAAAATATCATTGAATTTGGTGGAGATCCCAATAACGTGACCATTTTTGGATTTTCAGCGGGAGGTGTTTCAGTTCATTCTTTATTAACTATTCCTTCTGCCAGTGGGCTTTTTCATAAAGTGATAAGCCAATCAGGTGGTGGTCGTAATGGCGTTTTAACTGGCAGACCCATAACCAAAGAAAATACCGATGCTTTTTACCCTGTCTCAGCAGAAACCATCGGCATTAATTTCGCTAAAAAACATGGTATTGAGGGTACGGACGCTTCAGCATTAGCAAAACTAAGAGCTTTAAAGGTAGAAGAAATTATCGACGGTGGTCAGGAAACAGATGGACCAAATGGCCCGAGAATCTATTCTGGACCCATTCTTGATGGTAAACTAGTGGTTGAAACTGCAGAAAGTGCTTATATGGCTGGTCGGCAACCAAAAGTTCCGCTAATGATTGGCAATTGTAGTGCTGAAATTGGTGGGCCTTTTGTCAGTAATGCGAAATCAAAAGAAGAACTGTTTGCATCTTTTGGCCATTTGGAAGGAGATGCTAAAGCAGCTTATGATTCAGATGGTACAAAATCCTTTAATGAAATTATTACAACGTTTAATACCGATTGGGTCTGGGGGGAACCATCACGAATGACAGCCAAGGTTTTTATAGCAAAAAAAGTGCCAACTTATATGTATCAATTTGGTTATGTTCCTTCAAATGGACAACAGCGATCGCCTTTTGGAGCCGGACATGGATCGGATGTTTCTTTTGTATTTAATACTTTAAATGCCCGTTGGGGCACACAAGGAGAACCATCTGATCAAGAAAAAGAACTTGCCAAAACAATGAATATATATTGGACGAATTTTGCCAGGACTGGTAATCCAAATGGTGAAGGTATCACAAATTGGCCAAATTATAATAATGGTGAAAATATATTAGACATTGAAATATATGGTAAAATTATTAGCAAGCCAGATCCCCGTAAAAAAAGGTTTGACGTTATTGAAAAAGCATTCAATTATCGCTCGAAAATACAGTCTAGGGGCATTTAAGTGAATTTTAAACAATAAAACAAATGAGAAAATTACTTTTTTTAATTAGCATTAGCTTAATTTCCAGCATTTTTATCTTTGCACAAAGTAGCAAGGAGGAGAGCATTAAAAAATTGTCATTGGATAAATGGCAATGGATGGCAGATAAAGATGTAATTAAAATGGACAAATTATTTGATGCCAGAGCTAAATTTGTTCACATGAGTGGCACCTGGAACAAAAATGAAGAACTGGATATTATTAAAACAGGCAGAATTTGGTACAAAAAAGCAACGGTGAAAGATACGGCTGTTGAATTAATAGGCAAAACGGCTTTGGTTTGGCATCGTATTACCTTAGATGCTGTCGTAAGAGATAATGTTGTAATCTCAGAATTTACAGTTACAGAGGTTTATCAAAAGCAAGGTAAAGATTGGAAATTACTTGCCTTAACATTTAGTAGTGTTAGGGATACACATGAAATTAAACATTAACTAAAGTGAAAAAATCATTAATAACTTGTTTGTTATTTTTAGAGATAACTTTTAATCTCTTGGCTCAAAGGAGAATTATGGCAATTAAAGAGCAGGGAAACTTTGCCATTGGTGGAACGGTAATTAAAAACCCCGGGACATACGATCCGTTGAAAAGAGGACCGGATGGCCAAACTTTTCATGGAGATCATGCCTATATTACTTACCAAATTCCATATAAAGCGCGTAAGCTCCCTTTGGTTTTCTGGCATGGATTTGGCCAATTTTCTAAAACCTGGACTACCACACCTGACGGAAGAGAAGGTTTCAACAATATCTTTCTTCGTAAACGATTTAGTATATATCTATTGGATCAACCCAGGAGAGGAAATGCTGGAAGAAGTACCGTAGAAGCCACAATCAAACCTATTCCAGACGAGCAAATGTGGTTCGGAACTTTTAGATTGGGTGATGGAACTGAATATTTTCCCGGCGTACAATTTCCAAAAAATGAGGAAAGTTTAAATCAGTTTTTTCGTCAAATGACCCCCAATCTCGGGGTCATTGATCCTGAAATAGTTACTTCCGCAACTTCCAGCTTATTTGACAAAATTGGAAATGGTGTTTTGGTAACTCATTCACATTCAGGTGGTTTTGGTTGGGTAACCGCCATTAAGAATCCACACATTAAAGCGATTGTTTCCTACGAACCAGGTAGTGGATTTGTTTTTCCAGAAGGTCAGGTCCCTGATCCTATAGCAAGTTCATCCGGCGATTTATCAGCGCTGTCAGTAAAAATGGAAGACTTTATGAAACTAACCAAAATACCAATTGTCATTTACTACGGTGATAATATACCTGGAAATTATGATGCTAATAACCCTGGCGCAGATGGATGGAGAGCCCGTTTATTGATGGCTGGAAAATGGAGAGATTTAGTCAATAAATACGGAGGGGATGTTACCGTTGTGCACCTTCCTGAAATCGGCATCAAAGGAAATACACATTTCCCATTTTCCGATTTAAATAACGTCCAAATTGCAAATTTGCTATATGATTTTTTACAAAAAAAAGGCTTAAATTAATGCTGTTATGAACCGACGAACTTTTTTAAAATCATCTGCAATATCTACTGGTGGCTTTATGTTAAGTTTTTCCATTGTGGGAAACAATGAAATTAAGGCCTCTAAACTATCAGACTTGTTGATAGAACTGAATGGATTTGTCAAAATCACTTCAGAAAATGTCATTCAAATTATGTCGCCCAATCCGGAAGGTGGACAAGGTGTTAAAACGTCCATGCCCATGATTGTAGCTGAAGAATTGGATGTAGATTTTAAAAAAGTTCAGGTAATTCAAGCAGATTTAGATACTAAACATTTTACCAGACAGTTCATTGGTGGCAGTCAGGCAATTCACCAGGGTTGGCAAACATTAAGAACAGCAGGTGCAACAGCTCGTCAAATGTTAAGGCAGGCCGCTGCCCAGCAATGGCAAGTACCTTTAGAGGAGATAAGTACACTCAAGGGTGTTTTAATTCATGAAAAATCCGGTAAAAAAGCTACCTATGGGGAATTGGCAAATATAGCCAGTAAAATTCCTGTCCCAACAGATATTCCTTTAAAATCTGTAAAAGATTTTAACATTATTGGAAAGTCACAACAAAATGTAGATGTTAAAAAATTGATTACCGGTCAGCCCCTGTTTGGTATAGATATCCAAAAGCCTGGCATGTTATACGCCATGGTTGTTCATCCCCCCGCCTTTGGATTAAAGTTAACCTCATTTAATGCTAAGCCATTGAAAAAAATGAAAGGTATCATTGATGCCTTTGTTATTAATATTTTTAATGAAGGGTATGAAAAAACCTTTTTCGATACAACTTCATTTAATGAAGTCATTGCAATTATCGGTACTTCAACCTGGCAGGTGATGCAAGCAAAAAAAGGGGTGGAGGCTACCTGGGAACCTATTTCTTCGTACAATCAGCGTAGAGATATGATGGGTAGGAAAATAGTGGAAACCATACCTGGTGGGTTAGAAAGTTCATCAGAGCACCTGTTGAAAATGCAGGAAAGAATGTTGCAACCTGGGACAATCCGCAGAAAAGATGGAGACGTAGAGACAGCTTTCAAAAATGCTGCATTTATAATTGAAAAAATTTATACTGGTCCTTTTTTGGCTCACAATTGTTTGGAGCCAATGAACTTCTTTGCTGACGTAAAAGATAATAAGGTAGAATTAGCAGGACCTTTACAAAAGCCAGAATTTACAGAACAATCTCTTTCTGCCCGTTTAAATATACCGCTCGAAAATATTAATATAAAAATGACTCGTTTAGGTGGGGGGTTCGGTAGAAGGTCTTATGCTCATTGGTTAATTGAAGCAGCTTTGATTTCTCAAAAAGTTAAGGCTCCAGTTAAACTGATTTATACGCGAGAGGACGACATGACGGCAGGAATATATAGATCTGCCTATATGGCTAAATTTAGGGCTGCCCTGGATTCAAATAATCAATTAATTGGTTTTCATGTAAAAACGGGGGGTGTTCCCGAATCTCCTCTGTTCCCGAATCGCTTTCCTGCAGGTGCAGTAGATAACTATCTGGCTGAGGATTGGACCGTTCCGAGCAACATAACCGTTGGTTCATTCAGAGCACCGCGTTCTAATTTTATGGCGGCTGCAGAACAATCTTTCTTAGATGAAGTATCTGAAGTAGCGGGAAAAGATCCCATTGATTTTAGATTGGATCTTTTGAAACGTGCAAAGGAAAATCCGGTTGGAAAAAATAATGAGTATGATCCAGAGCGTTTTGCGAAGGTTATAGAATTGGCCCGAGAACAATCGGGGTGGCTTGAAAACAAAGAAAAGCGAAAAATGGGATTTTCAGCCTATTTTTGCCATGATTCCTATGCAGCCCACGTTATTGATTTAGAAGTCACCGACGGTCAAACAATTATAAATAAAGTATATTGCGCATTAGATTGTGGCATAGTTGTAAATCCTGATGGGGCGAGAAATTTAGCAGAGGGAGGCATCATTGACGGGATTGGTGCGGCTATGTTTGGTAAGATGACCTTTGAAAATGGGGAACCACATTCAAACAATTTTCATAGCTATCGTATGATTCGTATGAATGAAGCACCCAAATTAATCGACGTACAATTTGTTAATAATGAAATTGCCCCTACGGGTATGGGAGAACCTGCTTATCCACCGGTTTTTGGGGCTTTAGCCAACGCGCTATATAAAGCAACAGGCAGACGATTTTACGATCAGCCATTTGAAGAAAATATGAAATGATAAGTGAATAAAATATTGTTAAAACAATATATAACTTTATTTTATGAATTTTAATATTACAACTTCCATTTGTTTGTTTAATTTCTTCTTTTGGATAAAACAATGTGGTATAAAATAAATTTTATATGTTTAAAGTGGATATTATCCTTTATTTATAGTCAAAATAGTAAGGCATGTCCCATTGTATTCCAAACCCAGGTATTCAATCCTTGCATCATATTGCTATTATTTGCTCAGATTATGAGAAGTCAAAACGATTTTATACAGAAATTTTGGGCTTTCAGGTCAAAAATGAGGTCTATAGGGAGGAAAGACAATCCTTTAAACTGGATCTCTCATTGAATGGGCAATATTTGATTGAACTATTCTCCTTTCCAAATCCTCCAAATAGATTATCCAGACCGGAATCAACCGGGTTAAGACATATTGCTTTTGGGGTAAATAATATAGAAGCGTCTTGTCTTTTTTTAAAAGATAACCAAATAGATACAGAAGACATTTGAATAGACGAATATACGGGTAGGAAATTCACTTTTCTTTCTGATCCCGATAATTTACCCATTGAGTTATACGAAATATAACTATGGGTCAGTAGGTATTCAATACCACTTCTTCCAGATTAGCTGCTTCAAATGACTTTGAAGGTTTTCCCATAAGGTGTTTCTAATGAAAATCCTCCGGCACCAATGCCATCTGTAACATCAAGGGTGAAATGCGCATGTTTCAAATGTCTAAAAAATGTCTAAAAATGTCTTCCTATTCGGGTTTAGACATTTTCCATATTTTACCTTTTATGTCAATTTTACCTTTCAAACTTTACTTTTAACCAAAAAGCTTATCAAATTTAAACTACTTTACAACTAAAATATTGGCGAAGTCAGTAAAAAGAAGGAAGGCAGGTTTATTTTTTATCATTGGGGAAATTAATATTTTTATTTATCTTTACATTTCTATTAAAGATATGTCCTATATTTTACCACATATTTTTTAACAAAATGTAATAATGGCAAGGAGATATTTATCAAAGAATATACTTGAAGATCAACAACAATTCATTCGATTACTAGATAGATATGAAATTGATATATTCTGTATAGACGATATCGAGTCAACACTGGACCATGAGTTTTCTAATCTCAATGAGATCTTGGAAAATCTGGTTGAAAAGGAATTTTTAACTAGAATGGAGCGCGGAAAGTACTGCCGGAAAAACTTTAGAGATGAAAAAGTCATTGGTTGCTATTTAGTTGTAGATGGAATTATTTCATATTGGTCTGCATTAAATATTCACGGACTAACAGAGCAATTCCCGAACACCGTTTTTATACAAACCGTCAAGGTAAAAGGTGACAAAAATATTTTTGGTGTTGCATACCAATTCGTTAAAATCAATCCTAGAAAGAGAACTGGGATACAACAGGAAGGATTTGGGAATCATCGATATCGAATCACAGATAAAGAAAAAACGATTGTAGATTGTTTTGATTTACCTCAATATTCAGGAGGATATCCTGAACTGTTGCGTGCGTTTAATGATACTGATCTCGGTCAAGATAAACTTATCGAATACTGCAAAGCAATCAATAATTTATCGGCAATAAAACGAATGGCTTTTCTAGCGGAATTCCTGGGAAAAAAGAAAATGTCTCGCTTCCTGAAGTTCGCAGCATCGAAAGTAAACCCTAGATATATATTGATCGATCCTTTTGGTCAAGAAGAAGGTGTGTTTAATAGTAAATGGAAATTAAGATTGAATATCTCAGAAAATGAGATTCGATCTATTTGTAACAAACAATATTAATGGTAAGAAAAAGGGAGATAGAGCAAGTAGCAGAAGCGCAAAATGTGCCAAAGTCTACAATCGATAAAGATTGGGTACTTGCTGAGAAACTTCGAGCACTCATTCAACGATCCTATACTGTACCAAGAGATTTTTATGACATCTGTTACCTTTATAAGAATCAAAAATCAATGGATTGGAGTGAAATAAAAAGTGTTTACCATGAAAAGATGAAATTCAAGAATATTGAATTCAAAGGTACACATCAAATGCTTAACGATACGACTGACAAACGCGTTAAGGCAGCGAGGCAAAATAGTCTTAGTGATCAAATTCCCGAAAGGGCAAACTTTGCGAATGAAGAGGTCAAAGAATATTTGACATCTAATTAAATATGATATTTTATAAATAACCTTAATTTATAATAAGGAATATGACTATCCAAAAATACATCGACAACCTAAACAAACGATTCCAAACAGGAATTTCCAGAGAACATGCTTATCGCGGTGATTTACAATTACTACTAGAAACCATTCTCAATGATGTTCAGGTGATCAATGAACCGGCACGAATTACTTGTGGTGCGCCGGACTATATCCTCATGAAAAAGGATATTCCTGTCGGATACATCGAAGCTAAGGATATCGCTGTTGATCTGAATAGTAAATCACAGAAAGAACAATTTGATCGCTACAAAGCATCCTTAACGAACCTCATCTTTACGGATTATATGGACTTTCATTTTTACCGCGACGGTCAGTTCGTTAATTCAATTCGTATTGCCGAGATCGTGAACGGCTCAATCGTTGGCCGTTCTGATCAATTTGATCACTTTGAACAGTTAATAAAGGACTTTGCACAAATGATTTCCCAAACGATCAAATCTCCGACGAAGTTGGCCGAAATGATGGCTGGGAAGGCGCGCTTGTTGGCAAATATCATTGAACAAGCAGTTTCATCAGATGAGAAGAACGAAGCCAATTCACAATTAAAGGACCAGTACAAAGCTTTTCAGAATGTTTTATTGCATGACATTACACACAAGGCATTTGCTGATATGTATGCACAAACGATTGCCTATGGAATGTTTGCAGCGCGTTATCACGATCCAACCATTCCAACATTCTCCAGAGAGGAAGCAGCAACTTTAATTCCTCATTCAAATCCATTTTTGAGAAAGCTTTTTCAAAGTATAGCAGGTTATGATTTAGATTCACGTATTGCGTGGATTGTTGATGATTTAGTTCAAATATTTCTGGCGTCTGATGTTGCGCAGATCATGAAGAATTTTGGAAAAAACACCAAGCAGGATGATCCAATCATTCACTTCTATGAAACCTTCTTAGCGGCTTATGATCCTTTGTTGCGCAAATCGCGTGGGGTTTGGTATACTCCAGAACCTGTTGTGAATTTCATTGTACGCGCGGTGGATGATATCCTAAAAACAGAATTCAATTTACCTCAGGGATTAGCAGATACATCAAAAACTAAAATCAAGGTCGATTACCAGGGAAAGAAGGTAGAACAGGAAGTACACAGGGTGCAAGTCTTGGATCCTGCAACGGGTACCGGAACCTTCCTTGCTCAGGTAATTAAGCACATTCATCAAAAATTCAAGAGCCAAGCAGGTATCTGGCCAAAGTATGTGGAGAATGATTTAATCCCACGTTTGAATGGTTTTGAGCTTCTAATGACTTCTTATGCCATGGCACATTTGAAGATGGATATTTTGTTGACTGAAACTGGTTTCACCAACCCAAACAACAAGCGCTTCAAAATTTTCCTTACAAACAGTTTGGAGAAAGCGCATGAGAACCAATTCAACTTGTTTTCACAATGGTTATCTCAGGAGGCTAACGAAGCAAATGCGATTAAGAAAGATACTCCAGTAATGTGTGTAATTGGAAATCCTCCATATTCTGTTAGCTCTAACAATAAGAGTCCATGGATCGAAAATTTAGTAGCAGATTACAAGAAGAATTTGAATGAACGTAACATACAGCCTCTTTCAGATGATTACATAAAGTTCATTCGCTTTGGGCAACATTTTATTGAGAAAAATGGAGAAGGTATATTAGCTTATATTTCAAATAATAGTTTTATTGACGGATTGATTCACCGTCAAATGAGGAAAAATCTTCTTGAAACTTTTGATAAGATATATATATTGGATCTCCATGGGAGCACAAAACGAAAGGAAGTAGCAGAAGATGGAAGTAATGATGAGAATGTTTTTGATATTCAAACAGGTGTTTCAATTAATTTCTTTATTAAGTCTCAAAAAAAGAAGAAAACCTCTTATTCTGAAATTTTTAAATACGACTTATTCGGTAAAAGAAAGTATAAGTATGATTTTTTAACAAACCAGGATTTTAATGAAATAGGGTGGAATAACCTAAAAAATCTTGATGATAAATTGTCCTTTAAATACTTTGAGCATTCTGAGTTAAATGATCAGAATAGCTTTAAGGTTGATGAGTTGTTTTTAAATTCTGCATCTGGTATTACAACCGAACGCGATGATTTGACAATACAATTTGAAAGGGAGAAATTGAATTTAATCAAAACTGATTTTGAATTCCTCACTATTGATGCCCTGAGACATAAATATGCACTTCATAAAGATGGTAGAGATTGGACGGTAAAAACAGCAATTGACGATATTATAAAAAATCAACCTAAAATTGTTCCTATACTTTACAGACCTTTTGATAAAAGATTCACAATTTATACGGGTAAGTCCAAAGGCTTTCAGTCCTATCCAAGATCAGCTGTAATGAGTCATTTTATTCGAGGGAAGAATAATGCTCTAATTATTGGTAGGCAAGGACAAGCCATGGGGAGTGGTGAATGGAATATCATTTACGTCTCAAATTCTTTATTAGATTCAAACATATTTTATAGAGGCCGAGGCACTGTTTTTACTTTATACCAATACCCTGAAGTAAGCGCTCAAAAAAGTATCGAAGCCAATAAAAGACAAACCAACCTAGATTATAAAATTGCAACTCAAATTGCTGAAATATTAAATCATAGTTTTTTCTCGGATGATGATACTGTAGTTGATCTTCCGCCAAACTCAAAAGGCGCAATTTATCCTTTGAATATCTTGGATTACATCTACGCAGTTCTCCATAGCCCAAGTTACCGTGAGAAATACAAAGAGTTTCTAAAGATCGATTTCCCTAGAGTTCCTTATGCAAATGATGCGGATAAATTCTGGAAATTGGTTGTTTTAGGTAAAGAGTTGCGCGATATCCATTTATTGGAAAGTCCAAAAGTGGAAGAATTCTTAACTGGTTATCCAGAAGAAGGAGACAACATTGTTGGAAAACCAACTTACAAGGATGGATCGGTTTACATCAATGAAACACAATACTTTTCAAACGTTAAGCAAGTAGCCTGGAACTTTTACATTGGAGGCTACCAACCCGCTCAAAAATGGTTAAAAGACCGTAAGGGTCGTGAGTTGAGTTTTGATGATATTCTACATTACCAGAAGATTATAGTGGCATTAACTGAGACTGACAGGATAATGAAGGATATTGATGAGGTGGGCGTAGAATAATTTGACAGACATTTCTTTGGTAAAATTCGTAAACATTAATAGACGATGTATATTAGAGAATTAGAAATCCATAACTACAGAAACTTCAAGGATTTTAATGTAGAATTTAAACCAATAACGCTAATAATTGGTGAGAATAATATGGGTAAAACTAACCTTCTCGATGCCATTGGTTTGATCTTTTGCCAGGATGTTTCATTTTTCAAAAGAATAGTTCTTGAAGTTGCAGATTTTCATCAGGAAATTGGCGATCAGGTTATTATTTTAGAAGAAAATATGTACTTGGATAGTCGAATTTTATAGTAACACCACTTCGTTGAATTACCATTCGGGTTGCTCACCATTAAGGAAAATAACTGTTCCCAACTGATAGGTATAGCTCAAACCTTGCAGATAGCTAATTGCAATTTTTTCTATTTTGTTCTCTGTGATGCTAGCCATATATTTTCACTATGAAGTTTTTACCTCAACAGGAACCTGAATCATATTTTTAACAGTTGTATATAGCTCAACATCTTGTGCAGGAGTTTCAAGCGAAATAATCAATGAATAACGTGTTTTATTTTCTACTTGGCTCAAATGCTTGCGTTCACGCCACCAACCAATAACAGGATAAACAGCAATGTGATTGCATTCAGAAAGTTCTGCTGCTGTCATTTCCATATAATCTGAGTGTATTGAACCATTATTACGGTTATCTTTTCCAACTTTCCAACGTTCAGCTCCAGAATTTCCTTGAAAATCTTCATCTTTTTCTCTTGCTGCGATATTTATACGTTTTCTGAAAACATCTTCACTTTCATTTATATTATTGACTTCAAAACGCAACCCATGTGATTGATAGCGATATTTGTCTTTCCATCCGATTTCACCAGCTCCAGGTTCTATAAAATAGGAGAGAGTTATTTTTAGTTTCACGGGTGTTTCGCCCATGTGTAGTAACAAATCGCTAGCCCAGGGAAGATTGAAAAAATGAATTTGATTTGTTTCAGTGGTGCCGCTTCCTTCTTTGAAATTAAACGGCTGAATGGTTTCCTGTGCTATATAGGTCAAAGCGCTTTCTTGACTATATAATGCACGGCCTAAATCGGGAACGCCAAAACCAAAAGTTCTCAATAATCTTCTAAAACTAGCTCGGTTACCTTGCTGAACCTGAGATTGAGCAAGCATTGCATCATTCCAATTAGCTGAATGAACCACCAATCCCCTAATGGTTTCTGCCCAAGCGTTTGGATATTCATAGGCAATCTTTGCAGCAAACCATGATGCTTGCGCAGCAGCAGCACTTGTTGCATTTATTGTTTCAAATGGTCTTTGATTAAAATTGGCTGCTATGGATAATAAATCTAAATCATCATGAATAGTAACATTTTTACCATCAGGTGTAACCAATAGATTACCTCCTTCAAAGACTATATCTGGCTTATTTGGCCACTTTCTTTCCCAAACTAATGAAGTTGAACTAAAAGGTGAAAGTTGTCCTTTAGCGGCAATAGGCGTATGATTTTGAAAATTCGGGTCATTTACCTGAATTTTTTCAGTATATGCTCCTGCAACAAGGGCATTCCACGCTTGTGCCGGATTTTGAACAGATGATGCCAAATTGGAGTTAGGATAATTTCGCCATAATTCTTCATCGTGAATATTTCCTGCGGAAACAATTATCAATCGTTGGTTTTCGCCTTCGCCAAAAGCCAAGTTATCCACTGAACCTGACCAAGAAGAAGGTCTGCCCATATTAACATCTTCAGTTGAAGTAACAGACATACAATAAACCAACACCATATTCGGGTTTTGAATTTCTGCCCTTGCAATGCCTTGTGCTGTTACATCGCCCCACAATTCTCGTGGAGTATGTGCCTGATTGGAGCGCGGAACAATTTTTACTGAACAAAGTTTATGTGTAAGTGGAACTGCATTTACAGAAACAAGCACTTGTTCCATTTGTCCGTAGCCCGCAATGCCTGCCATTAGTGTTCCGTGTCCTGCTCTTGGTTCGTGGTCATCTGTCCCCCAAGCGCTATCAACGGTAAGTGTATCTGCGTTGTCAAGTATCGGTTGTAATAACTGATGTCCGTTATTTACTCCGCTATCCAACAAACAAACTTTTATATTACTTTCAATCAATACAATTCTGTTCAATAAATCATCAACCCACGCCTGTTGTTCAATATTGCTTTCGTTTACCCAAAACCCTGCGGGTTCTTGCCCTGCTCTGAACTCTGCCAACAAATCGCTTTGCAGTATCAATTCAACCAACTGTTCACGGTTGGCATTTATCAACAAAACGGCTCTTTCTGGGAAAATAATACTGTTTTGTTTGTATGCTATTCCAATGTTGTCAAGCGTTGCATGAAACTGTTCAATTTGTTCCTGTTCCTGATTTTCTTTTGTATTTACCTTCAGCCACGCTTCACTCCATTTTACTGTCTCGGTTGGAATAAGTTGTGGTTTGTCTATCCATAATCCTTCCAATAAAGCTATACTTACATCTTCAATGCTGTTTATCAACGGTGCGTTTTTAGGTTGCCCTTTTGCCGTTTCTTCATGTTGGTATTTTTGAATTTTAGCAATGAAATGTTTCTCTTTACCCTTGGGAACATACACCGTTGCTCTTACCTGCGTTTGATTTTCTCCAACGGGAATTTCTTTGATGTTTAGTAAGCGAATGCCTTTTCTAAGGTCTTCCAGACTTTTGGTAATTAAATCGTGGTCGGCAGCACTAGTGAGCTGAATATACGTTCCTTCTCTGGTGGCAATCTGTGCCGAACTTCTTTGTTGTTGCAGTTGCTCTTTTTGATGCCAAATTTCATCAAACTGATTTAAAAGTTTTTGGCTTTGAGTTTCCCTGTCACGAACGGGTATGCGCGGTTTTGCTCCCATTGCTGAAGGGGCTCTGTATTTTTCGCTGCTTACATTGCCTGATATAAAAATGTGTTTATATGATGCCATTCTTTACGCTTATTTGTAATACGCTGCATTACGGTCTTTGATTGCTTTTAAAATTAAATCATTGTTCATCTGTTGCTTTTCATTCAAAACCGTTTCCTTAATGGCATCAATGCAGGCAAGCGATATTTCAGCGTGGCTAAGTCCGTTTATGTTTGGTAATAAATCATCGATATTTATTATTTTACTGAATTGGGCTAGCCTGTTTTTCAGCAAATCTCGTTTTTCGTTAATACTTGGCAGGTGGTATAAAATCACATCGTCAAACCTGCGGAAAAGGGCTTGATCTAAAAGTTGTTTATTATTAGTAATGGCAATAATAAGGCTGTCGGAATTGTCCCGTTCGATGAATTGAAGAAATGAGTTTAAAACTCTTCGCATTTCTCCCACATCGTTATCCCGGCTGCGTTCGCCACCAATGGCATCAAATTCATCAAACAGATAAATACCCTGTTTTTGCTCAATCAAATCAAAAACCTGACGCAATTTAGCACTGGTTTCGCCCATATATTTTGTTACCATTTTGTCCATTAAAATGGTGTAAAGCGGTAAGTTGAGTTCGTTGGCAATGATGGAAGCCGTCAGCGTTTTTCCCGTTCCCGGAGGCCCTGACAATAAAATTTTCCTACGATTTTCTAAATCATGCTTGTGTAGCTTGTCTCGTTGCACAAACTCTGAAATGATGCGTTTGATTTTGGATTTAATGTCTTCCGAAACAATAATATCTGCAAGATTTAAAGCGGGAACATTTTCTAATATCAATTCCTGCATATCGGGAGCAAAGGCTTTAGTTTTAAGCTTGGTTTCCTTTGCCTTGTCTATTATGTTTTTTATCTCGCTGGCAACAAGAGTATGTCCCAATATGGCTTCGTGGGCAGCAATCTGCAATGCAATAGTAGTGAACCTTTCTGGTTCGCTATTATAATGCGATTTGATTAATGATATGATGTAGTCTGCTTTTGCCATTTGACTACAAATTTACGAATTATTGAGGTATCCATTCAGATTATATAATCTTATTTTTCCGCTCATCAACTTAGGAAAAAGCGTGTTGCTGTTTAGAGTTAAAATTTCATATGCTCAATTTAACCAGGAATACACAACTCGCAGCTTTCGATATCTTGAGTAGGAAATATGCCAACCTTTTTTTTATGGTTCTGACTCTTAGTTGTGAAGTTATTTTCAAGAATAGTGTTTTCCATTTGGTTGGAAGGCTAGAGATGAATAAGAATTATTTTAGTATTTCCGAGAATGAACTCTCCTTTTTTTTCATAAAGCTTATTGAGGCATTCTACTGATTACGTTTCCATAAAAAAAGAGTAGTTATAGCACACAACAATTTGTATTAAATCCTGCTTAAATGCTGGTATTCGTAGGAGTTTTGCTTTTATATTTTTTTAGAAAAATGATGAGGTGTTTGAATAAGGGATTGTTATTTTTTTGCGTAAAATAGAGGTTATCATAAAACAATGTCAAGTCAGAATAAATTTTATATGTTTAAAGTGTTAATTATCCTTTATTCATATTCAAAATAGTAAGACATGTTCCATCGCATTCCAAACCCAGGTATTCAATCCTTGCATCATATTGCTATTATTTGCTCAGATTATGAGAAGTCAAAACGATTTTATACAGAAATTTTGGGCTTTCAGGTAAAAAATGAGGTCTACAGGGAGGAAAGACAATCCTTTAAACTGGATCTCTCTTTGAATGGGCAATATTTGATTGAACTATTCTCCTTCCCAAATCCTCCAAATAGATTATCCAGACCGGAATCCACCGGGTTAAGACATATTGCCTTTGGGGTAAAAAACATAGAAGCGTCTTGTCTTTTTTTAAAAGATAACCAAATAGATACAGAAGACATTA
>Ga0247844_1004702_pt1 | contig 18210 bp, 16 predicted proteins | sample LaCtaG_FD_192421 | JGI IMG/M metagenome (GOLD analysis project Ga0247844, IMG submission 192421) | Freshwater microbial communities from meromictic Lake La Cruz, Castile-La Mancha, Spain - LaCruzMarch201714.5m_1 | ecosystem: Environmental > Aquatic > Freshwater > Lake | place: Spain: Castile-La... | reverse complement strand
GACGGTTTCACCCGCTGCGCTGAGCGTGACCCCTTTAAAAAAATACAGTTGGCGGCGCGTTTTTGGGTTCTTGGCTACAGGCAAAGTCCAACGGGCACCGGGCTCCATACGAACCGTGAAAATTGCGAGGTCAGAATCCGCTTGGCTGGCCCAGGAGTGGGGTGGTGGCGGCAGCCCTTTGGCATCGTGAAGCGCACCCGCCACGACAACAACATCGGTGGACCGATTTTCATCGTCAAGAATTTTCACTTGGGCAATATTTTCATTCCAAAGCATGGTGAAGTGCGGCTCTGCCATTTTGTTTTTGGCGGGGAGATTGAGCCAAATTTGAAAGAGCTCGGCTGGATTGGGTTGATCGGTGTGACGCAGGGGAAACATTTCGCAGTGAACAATGCCTTTGCCTGCGGTCAGCCATTGAACATCTCCAGCGCCAAAGCGAGCGATGGCGCCCAAGGAGTCGGAGTGGTCAATATGCCCTTGGCGAACGATGGTGACGGTCTCAAAGCCTCGGTGCGGATGCGCAGGAAAGCCGGGGACGGTTTTCCCGTGGTACATGCTCCAGCCGTCTTTGCCAGCAAAGTCTTGCCCAAGATCGCGCCCAGTTAACGGAACGTTAGGGCCCATGGCGGCGTTACCTGACGGGTAAGCGTCGTTGTGGTGCACGCAAAATAAAAACGGATCCAAGGTTTGCCATGGAAAAGCCAAAGGGGCCACACTCAAAATGCTGGGGTTCATACACACAATTCAAAAAAGAATCAAAGCGTTATTAAAGCGCAATTTACGATGGGTCTACTCCGCGCCGCACCTTCACGGCATAGGGGTGTTTTCACTACCGATAAGATTGCACCATGGATATACCTTCCGTTTTACTGCGATTGATGGGTGCCGCTCTCTTGACGGGAGCGTTGGTGGCTTTTGGAGTGTCTGAGCGTTCGACCACCGTCTCACCTGCTTTAGCGCTTGTTCCTGTCTCTCAGAGCCCTTTGGACGTTTCTGCAGATGTGGATTGGAAGATGGGTGCCAAAGGGCATATTCCCATGCCGGAGGGCGCCATGGCTGCGCATGCGAGTACCCTGGTGGCGATGCCAGACAACCAGCCGGACGCGCTCATGGCATTTTGGTTTGCCGGCGACCGCGAAAGCGCTCCCAATGTTCAAATTGCAAGTGCAAGTTTTAACCGAGCCACCCAGACTTGGGGTGCAGCACGCTTTGTGGTGAACCGCCACGATATGGGTGCGCAATTGGGATTTGGCCTGCGCCGTTTGGGCAATCCTGTGGCATGGCTCGACGCGAGCGGACGCATGCATTTGTTTGTCGTGGCGACGGGTTGGGGCGGCTGGGCAGCGGGGCGTATCTTGCATTTACAACAACGCCAAGATTCGCAAAACGCAGACTTGGAATTTGAGCCTGTGGGGCTTCTGCCCTTGTCGTGGTTGTGGAATACTAGCTTTTTAGTCCGAACGGCGCCGCTTCCTTTGGCCGATGGCGGCATGGTGCTGCCCGCGTATTTCGAGTTGGGTTTTAAGTATCCTGTGGCCCTGCGTTTTGACAGTAAAGGCAATTTTGTGGGCATGGTACGAATATCGAATAAGCGCTATGCCTTGCAGCCCGCATTGATAGCCCATTCGCCGACGCATTGGATGGCGTTGATGCGTGACAACCGAGAAGTTGGAAAAATCATTGCAGCCCAAACCGTTGATGCGGGGCAGAACTGGACAGATTTACCCGACTTGGCTTTAGATAATCCGGACTCAGCGATCGCGACCCTTCGATCCCAGGGGCAGCATTGGTTGGTCCATAACGACTCCCCCCATTCCCGCGAACGGTTGGCCTTGAGCCGCTCGCCCAATGGGCTGGAGTGGAGAACTTCGCTGCGACTTGAGGAGGGTTCCGCCGGACAAGAGTTTTCGTATCCCGCCATCGTTCAAACGCACAACAGCCTTTGGATCAGCTACACCGACCAACGCCGCAGCATTGCTTGGCAGCGCTTGGATTTAAATGCAAAGCAAATCGCTCAAAATCCAAGCGCATCCAACGAGAAGGATAAGCCATGACAGCAGCATGGGACGCATTGGCGCCTAGCTTGCCCTCGCTTGTCCATTTGCCGTGGGCTATGCATGTGGGTTGGGGTGTTGTGATGGCTGCGTTATTAAACAGCTTGTTGTCTCAAAGTGTGGGTGTCAGGCGCCACCTTATCGTTTGGGTTGTAGCTGTCATCGCATGTATTCCCGGCACATGGGGGCCGGTGTACTGGTTGGGCCTGGCCTTTCAAACGCCTAGTGTGCTTGCCGTGCTATGGGCAGGGCAGCATCTTTACAGCCGTTGGCCGATCGCTGCCTGGACCTTGAAAGCCCGCCAGTCCCCGCGCAGTGGTGTCAATATGTCTTTTGCTTTGCTCGGTGTCGTTTTGGGTTGGCTTTTGTTACTAGATACCTTGGCTTTGGTACCTATGCAACTTTATGCGTGGGGCTTTTCGCCATGGAGTGCTGGGGCTGCGCTTTTATTCGGTCTATTGCCTTGGGTTTTTCAAGGCATGTCAGGCCTGCGAAGTGCTGGCGGCTTGGTCGTGTTGTCCGTCGTTGTCTTCACGCTTTTGCGATTACCTACGGGCAACGTGTGGGATGCATTGCTTGACCCATGGCTTTGGGTGGTTTTGCATATTTATTTGGTGCGTAGATGGGTACGAAATAGATAAGACTGATTCTCTAAAAAATTACTTTTTATAAAAATCTCGATGAAAAGTCCAGCGGTCGTTGGCGACAAAATTACTGACACTGGCCACAACGATGGCGATGACGTTGGCAAGCATGTAATGCATCGCATGGGCCAGCCATAGCGTCAGGCCGTATTGCAGCGCAATTCCAAACCAAGAAGCGAGCGCATATTTCCCGAATTGATTGATAAGCGGCGTTGGCGCGATGTGCAATCTTGCATCGCCTTGCGTGTTAACAGTTCGCACCCGGTCGGACCACGTCCAAAGTCGATTCCAAGTAAAGTTGTTGAGGGTTGCAATAGAGATTGCCAAAGCCAGCGAGGCGTAGGGCTTGCCTTCAGGGCCCTCAAGGGATTGAAACAAAAATTCATGGCCTAAATACAAAACCACCATGTTAACGACCGTACCGCTGGCACCGACCAATCCAAATTTGATATAGCGGATACTTTTCAGCCAATCGATGGCAGCCAGCGCACGTTCTTGAAGGCTCACCTTAGTCGACATGCGCAGCTGGATGGGTGGGCTTCAAAAACCGCAGTGCGGTATTTAGTACCGGATCTGGGGCAATGCGTTTAAGGCACTGGTTGTCGCCGTCACAAAACGTCAATCGGTGGTTGTAGGCACTTAAGCAGGGCGAGCAAGCGATCCCTGATTCAATCACCGTATTGCGGTACCCCAAAGGTCCATAGAGTTTGCCGGTTTCAGGTCCAAAAAAGACCATGGTCTGAATAGGAGTGAGGCAGGCAAAGTGACCTGGGCCGCCATCGTTGGTAATCAGTAGCTCGGACGCATGAAAGAGCATCAGCAGTTCACGGATGCTGGGGGTGTAGCCGGTCAGGTCTATGCAATAAGGGCTATCGGTTTGGGCTTGCAAGTCTTTGGCGAGTTGGGCATCGTCCTTCAGGCCAATCAAACCGACTGCAAACCCTTCGTGGCACAGCCCTTGGGCGACCCGTGCGTAATACGCCGCTGGCCACGCGCGTTCAGGAAGAATGCCGCCGCCAGCGTAAACCAATACTAATTTTCGCCGCGATAAATGGGGATGGTCGCTATGGAGCTTTTCTCGGTAAGCAGCTAATTCTGTGGCGTCAAAGGACACGGACAGTTCGGTTGCAGTAGGCGTAGGGATCGTAGGTGCGGCTTTGTTGCGCGGCATACCTTGGCCCGATAGTGCGTCTACTAAGGACAAAAACTGTTTGCTAATGTGCTGGTAGGGGTTATAGGGAATCGCGTGGTTGATGAAGCTGCCGCGGTACAAGCCTTCTTGGGTGTGCGGGGTAAAACCCACGCGAACCGGAGCACCACTGGCAAAGGACAACAAGCTGCTGACCCGTGAAAAAAGTTCGCAATCAATCACCGCGTCGATTTGAAGACTCCGCATAAGTGCGCTCACGTGAAGGATGTCACGCAAAAGGCGAAGGCCTGAGCGGTCGTCGATCGAGTGCAAAAATTCCGGTGCAGTGAGCCCTAAGAGTTGAGAGACCTCTTGGTTTTTTTTAAGCTGCAAAACGTGAATAGATGCCGTGGGATAGCGCCTGCGAAGTTCCGCAAACATGGGGCCAGCCAACACAATACTTCCCATCTCGGAGAGCAGGATCACTAAAATATTTTTTGGATGGGTTCCTAAAGCGGCCGATTTTCTCAATACGGCCGACAGACGAACCCACAATGACACCAGACCACATAACAACTGGCCGAGCCAGCGGTCAATAAAGCGCTGTGTATTGAGGTTCATCTGTGGCGTGCTGATTACAGTCCAGCTGCAGCGCGCAGAGCCTGGGCTTTATCGGTTCGTTCCCATGTGAACTCAGGCTCTTCACGGCCGAAGTGTCCATAGGCGGCCGTTTTTTCATAGATGGGACGCAGCAAATCAAGCATCTGAATAATCCCTTTGGGGTGCAAGTCGAAGTGTTCACTCACCAAGGCTGCGATTTTTTCGTCGGAGATCACGCCGGTTCCCTCGGTGTACACCGTGACGTTCATGGGTTTGGCCACACCAATGGCGTAGGCGACTTGAATTTGGCACTGCTTGGCTATACCCGCAGCCACAATGTTCTTGGCTACATAGCGCGCGGCATAGGCGGCAGAGCGATCTACCTTTGTAGGATCTTTTCCGGAAAATGCGCCGCCTCCGTGGGGGCAGGCGCCGCCGTAGGTGTCCACAATAATTTTGCGGCCTGTTAAACCACAGTCACCTTGGGGTCCCCCGACCACAAAGCGGCCAGTGGGGTTGACCAAATAGCGGGTGTCTTTGAGCCACTCTTTAGGTAGAACGGGCTTGATAATTTCTTCAATGACCGCGTCAATAAATTCTTGCTTCATGGTTGTGCCATTGCTCATTTCAGGACTGTGCTGGCTTGATAAAACCACGGTGTCAATGCTGTGGGGCTTGCCATCCACGTAACGCATGGTCACTTGGCTCTTGGCGTCTGGACGCAAGAAAGGCAGGCGGCCGTCTTTTCGCAACTGCGCTTGCCGTTCTACTAAGCGGTGCGCATAGTAAATGGGAGCTGGCATCAACTCAGGCGTTTCGTTGCAGGCATAGCCAAACATCAGACCTTGGTCGCCGGCACCGGTATTGAGGTGGTCATCGGACGCATGGTCTACGCCTTGGGCAATGTCGTTCGATTGTTTGTCGTAAGCGACTAAAACAGCGCAGCCTTTGTAGTCAATACCGTATTCCGTGTTGTCGTAGCCAATGCGTTTGATCGTGTCCCGTGCGACTTGGATGTAGTCGACGTGGGCATTGGTGGTGATCTCGCCCGCTAAGACAACGAGGCCTGTGTTACACAAAGTTTCTGCCGCAACGCGCGACTTAGGATCTTGTTTAAAAATAGCATCCAAAATCGCATCTGAGATTTGGTCAGCCACCTTGTCGGGGTGGCCTTCTGAGACAGACTCGGAGGTGAATAAAAAATCGTTCGCCATAAAATTACTCCAAATAAAAAAACAACAAATTGCGTTGCTTGGGCTTTGGGGCTTCGGCGAACGCTTTAGCAGATGTGTCAGATTTGACAAGGCACAATGGCAATCCAATAGTTAGATCGCCGAGTGGTGGTCGCCCTGCAAGTAGTTCATAACTCAGCGACCGTCCTAATTTTACCCCACTGATGACGATTGTCTTTCGCGCACTGTCTTTTCTCCCTTTGTTCATCCTCCATACTTTTGGGGCGGTGTTGGGTTGGGTTGTCTTTGTCAGTTCAAAAACCTACCGGCAGCGTTTCATGGCCAACGCAACACAGGCCGGGTTGGGCTCAGCGGAAATTTTGCCAGCCGTTGCAGCTGCCGGACGCCTGGTGGCTGAACTGCCGCGGTTATGGATGGGGCGGGCGGTGGTAATCCACTGGCAAGGCGAACAGCATGTAGAACAGGCGCTTCAAGCCGGACGTGGTATTGTTTTTTTAACTCCCCATCTAGGGTGTTTTGAAGTCACTGCGCAAGCCTATGCCCAGCGTTACGGACTGCACGGCAAACCCATGACGGTTTTGTTCCGTCCACCGCGCAAATACTGGTTGGGTCGTTTGGTGGGCGCTGCCCGGCAGCGCCCCGGTTTGTACACTGCGCCTGCGAGTCTTGCGGGCGTCAAGCAAATGCTCAAAGCGCTGAAAAATGGGGAATGTGTCGGCGTTTTACCGGATCAGGTGCCGCCCAATCACCAAGGTCTGTGGACTCCCTTTTTTGGTAAGCCAGCCTATACGATGACTTTATCGGCGCGTTTAGCGCAACAAACCGGCGCGACCATTTTGATTGCATGGGGTGAGCGCCTTGCGTGGGGGCGTGGATACACGGTACATGTTGCGACTTTGGAGGCATTGTTATCAGACGACTTAGGCCGCGCGACAGAACAAATCAACCAAGCGATGGAGTCTTTGATTGCGCAGTGCCCGACCCAGTATTTGTGGGCTTATGACCGATACAAGCAACCGCGCGATTAAATGATGGGAACCCGTTTCATTTTGTATTGCATTCAAGCTTTGGGGCACTTGCCACTGGCGTGGTTACGTGCTCTGGGTTGGGTCTTGGGTGCGGCGTTGTATGTGCTGGTGGGTTCGCGGCGCAAGGTGGTGCGAATTAATCTAGAGCTGTGCTTTCCGCATTGGACGAAGGCCCAATTGCGTCACACTGCATTTCAAACGTTCGTGTACTTCGCTCAGGCTTGGTTGGATCGGGGTTGGCTTTGGAGCGGATCGGCCGATGTTCTAAAAAAACGGTTGACGATTCATGGCGCTTTGCATGAGCTTGATGGCGACGCCCCCACCGTTTTATTTGCGCCGCATTTTATGGGTCTCGATGCGGGGTGGACTGCGCTAACTCAGCAAATGAATCGGCAATTCACAACGATTTACACCAACCAATCCAATACCATTTCAGATGCGTGGATTTTGAAAGGGCGAGGACGCTTTGCAAACGCGCGTTTGTTTGGGCGCGTGGATGGCGTCAAGCCCATCGTTGCGGGTTTGAAAGCAGGCCATCCTTTGTACCTGCTTCCAGATATGAATTTTGGCCCAGAGAATTCGGTCTTTGTTCCGTTTTTTGGCGTCATGGCTGCTACTGTGCCTTCTTTGTCACGCTTTGCCCGATTAGGTCGGGCTAAAGTCGTACCCGTCGTGACGCGCATGACCCGTGAGGGATATAGCGTAGACATTTTCCCCGCATGGGTAGATATCCCTAGCGAGGATATGCTTTTGGACACGGCTGAAATGAACCGCCGCCTTGAAGGCTTTATCGAGGCAATGCCTGCCCAATATTACTGGGTTCACAAACGCTTTAAAGATCGCCCAACGGGGGAGTTGCCGCCGTATTAAATTTCACAACGCAGCAATGGCTGCCTCAGGGTGGGCCCATTTCCAAAGCAGTTGCGCAACGTCTTCAACGCCGGTTTTCTTGGTGGCTGAAAATAAACGCACCTCGCCGCCGCCGGCCTGAAGCTTGGTGATTGAAAGAACTTTGGCGCCTTCGCTGCGCGTGAGCTTGTCGGCCTTGGTCAGTACGATCAGAAATTTCAAGCCTTCCTCGACCCGCGGACGAATGACTTCGAGGAGAACCTCGTCGAGCTCTGTGATTCCATGACGTGGGTCGCACATCAACACAATGCCTTTGAGGTTTTTTCGGCTCACCAAGTAGTTAGCCATCACCTGTTGCCAGCGAATCTTGTCTTGCTTGGGAACCGCTGCGTAGCCGTAACCGGGTAAGTCAGTCAGCACAGCGTCCATTACGCCTTGTTTGCCCAAGGAAAATAAATTAATGTGTTGGGTTCGCCCGGGTCTCTTAGAAGCAAAAGCTAGCTGCTTTTGCTGCGTGAGGGTATTGATGCAGGTAGATTTACCCGCGTTCGAGCGTCCAACGAACGCAATTTCTGGTACGTCGAGTTCGGGCAAAAAATGCAGTTGGGGTGCGGTGGTGAGAAATTTGGCCGTGTGCAACCAACCCATAGAAATCACAGCGGGAGATTTTTCTGTTGCCGCCGCAGGTGGCTTGTTGAGGTGTTTAGGGGCTGGGTTGGGTGCGTTAGTCATGCTTGTAATGGTTGTTGTAGCGGGTAAACCCAAGGCTGCATTGTAGAATGGCGTTGTTTTGCTTAATCGCCACACTAGAGTCTTATGAAGTCCATTGCACAATTGTTACTCGTCGCGGCCTTGTCTGCTGGCGCAATCTCTGTTTCTGCCAATACGCCCGCGCCTGATGCGCCAGCCAAAGCTGCCAAACCGGACTTGGTCAAAGGTGAAGCCACCTACGCTGCCGTATGTGCAGCCTGCCATGGTGCAGATGGTAATTCTGGTACGCCCGCCTACCCCAAGTTAGCGCAGCAGCATCCTGGTTATTTGGTCAAACAACTCCAAGAATTTAAATCCGATAAGCGTGCTAACGCGATCATGAAGGGCTTTGCATCTGCATTGTCCGAAGACGATATGCGCAATATTTCTTTCTGGGTCACCAGCAAGACCGCAAAAACCGGTTTTGCTAAAGACAAAGAACTCGTGACTTTAGGTGAGCGTATCTACCGCGGTGGCATTGCTGATCGCCAAGTCCCTGCTTGCGCTGGTTGCCACAGCCCCAATGGCGCGGGGATCCCTTCTCAATACCCACGGTTGAGTGGACAGCATGCGGAATATAGCGTTGCCCAGTTAACGGCCTTCCGTGATGGTGTTCGTAAGAATAGTTTGCAGATGAACCAAGTGGCAGCTAAATTAAATGACCGCGAGATCAAAGCGGTTGCGGACTATATTGCCGGTTTGCGTTAAAGCCAAGCGCTTACAGACCGTGGGGTGGGTGCATAACCCGCGCTTTATTCTTCCCAGCAAGGCAGTCCCAAGGTCGCGGGCCTGCCTTTTTTTCTGAACACCATGAGTCGCTATGACCGTATCCACCCAAGGAATTGAACTGAAATCAGGCTCGCGTGCTTGGCGAGCCAGTGTGGAGCTGCTGTCCTCCATGCGGTTTTCTATCTCACTGTTGACAGTGATTTGTATTGCATCCGTCATTGGCACCGTGCTCAAACAACATGAGCCGCTAGGTAACTACATCAATCAGTTTGGGCCTTTTTGGGCCGAAGTGTTTGGATCATTCAGCCTCTACAACGTTTACAGCGCGTGGTGGTTTATGGTCATCTTGGGTTTCTTGGTGCTCAGTACGTCGCTGTGCATTGCCAGAAATACACCCAAAATTTGGGTCGACCTGCGTTCCTTCAAAGAAAACATTCGAGAGCAAAGCCTTCAAGCGTTTGGACATCGGGCCACGGCCGAGTTGCAAGAACCAGCCGAACAAGCGGCAAATCGATTAGGGAAGATGTTGGCTGCCAGCGGTTGGAAGGTCAAGCTACAAGAACGATCTTCCAGTCACGGCCCAGCTTGGATGATCGCAGCCAAAGCCGGATCAGTGAATAAAATTGGCTACATCGCAGCCCACAGCGCCATCGTCTTGGTATGCCTTGGGGGTCTGCTCGATGGGGATTTGATGGTCCGCGCCCAAATGCTATTCAACGGTAAGTCGGCATTCACGGGCGGCGGGATGATGGCAGACGTTGCCCCAGAACACCGATTGAGTGATCGCAACCCGACGTTTCGCGGTAACTTGCTGGTTACCGAAGGAACCCAATCGGCGACCGCCATCTTGAACCAGCCTGACGGCATCTTGCTGCAGGAGCTGCCGTTTTCAATTGAGCTTAAAAAGTTTATTGTGGAGTACTACTCCACCGGAATGCCCAAGCTTTTTGCCAGCGATATTGTGATTCACGACAAGGAAACAGGTGAAAAAATAAATACACGGGTAGAAGTTAATCACCCGGCCAGCCACCGGGGCATCGAGATTTACCAGTCCAGCTTTGACGATGGTGGCTCGAGCGTCAAGCTTCGATCTATTGCTTTGACGGACACGGAGTCAAGTTTTGATTTGCAAGGCGTGATCGGTGGTAGCGCTCAAATTCAACGCGCTGCAGGGTCACAGGCGCAAGCATTAACCGTCGAATTTACGGGTCTGCGCGTGATCAATGTAGAAAATATGGCGGGCGACAGTTTGTCTGGCGTGGATACGCGCACCGTGGATTTGCGTCAAGCGCTACAAGCGCGCATGGGGGCGGCCAACAAAACCCAAGAAAACAAAGCGTTGCGTAATGTGGGACCCAGCGTGAGTTACAAGTTGCGCGATGCCGCAGGACAAGCCCGAGAATTCAATAACTACATGCTGCCAGTCGACATGGGCGATGGGGCAGCGGTATTTTTACTGGGCATGCGTGAAAACCCAGCGCAACGATTTCAGTACCTTCGCATTCCTGCAGATGCAAAAGATTCCATGGATGAGTTTTGGCGCTTGTGGCGCGCACTGCAAAACCCCCGCTTGCGTGCCCAGGCCGTTGAGCGGTATGCCAGTCAAGCGGTGGATCCCAAACGGCCCGAGTTGGTGGCCGCACTTTCGGCTTCCGCAAGCCGCGCATTAAACCTCTTTGCGGCGAGTCCCAAGTCGGCTGAAGGTTCCAATACCCTACCCGCAGTCGCTGGTTTACAAGCCGTCTCTGATTTTTTGGAAGCCAATGTTCCGGAATCGGAAAGAGCCAAAGCGGGCGAGGTCTTTATTCGCATTTTGAATGGAACACTCTTTGAGTTGGCCCAAATCGCTCGCGAAAAAGCGGGCCTTCAACCGATGGCTGCAGATGTTCAAACACAAGCGTTTATGACGCAAGCTGTTTTGGCACTCAGTGATGTGCCGCTGTACCCAGCGCCCTTGGTTTTGCAATTGGCGGACTTTACGCAGGTACAAGCCAGCGTGTTTCAGGTGGCGCGTGCACCCGGAAAACTGGTGGTTTATTTAGGCTGTGCCCTTTTAATATTTGGGGTATTTTCAATGCTCTATATCCGCGAGCGTCGCTTGTGGGTATGGTTAAGCCCTTCGCCAAATTCTTCGCACGTTCCAGTAACCTCCGCCACGCTAGCGCTTTCAACCAACCGTAAAACCATGGACGGGGACCGCGAATTTGAACATTTGAAATTGCGATTACTTGGCCTTAAGGACTGAAACCATGTCAACCCCTTCACCGTCAACCCTCTCAGACCCGTCGCAGGCAAGCTTTCACACCCAACGACTAGACCTAGGGTATTTTGCAAAGCGCAATCTGCGCGATTGGGTCTTTGCCCTTGTGGTTCTGGTCGCAGGTCTTTTTACATTCGGGCGTTACCTTGCTGCCATGGATTTCTATGAACAGGGCATATTGCTTGGCGTCATTCCCTGTGCGATTGCGCTGGGTTGGTTTTGGCGCCCTTTGCAAAACCTGATGCTTGCGGTGGCCGCACTTTCCTTGGGAGCTATTGCTTTGTACCAAGGCGATTTAGGACGTGCGGAGACGGTCTTTGGATTGAAGTATTTTTTATCAAGTCAATCCGCTATTTTGTGGATGAGCATGCTGTTTTTTATCAGCACGGCGTTTTACTGGTTAGGCGTTTTTATCCAAGAAAAAGCCCAAGGGATTGAAACCGTGGCATCGCGCTTGTTATGGGTCGCGGTTACCTTGGCCTTGGTTGGAACCATGGTCCGGTGGTATGAAAGTTACTTGCTCGGCGCCGACATTGGCCATATTCCGGTGAGCAATTTGTACGAAGTGTTCGTCTTGTTTTGCTGGCTAACCGCCGCCTTTTATCTTTACTTCGAGGCGCAGTACCAGACCCGTTCTCTCGGTGCTTTTGTGATGTTGGTGGTTAGTGCTGCGGTTGGTTTTTTGTTGTGGTACACCTTGGTTCGCCAAGCGCATGAAATTCAGCCCTTGGTGCCTGCGCTCAAAAGTTGGTGGATGAAGTTGCACGTCCCCGCTAACTTTATTGGTTACGGGACCTTCGCTTTGGCAGCCATGGTGGCCTTTGCCTATTTGATTAAACAGCAGGCCACAGAAACCCGTTGGTACAAACTCGCACCCTTGTGGTTATTGGGCGTGGTGCTCTGTTTTGAGCCGATTATTTTCAGAAAATCAGCCGTGGCAGGGATGAGCGATTACTGGGCGGTTTACTTTGGAATTTCTGCCTTGATCGTTGCCGGTATTTTGCTAGGCCGCAAGCGCTTGAGTGCCAAATTGCCTTCGTTTGAAGTGTTGGATGACGTGATGTACAAATCCATCGCCGTCGGTTTCGCGTTTTTCACCATCGCAACTGTTTTGGGGGCCTTGTGGGCTGCCGAGGCTTGGGGCGGGTATTGGAGTTGGGACCCCAAAGAAACCTGGGCTTTGATTGTGTGGCTAAATTATGCTGCGTGGTTGCATATGCGACTCATGAAAGGTTTGCGCGGAACGGTTGCCGCTTGGTGGGCCTTGGCGGGCTTGGGCGTGACTACCTTTGCCTTTATCGGTGTCAATATGTTTTTAAGCGGCTTGCACAGTTACGGCACACTTTAACTTTCGCTAGGGGTTTAACGATGTTGATTCAAAGTCAAAAAGATGGGTTTGTTCACCCCTTAGCAAGCGAAATTACAGAGCCACAGGTGGTGGCCGATCGCAGAGCCTTGCTGGTGCAAATGGCAACCGGTGTCGCAGGCCTGTCTATGGCCAGTTGGGCCTCTCGGCAAGCCTTAGCCCAAGGGGCTTCGGCGATTGAAAAACCAGGTAAGTTAGCCACGCTACCTTCTACGCCGAGTGGCGTTCCTGGCGCGATGGTGATAGAAAAACCAACGCTGTACAAAGACGCCAGTAGTTACAACAATTTTTACGAATTCGGAACAGACAAAGCCGATCCCGCAGTGAATGCACACACTTTAAAAACTACCCCTTGGATCGTTGAAGTGGAAGGTTTGGTCAAAAACCCGGGGAAGTTTGCTCTTGAAGACTTATTGAAATTAAGTCCGATGGAAGAGCGAATCTACCGGCTGCGATGCGTAGAAGGCTGGTCTATGGTCATCCCGTGGGTTGGATATTCGCTCGCGCAGCTGATTAAACGGGTTGCGCCTTTAGGTAGCGCTAAATATGTGGAGTTTGTAACTTTGGCAGACCCCAAAACCATGCCCTATGTGGGAAGCCGGATTTTGGATTGGCCATATACAGAAGCGCTGCGTTTGGATGAGGCCATGCATCCCCTGACGCTCTTGTCTTTTGGGATGTACGGTGAAATCTTGCCCAAACAAAATGGCGCTCCCGTTCGATTGGTCGTGCCTTGGAAGTACGGCTTCAAGAGTGGTAAAAGCATTGTCAAAATACGCTTCACTGAAAAACAGCCTGCCACCGCGTGGAACAAGGCCGCAGCAAATGAATACGGATTTTTTTCTAACGTCAACCCTGCGGTGGATCATCCGCGCTGGAGCCAAGCCACAGAGCGTCGGATTGGTGAAGATGGCTTGTTCGCCAAAAAACGAAAAACTCTGATGTTCAATGGCTATGAGGCCCAAGTCGGGCAACTCTATGCCGGCATGGATCTACAAAAGTTTTTTTAAATCTCAAACCGCAACGTGCATTTTTTGCAAAAGTTCTTGCGGCTGAGCAGCGCTAAATCCCTAGTTCTATTATTTGGACTTGTCCCTTTTGCTTGGCTTTTTTGGGGTGCAGCAACCGATGCTTTAGGTGCTAATCCAGCTGAATTTCTGAGCCGTGCAACGGGCGATTGGACACTTCGCTTGTTGTGCCTTACCCTGGCCATCACACCGTTGCGGCAGTTTCTTAGCTGGCCTGAGTTGGCCCGGTTCAGACGCATGCTGGGCTTGTTAACCTACTTTTACGCCTTGCTTCATCTTCTGTGTTACGGCTGGCTTGACATGGGGTTTGATTGGGCTGATGCCCTGCGTGACATTACCAAACGCCCCTTTATTTGGCTAGGGTTTGGCGCTTTTGTGCTCCTAACACTTCTGGCTGCAACGTCATTGAACCGCGCAGTGCGCTGGTTGGGAAGCAAGCGCTGGCAGCGGCTGCACCAATCGGTTTATGCCATCGCTGCTTTGTCCTTGTTGCATTTTTTTTGGATGCGCACAGGCAAAAATAATTTCACCGAAGTGTGGGTCTATGCGGCGGTTATCGCGGTGTTGATGGGTTGGCGTGTGCGCCGATTCTTCGCAAAAACTTAGCCGACTAAAACCTCACCCGCCATGAGTTGCGCTGGGTTTTCGCGTTGTCGAATCAAATGGGCGGCGCTGCCATCAACCAAAATTTCTGCAGCGCGTCCGCGTGAGTTGTAGTTGCTCGACATGCTCATGCAATAGGCCCCAGCGGAGAGAACAGCGAGGGTATCTCCAGCCTTGACGTTCAGGGTACGGTCTCGGCCGATCCAGTCGCCACTTTCACACACTGGCCCCACCACATCGTAGGAAACCCCAGCGCCGACTTTCTTAATCAGCGGCGTGACATGGTGAAAGGCTTCATACATCGCAGGACGCGGAAGGTCGTTCATGGCCGCATCGATGATGCAGAAGTTTTTTTGTTCGCCAGGCTTGAGGTACAACACCTCAGTCAAGCAAACCCCCGCATTACCAACCAAGGAGCGACCGGGCTCAATCATCAATAGCCTTTTACCATAACCTCTGGCATCGAGTTTAAGTAGCAATTGCGCCCAAAGATCATCTGCGGCTGGGGGCGCATCGCCTTGGTAATTGATTCCCAAACCCCCACCAAAATCAATGTGTGCAATGGGGATGCCTGCCGCTTCAATGTCTTGTACCAAGTCCAAAACACGGTCCATTGCGTCAAGATAGGGCGTAGCTTGTGTGATTTGAGAACCAATATGGCAGTCAATCCCGACCACGCGAAGCCCAGGAAGCTGGGCGGCGCGTTGGTATGTTTGGAGGGCGTTCTCATGGGCCACGCCAAATTTATTGCCTTTGAGTCCGGTAGAAATATAGGGATGGGTTTTAGCATCCACATTGGGGTTCACGCGAATGCTAACGGGAGCGCGTTGTCCCATCGCTTGTGCAACTTCGGAAAGAACTTCAAGCTCGGCATCGCTTTCCACATTGAAGCATGCTATTCCCGCAGCCAAGGCTTTTTGCATTTCAGCGCGTGTTTTTCCAACGCCTGAAAATATCACTTTGGAGAGATCGCCTCCCGCAGCCGCGACCCTATCAAGCTCTCCGCCTGAAACGATATCAAAACTACAACCGGCGTTTGCAAACACTTGTAAGACTGCCAGGGATGAGTTCGCTTTCATGGCATAGCAGATGCGAGCGTTTCGACCTGCGAAGCCTTTTTGGTAAGCGCTCAGTGCCGCTAGCATCGATGCTTTGGAATAGACAAACAAGGGCGTCCCATGGGCTTTGGCCAAATCAGCCAAGGCGCAACCTTCGGCAAAAAGTTGTCCGCCTTCAAAATGGAAGTGGGGAAAACCGGGTAAGTCTGAGGTGTTCATGGAAAAGGGAAATATAGAAGTCAGAGAAAGGCGATACTACTTTGGGATGAAATCTGGGACGTTTTGGTTGGAAGGTACAACGGCCCTGTTTGACCACAGCCCGTCAGATTGAACCCATAAAACCCCAGGACAATCGCGATGACTAGAATTTGTTTTGTTTTTAACATAGTGAAATTGTAATGACTGACCCTGAATTCATGGACCGCGCCGAAGCATTGTTGCAAACGGTAGAGGTCTGCTGCGACAGAATGAATGACTTGGACGATGTCGATGTTGACAACCAACGCGTCGGTTCCATGGTGACATTGTCGTTTCCTAACCGCAGTCAAATCATTATCAATCTACAAAAACCCCTGCACGAAGTTTGGATCGCAGCCCGATCTGGCGGTTATCACTTTCGCTGGCAAGACGGCGTGTGGGAAGACACCAAAGGACAAGGCGAATTTTTCGACACCTTGTCCAAAGATGCAAGCGCCCAAGCGGGACTGCCTTTGAACTTTAGCTGCTGATTAATTTCTAAATAAGTCCAATATGGTCTTTCTCTCGTCTGCCGCTGGAAGTGTTTGTCGCTGAGAATTCGTAGTTTTTTCTCCTGTTCCAAGCGCATTCACTCCAGTTCCATTTGAGAACTCTTCAAAGTACCACTCATTGTTGAGATAAACCACACCGGCGGGCGCGTCAGGCTCCATGATGGGTGTATTTCTCAGCGCCGTTTCCATGAAGCTGATCCAGACAGGCAGACTCAACCCGCCGCCGGTTTCGCGGTCGCCGAGTTTGCGTGGTGTGTCGTAGCCAATCCAAGTCACTGCTGCAAGTGTGGGGTGGTAGCCCGCGAACCACGCGTCCATAGAGTCATTGGTAGTCCCGGTTTTTCCATACACATCCGGGCGCTTTAAGGTGGCCTGCGCTTTGGCTGCTGTCCCTGAGCGGGTCACCTCTTGCAACAGGCTTGTCATCAAAAAGGCGTTGCGCGGTTCGATAGCGCGGTTGGCTTCGTCCACTGCGGGTACAGCGGTTTCAACCAGCAGCTTTCCGCGCTGCTCGCTGACTTTAGACACCAACCAAGGATTGATCCGCAGGCCCCCATTGGCAAAAACGGAATAACCCGTCGCCATTTGCATGGGTGTTACCGAGCCTGCGCCCAAAGCCATCGTGAGGTAGGGAGGGTGTTTGTCTGGTTCAAACCCAAATTTTGTGATCCATTCTTGGGCGTAACGCGGTCCAATCGCTTGCAAAATCTGAACAGAAATCATATTTTTTGATTTGGCCAAGCCGCGTCGCAAAGACATGGGGCCTTCAAACGTACCGTCGTAATTCTTGGGCTCCCACGCTTGGCTGCCAGTGACATCTGAATCAAAAAACAGCGCCATATCATTGATTACGGTGGACGGTGTAAATCCTTTTTCTAAAGCGGCAGAATAAATAAAAGGTTTAAAACTCGACCCGGGCTGACGCCAGGCTTGGGTGACATGGTTGAATTTGTTTTTCACAAAATCAAACCCGCCGACCAAAGCTTTGATCGAGCCGTCACGCGGATCGAGCGCGACAAAAGCGCCTTCGACTTCGGGCAGTTGGGTAATTTCCCAGCCGCCTTTGGCCATTTTGATAACGCGAATCAGGGCACCTGGTCGAATCCGAATATTGGGAGCGGCTTTCTCCGAAAGACCCGATTGGGCGGGCTTAAGTCCTTCGCCAGTGATTTCGACTAGTTCAGACGCATGGCGCAAAGCACGAATCTTTTTAGGGTCTGCACTGATGACAACCGCGGACTGGACGTCTCCATTGTCTGGATGCTCATCGAGTGCTTCGTCAATCGCATCTTCCATTTCTTGAGGGTCAGATGGCAATGAAATAAATTTCTCTGGACCGCGGTAAACCTGCCGCCGCTCAAAATCCATAATGCCGCGGCGCAGCGCTTTGTAAGCCGCTTCTTGGTCTGCATGAATGATGGTAGTAACTACATCCAAGCCCCGGGTGTAAGTCTCTTCTCCATATTGGGCAAACATGGCCTGGCGGACCATTTCGGTGACATAGTCTGCGTGGCCTTGGTGGCGGGCTGCAGCGGTTTTAATTTGAAGAACTTGCTGCTTGGCTGTTGCAGCTTCTTCGGCTGTAATAAAGCCGTTTTCAAGCATCCGCTCAATAATGTACTGCTGCCGGATACGGGCCCGTTTGGGGTTGCTGATGGGGTTGTAGGCCGAAGGCGCCTTTGGCAGGCCCGCAAGCATGGCCGCCTCTGCGATGGTGATGTTTTTCAAAGGCTTGCCAAAATAGGTTTCACTGGCTGCTGCGAAACCGTAAGCGCGGTTGCCTAGAAAAATTTGATTCATGTAGATTTCAAGAATCTGGTCTTTGCTGAAGTTGTTTTCAAGTTTGAAGGTCAGCAAAATTTCATAGATTTTGCGGGTGAAGGTTTTCTCCGAAGACAAGTAAACATTGCGAGCCACTTGCATGGTGATCGTTGAGGCCCCTTGGCTTTTGGCACGCCCTAGGTTGGCAAGGGCAGCCCGGACCATACCCAGATAGTCCACGCCGCCGTGCTGAAAAAACCGTGCGTCTTCAATTGCCAATATGGCATTTTTCATCACATCTGGAATTTCTGCGATGGGGGTGAGAGTGCGATGCTCTTCTCCAAACTCGCCTAGCAAATCGCCTTCTGCTGAGAAGATTCGCAGAGGGAGTTTGGGTCGGTAATCTTCT
>Ga0247844_1004690_pt1 | contig 18256 bp, 27 predicted proteins | sample LaCtaG_FD_192421 | JGI IMG/M metagenome (GOLD analysis project Ga0247844, IMG submission 192421) | Freshwater microbial communities from meromictic Lake La Cruz, Castile-La Mancha, Spain - LaCruzMarch201714.5m_1 | ecosystem: Environmental > Aquatic > Freshwater > Lake | place: Spain: Castile-La... | reverse complement strand
AAAATGGATTTAGTACTTGTAAGTTCTAAACATTCTAAAGATGTATTTGAGAACACAATTTATAACATGTTAAATGACCAAAAACAAGTGGTAGGTCAACTAAAATGCACCACACCGATAAAGGTATTGTTTGAGGGAGCTAACACTGAAATATACAAGTTACTTGAGGAATCTCAAATGAAATCATCTCCAATATATAATGACATTAATAAAATTCCTGAGAAATTTGCCTATTTATTTGTGGGACATTGGCTACAAGGGGATATGGGAGAAGATCGTAAAAATGTAGGTTTACTAATTAAAGCATTCTATGAAATGTTTAAAAATAAACCTGATGCACCTGCATTAATTTTGAAAACTAGTGTAGGAGGTACCTCATATATAGGGAGAAGAGAGGTTATGAGGAGAATCAATACTATTAAAAAGACAATTGTAGCCAATAATTTGCCCAATATTTACGTGTTTAGCGGTGAAATTTCAGACGAAGAAATGAATGTGCTATACAATCATCCTAAAGTCAAAGCCATGGTTAGCTTAACTAAAGGCGAGGGATTTGGTCGTCCGTTACTAGAATTTACATTAACAGGCAAACCAGTTATTGCCCCTGGATGGTCCGGTCAGATTGATTTTCTAAATCCAGTATTTAGTACTTTGATTGGAGGTGAGTTAAAGGATATTCACCCATCAGCAGTGGTTAAAGATATGTTAATTGAAAATTCAAAATGGTTTACTCCTGATTTAACTCAAGTGGCTCACCATTTCCATAATTGTTATATAAACTATAAGGATTATAAAAAAGGAGCTAAATCACAACAGTACAAATCTAAGACAAATTTTTCATGGAAAGCTATGAAACAAGAATTAGAATCTATTCTTAATAATATACCTAAAATAGAGGCTATTCAGCCGATGCAATTACAATTACCTAAATTAAAGAAAATAGAACTACCTAAACTCAATAAATTATGACAGTAAAACAATTTAAACATTGGTTTGAGGGATTTACAGATGCCATCAAATTAGACTTAGTAAGTGGATTTGATCATGATGATCTAGAAGAAATTTTTGATACAATCAGGAAAAAAATGGATGAAATAGAAACTAAACAGCCACTTAATGTTCCTGAAAATTTACCTTACATTCCATCAACCCACCTCCCTTACCCCCCATACAACACCCCATACATATATTACACTCACGATACTAATATTGATAGATTAAGTATGCGGCATGGTAGTAATAATTCATTAAATAAAAAATAAAAATGGATAATTTAGAAATTTGCCCTTGCGGAAAAAGTAATGCTTGTTATACTCAACAAGTAAATGAAAGTATTAAAAACAGAATGTGTTATGGTTGTGGTTTTTTAAGTAACAGTTTAATGAAAGAAGGAGAGACATTCTTTGAAGAACAATATGATGTTTTACCTGAATTATATAAAGATTTAATTTGGGAAGATAAAGGAGGATACAAATGGATGCCGGCCACAATCAATATTGTTGATAAAGGAATTGTATTTGCCTCTGGAAATAGTACAGATGAATGGAAATGGGGAGCAGCCAAAGCAATTTCAATCCCAGAAGATGAAAAACAAAAATATCCTAACCCAACAGCTCCAGGTACTTATTACACTCACAGAACTGATATGAAAACTCTAAAACATTTTGAACAAAATGATTATATTGGAGCTTTAACTTATCTAGGAGTTTTACCAGAAGATGAAGAATAATTTGGCTTTCTGAATTTAGATTATTATCTTCATTATATGAGTGATATTAAAAAAACTGAGTTTCCTGAAAATAGATGGATGGAACAGACCTTTGATAATGATGGCAATGAAATCTATTTTATTAATTCTGATGGATATTGGGAAAAAAGAGAATGGGAGGATGGAGAATGTATTTATTTTGAAAACTCAGATGGCAAAACAAAAGATAAAGCCAAAATGGAGGAATATTATAAATTTTTAGAGACAATAAATAAAAGGTATAATATATGGGATACTTTTTAAATATGATTTATCACGAGGACAAAGCTTATAAAATTATAAGGACAATGCCTAAACATAATGAAATAGGTAGAGGTAAAGAATATGTTAAATTATGGCATGATTACCTTGAGGCAGACAAAACACTACAAAATGCAACTCATTACCTTTTCTGTACTGAAATTCTAGATGCTGAAATTTTAGAGGACGATATTAAAGTTATAGAGGAAAATGCCGAAAGTTAATATTAATTTTGGATACGGAAATGAAGATGAATGTCCGTATTGTGGAGCAATAGATACTTATATTGATAAAAATTATAATGTTAGATGTTCTGATTGTAATCAAATTTTAGAATTTTCTCCTACTGAACAACAACCCAAACATAAAGTTAAAAAATTCAAAGATGAAAAATAATCTAACGTATGCAATTACAGTTTGTAATGAGGGGGTTGAGTTACAAAAGCTAGTTACATTCTTACTTAAACATAAACGATCTCAAGATTCCATTGTCATACTTTATGATAAAAAGAATGGTAGCAAGGGTGTTGAAGAGTATCTAAGATCTCATTCTATTAATGGCGAGTTTAGTTGGCATGCGGATGAATTTAATAATCACTTTGCAGACTGGAAAAATAAATTAGGAAGTCTATGCAATACAGACTACATCTTTCAAATTGATGCAGATGAGCTTCCGCATGAAGATCTAATTGAAATGCTACCTCATATTATCAATCAAGACCCAGATGTAGTATTAATACCAAGACACAACGTTGTTAATGGCATTACTCAAGAGCATATTCAGAAGTGGGGCTGGAGACAGGATGAGCTTGGTAGAATCAACTGGCCTGACTTACAATGGAGATTATACAGAAAAGATAAACGCATTTATTGGGTAAACAAAGTACATGAAAGATTAGAAGGATATAAATCAATTGCAGCGTTGCCTGGTAATTATAGTTTAGGTAAGTTGTTCTTATATCATATCAAGAATATTGAAAAACAAGAGAAACAAAATAATTATTATGACATACTCTAGTCCGTTAACTTTTTGTATCTCTACATACAACAATCTTCCATATCTTAAGCTAGCTATTTACTCAGTTAGAAAAAATAGTTATTATAAAGATGCTCCATTTATAATACATGCTGAAAATTGTACTGATGGGACTAATGAATGGCTAGAAGAAAATAAAGATAAATATAATCTAACTCTAATTATTGAATCTAATAACAAAATAATTAAAGGTATTGGTGGAGGAATGAATGTATGTGCTGAAAATGTAAAAACAGAGTATATTATGTTCCTCCATTCAGACTTTTATGTCACTAAAGATTGGGATAGAGCATTAATGGTTGAGCTTGAAAAATATTCAAATGAAAAATTATGGGTAAATCCATATAGAATAGAACCTAATATATTCAACTCATCAGAGCGTTATGGTACAACATTAGTATCATTGGATGTTTTTGGAGCATATCATCATGACTTTAAAATGGATGAATTTGAAGATTGGGTTAAAGAATTTAAAAAAATAAATGAAGGCTATGAAATACCTAAAGGAGAAGGAGTATCTGGGTTAGTAAAAAAATCAGTTTGGGATGAAGTTGGAGGAAATGATCCACGTTTTGCGCCAACATCATGGGATGATCATGATCTATTTTTACGAATGTTACAACATGGAGTCAGATTTATATTACCAGCAACTTCAATTGTATGGCATTTTGGAGCACGTGGTAGTCATAGACTAGAAGAAAATAATGGACAATCATCAGAACGTCAAAGAAAAGCAGAAAAAGAAAATGTTAAAAAATGGTTAGAAAAATGGGGAAAAATGCCTACATTTGATGAATACGGAATGATTAAACAATATTAATATGAGAAAAAAAATATTAGTATATGTCTCTGATGAAAGAGGATATATTGAAATAAAAAATGTAGTTGAGGAATTATCATGGAAAGAGTGTGATTACATATTTATTTACCCAACAGATGGACAATTTGGATATGAATCTAATGTAGATTATTTCACTTATACAAATTTTGAATCTAAATCAATTGGATTTTTACTCCCCTTTAAACCAGATATAGTTTTAATAACTAGAGAATCATGGTTACCTGAGACTAATATAATTATAGAGTTTAAACAGACTGGGGCGATAGTATGTAATTTAGAAAATTCATCCTGGCTTTATAATAATATTAAAACAAGATTAGAAATTTTAAGCAGAATGAAATTTCCAACTAATATGATTGATTTTTTCTTTGATCATAGTACTTGGACTTATGAATCAAAACTTGAAGCGGGTTGGGTTAAAGGAAAATCTATTATAACTGGGATTCCTAAATTTGATACCTTAAAAAATTCCACCCCAGAAAATATTAAACAAAAATATAATCTAACTAAACCAATTATAGTTTTATATGGGTCGATGGAAGATAATATCAGACCAAATATTATTAATATATCTAAAGAACTGGAAATAAAATATAGTTCAACCCATCATTTATTCTATAAACCACATCCAAAAGAATTTATTGATTTCCATCATGATTTCTCAGAAATTAATCTACTCCCCTCCCCTGAATTCAGATTAATTAGAGATGAAAATGAAATATATTCATTTGCCCAATTAGGAGATATTCATATTGGAATAATCACTTCTATAATGTATTATCCTTTATACTTCAATAAATCTGTTTATTATATTGATTCAGATGATAGTGGAGTTATGTTTGATATGGATTTAGAAAATTTTAGAGGGCATGAATATAATTTTTGGTCACCTTTAATGAATGTTAATTCTTGGGATGAATTTGTATGCAAAATTGATGAAAATAAAATAAAAAAATTCAAAAATAGGTATAATTTGTTTATAAATAAATTTAAAAATATTTTGAAACCGTATGAAAGTATCGTAAATTTAGATCAATCATTTGAATATGACAATAATACTTTATTAGAGTTATATGATGAATTTAATGATGGTAATGCATCTGAAAGAGTAGCAAACTATTTAATAAACATATACAATTAACATGGCTGATAATTTTAACAACAAAACAATTTTAATTACTGGAGGAACGGGTTCTTTAGGTAGAGCAATTATCCAAAAACTAAAAAAATATAATTGTAAAATCATTGTATATAGTAGAGATGAAGGTAAACAAGCATTATATTTTGGACAAGATAAATCAATTATCCGAGTAATTGGTGATATTAGAGATTATGATCAATTAGTTAAAACATTTCGTTTATATAAACCTAATTACGTTATTCATACTGCAGCTTTAAAGCGAATTGATGATATGGAATATTACCCTGAAGAATGTGTTAAAACAAACATTCAAGGTTCTATTAATGTAGCTAATGCTTGTATGGAAACAATGGTTGATAAATGTATTTTAGTATCAACAGATAAGGCATGTGCCCCTATTAATGTTTATGGAGCATCCAAATTTACAGCTGAACGTTTATTCTCTAACTTTGATCATACATCAAACCATACCATCTTCAATTCAGTAAGATATGGAAATGTAATTGCAAGTAGAGGTTCATTCATTCCATTATGGATGGATTTATTGTCTCAAGAAAAAGAAATTAATGTTACGTCATTAGATTGTACTCGATTTTTATTCACATTAGAAGACGCAGTTAATACGGTTTTATCTTCATTGATTAACAGTATTGGAGGAGAAGTATTTATCCCATACTTTGATTCATTTGATATGGAAACCATTATCCAAGCATTATCTTCTAAAGTAAACAAAGAAATTAAATATAATATAATTGGAATGAGACCAGGTGAAAAATTCCATGAAGATATGATTGCTAAAACTGAACTACCATTCACTTATGAATCTGAATTTTTAGATGGTTTTACAACAGAACATTGTAATAGATTACTTTGTGTTATTCCTCAATTCACAAACAAAGAATATCCCCTTAAAAAATATGATGGACCTGAATTTAACTCGGGTATTTTCTTAAATGACGATAAAGAATATTTAATTAACCTAATTAATAAAGGATTACAAGATGCTAACTAAGAAAAAAATAGATGAACAAGTGTTATGGGATAATGCTGTTCAATTAATGCCTAGAGGTACTCAAACAATGAGTAAATGCCCTGATCAATTTGTTGATGGTGTTTATCCTAAGTTTGTTAAATCGGGTAAAGGAGCTTATTTATATGGTTTAGATGGGAAAAAATATTTAGATTATATGTGTGCTTTAGGTCCTATTATTTTAGGATACAATCACAGATCAACTAATAGAGCAATTAAAAAACAACTTAAAAATGGTATTATATTTTCTTGGCCTACATTATTAGAACAAGAATTAGCCCAACTAATTTCAGATGTAGTTCCTTGTGCTGAACAAGTTAGATTCTGTAAAAATGGTACTGATGCTGATTTGGCTGCAGTTCGAATTGCTCGTTCATATACAGGTAAAGAAAAAATACTAAAACCATCAGGAGGATATCATGGATGGGGAGATTGGCATGCTATTACAATGAGAGAACATGGTGTGCCTAAATGTTTAAAAGAGTTAATAGGTGAATTTGAATTTAATGATTTAAAAAGTTTAGAAAATTTACTTAAAAATGGGGATGTAGCTGCTGTTATTCTTGAACCACAAGCACTTACCACTCCAAAACCAGGATATTTAGAAGGAGTAAGAAAACTATGCACTAAATATAAAGCTATACTTATTTTTGATGAAGTAGTAACTGGATTTAGATGGAGTTTAGGGGGTGCACAAGAATATTTTGGTGTAACTCCTGATTTATGTTGTATGGGAAAAGCAGTTGCTAATGGAATGCCATTAGGAATAATTGCTGGAAAAACAAAATATATGAATGAATTAAATCATGTTTTCTTTTCAATGACTTTTGGAGGTGAAGCACTTTCTTTAGTAGCAGCGATAGCAACTATTAAAGAACTTAAAACCAAAGATTATAATTATATTTGGGAACTTGGAAACATGTTAGATACAGGCATTAAAAACGCTGCCAAAAAACATAATCTAGACATTATTTTTGCAGGTGATGCCCCACGACATAACTTGATATTCAACCCAGAAACCTATGAAGATGTTGATGGTATGAAAGCATTATTCTATCAAGAAATGGTTAAACAAAATATTTTATTTCCTAACGTAATTTACATTCAATTTTCCCATACTAAAAAAGACATTCAAAACACAATAATTGCTGCTGATAAAGCATTTAAATTTGTAAGTGAAAATCTTAATAATGTAGATAATGTATTAGAAGGAAAACGTGCAGTAGCAATTTTTAGAAAAAACAATTAATATGAAAACTTATTCTTTAAATAAATATCCTAATTACCAATATGGGGAGGGGGGATTTAATTTTTCTCATTATTATGAAGGATCAAGAGATTGGCTTCATCAATATGAACCTTTATTAGATTATATAAAAGAAAACCTTTTACCAAATATTGATACAATAATGGTTTTTGGATGTGCTAGTGGAAGAGATTTTATCCCATTTCAAGATGATTTTAGTTGTATTGGATTTGATATAGCACCTTATGAACAAATTAATTGGGTTTGTAAAACAGATAATCTAACTTACATAGAATGCTCTATTGAAGATTTTGTAGACAACATAAATATTTTTGAAGTAGAATGGAAAGATGTTTTAATATATAGTCATGGCTCTATGATGTATGCTCCTCACAACTATCAAAATAAGTTTGTAGAAAAGGTTTTAGAAAAAGGATGCAAAAATATAGTAATGCAAGAATATGAACCTGGGAACTCTCAACATCATCCGTATTTAAATTTAAATGAATCTAATTTAAAATTATTCACTAAAAAATTATTTAAAGACCAACATTTACATATGCCTATTGCCCATATCTTATTAGAAAAAACCACATGAAAAATATACAAGACACAATTTTTATAATCCAGGCACGAACCCAATCAACTCGAGTCCCAAACAAAATGCTTAAACCATTTGCTCATTCAAATTTATTTGAAATAGCAGTTGAAAAAGTACTTCAATCATCAATTATTCCAAAAGATAATTTCTATCTTTCAATCATGGATGATGAATTAATTGATATTGCTAAAAAACACAATGTAAACTATTTTATCCGAAGTGAAGAATCAACCCAAGAACCAGTTACATTACAAAAAGCACTTGAATGGTATGATAAACTTCCATTTAAACATTTTGTAATTGTCAATGCTTGTAATCCATTATTAAAGGTAGAGACAATAGATAATTTTGTTAAACAATTTTTAGAGGTAGATTCAAACGGATTATTTGGAGTATTTGAGAAAAAAACATTTTTATTTGATAGTGAAGGTAAAATGTTAAATCGTTTCTTTGGAGAAGATAAATATTTAGCTACTTTAGAAACTAAATTTGTAGAAACATGCTATGAAGCCGCCCATTCATTATATGCTGGATCTACCGAAGATATAGCTAATGGAGTATATATGGGTGCATTTAAACAACCAGGTGACCCAAACTTTTTTATAATGGATGAAATTGAATGTTTTGATATTGATTGGCCATGGCAATTTGAAGTAGCAGAAAAATTATATTTAAATAAATGAAAGCAATTGTAATAGGGGGAGGATCGATTGGAAAACGACACTCCTCCAATTTAACTGATCTAGGGGTCCAAACTAGAATAGTTGATATAGATGAAATAGATAAAATAGATAATATATTACAAGGGGGTTTTGATATGGGATTTGTCTGTTCTCCAAATATAAAACATATTGAGCATTGTACTAAATTAGCTCAACATAATATTCCAATATTTTGTGAAAAACCATTTTATTCATCAAACGATGGAGTTAAAGAATTATTGGATTTAATCCAAGAAAAAGATTTAACTACAATGGTTGGATGTAATTTACGATTTACAGATGAAATAAGATCAATTAATCCAAACTCCAAATATATTAATGCATATTTTGGTTATAATCTTAAAAAATGGAGACCACAAACAGATCATTTAAAATCCTATAGTGCTAACAAATGTTTGGGGGGTGGAGTACTTTTAGATGCTATACATGAATTAGATTATCTTTATTTTAAATTTGGAGATATAAAAAATATTTCATATATTAAAAATATATTAACTAACGTAACAAATGATACTGAAGATTTAGTTGTTGGTAGAATTACTTTCCAAAATGGAACAATAGCTGATTTTACTCTAAATTACCTTTCAGAAGAATATCAACGTTATTTTGATATCTTAGAAAATGATACATTACATAGAGTACATTTTGAAATCAAAAATGATATGTATGTTAAAGAAATAAAATATTTTGTTAATTGTATTAAAAACAATATACATTGTATGAACAGTTTTGAAGAAGCATATAATTTATTAAAGCATTTAATATGAATGATTCTATTCTCCTTATCGGTCCTGGGGAAAGTACAAAAAAGTTTAACCCATCCTGCCCCCACCTAACCTTAGCATTTTCAGGCAATTTTAAAACATTCCAAGATCTCAATTTCTCCCCAGATTATTGGACCTTTATAGACCCAAATACTTTAATATATTTATATAATGTTCATAAACAGGGAAAATTTTCTTCTGAGTTTCTTAAAAAATTAAAAGAAAAAACAACTTTTCTTTATAATAATTTTCAGGTAGATGGAACCTTTTATGAACATGGGCTTACTACTTCTAGAGGAAATGAATGGGTGATAGGTGAATTTAGAAATGAAATATTCCCATATATTAAATCTTTATTTAAAAGTTCATTTCAAGTAGATAGTGTAATGGACATTGATTATTTTGTGACTTATCAAGAAAAAATTTATGAATCCCATAAATATTACAAAAAACATGTTATAATTAATGATCCAAATGATAAATTTTCTAAATTTTTACTTCCTTTAGTATTTTATTATTTTCCTAAAGTAAAAAATATTTATTCTATTGGGTTTGGGGATTTTAATTCACCCCGCCTTAATTGTCCTATAGGGGAGGTTAATGATTATGAAAGTTATAAAAATCAGTTTGATTTTATAAAAAATAAATTATTTGATTATCTAAATAAAACAGGAAAAAAACTTATATTTTTAAATCCTGAATCATATTTTAACCAAGACATAAATGAACAAAATAACATTTTGCATCCCTAGTAAATCAAATTTACAATACCTTAAAACATGTATTCCTTCAATTAGGGAAAATGCTTATAGAGATGACCATGAAATAATCATATTTGTTGATTCAGATGAAGATGGAACTATTGAATGGCTCAAACAAGTAAAAGATCAATACAACTTAACTTATTATGTTAATCCTAAATTAGGTAAAAGTCTATTTGGTATAGGTAAAGCTTATGATTTTTGTATTGAACATTCAACCACTGATATTTTCATGATATTTCATGCTGATATGATGTTAGGTAAACATGCTGATTTTAAGGCTTATCAACAATTAAAAGAAAAAACAGTAGTATGTTCCACTAGAGTAGAGCCTCCAATTCATCCAAATGCAGGAGAAAAAATATTGCTTGATTTTGGAATGTGGCCTGAAGAGTTTAAAAAAGAAGAATTTAATCAATATGTAGAAGAACATCTTGATGATCTAAAAACTACTGAAGGAGTGTTTGCACCTTGGATGATGAATAAAAAAGAATACTTAAGTATTTTAGGAGGACATGATCCACAACTCCATTCATGCCGAGAAGATTCTGATTTATTTAATAGAATGTTACTAGCAGGATTTAATTTTACCCAGCCCTGGAATAGTTTAGTATATCATTTAACAGGAAGAGGAGCAGGTAGTTTTGATGGTGACCCTGAACGTCATAGAAAATGGCAAGAGGATATGCATAATTCTACTCTGGCGTTCATTAAAAAGTGGGGAACAAATGTTCAACATACTCCGTTAATGAAACCTATAGTTTCACCTGTTTATAAAAAATCACTTAAAATAAATAATACCAACCCCAACATAGGTAACCTAGAAAATACGCTAAATACTTGGTTTAACGGTGGGCAAGATATTATCGTGGAAGTGGACGCAAATAATTTTACCTCGCAAGATTTCCAAGTTATCCAACAGCTAAACAACATTATTAAAGACAGTGGTGAAATAGGTATGTTTCAAATTGGCAATCTAAAGATCACTATTAACAACTTAACTGAATATCAAGATAACCTCATATACCTATAACCAAATGGCAACCATGAAAACACCTGTTAAAACAGTAGATCCAGTCAAATTAGATTTAGAATTTGATTTTCCAGAGGAAATAAAATATTTGGCTACCACAGAAACATTTGTTATATTTATGTATGATAATGTTCTAGATATTATTTCTAAGGCCATTGATCAGAACCTGAAAAAAGTTGACATTATTGAAATAGTTAATTTAAACTATGTAATTGAAATAGATAGGAACCAATATAAAAAAATATTGAATACCATCTTAAAGTATTATGAAAGTTTAGAAAACTATGATAAATGTATGGATATTGCTTTAATAATTAAAAAATTATGAAAAACAAATACCGATTCTACTCAGCCTCAGACAGCCAAAAAGAAACAATTGGTGTTTTAAAAGCTGATACTTTAGAGGAAGTTAAACAGTTTTTAGCTGTCACCAAACAATTAACAGTAGAACAAATTGAAAAATTATTTGAGATAGAGGAGATTTATGGAGCACCCGGAGAACAATAATAACGAGGAACAAGTACCTTCAGAACTACAGTCATTATTTAATAAGCTGTTAGGAGTAACAGTTAATTTAAAAGATAATTTTGACTCAAATGAAATGAGGGCCTTCATTTATACAATAAATATTTTAGATAACTTTGTCCAAAGTGAAAATAATGTATTTGATACCTCAGGTATAGATTTGACTGCCTTTACCTCTCCATTATGGCAAGTTATGGAATATCATATAGCCAAAATTTATGGTTTACCTAAAGCAGAAGTAATCCTATGGTATATTCTAGATAGATATGAAATAGATGGAACTGTTAAGTTATATATTGATAACAATGAGATTCCACATAAAATAGAAAATACTGAGCAACTTTGGGAGTATATCAATTCAATTAAATAAATCAAATATGAGTAAGTTATGTATTAAATGTGATGCTGCAATTCCATCACAACGAATCAAAATGCTACCTAATACTAAGGTATGTGTACAATGTTCAAGTTCCTCACCCCACACTGGATTAGTAGTGACTTATGGAGAAGGAGACCATACATGGACAGAAATAGTAGTCATGGATGAGGATCAACAAAATCAGTATGATAAGCTCTATGTTCAACCTAAAGCTAAAATAGCTAAAGATGCTTCAACTTATATTGAGATTAATAATCTTGATGAAGATGAAAATAAGTTTGATTTAAATTCACTAAAGGAGGAAGAGAAATCTCCTTATGATCCAACTGAAGGATAATGAGAGGAAGGAGGCAAAAACCGATAACTAAGGAGCAATGCCTGAAAGCAATGGATGCCACCAAGTCAGTCAAGGCAGCAGCCCGTTACCTAGGACATTCTTATGATCATATTAAACAATATTTTAAACTGTATAGGGATGAAGCCACAGGTAAAACATTATTTGAGCTTCATAAAAACCAACAGGGCAAAGGCATTAGAAAATTCATTGATAAAGGTAGACGAGGAGATGTTACACTCCTGGACTTAATTGAGGGTCGAGTAGATATTAACTCTCATAATCCTCAGAGGATTAAATTAAGGTTAATGGAGGAAGGATTTTTAGGTGAATTTTGTTCTCGGTGTCATTTTAATGAAAAACGCTTATTAGACTATAAATCACCCCTCTTAATCCATTTCAGAAACGGTAATAGAAGAGACTATAAACTAGAGAATCTAGAGATGCTTTGCTATAACTGTTATTTTTTATATGTTGCTAATGTATTTAATGAAAAGGATATGGAAAAACTTGAAGGTTATACTCCAACATATAAAGAGGAAAAAGGTACCCATTTTGAACTAGATGAATATCATCTCCAACGTTTAAGGGAATTGGGATTGGATTCAGACAAAGATGATGGCCTAGATATAATCTCAAGACTATGAGTAAAAAGGGAAAAAAGAAACTACCACCAACAACCTTTGATGGGATGAAACAGCGTAAGCTTGATGACATGGCTACAAAAATGCTGAAAAATGATGAAAAAATTCAAAAATTAAGATCATATAAAATCAACCTAGATGATATATGAATCAGTCATTTATACAGCAATTTAATCAAATCCCGGATGAGCATCTAATACAAATATATATGATGAATCCTCGTATGTTTAAAGGGCTATGTTTTTACTTAGCCTTAGAATTACAAGCTGAAAAAGAAAAAAAACGGAAAAAATATGCCAAAAAATCTTCTATTTGAATGGTCCACTAAACGTGAATATGTTGACAAAGATGGTGTCAAACATATGAAAGTGATTGTTGAGGTTTGGGATCCTGAGGTGTTTATGGGTTGGATAAGAGACGTGGATCTTGATTTTATTGATGGGGAACCTATTTCGTATTATGATGTTGTGAAGAAAATTTCAGAGGAGTTAGATGATTTTGATCTTTCCTAATATTATACATATTTATAATAAATAATGAGTCAGTCTCTAACCTGGAACGAAGTTTACTTTAACTGGAATGAAACTGATTATTTATGGAATGAGGACATCATTATACAAGATGTTGTTCAAGGTGGAGGTTCTTTACAAGATGATTGGGATAAGAAAAATGATGAGGACAAAAAAAGATTCATTAAAATATACATAGTATATTACAATGAGTTTTTAACTACTCAACAAAAACAGGATTTAAAAATTTCTGGTGCTTATCCAACTTATTATGAATTCAAGGAAATAAACAAAAAAATAAAAGCGTTTATGAAAGGATTTAGAATGAAAGAAGGAATCAAATTTAGAGATACTAAAGCCAAAATTAAAATTGATAATGTAAAATTAGGAGTCAATAAATTAATTAATTATGCTAAAAATTACACCCTCAAATAACTTAATTGAATTTCAACTCCAGGTTGAGAATGCCTCCCTAGACAAAACAACCGCTAGAATTATTCTAGAGGTAAATAATGTCAATACTATTATTCCAATGGAAATGGATAATGATGGGAAATGTACAGGTGAAATTCCATTAAAAGAAGAATATGAAGGTAAAATTGGAGATATTGAAATTGAAATTATAGCTGATAACACTTTCTTTAAACCATTTACTAAAAAAGTTATCTTTGAAGGTATTCCTAAACAACCTAAAATCACTATTAAAGAACTTAAATTTGGGACAGCCGAAAAAGAAAAACCAGTCAAACCAATCAAAGAAGTTAAAGTAGTGATGGAGGAACCTAAAATAGAAAAACACATAACTCGTCCTTCAAATTTGCTCTCTAATAAAGAAAATAATAAATTAATGGAAGAAGTATTAAAATTCTTCCAAAATAGCTAAGGATGTCAAATTTTACAAATACCAAGATTAAGGACACTTTTCAGAGGGTCCTACAGATAGACAATGGTGAGATCCAAGATGGATTAGGTCTACCTGTAGATGCTCGAATTCAGAGTATTGAATCAGATCTTGGTTTTACTGGTGATTTAGACGGAACAGCTACTTTGGCTGTAGGATTAACATCAGGAGATAAAATCATCCAGGGTAATCTTGATGTTATAGGCAAAATAACAGCCATCGAAATATATGCTCAATATGAATCTTCTTCAATCATATTTTCATCAGGTTCAACTAAATTTGGAGACACCTTTGATGATACTCATCAGTTCACTGGTTCAGTAACTATAACAGGATCTTCATTTTTACATAATGGGTACAATGTTATAACATCAAATGATACAGGTTCTATTGTTGTAGATAGTGCCTCATATGCTACATTTGCAGATACTGCCTCATATTTACTAGGTAGTGTAGATTCAGCTTCATATGCCCAAACAGCCTCATACATTCAATTAAGTGGGGTAGATGGATTCACAAGTTATTCCTCCAGTGTATCAAGCAGAGTAAGTAGTTTAGAAAATTTTAGTTCAAGTTTAGATGCTACATTTGCTACAGACGCACAACTTAATGCTTATACAGCATCTGCCAATACAAGATTAAGTGCCCTTGAGATTGAATCCGGTTCAATTAGATCTAACTTTAATAGTTTCACCGCATCATACACTGTAGATAGTGCATCATTCTCTAATAGGATTTCTGCCAGTGAATCTGACATTGTAGCATTACAATCCTTCAGCTCAAGTTTAGATGCTACATTTGCTACAGACGCACAACTTAATGCTGCTACTGCTTCTTTAAGTTCCTCTATTGCTAGTTTATCATCAAGTTATCTAAACACTAGCTCAAGTTTTAGTAGTGGTATTAATGTAAATTCAAGCAGTATTTCAGCATTATCTTCTAGCTTCATATCATTTAGCGCCTCATATAATACTGGCTCGTTTACCGGTTCATTTACGGGGAATTTACAAGGTACCTCAAGTTGGGCAACAAATGCTATTTCATCATCTTATGCTTTAAGTGCCTCACAAGCAACAAGTGCTAGTTATGCTTTAACAGCATCTTATGTTAATCCGTTGATACAAGATGTGTATATAACAGGCAGTTTAAATCTCACCGGATCTGCTGTCTTTACGGGTTCAACTGTTATAAACGGTTTAACTTACCCAACAGCAGATAATGGAGAGTTTTCATTTTTACAGACAGACGGTTCAGGTAATCTAATTCTACAGTATGTAAATACATTATATGAGGTAGTTTATAATGGGGAAGCAACTCAAATAGTAAAAGGAACTCCAGTTTATATATCAGGTTCACAAGGTGCAAACTCAATAGCATACAGAGCAGATGCTGGTGATCCAACTAAAATGCCAGTTGTATATGTAGTAGCAGATAATATTGACCCAGCAGACACAGGCAGAGCAATTGCTTTAGGATTAATAACTGGAGTTAATACAACTGGCTTTCCTGGAGGAACAGAAATTTATGTTGCTGTAGGTGGAGGTTTTACTTCAATTAGACCAACTGGTTCAGCCATTGTACAAGTATTAGGATATGTAACTAAAGAAGGTAGTGGAGGACAAGGTGTAATATTGAATCCAGGACCAGCTAATTTACCAAACATAACATCAGGATCAGTTTGGGTAGGTAATAGTGGTAGTGTACCAGTTGCAGTACCAACTTCATCCTTGAGTGTAGCAAGTGCTTCATTTGCTCAAACAGCTTCCTTTGCACCAAATTATGTTCTAACAAGTGCAACAAGTTCAATGTTACAACCTTATGTTCTAACATCACAAACTTCCTCAATGTCTGTGGCTTCAGCTTCATATGTTAATATATCTGGTGTTGATGGATTTGTAAATTATTCTTCTAGTGTGTCAACTAGAATTACAAATTTAGAAAATTTTAGTTCAAGTTTAGACGCTACATTTGCTACAGATGCTCAGTTAAATGCTTATACTGCTTCCACTAACACAAGACTAAATTCCCTTGAGATTGAATCTGGGTCTATAAGATCAAATTTTAATACATTTACTTCTTCTTATAATACAGATAGTAGTTCATTTGCAAGCAGAGTAAGCACTAATACTATAAATATAGCTAATTTAGCATCAGCTACCTCTAGTTATGTTTTAAATTCCCAGACAGGATCATTTATATTAGTATCTCAAACTTCATCAATGTCTGTGGCTTCGGCTTCAGTAGCTACTTCAGCTTCTTATGCTCTAACAGCCTCATTTGCTTTAAATAGTGGAGGAACAGTAAATACGGGTTCATTATTAACAACTGCCTCAGTAAATCTAAATACTATAACATTTACTAAAGGAGATGGTTCAACATTTCCTATAACAGTGAATACAGGTTCTGGAGGAACAACATTCCCGTTTACTGGTTCAGCTATCATATCAGGCAGTTTAACAGTGACAGGAAGTGCAAATGTACAAGGGGCCATAGGTATATCTAGAGCATTAATCGAAAGAGCTGAAATCACAATATCAGCCTCAGGTACATATACAATTTACTCAGCTCCAACATCTTCATACAGAGGTATATTTGCTGATTATACCTTAGTATCAACTAATCCAGCAGGTAATGCTCGAGCAGGTAATATAATGTCAGTATTATCTGGCTCACAAGTCAGATATACTGAAACAAGAACCTCTGATGTGGGCAGTACTGGTGCAGTCACTATACAAGTTAATTTGAGTGGAGGTAATTTGAATTTAGAATTAAATACAGCAACAATATCAACAACTTGGAATCTTGTCTCACTAGTAAGAACAATATAATATGGCTGGAGAATTAATTATACCAAATGGTCTTGTGATATCAGGAAGTATGGACTTATCTTTAAGTCCTCCTACAGCATCTGTAGCGGAAGGTACTACTATGAATGCTCTATCAATACCTGCATATCAAATTGAATTTGACTATGATCAACTTGAAGGAGCTTTTGATACACACCAAACAGGTTCACTAAATATACAAGGAAGTGCTAATTTTAACAGCAGTACCGGTGTGCGAGTATTTCCAACATCTTCTGGGGCACCTTCATTTACTGGAGTGGATGGACAATTTATTTTTAGTACAATATCAGGTAATTACTATATCTATGTGTGGTTGAATAGTGGGTGGAGAAGAGGTACCTTAACATAATATGAACATATGATACGATTCAAACAGAAAACTCCAAATTTAGCATTTGCCCCGAATAAAACAATAAATTATATTTGGCGACAACCTGCTCCTAGTCAATTTGTAGGATTACTTGATCAATCTCCTGGTGCTTCTGTTGCTTATTCACTCAGATTATTAAGTGGCAATTATGCTGGTTCAGCAATTCGTGTTCGTAGATCTAGTGATAATACTGAGCAGAATATTGGATTTAGTGCAGGAGAGTTAGATACTGCCACCTTGCTAAGTTTTTGCGGCAACGGCAATGGTTTTGTTACTACATTCTATGACCAAAGTGGAAATGGAAAAAATAGTGTACAATCTTCAGCAGGTTCACAGCCAAGAATTGTTTTGAATGGGGCCTTAGAAACATTAAATTCTAAACCTACAATAAATTACATATCAAATACTTTTACAGGAACAACTGGACAAAATGTAACAGCACAAAGTATTTTCACAGTTGCTCAGGTTGTAACATATAATCAGCTTCAATCACTTATTTCCTTTGACCATTCAAGTCAAGGGTTTGGCCCTTGGATTCGTTCTATTTCTCCTAACTATTGGAGAA
>Ga0247844_1004689_pt1 | contig 18258 bp, 16 predicted proteins | sample LaCtaG_FD_192421 | JGI IMG/M metagenome (GOLD analysis project Ga0247844, IMG submission 192421) | Freshwater microbial communities from meromictic Lake La Cruz, Castile-La Mancha, Spain - LaCruzMarch201714.5m_1 | ecosystem: Environmental > Aquatic > Freshwater > Lake | place: Spain: Castile-La... | reverse complement strand
CTTTGTCGTCACCATCTAAGTTTGCTTTGTAAATTTTGAGTTCATATTTCTCTGAAGGACTGATTTTTAAAGTCGATTCAACGTGTCTTTTTGCGTAAGCAGCAAGTGATTTTGGTTTATCTGGCAATTGGTCTTCTGAGATAATATTTTTGGGTTTTTCATTGTTCTCACAAGAAAAAAGTAAAATTGGGAATAGAAATATTATAAATTTATTCATGGTGCAAATTTAGATTTTTTTCAACTGAGTAGCTTTTCATTTTGAAAGTAGTTTGGAGGAATTGTTTTGGTTAATAACTAATGAACGAATTAAATGCAATTGAGGAGATTTTCAAGCAATCAAATGCTTAACTTCGTGCATCAAAAATTCAATCTATGTCAAAAGAAGTTTATATTATTTCGGCTGTTAGAACTCCAATGGGTTCTTTTATGGGTGCATTTTCTGCAATTCCAGCAACAGCTTTAGGTGCAACAGCAATTAAAGGTGCTCTTGAAAAAGGAAACGTTGATGCGTCAATTATCGACGAAGTTTTTATGGGTAACGTGCTTCAAGCTGGTGTTGGTCAAGCACCTGCTCGTCAAGCTGCATTGGGAGCTGGTTTAGGTCAAAATGTTCCGTGTACAACAGTAAATAAAGTTTGTGCTTCTGGGATGAAAGCGATTATGTTTGGTGCTCAATCAATTATAGCGGGTGATAATCACGTTGTTGTTGTTGGTGGAATGGAAAATATGTCAATGACTCCGCATTATGTTGCTGGTAGAAACGGTACTAAATTCGGAAACATCACTATGTTAGATGGAATAACAAAAGATGGTTTGTTAGACGTTTACAACAAAGTTCCAATGGGAAATTGCGCAGAATTATGTGCAAAAGAACACACAATCACTCGTGAAGATCAAGACAATTTTGCAATTACTTCTTACACACGTTCAGCAGAAGCTTGGAAAGCAGGACGTTTTGACAACGAAATCGTACCAGTTGCAGTTCCACAAAGAAAAGGAGACCCTGTAATGGTTTCTGAAGATGAAGAATATAAAAACGTATTTTTAGATAAAATCCCAGCATTGAAACCCGCTTTTGATAAAGAAGGAACAATCACTGCTGCAAACGCTTCTACCTTAAATGACGGAGCATCTGCATTGATTTTAGCATCCAAAGAAGCGGTTGAAAAATATGGTTTGACTCCAATTGCAAAAATCGTTTCTTATGCCGATGCAGCTCATGCGCCAGAATGGTTCACAACTGCACCTTCTTTAGCAGTTCCAAAGGCGTTAGAAAAAGCAGGAATGCAAACTTCGGATGTGGAATATTGGGAATTGAACCAAGCGTTTTCAGTAGTTGGATTAGCAAATATGAAAATTCTAGGTTTAGATCCTTCAAAAGTGGATGTGAACGGTGGAGCAGTTGCTTTAGGTCACCCTCTTGGTAATTCAGGTTCTAGAATTATCGTAACATTAATTAATGTATTGAAACAAAACAATGCTAAAATTGGTGGTGCAGCGATTTGTAATGGTGGTGGTGGAGCTTCTGCAATGATTATCGAAAGTATCTAAGCAAAACAACATAATTTGAAAGGACTGGAGCAATTCAGTCCTTTTTTGTTTTAAGCATTTTTAAAGAAAAAACAAAAGCTATCGATTTCATTTACTATTTTTGAATATGAGTAAATTACCTCAAGATTTCTTAAACAGGATTGTTTCAAACCCTCTTTTTGGAACTGATTTAGTGAAAGCGTTGGATGAAATACCTCCAATTTCAGTTAGAAATAATCCGTTTAAATTGCTTAATACTTTCAAAGAATCTGAGCAGATTTCTTGGTGTAAAAATGCCTATTATCTGAGTGAACGACCGAGTTTTACTTTGGACCCACTATTCCATGCAGGTTGTTATTACCCACAAGAAGCTGGCTCAATGTACATCGATGCAGTTTTAAGATCTTTGGAATTGCCAAAAGAACCAGTTTGCTTGGATTTATGTGCAGCACCAGGTGGAAAAAGCACACTTATTTCGAGTTTTTTAGAAAATAGAGGCGTTTTAATTGCCAATGAAATCATTCGTACAAGAGCACACATTTTAGCAGAAAACTTAACGAAATGGGGAAATTCTAACGTTTTAGTATCTTGTAATGATCCAAAAGAATTCAATAAATTTCAGCAGCTTTTCGATTTTGTATTAATTGATGCTCCATGCTCTGGCGAAGGAATGTTTCGAAAAGATGTTAATGCAAGAGATGAATGGAGTCTTGAAAGCGCTGCGTTTTGTGCCGTTCGTCAACAGAAAATTATTGCTGATGTTTGGAATAGCGTTAAGGAAGATGGTTACATTTTATATTCAACATGCACATTCAATCCTGCCGAGAACGAAGAAAATATTCAATGGGTTTTAGCTAATTATGAATGTGAAGTATGTGAATTGCCTGAATTTGAAGGAATTGAAAAAGATGAAAAAGGTTTTGGTTTTTTCTTTATTCCTGGTAAAACGAAAACAGAAGGATTTTACTGTTGCTTACTTCAGAAGAAAGAAAAATATTATTCTAACAAGAAAAATAAACAAGCAAAAAGGAATCAAATTGCTAAAGACTTTTTCGAGAAACAGTTTTCAGAAAAAACGGAGCTTATTTATTTTGAGGAAAATCAGGAATACTTTGCTTGTACCCCAGCAACAATTGGGCTTCTGAATACAGTTGACAAAGACTTATACTGGATAAAAAAAGGAATAAATATTGGAACGATCCAAAAAAAAGGACTTCAACCTGCGATTGATTTAGCATTGTGTTCCGATTTAGAGTTAAACTATCCAAAAATTGAACTTTCAAAACCAGCAGCTTTAGCTTATTTACATGGCGACACTTTTCAATTGGATGGAATTTTAGGTTATAAAATAGTTACTTATGAAGGATTTAATTTAGGATTTATTAAACATTTAGGAAATCGATTCAACAATTTATTCACCAAAGAATGGCGAATTCGAATGAATATACCAACTGAATTTTCACTTTAAAAACGAATTGTAGTGAACGAAGAAATAGCAAGAAAACAATTGATTGATTACATCAATTCAAAAATTGAACTTAATCAAGAAGAGCAAGAAAAAGTTGCAATTGCTTACAATTTGAGACACATAAAAAAGAAAGATTTTTTCCTCAAAGAAGGAACACAATGTATTTTCCAAGGTTTTGTTGTTGGAGGAACTTTTCGTGTTTTTTACACGGACAAAAAAAGTTTGGAACATGTACTTTATTTTGCTTTCAAAGATTGGTGGATTGGAGATATTGCTTCATTTTTTGACGATGTCCCAACGAAATTAAACGCTCAAGCAATGGAAGACAGTTGGATTTTAGTAATTGGCAAAGATGAAACAGAAGAATTATTTAATGAAGTTCCAAAGTTAGAACGTTTGTTTAGAATAATTACGCAGCGAACATTGTCAGTGCTACAAAAGAGATTTTTTCTGACTGTTAGTGCGAATGCAGAAGAACGTTACGAAGAATTAATTCAACGACATGCTGGAATTGAACAACTTGTGCCTCAACATCAGATTGCATCTTATCTTGGCATTTTACCAGAATCTTTGAGCAGAATGAAAAAACAACTGATGGAACGTAAAATGAAAAAATAGATATCTTGATTTATTTGAGGAACCAAGTCGATGTTGATTGTTCAACAATCTATCTCAACTCAATAATCCGGGCGCCACTCGAAAGTGATTGTTTGTTTTCCACAAAAGACATTGCTAATTTTTTAATCAATTTTGTTAATTGTAATAAATTAATTTTCCTCAACTATTTTTAGTAATTCTTCAGGATTTTGCCTGTTGTCCCAAAATGCTGTTATAATAATTCTTGAATACTCAACTTTATAGTAGATACTAAAATTACCCATAGCTGCTTGCCTTGTATCCTTATGATTTGTTGATTTACTAGATAAAGGGTAACGAGAAATTAGTTTAATGCGTTTTTTTATTTGACCGATAAGTTTTTCAGAATACTTAGTCGAATTATTATTTATCGTCCAATATTTTAAAATTTCTCTTCTTTGTTTTATAGCTGTCTCAGTCCAAACTATAGTTTTTTGAGCCATTCTAAATCTTGTTTATCTAATTCTTCTTGCGAAACAACTCTATTGTTTTTAATATCCTCATCACTCAAATTCAAAAGCTTTATTTGAGTTGCTGAGAGCTGAATAATTTCTGCATCCAATTTATTCGAATTAACTAAATTATAAAGTGCATTTAAATATTCTTTATTTGAAATCGTTAATAGTTTATCTATTATATTGTTTCTAATATTATCGGCACTTGTCATATTTCTTTGTTTATACTTCAAATTTATTGAAAAAAAGTAAGTTTAATTCCTTCAAATCTATTTTAGGTATTTTTTTTATTTCCAATTTTATTAATTATTACCTCAATTCAATAATCCGGGCGCCACTCGAAAGTGATTGTTTGTTTTCAACCCAAGGCATAGCTATATCGTTTTGGGAAATTTGATTTTTGTTAGAATAATGTATGGTGTATTTCGTTGAATCAATCGCTAAAATCCTACCTTGTTTTGTTTTTGTAATACTTAATTCTTGACCGTCAATTTTCAAATTGGCATTTTTCTTATGAATAGAAATGTATTTGACTTGACCGGGATATCTTTTTAGATACGATGAAACTGTAAACTTCACTTTATCTAATTTTTCAATGGGTGTGTCATAAAAACAAACGATTTGAGACTTGTTTTTGACTGCAATGAGTAACTGATTATTATTAAAAACACAAACATGTTTTGCTTCGAGATTTTCATAGCGTTGGTAAACTATGAATCCTAAAATTAGGAGAAATGAAACAGCACTTGCTTTCCAAATTTTTGTTCTAGGTAATTGATTTACAACTAGAAATAATACAAAAGTGATGATTATAGTTGTCAGAAACGAAAAGCTAAAACCATAAGCAACAGCTCCAGGAAGTTGCTCAATCCAAACCAAAAATTGGAACATTAAGTAAATACTTAGAAAAAGCACAAAACCGATGACTGCGTTTATAATCGGAATGAAACTAAATGCGAAAAGTGCAATTCCAGCACCTAAAATGACACCTGAAAACAACATTATTCCCAGATTGGCAATAGCAAAATAATTTGGAAATTGATGAAAATAATAAAGTGAAAGCGGTACAGTCATAAATTGAGCCGATAAGCCAACAGCTGTTCCTTCCCAGAAAAATTTAAGAATTTTGTTTTTCGTTTGCACCCAATTAGAAACCTTTTTATTGAAGGTGAAAATACCGAGCATTGCAATGTATGAAAGCTGAAAACCAATATCGAAAAGGTATAGAGGTTGAAAGATCAATAAAACAAATGCAGTAAAAAACAAGGTATTAATTGGATTGTAACTCCTTCCCATAATCTGAGCAAGGGCAAGCACAGAAAACATAAAAACTGCGCGAATTACACTTGGCGAAAAACCGGTCATTAGTGCATAAATCCAAAGAATAAAGATAACGATTATAACTGCTTGTTTTCGAGTGATATACTTACTGAAAAGTTTGAAAAAACCAAGAAAAATAGGCAACATTATTCCAACATGCAAACCAGAAACAGCCAGAGCGTGCATTGCTCCAGTTGCCGTGAAAGCGTTCCTTATTTCACTATCTAAAAAAGATTTGTCTCCAAGTATTAATGCTGTCCCAATTGCTAATTCATCGCCGTCTAAATAGGTATCAAGAATTTTTATGAAAGTAACATTTAATTCAGCGATAAAGTCAAAAAAGGTGTTATTCGGAACTTTATCAAGGAATTGAAAATCATCTTCTTGAAAAAAACACATTTCTTTAATTCCTTTACTTTTCCAAAATAATTGCAAATCAAAATCACCTGGATTGTTTTTGTTCTCTATTGGAAATAAACTCGTCGCTACTTGAATAACATCGTATTTATTTATTTCTTGGTTCGTTTGAGAATAGAAAACGATGCGTTTATTGCTTGCTTTCAATAGATTATTTTCTAAATGACAAACTTGTGCAACCCCTTTTGACCACGTTTCTTTTTTTTGAAATTCATCAACTCGAAGAATTAAAACTCCTTGTGATTTCGATTCCTCAAAATGGGTCGAATTATACGTTTCTAAAGCGGAATATCCGATTGCAATAAAAACAACTGCTACAAAAACTATAAAATAATGCTGAAGGAATTTTCTTAAAAATAAGAAAAGTAAACCAATGAAAATAGCTAAGCTTGGTAACAAAAAGTTCAATTCTTTACTTGCGTAAAAAAAATTAAAAATAATCCCAATCATCAAAAAGCTACTTAAATAGGCAAAAGGATATCGATAAAATGTTGGGAATTTGTTCATTATTCTGTACTATAATTTCCATTTTGATAGCTTACTCTTTCTTCTTTAACAAGTTTTCGAAGCATACTATTCAATTCATCTTCATCACTTCTGAAATATCCTTTAACTTCTTGAATATTAGTTGGTTTTTGAAGAAAATCTAATAACTCTTTTTCGTTTAAATTTTTGCTTTTTTGCTTTTTCAAACAAGCATCGCATTTACCACATTCTTTCGTTTCTTGTCCAAAATAACCAATCAATAATTTCGCTCGGCATTCTTCACCTTCACATAAAAGCAACATATATTTTGCTTTATCAAATGCTGTAATCTTTCTATCATGATAAATTACAGGATCTAGTTTAAAGTCAGCATCGGCAAGACGTTCTCTCACAAAAGTTAAAAGCGGTAAACTTGTCTTCCAATTAACATCTAAAATTCCAAATTTTTGAATTTCATCAATTTGACTTTTGAATTCTTGTTCACTTATTTTCAGACGTTTACAAATTTCTGTTTCGTGAATTGTTTGATAAACATCAAAAATACCAGCATACGATCGCGTTAAAATCGAAGTAATCGGATAATATTTTTCGTGACTGATTTGAAAATTGTATAAATCTCTATTTTCAACTGTAAATTTTAATTTAGTTGGATTATAAAATCCTTCTGAAAGTAGCAAGTTTCCGTTTGATTCAAGAAGTTTTAGCACATTGTACAAAACAGCGTATTCTAAATTGAATTGCTTACAGACATACTTTAAATCAATTGGATAACTTTCATCTTTTCCTGAGCCAATTGCAATTTTTAAATGATTACAAATCGCTCGATAACAGTGCAAAACAGTTTCCTTATCAGGATATTTCTTTTCAATTTGCTCCAATAAATTTTTACCATCATTGGGTGCATAATAAGCAATTGCAATCGATTCTTTGCCATCGCGACCTCCACGTCCAGCTTCTTGAAAATAAGCTTCAGGCGAGGCAGGAATTTCATAATGAAGCACAAATCGAACATTGGGTTTGTCGATTCCCATTCCAAAAGCGTTGGTTGCGACAATTATTTTAACTTGTTCTTTCAGCCAAAAGTTCAACATTTGACTGCGTTCCTCAGCGTTCATACCACCGTGATAAACACCACAATTAATTCCATTAGCGATTAGTATTTTCGCTACATCTTTAACGCTTTTTCGCGTTTGACAATATACAATTCCAACATCATTCGTTTTTTTACAGAAATCAATAATATTTTGAATTTTGTTTTCAGTAGGATAAACCGAATAAGTCAGATTTTTTCGTTCAAAAGATGCTTCGTGAATTTGAGGTTTATGCAGTTTTAATTTTTCGACTATATCCGCTCGTACTTTTTCATTGGCTGTCGCGGTCAAAGCAAGAAATGGAACTTCAGGATGGATTTCTCTTAGGTCTGAAATTTTAGTAAACGCAGGTCTAAAATCGTGACCCCATTCTGAAATACAGTGTGCTTCATCCACCACAATTAGTCCAACTTGCATCCGTTTGAATCGTTCGATAAATAGTGGAGTTTGCAAGCGTTCGGGAGATGTGTAAAGAAAATCCAAACCTCCAAAACGTGCGTTATCCAAAGTGATGTCAATATCTTTATACGACATTCCGCTTGTAATCGCTTTTGCACGAATGCCTGCTTTTTCTAAGTTTATTACTTGGTCTTGCATTAAAGCAATCAAAGGAGAAATAACGATTGTAAGTCCTTCTCGAGCCAAACCTGGAACTTGAAAACAAATTGATTTTCCACCACCAGTAGGTAGTAAAGCAAGAACATCGTGACCATTTATAGCATCATCCACAATTTCCTCTTGCATCGGTCGAAAGGAGTCGAAGCCCCAATATTTCGATAATATTTCAATGCTTTTTTTCAAGTTGATTTGTAATAAAAATCCTAAGTTAAAGATAGAAAAAAATCAGTAGAATCTTGAGAATGAATTAACAATGAAAAGAATTTTACACATGAAAGAATTTAAAAATGAATATTAAGTTAACTTAATGTTTATTTAATCTTAATAGAAGTTAAATTTGCTCGGATTTCATAGTTTTGAAAAGTGATTAATTGGAAATTGGCGTGCAAATTTCAAGCAAAAACCCATCGATGTCACGAATGTAGGCAACGGTTTGTCCCCAAGGTTTTTCGAGTGGTTCTTCCAAAATTGTTGCACCAAATTTAAGCGCTTGTTCAACAATTTCGATTACATTATCAGTTACCAAACCTAATTCTGTTGCAAATGGCTTTTGTGAAAGTTGACTCGCAGTAAAACCATTTTTAAGATTGGAGTTAGCAAGCTCTTTTGATGCAAAAGCAATGGTTGTTTGTCCAGTTTCTAATTCGCCATAATCATTTTCAGGAGTGATAAATTTTCGAATAAACCCAAAGGATTTTTCATAAAACTCAATTGATTTTGTAACGTCAGAAACATAAAGAATTGTGTACCCAAATTTTACCATTTTTGCAGTTTTTAGTTTACAGTAATAAAGTTAAAACAAAATACAAGTTGAGGGAGTGAGAAGTGAAAAACGAATTTTCATCACCATTCACCAACAACACTATCAATCTCCTTCATCAATCTATCTGTTTCGCTTAGTGCTACAATGATTTTCTGATAATGCAAAATATCTTCAAACTCCAATTTGCGCTCTTTTCGGTCTTTGAGCCATTTTTGAGCAGGTTGATAACCTCCAATGTAAAACTCCCACGCTATTTGAGGAACATTGTCAAAATATTGATTTTCGTTGATGTAAACTTTACCAAGTTTCTCCCCTTTTTTCTCCATCTCGGTTTGATTTGGTAAATTATTGTCACCCTCCTTTAATCCTCCCTCAAGGGAGGAAAGTTCAAATCGTGTTTTCCCAACAACATTATCGCCGTTTATTGGATATTCCATGATGTAATTCTCAACAATTGGACTTTCTAATAAATGAATTTGCCGGATTTCGCCACCTAATTTTACCAATTGCCAAAAGGTTGCTTGATCTTTCGGATAAGGCACTCTCGGAAAATCAATTTTTAAAAACTCTTTGTATTTCTCTCGATAACTTGGCGAATGTAAAACGGCATAGATGTAATCTAAAATATCAATGGGACTAAATTCCCCTCCTGTGGAGGGGTGGCTGAAAGCCGGGGTGGTTTTTTCACCATATTCATTAACAATGAATTTTTCCAATGACGTAAATACGGCATTTATATTTTTCTTGACATCAATATCTCTACAACGAAATACTTTTAACCCAAAACTCTCAAGATACGCCTGCCTTTTAGCATCATATTCTTGTTTTTCATCGTGGCTATTTCCATCGATTTCTATAACTAAACCTAAAGTCTTAACATAAAAATCAACGATGTAATTGCCAATAATTCGTTGGCGATCAAAATCAATTTTGTAAAAAACACCCTTGTGAACTTTTTGCCAAAACAACACTTCTGAAAGAATTCCTTCTTTTCTTTTGTCTTTTGCCAATTGATTTAATGCAGGGTTGTGCGGTAAATTCTCAACAAAATTTCTATAAATGGGAATGTTATTGATTGTGGTAAGTATTTCTTTTTGGCTGGTGTTTGTTGGGTTTGGTGAAAAAACCACCCCGCCCGATGGGCATCCCTCCGAAGGAGGGGAATTTTTCTCGGGTACAAATGTTAATCCCAATTTATCAGCAATTTGCTTTACAATATCTAAGTTTAAATTAGGAGTTATTTCTTTGGTTTGCTCAATAGATTGTTGGGCGTTGGTTTCAGGATAGAGGTAAAGTGGGAAATAATTTCCTGAACCATATCTGCCTGCAGTTCCAGTTAAATTAAATTCTCCAATTAGTTTGGATATAAATACATATTGCCAATTACCGACACATTGTCGTGCAATTACTAAACCAATGTTTTTACCATTAAAAAAGTGTCGCATTGATTTCTCTCTAGCTCTTTCAATGAGTTTTACATCGTAGTAAATAAATTTATTATCGAATGGTCTGTATGAGATTGGCTTAATAATATTTTTGTCTGCTTCAATGTCGTAAAACGTTTCAATATTCTTTATTAAGTCATTCTTGCTATCGTTAATTAAAATGGCATCCTTTGAGGTCACAATTCCAACATTATTTGAAGTAAATATTTCACTTACTTTAAATCCTTTATCATAATTTTTTTGCTCGTAAAAATCCTTGTTCACAAAAAAGTAATTAGGAGCTGTATTGGGGAGTTCCTTGTATGGTATTGATTTGATTGAATTTTCAAAAAGGAAATCGTATTTTAATTCTCTTTTTCCAAATAAGTCGAAATGAAAAACTTTTCCCAATTCATTTTCTTTTTTCTTTCCTGTTTTTACAAAGATATTAATTGAAACACCTTGCATAATATCAAATACATTTACATCATCACTACCGTCTGGAGCTGTTTCATTTTTTTTGCTGTTCCCGTGTAGGTCAATTGTATAAATCTTGTCAAATGTCTTTAGTAAATGCCAACGCATTCCACGAAAAGTAGGATTGTCTAAAAAGCTATGAGGATTAATAAAAGCTAAAACACCACTTCCGTTTTTTTCAATGTAATGTTGACCATATCGTATAAATTTATTTTCGTCTGCATTTATCCATTTTGGATTTCTTTCTTTTAATTTTTCTTTTCCGCCTGGTTCTTTTTTGTAATCTTCCATCAACTTCATTATCCATTCACCTTTGTTGGCGCTTTCTCCACTATACGGTGGATTTCCGATTATACACATAACAGGAGAATCTCGTTTAATATGGTTGGCTTCATTTGCTTCGGTACTTAACCAATTGGCAAATAAAGTTCCTGTGTCGGGGTGGCTTTCTTCTAAACTGTTAGTGAGATAAACTCTAAATCGTTGGTTGGTCGTTGGCTGGTAACCTGTTTCTGTCAAAAGCAAATCTAATTTTAAATGCGCCATCGCATAACTCGCCATTAACAACTCAAAACCGTTCAAGCGAGGTAACAAATGCGTTTCTACATAATCACTCCAAATGCCTTGTTGTCCTTTGAATTTTTTATGAATGTGCTTTACAACTTCAGCCAAAAAAGTTCCTGTTCCCGTTGCTAGGTCTAAAATTTGTACTTTATGAACCTCTTTTTCAACTTGTTTGCCTTGTTGGTTAACTTTAATTTTTGTTTTACTCGTATCTGCCAAACCTTGCGGCATATCGAATTCTGTTTTTAAAATATCATCAACTGCACGCACAATGAAATTCACCACAGGTTGTGGCGTGTACCAAACTCCTCTTGCTTTTCGCATTTTGGGGTCATATTCACTCAAAAACGTTTCATAAAAATGGATAATTGGATCTTCCATTTTTGTGCTTTTCCCATAGTTTTTTAGAATTTCTTCAACATTGCAGGCCAAAAATATCTCCACCAAACTATCTACAATCCATTTGATGCGGTCGTCAATGTCAGGTCCAGCAATATATCCAAACAATTTTCTCAAAAACGGATTCGATTTTGGAATTAATTCAGCTGCTTCTTGTCGGCTAAAAGTTGGTAAAGTTGGGTCGTGTAAACGCGCTGCAAACATTCCATAAGCAATCGTTTGGGCATAAACATCAGCAAAACCTTGTGGCGTAATGTCGTGAATCAAAATATCTTTGAAAGCAGTCATTTGTTCTTTCAAGGTACTGTCCTCGTGTTTTACTTCGTCGCTTGTCAACGATTTGCCAATAATATCAGAAAGTAAACGCGCTTTTCCAGCCATCATTTCAGCTAGTTTTTTACTGCTTTTGATGGTTTGTCCAATGTGAGAGCAAAAGTCTTTGATTAGATTTTCAAAACTTTCAAAATTTTCAGGCAAGGATTTAATGCCTTTATCTGTGATTTCGGCAATGGCAATTTTTGTAATAAACTCGCCGTCACGGTACAAATGAAAATTCAAATAGTCGGTGAAAATTAAGTTGTTTAAGGATGCTTTGTAGCGGTCAAATTGTTCTTTGTTTCCCGTTTTCTTCGTTCCATCTAAGTCTTTATCGCCAATATCTTTCGCTTCAATAAACCCAACAGGAATGTCCTTTTTAGTCAAGATATAATCAGGCGCACCACAACTTTGTCTTTTCGGTTCATTCGTCGCTCGGATTGTTGGTAACATACTTTCTAAAAGCTGTTGCAAGTCGCCACGAAACGTATGTTCAGTTGCGTTTCCGAGTTTATAACGTTGGTTGATGTTATCGATGTATTGTATAAGTGTCATTGGCAGTGTTTATCAACAGAGAAAAAAAAATCATTCTTCTTTATTCAAATTGTTTAAATGTTTTAAATCTTCAATGTCTTTTTTCCTCGCAGTTAATTGTTTGTCAATAATTAAATCATTGTAATTCAAAAAGTAAATTTCAAAATCGTTCGTTTTTACTATTTCTTTTCGTGCAAATGCATCTTTAAAAACAATTTCTGCCTTAATGGTAGGGAGAATATCCAATGTGAAATCATCAAATTCTAGTTTGAAAAAAGAGTTCTTAGGATTTGGGTTATTATCGTTTCGATAATCAGAAACGTTTAAATCCAAATTCTCAATTACATTTAATATTTTAAAATAATTATCATAGGTAGGATTGAACCAAATATCTAAATCTGGCTTTTCTGTAATTTCCCCACTTAATGTAACTGAATGCCTATAATAACCGTGTAAAGCAACCGCTGTGCCTCCAACAATAATATATTCAACATCGTGCTTTTTTAAAAGTTGACCTATTTTTATTAGCACGTTGCCTATATTATTTTCCACTTTGTTTTAACAATTTTGATTAGAACCCTTGTTTTTTACTTTAAAAGATGAAATTTCTTTGATTGCCTTTTCAAAAGCTGAATGTCTCTTTAAAATTACGGGTATTTCTGAACGTTTAGCTTCAGTTGATTTTAATTCTTCAAATGAATTATATTTTTTAACTGTTTTCATAAAAATAGGTTAATAATAAGTTCCAAACAACTATTTGATTTTAACAGCCACGTTTTTTAATCCTTGTAAAAAAATTAATCAAAATATCTTAGTTCAAAGATAAAAATTAAACTGAAAAAACAAAGTTGGTAACAAATAGATTACTTAAATCCCCACGCCCCGAAGAAAACGTAAAGCTTTGTGAGCAGAAGCACACAGCCACAAGCTGGAAAAAGCGACCGAAGGCAGCTCTTTTGCGGCTTAAGGTGGCGTTGTAGCTTCGTGAGAAAACTTGGAGAGGTAGGCGGAATTGGCGCTAAAAAAGAATGTTGAATGCTTTATCATTAATGTTTAATCAAAAAGTTCAATAAGTATTTCCGGTTTTGATTTTTGTACTTTTTAGCTTGTTATTGGTTTGGATTTTTGGAAATTAAATAGCTTTATTGGTTTGTATTTTTGGAAGTTTGTGTTCAGTATTGGTTTGTATTTTTGTACTTTTGTTTTTTAATTGTTAATAATCAGTTATTTAAAAATGCCTTATGTACTTAAATAGAAGTGTTGATATCGAGTTGGAAAGTTGGAAAAATGCGAGTAGCAGAAAACCTTTGATTATTCGTGGAGCCAGACAAGTGGGTAAATCGTCAAGTATTCGTAATTTGGGAAAGACGTTCCCTTATTTCGCAGAGGTAAATTTTGATGAAAATAGCGACTTTAAGTTACTTTTTGAAGCCAATAATTCCATCGAACAATTGTGCGATGAGCTTTCTTTAATGCTTCAAACACCAATAATAGCAGGCGAAACCTTATTGTTTCTTGATGAAATTCAACTTTGTGAGGCTGCCATAAATCGTTTGCGTTATTTCTATGAAAAAATGCCCAATTTACATGTAATTGCTGCGGGCTCCTTACTTGAATTTGCGTTGTCTGAAATTCCTTCATTTGCTGTTGGTCGTGTTCGTTCTTTGTTCATGTATCCACTTTCTTTCGCTGAATTTTTGAATGCTTGTGGTGAAGAAAAGTTAGCTAAATACTTGGTTACGAATGGAAATGAAGCGCTCTCTTTACCAATTCATCATAAGTTAACTTCGTTTTACAAGAATTTTTTAATCGTTGGTGGAATGCCAGAAGCGGTGAAAACGTACGTCGAAACCAAGCGTTTTTTAGAAGTACAAAGGGTTCTGGATGATTTAATTCTTTCCATACAAAGTGATTTTTCAAAGTATAAAACACGCATTTCTTCTTTGAATTTATTGGAGGTTTTTAATGCTTTAGCGATGCAAGTAGGGGAGAAGTTCACGTATGCTTATCCAAATGCAACGTTGAACAATAAGCAAATTAAGGCTGCAATTGAGTTGTTTAAATTGGCGGGTTTGGTTCATTCGGTTACCCATACGAGTGCAACGGGCATTCCACTTGGAGCAACTGTTAATCCGAAATTCACGAAGTATTTGGTGTTTGACACAGGAATTTTCCAACGTTTATTGGGTTTAGATTTGTCGCAATTAATTCTTCAGTCTGATTTTAACGCCGTAAACAAAGGAAACATTGCCGAATTGCACGTTGGTTTAGAATTGATTAAAAGTGACGATTGTTACCAAAAAAATCCAGTTTATTATTGGCAACGTGAATCAAAAAACAGCCAAGCAGAATTGGATTATGTGCTTCAAATTCAAGAAGAAATCGTTCCAATCGAAGTGAAAGCTGGCACCAAAGGAAGCATGCAATCCATGTATTTGTTTATGAAAGAAAAGAACGTCCCAAAAGGTATTCGCATTTCAATGGAGAACTTTTCAAACCTCGAAAAAATTGCCATTTATCCCTTGTATGCAGCATATTTGATTCGGAGGAAAAATGAGTGATTACTTTTAAGATAATTTTATAGAAATAACCCTCCAAGTTGGGTTTTTGCCTCATTATCAGAGGATAAAAGCAAAATAGTCTTAATTACATCTTCTCCAAATTGTTTATCTAGTTTTTCAATTTGAAACCAATTTATTATCGGGGTTGGGGAAATTGAAGTAATCTCTTCTAAATATGCATATTCTTCACCTAAATGTGAGAATTTAAGTATATGAAAGTAATTACTCCCCTGAGAAGGTATTTTATGAGCTTTAATACTATTTTGATCAATTGAATTCTTTATTAACTCTTGAGCAAGTTCTCTTCTTTTTATCCATCTACTTTCTGGAATTGAATATAATTCCTTTAAATCTTTTTCAAATTGATTCATAATTATTTTATAAAGTTTTTAAAGTTTAATTTCTCTTTTTTTATTATTTCGATATTAAATTTACTTATCTCAAAACTTTGATTTTTATATTTACATTTCAAATAATCATTTGAACAAGTAGATAAATATCCTCCAAGTTTGAAAGTATTGTATTTCCAGGGTGAATCTCCAGTAAACTCTAGATAATGATATATACTTATGTAAAGTTTACCATTTTTCATTTCTGGTCCATGTAATCCATATTCCATTTCTGTACTTCCTGGCGAATAGTAGTTTTGATAAATGAGAATTTCATCAAATTCTGTTTTATATTCAGTATTATTTTCTTCTTTTTTCGGTATTACTTCTTTAATAAATTTACTGTATTGATCCCTAATATAATATAATGTTTTATCTAAATTATTTGCAGAATTAATTAAGAAAAATGTCGAATTGAACCACCTGAAAATGTTAATCTTCGGGAATAATTCAAGGTGTATATTAGCCTCTTCTTCTGTGTCAAATTTAAATAAGTTTGGTTTGTCGTGCGGAAATAATGAGTCTCTCAATTTCATTAAGACTTTTCTCTCGTTTTCAACACCTCCACTTAAGAATGCATCAGTCATTTGTTCTTCTGTCATAAAAATCTGTACAACTACATACTTATCATAGTCAACTATTTTTACTGTGTTTTCATCTGTTTTTTTTCCGAGTACTTCTACCATAACTTTTATATGCGCTTAAAACTTACTAAAGTCTTCCTAAATGGCATAGAATATAGACTTTTTTTTGTTTATATTAAAACCAAATATACAATTTATTATTATCGATATTGCTAGCAAACCCAATTTCCCCACGCCCCGACGAAATCAAAAAGCTTTGTGAGCAGAAGCACACAGCCACAAGCTGGAAAAAGCGACCAAAGGAAGCTCTTTTGCGGCTTGATGTGGCGTAGTTGCTTAGGGAACAAACTTGGAGAGGTAGGCGGAATTGGCGCTTAAGAATGTTTAATTTTTAATGTTGAATGTTGAATTGAAAAAAGAAGTTCTCGAAATAGTTGACTGAGGCACTTTGAATAGTTGACTGAGGCGCTCGAAGGCAACTATTCACCTACAAGGTATCCCGTCCAATTCCTCCAAGCTTTGTTTTTCTTTGTTTAATTGCCATGTGTGCGTCTCTAATCCATTTGAAATCACAATCAATTCGCAGTTGAGTTGGTGTTGGTAGCTGAGTGCTTGTTGAAGGGTGTTTGTGCCTAATTTGATATTTGGGGCTTTGCATTCTACAAGTAGATAGGGCTTGAAATCGCTGTCGAAAACGACAATGTCCCAGCGCTTGGTGAGGCTGTTGTATTGTATAGATTTCTCAACGCCAATCAAGGTTTGTGGGTAGTTTAAGTCATTGATTAAATGAGCGATAATATGTTGACGCACCCATTCTTCGGGAGTGAGTAAAATTTCCTTGCGGCGAATAAGGCATTTCACAAAAACTTTTCCTGATTTACGGCTTAAATCAAGTTGGGCAGGAGGGAAGTTAAGCGGAACAATGAAATCCATTACATTCCTGGCAATAGCAAATTGATGTCTTTGAATTTCAAATTGAAAACCCTGCCCAAAACTTCGTTGGTGAGTACGCCTTTGTAGATATAAACACCATTTCTAAAGCCTTCCTGCGAACGAACTAAGTCTTCAACGCTGCCTTTTTCGCCCATTTCAAGTACTAAAGGCGTGAAGATATTGGATAAAGCAAAAGAAGCTGTTCTCGACACACGCGAAGCTATATTCGGCACGCAATAATGGATAACGCCGTGTTTCACAAATGTTGGGTCGTTGTGGTTTGTTACGCGCGAAGTTTCAAAACATCCGCCTTGATCAATACTCACATCAACCACCACCGAACCAGATTTCATACTTTCAATCATTTCCTCGCTAACCACACACAGTGATCGGCCAATCGGAGAACGCAAAGCTCCAATAACGACATCCGCTCGACGAATGGCTTTGGCTAAAACTTTAGGCTGAAGAATGGAAGTGTAAACGCGCGTTCCAATATCATTTTGTAAGCGACGCAATTTTGAAAGTGAATTGTCAAAGACTTTAACGGACGCGCCCAATCCAAGTGCGGCACGTGTTGCAAATTCTCCAACTGTTCCAGCGCCAATGACAACAACTTCTGTTGGTTGAACTCCTGCAATTCCGCCCAACATCATTCCTTTTCCTGAAGAATAACTGGATAATAACTCACCTGCCACAAGCATTGAAGTTGTTCCAGCAATTTCTCCTAATGTTCGCACGATTGAAAAAACACCTTCGTCGTCTTTGATATAATCCCAAGCAATGGCAGTGATTTTTTTGTTCATTAACTTTTGAAGAATCTCTTTCGGCTGTGTTGAAATTTGTAAAGCTGAAATAAAGGTCTGATTTCCAACCATTAAATCCACTTCTTCTTCTGAAGGTGGCGCGACTTTTAAAATGATGTCACATTCGTAAATTTCTTTGGTGCTATAAGAGATTTCTGCTCCTGCTTCGCTGTAATCATTGTCAGAGAAATTAGCGCCTTCACCCGCTTTCGTTTCAATTCTTACGCGATGTCCGTGATTTACCAACAAAGAAACGGCCTCAGGTACAAGTGCCACTCGTCGTTCTTGAAAACTTGTTTCTTTTGGAATCCCAATAAACAACGAGCCTTTCTTTTTGCGCACCTCCAGCATTTCTTCTTTTGGTGTTAAACTTCCTTGTTGAATGAGCGTTTTGAGTAATCCTGGATCTGTAATCATGGTTGAAATGCTATTTCTCTTGAATTATTAATTTCGTTATTACGAATATACACCCAAATTACGTTAGTTGGAAG
>Ga0247844_1004687_pt1 | contig 18273 bp, 17 predicted proteins | sample LaCtaG_FD_192421 | JGI IMG/M metagenome (GOLD analysis project Ga0247844, IMG submission 192421) | Freshwater microbial communities from meromictic Lake La Cruz, Castile-La Mancha, Spain - LaCruzMarch201714.5m_1 | ecosystem: Environmental > Aquatic > Freshwater > Lake | place: Spain: Castile-La... | reverse complement strand
TTCTTCTGTTTTTCAGTATCATGCTCTGGCAAAAATTTCGTGCCAGTCAAGAGGTTATGGTTATTCCGCCTCAGCCGAGCGTGGAAAGCATTCGCTCTGTTACCCTGTTTTTTTCAGAAGATGGCACTCACCTGACCCGCGAAACACGGGAACTTGAACCGTGCGACAATGACACCGCCTGCCTGAAGAGTGTTATTGACGAGCTGATTAATGGTCCGATCGGTGAGCTAGAGGAAACTGTTCCGGAAGGTGTAGTAGTCTCGTCTGTGCTTATTGAAGGTGATCTGGCTTCGATCGGCTTCAATAATCAGTTTTCGGAATCAATGCCGCCCGGCAGTTCCGCTGAAATGCTTGCGGTGTATTCTGTTGTAAATACCGCTGTAACCAATTTTCCGCAGATAAAAAAAGTTAAAATAGAAGTTGATGGCAACAAAACAGGGATTTTGCACCATCTCGATATTTCAGAACCGCTGGTACCGGACTACACTCTGGAAATATCCAAGCCGCCAGCATCTGAAAAATAAGGTATGCAATGGTTTTTGGCTATAATCACAACATTATGTATAAAGGTGAAATATTCCACGTCCAGACGGAAGACAGTGGTGTAACTAATCCGCATATAACTACGCTGCTCTATCGGGGCGGCGTGATTATCAGCTCAAAAAAAACCGACTATGCCGATATTTTGAAAATCGAGAATCTGGCAGTAATTGTAGAAGAGTTAATGCAAGAGCAGCATAAAGAGATGATGCGTCGGCTGAAGGCGGGAGCTTTTGATGAAAAAGCCTTTTCATTTCCTTAAAAAGGTCATGTTTCACCTCTTGGAAAAATCTTTCCCCCGGCCACAGGCACCTGCGACGCTCGTTAATCTGATCTCTGCAGCACTTCTGGTCTGTTGTGCCAACACTCCTTTCTGGCGCGAGTTTTTCCGCCGGATTAACCCGGAAAACGCTGAGCACTGGATATTCCTCGGTGTGGTGTTCCTGTGCCTGCTGCTGCTGTTTACCATCCTGCTATCGCTGTTCTCAGTCAGAATCATTCATAAACCGCTACTGATTCTCATCTTCTTTGTTGCAGCAGTTGTCAACTATTACATGGACAGTTACGGGATTGTCATCGACAGGCAGATGATTACCAATCTGCTGGAAACTGACGTGCGGGAAGCGTCCGAACAGCTTACCTGGCCATTTTTCAGGCATCTTGTGCTAATGTGGATGCTGCCCTCCCTGCTCCTGATTCTGACCACCATCAGATATCGTCCCTGGCGTCGTGAACTGCTAATTAGAAGCGGCGTCATTCTTGCCAGCAGCGCCGTGCTCGCCGCCCTAATTATGGCAAACTACAGCACCATCGCTCTCTTCGGGAGGAAAAACATAGAATTGCGTATGTACATCAACCCGACATATCCGATCTACAGCCTAATAAAAACAGTCAACAAACATCTGCAGTCTGGAAAAAAGGAACCACTGAGAGTTATTGCTGCAGATGCCACAAGACCGGCGTACAGTTCCCGGAGTGCGGTAGTTCTTGTCGTCGGTGAAACCGCACGCGCCGAGCAGTTTTCCCTGAACGGCTACCAGCGTGAGACCAACCCACAGCTCCGCGCCCGTGATGTCATTAATTTCAGCAATGTTCGATCCTGCGGAACAGACACAGCCGAATCTCTTCCCTGCATGTTTTTCCATCTGGGCAAAAACAGGTACAGCCGGAACGAAGCCAGTCGGCACGAAAATCTTCTTGATGTTCTGAAGCGTACCGGCGTTGAGGTGATATGGCGCGACAACAATTCCGGTAGCAAGGGTATCAGCAACCGGGTCACATATGAAAGCCTCACGGCGGACAAAGATCCGGCGCTCTGCTCATCGGGAGAATGTTATGATGAGATTCTCCTGAAGGGCCTTGGAGACCTTCTCGACCGTAATACCGGAGATATGTTCATAGTTCTCCACCAGAAGGGTAGTCATGGCCCATCCTACTACAAGCGAAGCCCGAAGGCTTTTGAGAAATTCCTTCCGGAATGCACTCAGGACAACGTACAGGATTGTGACCGGCAGAGCATAATCAACGCGTATGATAACACCATTGTGTACACCGATCATGTTCTGTCCAGACTCATCGATCTCCTGCAAGCCCGGAAGTATGCCACTGCCATGCTCTATGTATCCGATCACGGCGAGTCACTGGGCGAAAACAACATTTACTTGCATGGCCTTCCCTACTCACTGGCTCCAACACAGCAGACCCACATCCCCATGATATTCTGGGCATCCCGAACCTTTCTGAGTGAAAACAGAATAAACACTGCCCTGCTGGTAAAGGAGCAGCATAACCTGTATACCCATGACAACCTTTTTCACAGCATACTCGGTCTGTACCACATCAAAACCGGGCTGTATCGTGCGGAACTGGATCTGTTTAACGCGGCCAGAGGTCAATAAGTGGACTGGCTGATTATATTATTTTGTTCAGCGGGTACTCGATGATCCCTTCTGCGCCCAGCTTAATAAGTTCTGGAACAACTCGGCGAACCTCTTTTTCAGACATAATAGTCTCGATTGAGAGCCAGTCCGATTTGTAGAGGTGTGAGACCGTCGGTTTTTTGAGACTTGGCAGTAATTTTGTGATCGCATCAACCCTGTCTGACGGTGAATTCATTTTCAGACCAACCATCCCTTCAGCAGCCAGCGATGATTTGAGCAGCGTGGCAACCTGATCGATCTTTGCCCGCTTCCAAGGATCGTCCCATGCTGCCTTGCTGGCCAGCAGCACCGGCACCGATTCCATCAGTTCACAGACGATGCGCAGGCCGTTCGCCTTTATGGTGGATCCGGTCTCGGTCACTTCGACAATGGCGTCGCAGAGTCCGTCAACTACTTTTGCCTCGGTAGCCCCCCATGAAAATTCTACGTTGACCGGAATATTCCGCTCGGCAAAATAGCGCTTGGTAAAGCCGACCAGTTCGGTGGAAATAGTGGCGCCACTCAGATCCTCCGGCTTCTGCACCTTTGAGTCACCGTTGACAACCAGTACCCATCGCGCAGGGCGGCGGGAGACCTTGGAATAGACCATTTCACAGATTTCAACTACGTCAGACTCATTTTCACGCACCCAGTCGCGACCGGCAATACCGGCATCAATAGTCTGTCGTTCAACATAGCGGGCCATCTCCTGCGGCCGGATCAGCTTGCAGTTCATCTCGGTATCATCAACCACGGGGAAATAGCTGCGTGAGGAGATGCTGATCTGCCAACCGGCTTTTTTGAACAGACCGATAGTTGCTTCTTCAAGACTTCCCTTGGGGATGCCGAAATTTAATACGTTAGACATGGCAGAGTTCTCCTTTGCTACGCTTTTTTGTAGACTTCATTCGGGTCAAACAGCGGGTTTGAATGTTCCACCCATGCACCGTCTTCCCATTTGACATAAAAACAGCTACGGTTACCGGTATGGCAGGCGGCAGGACCGTTCTGTCTTACCTTGATGACTACAGTGTCGGCATCGCAGTCGGTCAGCACTTCCATGACATCCTGCGTATTGCCTGACTCTTCACCCTTCATCCAGTATTTGTTGCGAGTGCGGCTGAAGAACCAGGTCTTGCCGTCCTTCAACGTCAAATCAAGGGTTTTTTTATCCATAAAGGCAACCATCAGAACTTCTCCGTTCTCGTAGTCCTGGATAATTGCAGGGATAAGCCCCCCCATTTTTTCAAAATTTATCTCAATCACATTGCTCTCCCGCTGGCAGTGAAGTTAAATGGTTCTAGTGGAAATAAATGAAAACGCCCCGAATCTGTCAGGGCGCGATGCTTTGTGTACCATGAATCGGGGGCATTGTCAAAGAGGAAGAACTAAATTTATCTATCAGAGTACTTGAAATATCCGGTCGGTAGAGTACAATCGCCGGACAAAGAAACAATATCCCACTATTAGTTTCAGGAGGAGTCCATGGATAGACTAACGTTTATCAAAGCTACCGGCAGCGCAGTTTTACTTGCCCCTATTCTGGTCAAAGATGTTTTAGCAGCCAGCGAGCTGCCTCTGGTAGCTGTAGCGGAAGGTAGTGATTACCCGGCAATCACCCGCAAAGCAATAAATGCCGTCGGCGGGATGAGAAGGTTTGTCAAGTCTGGCGATGTTGTCGTAGTAAAACCAAATATTGGATGGGATAGATCCAGCGAACTTGCCGCCAATACCCATCCGCTGGTGGTACGGACAGTGGTAGAGGAGTGCCTGGCCGCAGGAGCAAAAAAGGTAAAGGTCTTTGATAACACCTGCAACGACTCCCGCCGCTGCTACGTCAACAGCGGTATTGAGGGGGCGCTGAAAGGTATGAAGGGTGTCGAGTGTAAGCAGATCGAAACGGAACGGTTTAAAAAAATTACGTTGAACGGTCATTTCCTCAAAGAGTGGGAACTGTACGATGAGGCGCTCGCGGCCAATGTCTATATAAATGTTCCGGTGGCTAAACACCACGGGCTTTCAAAGCTGACACTCGGACTAAAGAATATCATGGGGATCATGGGAGGCAATCGAGGCTTCATTCATCGTAATATCGATGTTGCCCTTGCAGATCTCAACGCGCACTTTAAAAGCCACCTTACCATAATTGATGCGACCCGTATCCTGACAGCCCACGGCCCGCAGGGTGGTAACATCGCCGACGTCAGGGTGCTTAACAAGGTTATCGCCTCTACCGATATAGTCGCTGCAGATGCGTATGCGACTACCCTGTTTGGCATGAAACCGGCGGATATTCCGGTGACCGTTGCCGCATACAAGCGTGGCCTCGGCGAGATGAACCTCGACAAGATCAAGGTCGTCAAGGCGTAAATGATGAAATTGACTCCAGCCCGGATAAGTCAGTTACTCTTCCTTGCCCTCTTTCTGCTCCTTTTCGTTCAGACTGAGTACCGTGGCCGAGACGAAATCAGTACGGCGGTCAACTCCTTCTTTCGAGCCAATCCGCTGGTCTTGATCAGCTATCTGCTTGCGGCAAAATCATGGACATGGCTGTTGTTTCCCGCGCTTATGTTGGTAGTGGCGACGCTTTTTCTCGGGCGCTTTTTTTGCGGCTGGATATGTCCGTTGGGTACTATTCTCGATCTGGTCACAACTCGAATCAGCAAGAGCGCTCCAATCCAATCGCTCAAGGGCAACACCAAATACTGGCTGCTGCTGCAGCTGCTCTCGGCATCACTGGTCAATATCAACCTGAGCGGCCTGCTCGATCCGATTGCTATCTTGCTGCGGGGACTGACATTTTTTCTCTATCCGCTGTTCGGTATCGCAGCCAGAGAGGGATGGGTCGGACTATACCATACCATCGGCGAGCGGCGTGATGCCATAGCACCGGCGTACTCTCTTATTCGTGACAATCTGCTCCCATTTCGCGACACAATGTACCCATTGGCGCTTCTTTCAGCAGCGACTCTTCTAGCTATAATCGCTCTTGAGAGATATGAAACCCGCAACTGGTGTCGGAACCTCTGCCCACTCGGCACACTGCTCGGCTGGCTGGGACGCTTTTCCCCGTTCGAACGGTTGCCGGGAAAACTTTGCAGTGACTGTGGGCAGTGTCGCGAGCTTTGTTCGACCGGTTTTGACCAAGACAAGCTGCGCAAAGATGAGTGTACACTCTGCATGGAGTGTCAGCGGGAATGCCAAAACGACAGGATAGCGTTCCGCCCCCGAAAAAAGCTGAACTTAACAGGTACGTTCCTTCCAGAGCGGCGGCTGTTGCTTGGCGGCTTTGCCGGGGGAGTGCTGCTGGCTCTGCCGGCACGTTTTCGATCTCCGGAAAAGGAGTCGCGACTGCTGCGGCCACCGGGGGTGCAGAGTGAGGATGATTTTTTGAAAAAATGCGTCCGTTGCGGCGAATGTATGAAGGTCTGTCTGAAGAACGCGCTCTATCCGGCGACCTATCAGGCAGGATTGGAGGGGATTTTTACCCCTCAGGTCATTCCGCGACTGGGATACTGTGAGTACAACTGCACACTCTGCGGTCAGGTCTGCCCGACCGGGGCTATTCCGGCACTTCCGCTGGAGTTAAAAAAACGCGAAGTTATCGGCAAAGCGGTGTTCGACAAAAATCACTGTCTCCCTTTTGCCAGTAAGATCGACTGCATCGTCTGTGAAGAGCACTGCCCGATTCCGGATAAAGCGATCCGCTCCCGTTCGGTCACGCTGATAGGGCTTGACGGTATACAGCGTACTGTCAAGGAGCCGTATCTGGTTGAAGAAATATGCAATGGCTGTGGCATCTGCGAAAATGTCTGCCCGCTGGAAACCAGAGCAGGCATCGAGGTCTTTGCCGTAAATAATCGCACCCCCATCCCTCCATCTGTCGGCAAATCTGGTGAGTTTAAGAGCCCGTTGTGATCAGATAGCAGTATCATAAATGGCTATAGATCTTACCACGAGGAAACTACTGTGGAATGAACTCTTCCCGTGAGGAAATTTTTGCAAGAGCAGCGACAATTAACCTGGCAGCATTCTCTATGTCGCTCAGCGATACCGTCTCAATCGACGTATGCATGTAGCGTAGCGGTATTTTGACCAGAGCCGTGGCGACACCGCCTCGCGAAATCTGCATGACATTGGCGTCAGTGCCGGTGCCGCGAGGAGAGGCGGTATGCTGAATATCTATTTTTTCTTTCCCGGCTGCTGCCTGAAGCAGCTCAAGCAGATGCGGGTTGATATTCGCCCCACGCGCAAGGATCGGCCCTTTCCCAAGCGCAACCTCACCGTTATGTTTCTTCTCCACATCCGGTTGATCGGTGGCAAAATCAACCTCGACGCAGATGCCGACATCAGGGCTAATCGAGTAGCAACTTGTTGTCCCGCCACGCATACCGATCTCTTCCTGTACCGAAGAGACACCATAGAGATCGATGGCCAGTTTTTTCCCCGAAGCTGCCACGAGTCGTAATACTTCCGCAACCACAAAACAACCGGCCTTGTCGTCAAAACCGCGTGACGAAACCAGATCATTTTGCAGGCGGGTAAAGGTACTTTCAAAGGTAACGGCATCCCCCACCCTGACCAGCTTTTGAGCTTCTTTTTTGTCACTAGCGCCGATGTCGATATATTGCGATTCAAGCTTGACGACCGTTTCACGATCTTTGTTATCCATCAGATGAATCGGCTTTTTACCTATCACTCCCGGCAAAGCTCCGTTGGCGGTATGCACGGCTACACGCTTACCCGGCGTCAGATGGGCATCTACACCACCGACTGCGGCAAAATAGAGAAAGCCTTTATCGTCAATATATTTTATTTGCAGGCCGATCTCGTCGGTATGGCCGACAATCATCACTCGCGGCAGATTTTTCCCCTTTCCGCTGATTCGGGCAAGGACATTTCCCATAACATCCGTCGTCAGCTCGTCGCAAAACGGAGCTACATAATCGCGAAAAACACGCTGGGCCGGCTGTTCATAACCGGAAGGACTTGGTGCATCAAGCAGTTGTTCAAGAAATTTCAGGGATTCTTTCCGCATCGGTTACACCTCATGAATGGAGTAGTTAATATCATTGATAATTGAATAGATGGTTGTAGTATCTTCTGTTTTAATTTTAATCTCTTCCTTATGCAGAGTGGCTTCCGTGACTACCTTCATCTTCACCCCTCGCCCTTCCTGAATGAGCAGATTACTTCGCTTCATACCAACCAGATCCGACAACCGCGCCGGATGGCAAGAGACTGTCACAGATCGGCCAACAGGCACAAAACGGCAGAGCAGATCGCTATACATCTGCGAACGAACCAACTGACCTAACGCCGGATGCCAGCAGCCAGCCAGAATATGTTCGGCGTCAAGTCCCTTTTCGCCCTGCAGACCGATCCTGATAACCGGAACACCGGCTTGCATGGCGCGCTGCAGAAGCAATTTACAGAGAGACACGCCACGGTCAAGAGATAGAGGGAAAAAGTTTCCGGCAATGTAACGCCGGGCCAACTCGGTTCCTTCCAGAACCACCGTCGGATAGATCCGCAAAAAATCAGCTCCGGCGGCAATAACCTGTTCAAGTGAATGGAGGGATGAAATCGGAGTGTCACCGGGTAAACCGGGCATCAACTGAGCACCGACATTAACTCCCAGTTTTTTTATGCACCCGATGGCGTTCAACGATGCGGATGCCAAATGACCGCGTCCGGAAGATGTCAGCACAGCATCATCCATTGACTGGACACCAAGTTCAATGGTGCGCACCCCCAGGTTCGAAAGCCATGTTACGTGCCCGGTATCGATACAGTCGGGACGGGTTGAAATCCTGACCGAAGCAAGTGTGCCATTATCCAATAACGGCTGCAAAGGCATCAGAAGTTTCTCTTGAGTCTCTTTTGGAAGAGCAGTAAAGGTGCCGCCAAAAAAAGCGACCTCCAGAGGTCTATTTCCTGAAGTGGTTCGCCAGAGTTCTATCCTTGCATGCATCCCGTCAGTCGTGGGTAGTGCGCCGCCTGCTCCTGAAATGAGGCGCTGATCACAAAAAACACAGGTATGTGGACAACCTTGATGACTGATAAAGAACGGAATCGTAGCTGACTTCACAAACCATGCCTTCGACTTGATTTGAGGGTGTCAAGCGCCTCTGTGGCCGCAGCCTGCTGGGCAATTTTCTTGGACTTCCCTTGGCCGACGCCGACAACCTTATCGCCTGCAATAAGATGAAAGGTAAAAAGACGATTATGAGGCGGACCGGTCTCTTCAATAAGTCGGTACTCCGGCGGCTGATAGTTATGCGTTGAAAGATACTCCTGCAGTTCACTCTTCGAATCGCGACCCAATACAAGCAGGTCAGGAGCATCAACTAACTTGCCGAAAAGCCGGACAACAATGGTTCGTGCGGCTTTAAAGCCACCATCACAGTATAACGCCGCAATAATCGACTCCAGCACGTCAGCAAGAATAGCATCCTTTTTTCGACCGGCACTCTGCTCCTCTCCCCTGCCAAGCAGGAAAAAGCTCCCTATTCCCAAAGTTCGTGCCCTTTCGGCCAAAACATCCTGACCGGCGAGCCGGGAGCGCAGTTGAGACAGGCGGCCTTCATGCCATTCAGGATAACGGCTATAGAGCATTTCAGCCAGCAGCATGCCCAATACCGCATCACCAAGAAATTCAAGCCGCTGGTAGTCTCCTCCCACAAACGCACCAGCTTCATGCAGATATGAAGGGTGTGTCACCGCCTGAAGGAGAAGACTCTTGTCTTTGAAAGTATATTCCAGCAGCAACTCCAGTTTTGTCACGCTTGTAATCAGAATCCACTCCTCGAAAAGATCAAACTATCTGTTACGGGCAGAAATATGGACTTTTGATGATTCGTTTATTTTGCAGAGAAAAACAGTTTGAGTTCAATTCTTCTGTTAGATGCTTTTAGCTCTTCAGTACTGTTTGCCTTAACCAGCGCTTCTCTACCGTATTCACCATCAAGTTTTCTTGATGGTGGTGCATACTCTCCGAAAGAAGTCGCTGACATTGGCAACACTGCCGGATCTATCCCTGACTGATCTTTAAAAAACTGGTAAACATCAACGGCTCTTCTTGACCCAAGTACAATATTTCCCATATTTTTCGGGTAATTATCCAGCTTAATTTCATTCGAATCTGTATGACCTTCAATTTGAACAAGTTTTATTTTGTCAGATTTATGTTTTATGGCATCGCCAACTACTTTAAGCACATCTCTTCCGCTCTCTTTTATACTATAGTGACTTTTATCGAACAGTATTTTTTCATAAAAACTGATTTGTTGATAATCAGTTTCACTTGTTATCTTGACAATTTTTTCAGTGCCATTTGAGATGATTAAGGTACTATCGGACTCTTCTGATTCTCTATAGTTTTCTTTGAATTTAGCTTTCAACTGATTCTTTATTTCATTTATAATCGCAGCTTTGCTTTCTTGTTTCTGCTTTAACTGAGACGCATTAACACCAAATTTGACGACAAGCAGAGCCGCCATTATAATAGTAATAGTTAACATTAAATCGGTAAATGAGGGCCAGAAATTGAAATCAACCCCATCATCTTTTAGTAAGTCATTATCAAGCATTCAATACTAACCTTTATCTGCGAACAATTCAGCCCGGCTTGCGGTACTTGCTCTATCGCCACTGTACGGTCTGAGTGTTGCGTCATTCAGGTTATCATGTTTTGCAGGCGGGGTGCCTGATCCACCCGCCAGTGCTGCCAGTTCTGCCTGTACACCTTTAAGCCCGCCCAATAACTCCTGCCGGATACCGGTCAAACTATTAACGACTCGAATTGACATCTTATCCAGGCTAAACTTTAGAGTCCCGTCTACTTCGCCAAGACTCTTTTCAACCGCTGCCATATTTAATGCAAGTGAAGCTGTAAGATCTTGAACCCCTCCAATTAATTGGGTAAATTTTTTGGATGACTCTTCCAATATCCGCTCGGCAATTGCTCTATTTAGCGCGGTTTCTGAGCCTTTTACCGCTGTCACTGATTTAACCAGCTCAGTAACGGCCTCGGTTTGACTCTTGCTAACTTCAAGATATTGCTCATCAAAATCCATCAGTGCCTCGAAAATATTATTAATTTGAGTATCTATTTTGACTACCTGAGCATTGTTTTTTTCGACTAAAGCCTGGAACTGTGAACTCCAGATTGATAATTGCCTGGAATGTGTTTCATTTGCGGCGGTAAGAGCATCATAACCAATGGCCAGGCGTTCCTCAAGGAAGGAAAATTTGTCCAGAGTTGATGAAAAATTTTCAGATGATCTGGTCAGCTTGTCAGCATAGTTATTAAGCAACGCAACAGCCGCCTCTGATTCGTTAATAATAGGCTCCACGCGTTTAAGTGCCTGATCAGCGTTTCTTATGCTCTCTCTGAACGGGGCCAGCTCTTTTTGAACATCTCTGGCGAATTCAGCGACTGTCGCAGCGTCAGCAAACTGTTTTTCAATTCTGCGAGCATTATCTTCGAGTTTATCAACAATAATATCTGAAATTGCAGGGCATAGTTGCGGAATCCATGAATTCAGGGTAGCATGCTCCAGGTTTGTTTTTAAAGGTGTGTAATACGTATGAACTAGTCTGCTATACAACAGCATACCGACAATTGTACTTATAACACCCCATATACTTGGAACAAAAGCAGACGGTAAATCCTGACTTACCAGTTTTGTAACGTTGATTGCTTCATCACTAAACTTGCCAAGACTATCGCTCATTCCCATGAGGGTACCAAGCAGTCCAATGACAAGAAAAGATGAGAGAATATTTTTTAACCTGATAGATTCATTAAACAGCTTAAGCTCTGTATGTTTAATAAGCGCTTCAGCTTCCAGGCGAGAAGCAAACAGACCAGACATTAGAATATTCCTCAAATGTTCAGAAATTGCCGTAAAACCTACCGGTGCGTTTCTCCTTTTTAACGCACTAGTAACCAGGCCGGTTTTAGCACGTTGCTCTATCGTCTTAACTATGTACACTTTAAACTGCTCTTCTATATCGGCTCTTGATTTATCGGTATTTTTTCTTTCCTGTCGGACTACTTTTGATAACTGATCGATAATATCGCTATGTTCTATTTCATGAATTAATTGAATAGCCAGTTTTATATTTCTCTTCGACTGTAATCTTTTCAACAGAAAGTAAACAAAACCACACCAAATTATACAACAGAGTCCAAAGGAAACCGGTTGGGACTGAAAATTTGGAAATATATGCAGGGAATTCATCATCAATCAAATACTCTTTTCAATGTGAGGTTTATTTTAAAGGGTTGGAAATTACACCCAGAGGCTGGTAGTGTCAACGCAATAAAAAGGAGATGAGATGAGCAATCCAACAGAAAAAGTAAAAAAACCCCCAACCAGAAAGCGACTTCGCTACGAAATGCAGAATAATGCGCCAAAAAATGAGGAACTTCATTTATCTGATGCGGTCACGGTGGAAACTGTGGCGAAAATAGCGACGGAAGCAGTGACTCCCGACGCTGTTTCAGCCACCACCTCCGTTGAATCGAATAAACTGGAACCATTGCTAAAGGTCGAAAACGAGTTGGGCAGCAAGATGCCTCGGGAAGAGAAGAAAGCACCGGAAAAGCTGCAAGAACCTCGTGCCATAAGAGAGTTATCTGCGATAGAGATTGCCGAAATGGAGTTCGAAGCGGACAAGGCAGCTTATCACACCGCCGCTGCAACATCCATTGGATCATCTTGTGAGGAGTCTGATAAAAATGTCAAAGATGAGCAGTTCCGGAGAGCCATAAACACTGTACACACCTATTCAGCAATGTCAGCAGCAACAGGATTGATTCCGTTGCCTCTGGTGGATATGGCAGGCTTAATGACAATCCAGCTACTGATGCTGAAAAAACTCAGTAAACATTACAGCATTCCCTTTGACTCTCAACGCTCCAAATCTGCAATCGCCATCCTTGTAAGCGGTATAAACAGTGGATACATTGCTGCAAGCAGCTCCAAGTTGATCCCGTTTATCGGCAGTTTTTCAGTTGCTGCAATGCCGGTAGTGAACGGGGCGCTTTCATATGCCGTCGGGAGAGTATTCATTAAGCATTTTGCCTCTGGCGGAACCTTCCTGGATTTTGATCCGGTCAAAGCACGGGACTACTTTGAAGAGCAGTATCGTAAATGATAATTGGAATTTAAGTTGATAATTCATAGGCGTTTCCCTATAATTCACCCTTTAAAATTTATCGTAGAGTTGGCAAATAACAGTGAGTGAGATACGCGTGGGCTTTTTCATTACATTCGAAGGTGTTGAAGGGTGTGGAAAAACTACCCAGATAAAACTTTTGGCAGAACTCCTCGCTACTCGTGGCATCAGCGCGGTTTTGACCCGCGAACCGGGTGGTTGCCCTATTGCTGACAAGATTCGTACTATTCTTCTGGATGCTGAAAACAACGCTCTTTCCCCACTTGCAGAGCTAATGCTTTATGCAGCCGCCAGAGCCCAACATGTAACCGAGGTTATCTCTCCGGCGCTCGAAGCAGGGAACATTGTTCTCTGTGATCGCTTTTGCGATGCTACGGTGGCGTATCAGAGTTTCGGGCGCGGCATCGACCGGAGCATTATTGACAACCTGAATGGTCACGCATGTCAGGGGGCATTGCCAGATCTTACTGTGCTGTTTGATTGTGATCCGGTCGTCGGCCTTGAGCGAGCACGCCGGAGGATAGAGGCGACCAGCGGCCTCCGGGAAGAGCGCTTCGAACTTGAAGCATTGGATTTTCACCATCGGGTACGCAACGGCTATCTGCATTTGGCTAAGGAAGATCCGCATCGCTTCGTGATTATCGACGGCTCTGAAACAGTAGAAGAGATTTTCACTGCAATTTTATCGCAGGTTGTGGTACGAATTCCGGAGGCTCCACGTGCCGTTTGCTGACATCATGGGACATGATCGGATTATTGAGGTACTGCGGCGTTCTCTGCGCAACGGTAAGACGGCACACTCCTACCTGTTTGAAGGAGTCCCCGGATCTGGTCGTAAAAAAACTGCAATGATGCTGATTCAGGCGCTTTTCTGCAAGGCTCTGACGGATGACGCCTGTGGGGACTGCCATTCTTGCCGAAAGATAGTCAGCGGCAATCATCCTGATATCCACCATATTGTGCCATTGCCGGACAAACGTGACATCAGTATCGACCAATTACGGGAATTGCAGCACATTTTGTCGTTACGTCCCTACGAGGCTCCGCGCAAGGCGTGCATAATCGATCCGGCCGAACGGATGAGCGTAAATGCCGCCAACTCACTGCTTAAAACGCTGGAAGAGCCACCAGGTAATGCCTTGATAGTCCTCCTGACCGAAAATGCCGGTATGCTGTTGTCAACTGTTCGCTCCCGTTGCCAATTAATCCGTTTTGCACCACTTTCGCCGGAACATGTAATCACAGTTCTTGAACGGAGCGGCATGCCCCCAGAAACTGCAACTCTTATCGCCCCCATGTCAGGCGGTAGTCTCCAGCGGGCACTTGAACTTGACAATGAATCACTGGTTGTCCGCCGGGAAGCGGTGTTATCCCGCGTGAGCCAACTATCTAACAACAGGATAGCCACCATTTTTGATGCCGCCGAGGAGTTGTCCGGCAATCGGGATGCGACTCTTGAGCTGCTTGATATGCTGCTCTCCTTCTTTCGCGATGCAGTCCATCTGGGTGCCGGCAACAGGGAAATCGTCAACCGATCCGTTAGACGGGCAATCGAGTCAATTGCCGCACAACGCTCATTTCCTCGTAATCTTGAAATATTGGAACAAATAAACGCAACGAAACGAGATGTTCAACGCAACGCCAATTCAAAGCTGGCTCTTGATAATTTGTTTATGGCCATGGCGGGTAATCGATAATCAGGAGGTCTTTTTGTCACATATTGTAACCATCCAATTTACTAAAGCCGGTAAGATGTATGATTTCAACGCCGGATCACTTGAGCTTGCCGCAGGTGACCATGTCATAGTTGAAACAGAACGAGGTGTAGGTGTCGGACAGGTCATGAAGCCGCCAGTTATGAGAGAGACCACACTTTCCGGTTCGTTAACGCTTGTCAAGCGTAAAGCTACGCCTGAAGATATGGCAACGGTCGAGCGAATTACCCGGAAAGAGCAGGAGGCTCACCGTTTCTGTATCGAACGTATTGTTGAACGCTCGATGCCGATGAAACTGGTGCGGGTTGAATACCAGTTTGACTGCAGCAAGGCGGTTTTTTTCTTTACCGCCGATGGCAGGGTCGATTTCCGTGATCTTGTGAAGGATCTGGCTCATACATTTCATACCCGCATTGAAATGCGGCAGATCGGTGTACGCGACGAAGCAAAAATGACCGGTGGTATTGCCATCTGTGGTCGGGAACTCTGCTGCAGTTCTTTTCTTCGCGAATTCCAGCCGGTTTCAGTCAAAATGGCCAAGGAACAGAATCTGGCGCTCAACCCCAACAAGATTTCCGGACAGTGCGGACGCTTGCTCTGCTGCCTTGACTACGAATATGAAACCTATTGTTGCCTGCGCAAAAATTTCCCCAAATCCGGTAAACGGATCCGCACAGTCAACGCCGTCGGAGTAGTTGATAAAATTAATATCCTGACCGGAAATATTACGCTCAAACTTGACGACAACAAAATTATCGTCATAAAGCGTGATGAGATTCTTGGAGACGGTGCTCCCGTAACGGCTTCTGAAGGAGCTCCAATCCAAACTCCACCCCAGGCTCCCCCGCGTACACCCGAACGGCGCCCTGAACAGCGCCGTAAACAGGAAAAAACATCCCTTGAAACATATAACATTGCTGAAAGCGCCAGGAAGAGCACCCCGCTGCCACCGGCAGTGCCTGAAACTTCAGAAGCTGTCGCTCAGCCGGAAGTCGTAAAATTCGGGCAGCAGCGCAAAAAAAATCGATCCCGCAAGCACGGCCATCGCAAACAGTCCGACAACAGTAAACCAGCACCGTCCACGGGAGCCTGATATGAAACCAACCTTTTATGTAACCACTCCGATCTATTATGTAAATGATGTCCCGCATATCGGGCATGCCTATACCACGGTCGCCGGAGATGTGCTGGCGCGGTACAAACGACTGATGGGGTATGATGTGTATTTTCTGACCGGCAGCGACGAACATGGGCAAAAAGTGGAAAAAGCTGCCACGACCGCCGGCGAAACGCCACTGGAGTTGGCCGACCGGGTGGTTAAGCGTTTTCAAGCGCTATGGGGACGTCTGGGAATATCACACAACGACTTTATCCGCACCACTCAGGAGCGCCATAAAAATGGGGTCAGCCGAATTTTCGAAAATATTCTCGAAAAAGGTGATATCTACCTCGGCGAGTATGAAGACTGGTACTGTACACCCTGCGAAACATTCTGGACCGAGACACAGTTGATTGAAGGGCGCTGCCCCGACTGCAACCGTCTGGTTGAAAAGCTGAAAGAGGAATCATACTTCTTCCGCATGAGTAAGTTTCAGGGAGAGCTGCTCTCTCACATAGAAGCCAATCCCGATTTTATCCAGCCAAAGAGCAAGCGCAACGAGATTATCTCCTTCATCAATGAAGGTCTGCGTGACTTGTCGGTTTCCCGCACGACTTTCTCCTGGGGCATCCCTGTTCCGGGTAACAACCGACATATCATTTATGTCTGGTTCGACGCTCTGACCAACTACATTACTGCACTTGGCTATCCTGATGAGAAAGGAAATTATGGCCGCTACTGGCCGGTTGATGTTCATCTGATCGGCAAGGATATTCTCCGCTTTCACGCTGTTTACTGGCCGACCTTTTTAATGGCTGCCGGCCTGCCGCTACCGAAAAAAGTGTTCGCACACGGCTGGTGGACGGTTGAGGGGCAGAAGATGAGCAAAAGTCTGATGAATGTCGTTGAGCCAAACATGCTGATCGACAAATACGGCGTAGACGCAGTCAGATACTTCCTGCTACGTGAGGTGCCGTTCGGCCTGGATGGCGATTTCTCCCATTCAGCACTGGTTCAGCGGATCAACTCCGACCTGGCTAATGATATCGGTAACCTGCTCAGCCGCTCGACTGCAATGGCGGTTAAATACTTTGGCGGAACTCTTCATGCGGCTGGACTGCCGTCTGAGGCAGATCTTTCTCTTAAGCAGAAAACGGAATCGATGGTAACGATAGTCGATAAATTTGTCGATGAACTGGCCTTCAGCAAGGCACTGCAGGCGATCTGGGAAGTTATCTCGGCCGGCAACAAATACATCGATGAGATGGCTCCCTGGACATTGGCCAAGGATCCGGCCAACAACGTACGGCTCGCCACGGTCATGTACACCCTGCTAGAATCGCAACGAATCACGCACTGCATATTGTCAGCTTTTCTTCCTGCCACTGCGGCAAAAGCACTCTCTTCTCTGGGATGGAATGAAACGGTGACTAAAGAGGGGTTGGTCTGGGGCGGTTTGAAGGATGGCGCAAAAATCACCAAGGCTGAAGCACTTTTCCCGAGGATTGAGGAGTAAGCAGCAATAATGCGATCTAAATGTAGATGTCCATGGTGCGGCACGGATCCGCTATACATGGCCTACCACGATAATCAGTGGGGGGTGCCGCTGCACGGAGACAGCGATCTGTTTGAAATGCTTACGCTGGAGGGGGCTCAGGCGGGTCTCTCCTGGTTGACTATACTGCGAAAACGCGAAGGGTATCGCCGAGCATTTGAAGGATTCGATATCCGGAGAGTCGCAGCGTTCACCGACGATGATACCGCAAGACTTCTGGCTGATACCGGCATTGTCCGCAATCGACTCAAGGTTGCATCCACTATCTCAAATGCGCGTGCCACGTTGGAGATTCAGTCACGCTATGGTAGCCTTGACCGGTATCTCTGGAGCTTTGTAGATGGCGTTCAGATACGGAATCATTGGCAGACAATGGCTGAGATTCCTGCACGAACCCCGCTTTCTGACACCATGAGTAAAGAGCTGAAACGGCATGGGTTTCGCTTCGTCGGCTCGACAATCTGCTATTCCTTCATACAGGCGACCGGCATGGTAAATGACCATCTGACCGGCTGTTTTTGCTACGACCTGCATAATCATTCCTAAAATCCGACTTCGCGAATAATCACAGCATAGCCGCTGCGAAGCATTTCTAACAGCGAGCTCAGTTTTTCCGCATCAATATGCGCAACACCCTTTAATTTTATGAGTGGTACGGTAGCGGGCAAACATCCATCCGAATACTGAAAAGTGGCGCGTCAGTAGTGGTTATCGCTCTGACAGAGTCGACACTATTGGCAAAGCATCTCTATCCACGTTTAAACCAAAGCACATTCCTATTTACTGGGAACTGGCCGAATCACCGCTCTAGTTCACATCTGGTCAACTGTATATTTCAACGACACCGTCAGCGTACTTCACAATCTGATGCACTTGGTTTGCTGCTGCCGCTGGCGCTTGCCGGAGCCGTCGAAAGTGCCGGAGGCGCTTTGAACTGAATACCCGGATTGGTTGGTACAATCACCGGCGGTTTCACGACACTTGGTGTATAACCGAACTGGCCGGCGGAAAAACTTTGTGAGCCACCTTTGTTGCTCAGGTTGATCATACCATCGATGACATGTACGTAAAGGCCGGGCGAGAGTCCAGCACCACCGGACGGGGTGCTCTGTGCCAGAAGCAGTGGAGGCTGATAACCGACAGGCGTGCCATCAGTCATTGTAGCGAGCGGTGATATCTGCAATGGGTCAAGAGCCGCCAGTTGCACCCGGCTGATTTCTGACACTTTCGGCTCGGCCTCCGGGACGTATTCAGCAA
>Ga0247844_1004686_pt1 | contig 18277 bp, 14 predicted proteins | sample LaCtaG_FD_192421 | JGI IMG/M metagenome (GOLD analysis project Ga0247844, IMG submission 192421) | Freshwater microbial communities from meromictic Lake La Cruz, Castile-La Mancha, Spain - LaCruzMarch201714.5m_1 | ecosystem: Environmental > Aquatic > Freshwater > Lake | place: Spain: Castile-La... | reverse complement strand
ACGAAGGCGAGCCGCAGGCGCCGCAGGCTGCGCTCCAACCGCTCCGGGTCCACCGCGAGCCCCGCCTCCGCCAGGCGCGCGGCCAGCTCGCCGTAGCCGAAGGCGTCCCAGTCGACCGACGCATAGACCGCCATGCGGTCCAGCCGCTGCTCGGTCTCGTCCGCGATCAGCGCGTGCCAGTTGCCGAGCAGCTCGTCGCGCAGGCGCTCGCTCGCGAGCACCGCCTCCAGGTCCGCGACGCCGATCTCCCGTTGGTCGGGCTGGACCCGTGCGACGAGCTGGTGACAGGCCATCGCGATCAGGTTGGCGCGCTGGCCGCAGTCGCGCACCAGGCGCTCGGCGAGCGCGGCGGATGCAAGTTGAAGCCCGAGCCAACCCAATGGCTGCCGCACCAGTTCGAGACAGGCGTCCCATTCCAACTCCTCGACCTGGATCAGCTCACCGAAGTTTTTGAGCGGCGAATGAAAGTCCAGTACCGAGCGCTCGAACAGGGTCCAATAGCCGGCAAAGCTGAAGTAGGCCAGGCCCGACTCGCTCAGACCCCGCAGGCGCTTGAGCACCGCGTAGTCCTGGTCCGCGTCGGCGCGTACGAAGGCGTCCGACTCGTCGATCAGGAGGACCCGTGGCCGCGCGCCCCCCGACCGGTGCAGCAGGGCCTCGATGTCGGCGAGCACCGCGCCTGCTGCCAGCCCGAGCGCGGCGGCCATCGGTTCCGCCAGGTCCGCGCCGCCCAGCGCGCAATAGTGCACCTGCACCCGGCTGGAGTCCGCGAGTGCGCGCGCCACCGCCTGCAGCAGGCTGGACTTGCCGACCTGACGGCCGCCGACGATCAGATAATTGCCCGGGTCCCGGTTGACGATGTGGTCGAGCAGCCCGGCGCGGCCGAAGAACATCCGCGGGTCCTGCACCCCGCCGCCGGTCTGGTAGGGGGAGAGCTCGGTGCGCGGGATGCGCGCGGCGAGCACTGCGGCCAGAACCAGGGCCGGCTCGGGCGAGAGCAGGAGCCGGGTCAGGACCTCCGGGGCCGGTGCGATCAGCCGGTCGCGCCGCTCCGCCGTGCGCCGGTTGAGATCTCGCTGCATCTCGCTGTCCGCGCTGAAGATCAGGAGCGGCAGGCCGCCGGTCCCAGGGCCGCGGACCGCGTCCAGCCGCTCGCGCAGCCCCTGGAGCAGGCCCTCCGGGTCGGCTTGGCTGGACGATCCGGTCGGGATCAGGGTCAGGGCCAGCGTGCTCAGGTTGAGCGGAAACGCCTGGAGCCCCAGCCGCCAGACGGGCGGCTCGGCCCGCTGCCCGTCGGGCTCCAGTGGGACCCACGTCGCCTCGAGCCGCTCGGCGATCTGACGCGCCTGCTCCGCGGCTGGCGCGGACAGCCAGGCACTCACCCGCTCAAGGCTTGCCCGCGGCAGACCGAGCGCGTCGGTCGCGTCATCCAAACTTCGGGCCAATAGCCGGCGTTGCACAATATCTCGCAATCGCACTAAGGGCAGATCGTAGAGTACCTCCATGTGCTGGGAGAAATTCCCCACCAAGGGATCGAGTTGGTAATACTTGGAGAGCACAAATCCGAGGCGGATCTGGGGATCGTCTTGTCGCAAAAATTGCTGCTGAAGCGGTACCCGAAAAGAGTACAAGTCATTCTGAATCTTCAAGATCTGGGCAAACTGAAGGCGCCTCAAGCTGCGCTCCAGAAGGTCAGGATCTATGGTAGGCGCAGCCTCGCCGAAAATGCTGCGAATATCGGATTCGCGAAATGATTCCTCATTTGCTGTTCCCCAGATAACCACTTGGTCAACTATTTGTTCGAGCGGCTCCGGGGAAAGTGTTCTACAGTTGCTCAGCCAGGCGTCGCGGATGCGCGAGTTACGGAAAGCGGCATCGATCTCGCAATGCCTTATTTGGTGCTGTTGACTTGGGGTTAGCGAGATAAGTTCTTGGCAGACTTGTGCGATAAGGCTGGCTTGCTGACCGCACTCACGCACCAAGCGCTCTGCAAGCGCTTGAGACTCGAGCGACAACCCAAGCCATCCGAGGGGTCTGGTCACCATTTCCAAACACGCATCCCACTCTATCTCTCCAATAAGAAAAACCTCCATGTGGTTGTAAACGATAGAAGGCGCCTTTCGAAGGCTCTCCGAGAGAAGCCAGCCGCCGGCTAAACAGAATTCTGCGACCCTAGACTGAGAAAGGGATCGAAACCAACGGAGCATTTCATAGCCTTTGGCTGCGTCGTCTACAACGAACAAATCGGACTCGTCGATTAAGAAAAGAAATGGACGTGAACGGCCTTCCCATACGAGCGAAGACTCTATCAGTTGAAGGCTCGTACCAGGCTTTAGGTTTAGTGCGTTACACAGACTATCCTTGATATCCACTCCAGAGAGATGAATATACCGGACCTGAATCCGATTTAATCTAGCGATTTCGCGCTCCAATGCTCTGAGTAAACTCGATTTCCCGACTTGATGTGCACCCAGAATGACAAAGCTCAGTGGCATTCTGCGAACTATCCTCTGAACTAACGCACTGCGACCGAAGAACATTCGCGGATTAAAAACCGGACCTCCGCGCTGGTACGGAGACACGTCGGTGCGTGTAAGTCTTTCAGCCAGGATGTGGGCGAGAACTTCTTCGGGCTCGGGGAAGAGAAGCAAATGCGTGAGGACCTCGGGGGCGGGAGCGATGAGTCTCTTCCATCGTTCCTGGGAGCGTTGGTTCATGGCTTGTTGTGTCTTGCCGTCGGGGCTCACGATCAAAAGCAGCAGGTCGTGGTTGCCGTGCGCTGGAATCTTATCTAACCGGTCGCGCAGTCCTCGGAGCCGGCTCTCGGGGTCGATGGGACTCGCTGGTACCAGAGCCAGGGCTAGGGTGTTAAGGCGCAGCGGGAAGGAATGGAAGCTTAGCCGCCAGATGGTCGGTTCACCCGCATTCGCGCTGTGATCTATTGCATCGCATTTCGCGCCAAGGCGCATGGCAATTTGCTGAGCCTGGTTCGACTCCGTTGCGTCAAGCCATGTGCGTATTCTACCCAAGGCGGTTATGGGCAGGTCGAGGGCGTCTACTACTTCGTTGATTTGGCCGATCAAACGCAGTCGGCGTTCCGTCTCAGGGAGCAAGTCCGGCGCTAGGGAATAGAGTGCTTTGGGGTCGCGGCGGATCGCGCTCACCATAGGATCCCGATACCCGCGCCAGTAACGCACGACCACGGCGATAACGAGCAGGACCACAGCTGCGGCGGCTAGCAACCAGGGGGCGATATGAACCACGAGCGCACCGGTATTAGCATCCAAGGTATTCATTTACTGGGTTCTCGGCAGCATCTCTCAGCGCTGATTCCAAATTCGAGCAGCGCCATGTTGTGAGGCAATGCCTGCCACAGTCCTGGAGAATCGGCGGCCTGGGGTGTCATAAGGTCCATCGCCTGCGTGGGCACCGCATCTGCCTTGATCTGCTCCGGCGCGTTCAGGAGCGTGGGCGACGCCGACCACGCCGCGCCCGCCAGGATCAGCAGCCCCCAAATCGCCAGCGCCGCGACCAGCCGCCTCATCCCCCGCACCCCAGCAGCAACCGCGCCGCGTCCTCAATCCCCGCCGACCGCCACGCATACCGCCCCCCGCGCCGCGCCAGCAGGTTATCCCAGTAGAGCCCGCGCACCAGCGGGTCCGGGTCCCAGCCCTGGGCCAGCCCCGGGATGCCCTGGCGCAGCAGCCCGCAGATCGACTCCCTGTGCGGGAAATAGGGCGTGAGCAGCGGCTCGTAGGGCCGGGTGTCGGCGAGCGCGGCGCGCCAGTCCTGGCCCAGGCCCAGTGCGACCAGCGCGTGCTGGATCAGCCGGGGGTGTCCGCCGGAGCACTCGCCGATGGCGTCGAGTTCGGCCGGGCAGGGCGCCAGGGCCGGGAATAGCTCCCGCTGCCAGTGGACCAGGTCCAGGGCGGTCGGGTCGTCCAGCATGACCGGGCTTGCCCCGCGCAGCAGGGACAGATCCGGGGTCGCGTAGATCTGCTCGGCCAGGTGGACCCCGCCGAGTACCGCGATCCGCGCCCGGCCGCCGCCGGCCAGTGCGCGCAGTTCCGAGGCCAGTGCACGGCGCGGCCCGTCCGGACCCTGGTCGAAGTCCCGCACCACCAGTGCCCAGATGCCTTCGCGGTGCTTAAGCTCCAGGGCGCGGCGCCAAGCCCCGGCGCCGACGATGGGCTCGTCCAGTCCGGCCTGTGCGGCCAGATGGCCGAAATAGCTCGCCCCATCGGTCCCCGGATCGTTCAGCGGCGCGATCTGCACCACCCGCGCCAACCCGTATTCCGCACCCAGACGCTCCGCCAACACCGCGGCGATGCGCCCCAGCGGGTAGTGCCGCTGCGCCAGGATGGCCACCGGGTTGGGCGAGCGAAGCAGGAGCATCGCCTCGTCGATGGCGCCCCGCTGGCTGGGCGCTATCGGCGGGTCCGCCGCGAGCCCGGGCGGCAGGAGCAGCGGCCCCCGGTGGTACGGGTCCGGCCCCGGCGGCTCGCCCGCCAGTGCCTTGACCAGCATCCCGAAGGCGCGCCGGTAGCCGGGCTCGTCGGTCGCCGCGCCGAAGTCGATGCCGTGATAGTTGCCGATGAAGGGCAGGGCGGGCATGGGGCCCAGCAGCAGGGGGACGATCCGGAAAGGGGCGGCAGCAGCGCCGCCGCGATCGGTATGACGGTTGGCGAGCATGCGATTCCATTCGTTGCGCACCCATTCGGAGTCCACGGTGTCCGGGCTTGCCACCAGCAGCCCGGCGCGCGACGCCTTGAGCGCCCCATCGAGCTGGGCGGGAAAGTCCTCGCCCGGGATCAGCCCCCAACGGTCCAGAAAGACCTTGAGCCCCTGGCTCACCAGGTTGCGCGCCAGGGGCTCCACCCAGTCGAATCGGGCCGAGCGGTAGCTCAGAAAACAGTCGTAGACGGGTGGGGCGAGCAGGCGCTGGGGCATTTGCGGCTCCTTTGCTGATGGTCGGGAATCGTCCGGAGTTGTGCCCGCAGTCTACCGCGATGCCGGCCTGTTCGCAGCGGGAAGGCCCGACCGGGTACAATCGAAATCGATGTGGTCGCTTGAACCCCGTAGGATGGGCAGAGCGCAGCGATGCCCATCCGGATACCGCGGCGCCGAGTGATGGGGCACCACTGCGCTCTGCCCATCCTACAATCCGCGGTTGAGCGCCGCCGCCGGGGGCTCGGTCGGCGCTATGATGCGCACGGCGCACCGACGGTGGTTTCGTAGGCCCCGCCGCCTGAGCGATGTCGGTTCTGGTTGCTCAGGACCCGGTCTATCGTCGTTTGCGATCCGGTGGAAACGGCGACAGCCGCGCCGCCAGGGTCTCGCAGCGATTCCGCCGTGCCGACCGCCTGCCGCCATAGAAACCATTGAGGACAGCCCCATGACGCAGACGCGCACCGGTACCCCATGATCACCAGCGCGCCAGGTGCTACCGTCGTGCTCGATCTGGACGGCACCCTGGTCCCCGGCGACACCCAGCGGCAGCTGTTTCTGCACTGCCTCACCCGCGGCCGGCTCGGTCTTGGGGGTCGTCTCGTGCTGTTGCTCGGGGGTTGCGGCCATCTTCTGGGCCTGGTGGGTAACCGCTCCATCAAGGCGCTGCTGGCCCGCGCCCTGGCGGGCCGGGAACCGGCCGCTCTGGAGCAGACGGCGGCGCGCTGGCTCGCGGAGCGGCCGGCCCTGAGGGTGCGGCCGGCCCTGCGCGCGCGGCTCGCCGAGCACCGGCGCCGCGGCGACGCGCTGTTGCTGCTGTCCGCGTCGCTGGAGCCGGTGGTGCGAGCCTATGCCCGCCACCTGGGCATCGCGCGGGTGCTGGCCACCGGCCTGGAGGTGCGGGACGGTCGGCTCACCGGCGGCTTGGCCGGAGTCTGTCCCCACGGTGCGGAGAAGGCGCGGCTGCTGCGTGACCTGACGCGCCGCGAGGGCCTGGATCTCGATCACTGCTGGGCCTATGCGGACGGCTGGTCCGACCGCTCCCTGCTGGCCCTGGTGGGGCATCCGGTGGTGGTGGGCCCCGGGGCGCGCCTGGCCCGGCTGGCCCGCCGCCATGGCTGGGAGACGCTGCCATGATCCAGGTGCTGAGCGTCAGCCTGGGGAGTTCCGCCCGCGACCATACGGTGGAACTCGCGCTGCTCGGGCGACACCTGCGGGTGCGCCGCCTGGGTTGCGACGGTGACCCGCGGCGCGCCCTGGACCTGTATCGGCAGTACGACGGCCGGGTGGACGCCTTCGGTGTCGGCGGGGCCGAGCTGGACCTGCGGGTGGGTGGGCGCACCTATCCCCTGGCGTACGGCCGGCGCATCCGCCGCGTGGTGCGCCACACCCCGCTGGCCGACGGCAGCCGCATCCGCGGCCTGCTGGAGCGGCGCGCACTGGCGGCGCTGACGGCCGCCGGTTATGGGCCGGCCGGGCGCACCGCGCTGGTCAGTGCCGCCGTCGACCGCTACGACCTGGCGCTCGCCCTGAGGGAACAGGGCTGCCGCCTGGTGTTGGGTGATCTGATGTTCGGACTCGGCCTGCCACTGCGCCTGCATTCATTGCGCGGTGTGGAGCGGCTGGCCGCCGCCCTGCTGCCGCTCTTGCTGCGCCTGCCGGTGTCGCTGCTCTATCCCACCGGGGCGGCCCAGGGGCGCGCGCCGAACCCCCGCTTCGAGTCCCTGCTGGCCGACGTGGAGATTTTGGCGGGGGACTTCCTGCAATTGCATCAATACCTGCCGCGCGACCTGCGCGGTCGGGTCATGGTCACCAACACCACCACCGCCGCGGACCTGGAGCTCCTCGCCCGGCGCGGTCTCGACACCCTGGTCACCAGTACCCCGCGCCTGGCTGGGCGCAGCTTCGGCACCAATGTGGCCGAGGCCATGCTGCTCGCCCTGGCCGCGGCCGAGGGCGCCGCCGATCCGACCGCACCCGCCACCCTGGCGGCCCTGGCCGATGCGGCCGGTCTGGCTCCGGCGTTGTGTCATCCCGGCCGCGGCGCGTGCTGAGGGTGGACCGGTTTGGCGCGCGAAGCGCCTGTCGCCAAATGGACTGACCTCAAGAAGCGTCGGTCCCCGCGCGTTATCGGTTCATCCCGCTTCCGGACCCGGTCTCAATCTTGCGCACCGCCCGCAACTGCGGGATCATCACCATCCAAGTAATGGAAATGATCCCGTCATTGAAGGCGCACAGATGACCGACGTACCCGAGTCAGCCGGCCCCAGCCTGATCGACAAGGCCCATCTTTCGGGCCTGATCCTCCCCGCACGGGTGCGCCAGTCCTGGCTTGACCACTGCGATCTCGACCTGCTCGATCCGCAAGGTCGGGTCCTGGCCAAGGGTCGTTTGTATCAGACCGAAAGCCTGTGTGCCAATGACCCGCGCTTGCTGCGCGACATCGACGCCTACGGCAAGGGACAAGTGCTTGCCGCGGTCTACGTCAACAACCAGCGGCAGCAGGACGGCGAGCCCTTGTGGTATGTCCATGAGCGCTGGGGCCGTTGTAATCCTTGGCCGGACCTTACCCTGGACGGCGATTCGGTGGTCTCCGGCACGGTTGTCCGCCGCGTGGGGTCTGCTGAGAGGCCGGAGCCGGCGGGCTACATCATTCAGCTCGACACCGAAGATACACTGCACCGGGCCGTACGTGTCGGGACCGAGCCCGCCGAGGTGCAGCAGCCCGATATCGAGGCATTTCTCCCAATCAACGAGATTCCCTGGGCCGACGGCGGCTTGATCTCGCAATCGAAGCGGCCGGATGCCCGACGCTTGGGGATCGAGATCGGTGATCGGATTCGTGCACTGGTGCTGGAGGTCCAACAACCGCCCAAGAACCCCAGGGTCAGCCTGGTCCGCTTGATCAACCACCAGGACGCCACCTCGGACCGCGCATTTGAACACCGCGAAGGCCTCGCCCGCTGGCGCTTCAGGCGGTTGCTCGGCGGTGTGACGGCAAGCCTTGTCCCGGATGCCGCGGTGCACCTGTTCTCCGCTGATGAGCGTCCCTATGCGGGTCGGCGCCTGCTGTTAGTCGATGACGACGAACCGGCCTCCGCGTCCCAGACTGAACTGCTGGGCCTGATGGGGGCCGAAGTCCACCGCATTCTGGTCCATGGCGGGGGGTTCGGGCAGGCAGTCGCCGAGGTCATGGCGGCCCTCGCGGCAGCCCCCTTTGACTTGGTACTGGTGGACAACAATTTGCCCGGCCGGGGCCTGGGCCGCCTGCTGATCCGCCAGGTCTGCGAGCGGCTCGACGGCACCGGTGCTGCCCGTTTGATCCTGCTGTCGGCCAACGCGGCAAAAGGCGGCGGCGACCTCGATGTGCCCACGTTGAAAGTCGAGGGCATCACCGGTTTGGTTCACCGACCGATGTCACACCGCACCCTGCAACGACTGCTGGCCGGCGAAGAGGTCTGGGACCTCACCGAGCCCTTCGTTCATACCGCGGCTTCGCAATCACGCGATGCGATCCCGGCGATCACCACGCCGGATCAGGTCCTTGCCGCCATCGCCGCGCAGCCGGGGGTGCAATTTGCCGTGCTGCTGCGGGCGCGCCACCGCCTCGCGTCCTCCGACCTCACTGGGTTCGGGAAGCTCCCGTTTACGCAACGCAATTTCGATGAGGTGTTGGAACAGACGGGCCTCGGCCTGCTCCTGTCCGGGCGCATCTCGGCGCTACCGATCGGTAGCGACGACCCGGGCAATGGGCTGCTGCGAATTGCCCGGAACGATGCGGGACATTGGCAAGTGCTGCAATTGGGCAAGGCCCGCTGGGTTTTCGGCGTCGGCCTGACCAAGGGCGTAGCCTTTGAACATTGCCTGCCGCTCTGGCACTGCGCCCTAACCGCCGCCCTGGAGGCCCAGGATTGGCGTGACGCCGCCCGGCATAGTTCCGCCTTCATTCAGTTGGGACTCGCCCACCAGGGATTGACCCACGAGATCTTCAATCTGCAAGACGAATTCGGCAGTCGGCTCGGCATCCTGCGTCGGCATCTCGATCGGCTGCGCCCCGAGGGTAAGCTCAGCGCCGAGGAGCGCCAACGGGTCGACGATGCACTGAGGAAACTGATTATCGTCAAAGAACAGATCCTGGAGTTTGCCAAGGGACAGTTGCGCGCCGAAGCCTTTCGTCATCGCGAGGTTTTCCTGCCGGAGGCCATCAGCACGGTCCGGCGCATCGTTGAGGTCCAGTGCCAGGAGGCACAGGTCGCCTTGCACATCGCGCCGCCGCCGCCGCTGGCCCTGCCATTGCCCAATGCCGCACTGGTGCTGCCGCTGGTCAATCTGATTGTCAACGCCGCCAAGCATCAGCGCCGCCGGGAGAACCGCCGGATCGAACTCCTGTTCGATGTCGCGGAGGAGGACGACGGCCAATGGCTGATCGCCGATGTCCGCGACAACGGCTTCGGCCTGGATCAAACGACACTGGAGCGCCTGTTCGAGCCCGGCTATTCGAGTGCCGATGCGCTCGACCAACGTCACGGGATTGGTCTCTGGCTCTCATACCAACTGGTTTCCGAGGCGGGCGGCACCCTTCGCCTCGCGGAGAACTGGCGCGGCGTGGGCGCTTGTTTTCAAATGCGATTGCCGATCAATCTGGGCTGAATGGAATAAAATGAAAACGCTACTGGTCATTGACGACAGTGCTGCCTTTCGCGAGTCTATTGGGTACGCGGCCGAGGACCGCGACTGGGTTTGTATGGCGTCCGATCATCTCGGAAAGATCAGGGAATGGCTGGACCAGCACCAGCCGGATGTTGTTCTGTTGGATTGGAACATTGTTAACCAGCAGCGCGAGGACTACGTTAATGAGCTCAAACGCCGGGACTTGACTGCAAGTACACTGCTGCTGTCGTTCGGGCTGTTGGATGACGAACGAAAGGCATTGATAAATGATGCGGGGCTGGCCGGCTATCGACCCAAGCCGCTGGACCTGAACCGGCTGGACGAGGAGATTCGCCTGCCGACGCAGGATTTTCAAGTGCGATTGCCGATCAATCTGGGCTGAAGGGAACAAAATGAAAACGCTACTGGTCATTGATGACAGCGCCGCCTTTCGCGAGTCTATTGGGTACGCGGTGGAGGGTCGTGGCTGGGTGTGTATGGCGTCTGGTGACCTCGGAAAGATCCGGGCCTGGCTGGACCACCACCAGCCCGACGTCGTTCTTTTGGATTGGAATATTGTTAACCAGCAGCTCGAGGACTACGTTGATGAGCTCAAACGCCGGGACTTGACCGCGAGTACACTGCTGATGTCTGCCAGGCTGTTGGATGGCGAGCGAGTGGCATTGATAAAAGATGCGGGGCTGGCCGGATATCGACGCAAGCCGCTGGACCTGAACCGGCTGGACGAGGAGATTCGCCTGCGGACGCAGGAGCTGCCGTCGCCCTGGCCCGGCATTGAGGCGGTTGTCAATGGACTCGATGTGGCAGTGGACATCTTCGATGACGACCTCCGTATTCTTTGGCGTAACAAGAAGGCCGCCTCCGACACACTGACTCCTGCCCAGTTTCTCATTATCAAGTGGTTGTATGCGGCGTTGAACGAAACCGGTCATGGTGCAGCACGGCGCTTGGACTGGGACGGCGAGAAACGCCGCTTCCTGGAGTCGCGAATGTTTCGGGTTTCCACGAGTGGTGCGCTGTGGGTTGAGCGGGACTGGCGACCTAAGGGCGATCGGCCCCACGACCACGAGTTGCTTAACCTGGTAAGCAATCCCACCCGTGTAAATTGGCTCAAGGGCGTTGCGGAACTGCTTGCTCAGCGTTATGCGATCAGCCGCTTTCGTGTCTACAAGATCGCTGAGTTACCCTATGAACCGACGTTTGAAAACGACGCCGGACTGCTGGTCATCCCGCTGTTTCAGTCTGGCGGCGGTTTTCGGGCCAGCGAGAAGGTGTGGTGCGAATCCGGATTCCTCGCACGGTCCAATGGCCTGATTCAATCCGCGCTATTACCGGATTTCTCCGCTAAGCCCGAGCACGTCAGCGACCAGCATCCCAAAACCGGTTGTGCCGAGATTCGCTATGGCTCAGAGGGCACCTATCAGGTCGTATTACCCGTTAGCCGGGGGGGGAAGACGGTTGCCTTGTTTGAGTTTGATCGCCGGTTTGATCATGCCGCGTGCCTGGAGGGGTCGGATCGTGACGTGGTGGAGATCGCTCGGCGCATGGCCAGTGATGAGGCCGGCCAGCTCAATGATGACCAATGGCAACTGATGCAAGGGCTAGTGGTTGATATCGGCAAGCGCCTTACGGAGCGGTTGGCCGATGACGAAACCCGGCAATCTCAGGATTGGCACCATGAGATCGACCGGGCACTGCTCAAGACCTTCGCCGAGGATCCCCGGTCACCGGAGATGACCTATGACGGAATCTCCCAAGTTTGCGCAATGTTGTTAGACGGCTGGAGGGAGCCTAAGATCAGCGGCCGGATCATGGGCGCGACCCTATGGAGAGACGACCAAGGGCGGACTCCCCTGGATGCCTGGTACATTGCCATTCAGACCAGCCAAGGTCATTGGTGTCCAGTGGCGGGCAGCGGCGATGCCTATCGTCGACTACGCCACGGGGGCGAGCGTCCGTTGGCAGAGCCCCACCTGACCAGCTTGCAGCGGCCAGCCTGGCAAGCGGTGGTGATCCAGGACTTTCAAGACTGGATCAAGCGATCGGGAACCACCCCCTACCGGGACCTTGGTACCGACAGAGTCGGCCAAATCGGCGGTTGGAGCGCGGTGCCCATGAAGGTCGACGGCGTCATCGGCGCTTTGATGATCGTTCACTCGCCATATCCGCATTACTTTACTCGCGTCAGGGTAGGCCTCTTGGAACAGGCGGCGAAACGCCTGTTGCCGCTCCTGGCCGCGGCCCGGCGTGAGACTCGCGCCCGGAGCGCCTTCACCGCCGCAGTTATGCATGAGGTCAAGAATGATGCGCACACTGCGCGCATACTGCTGGAAGAACTCTCGCCTCAATTACCTCCAAGCCAGGAGACCTTGAATGCATTGACTCACTATCTGGATGGGTTAACCCTACTTGGGCAGGACAGCCTCGATCTGTTCCAGATGGGGCGCTCGGACCGCATTGAGGACAGCGCACACCGAGAGGTAAGGCAGCAATACCGGCTAGATAAGCTTGTTGACGGCCTGACGGCGGGCTGGCGTGAACTCTATGACACGACTGCTCTCACCGTTGCTCTTCCAATGGACGCGGAACACCGGTGGATCGAGGTCGAGCACGCGCTCGCATTCCGACGCGTCGTACGGGGCTTACTGCACAACGCCTTCCGACATGGTCGGGATTGGGTGAAACTGACTGTCGGAGTCGGGCCACCCCAATCACCCGGCGACTTGTCGCGATTAGAGTTGACGGTTGCCAATCTCGCAAAGCAACAGATTGCGGTGGGTCTGGCGGAGGACCTAAGCCCTGTTCAGGGCGGCCTCGGTACCTCGGCACTCGCCCGCGGCCGACTTGGCCTCGCGATCGCAAGGCAATTAGCGGCTGAAGCGGGCGCGGATCTCGGCCCCCTGCAATTTGAACGCGCTGCTGATGGTGAGGCGAGAATCGAAGTGTCAACCGCTTTGACTTGGCCGGTAAGAGAGATGGCAGCGTCGGACGACCAATAATGCACTGGAAATTGATAATATGAAGCTGTTGTTGGTCGATGACGTCCCTCAGTATATTCGGCCGTTCCGCGATAGGCTGCTGAAGGATGAGATAGAACTGACGGTAGTTCACGACCTGGGGACTGCCTGGCGGTTTCTGCATCGTCGCGCTGAGTTGGATCTCATCGTGATCGATATCGCGTTAGACACCTACGAGGCTGAGTTTGCAGCCGAACAGTCTGCGCTCCAGGACGGTCTGCTGCAGCGCGGATATGGCGGCTTGCAGATGTCGGGACAGGCGCTTGGGCTGCGTCTGTGGAGCAGACGCCACGCCCTAAGATTTCCGTATTGCTACGTGACCAACCATGTCAACCTATGGGTCGAGGGTCTCGGGGGGGCTGATCCGGAGTTTGGCGATAACCGAATGGCAGGCAGTCTACCGACGATCATCGATAAGTCTTCCTTATGGCCGGATAACATCGCGGAGCGTCTTGAAGCAGCTCGCAGCGAATGGGTGATAAAGGCATGGATTGGCGGAGATACCTGACGCCTTCTACTTTGCGGCGCAACACTATCAGACCACCTTGATCAGGGATCTTCAGTGACACATCCGACAAGCTCAGATTCAAGGGCTGATCGCAAGATCTGGCTTGCGCTGCTGGTATTGCTCCTGCTGTGGTCCTGTGCCGCTGCCTGGCACAGTTTTTCTCTGATTGGTTGCCATCTTATTAGTGCGCAATTCCGTTCTTTATTGATAGCGACTGTTGCGTACTTGCTTGCGACCTTGACGATGGCAGTATGGCCTGGCCAGCATCGCCTGCCGGGTGCGGGGGATCGTGTGGGCGTCGCGCTTGCAGTGGGCTTGGTCGCTGGCTTGATCGCCATTTTGTTGAGCGATGGGTCGCTGGGGGTGAGGCTCTCCGTCGAGCCGAATCCGGCCGCCGGCAGCTCAGTCGGCGCAAAGGAGAGCGACCCGTTCGGTTTGATTAACGTCCTCGCCGCCTTTCTTGGCGCGGTGCTTGCCGGACTTGCGCTGCTTGCTCAAAAAAGCGCCTACGAGGCCCGCGCCGAGGCCCGGCAGGCCCACGCGGACATGCTGCGGGTGCTGCACTCCAGTCGCTTGCTTGAATTGGCCCAGGTCGCGCGCGCCCAAACCGCCGACCTTTGGGAGCGGTCGGCGGGGGTAGGAGTGCTGGACCCGAAGATGGCACGAATGCTCACCCTCGCAGCGTCGGTTTGCGCGCGGCTTTCACGGTTGTTGATTCTCTTGCATCAATGGGCGGCAGAGCCGCACTTGGTGTCGGCGGACGCTGTCACGGGACGGGCGGAAACCCTACTCTTGGACATTCGCGCATTCAAGGGAACCCAGGCGGATAGCAGATCGACGGCGTATAGTGACGAAGAGCGGTTACGTGCAGAGTGTTGGCAGCCGACGGCGCGAATAATGGAATACCTGTTAAAATCGCTGCATGACGGCTGCGATAGTGGTCCGAGCTCGAATAATCCGCGTGTGCTTGAAGCGATCGGCAAAGTGCGTAGCGGGTTGATCGGTTTGTGATGTTCCCATGATCCAAGATTTCCGGATTGCAGGATTCAAGTGCTGGCGTGACACCGGCCGCGTCGCGCTCGCTCCCTTAACGCTGTTGTTCGGCGCCAATAGTGCCGGGAAAAGCAGTTTGGGGCACTGGTTGCTGGCACTGAAGCAGACGGCCCAGTCGGCGGACCGGCGCCGCGCGCTGAATCTCGGGGATGAGCGCTCGCTGGTGGACCTGGGTACCTTTGAGGATTGCATCTTCCGCCACGACCTGACCCAGCCGCTCCAGTTCAGTCTGCGCTGGTCGCTGCCCGATGCCCTCAGCGTTCGTGATCCGCTGACCGAGGTGACGCTCCGGGGGAGCGACTTGGGGCTCGACGCCTCGCTAGGTGCCGATGCCATGGGACAGCCTGAGATGCGGGCCTTGCGCTATCGACTGCTGGATGGTCATGCCGAGCGCCTGAGCGTGATGCTGGAACCGGGCGCCGATGGTGGGCTGGAATTGGCCGCGGCTGGGTATGACTTGGTCCGCGCCCCCGGCAGGGAGAGGGCCTTAGACGCGCCGGAGAAGTTCTACCGTATCGGGGAGTCCACGATTGCGCGTTTCGCGAATGCGGGTTTCGTGTCGGATTTCGCGTTGGCATTGGAGGAGATACTCGGGCGCCTGTCCTATCTCGGGCCCTTGCGGGAGGCGCCCCGGCGCATCTACGCCTGGTCGGGTGATGCACCCGACGACCTTGGGCCGCGGGGTGAGTATGCCGTCGCTGCGATCCTGGCGGCCGGATCCCAACGGCGTTCGATCGCCTTGGCTTCAGAGCAGATGCCCCGTGCTTTCGCCGAGGTGATCGCCGCGCAATTGCAGCAGCTCGGTGTGATTTCAGCCTTCTCGGTCGCCCCGGTCGCACCCGGCCGGCGTGAATACGAGGTACTCATTCGCACCCACGCCGATGCCAGTCTGGTCCGTCTGACTGATGTTGGATTCGGTGTCTCTCAGTTGCTCGCCCCGGTGGTTCAAGCCTTCTATTGCCCGGCCCATTCTGTGGTTTGGATGGAACAGCCGGAACTGCACCTACACCCTCAGGTGCAGGCGAATCTCGCGGACCTTTTCATCGACGCGATCCATGCTCATGAAAACGGCTGTCCCCGTGGGGTTCAGTTAATCATAGAGAGCCATTCGGAGTACCTGCTGAACCGCCTGCAGCGCCGTATTGCGGAGCGGCGATTGCATCCGGATGAGGTGGCCGTGTACTTCTGCTCCCAGGGGCGCAACGGTGCGCGGATTGAGCGTTTGCGGATGGATGAGGACGGCGAGATCGCAAACTGGCCGGTGGATTTTTTTGGTGACGAGATGGCCGACATTGCGGGGCGTACCTTGGCGGCGATGCGGCATCGGACCCGCGATGGTCGCGGCTAGAATGGGCACCTGGGTGATCGATACCAATGTCCTGTTGGTCGCGGACCTGCGTCATCAAGACATCTCCCCGGAGTGCGTCAGCGCCTGTGTGCTGCGCCTGCAAGCGATACAGGTCGAGGGCGAAATCGTCCTTGACGATGGCTTTGAGATCCTGGAGGAGTATCAGCATAAGACCGACGCCAATCGTGGCAAGACCGTCGCGCAGGTGTTCTTGAAGTGGCTGTGGCGCAACCCGGGCCGTTGGTTCACCGTGCATCTTGAGCGCCATCCGGAGCGGGGCTACGCGGCCTTTCCGAGTGCTCCTGAGTTAGCGGCTTTCGACCCGGCGGATCGAAAATTCATTGCGGCGGCAGTTGCTTGCAGTGCGCACCCACCGATCTTGCAGGCGGCCGACTCCAAGTGGCTAAGCGTAGCCGGTGCGCTGCAGCACCAGGGTATCGCGGTCGAGTTCCTGTGCCCCGATGATTTACGGCGGTTCGCGGCGAGAAAAGGGCTGTGATCAACGACGGCTTTTATCGCTTTCCGCATACGCCGCATCTCACCTGGCTCGGTATCGGCAGTCCCCGCGATGACAAGGTGATGACGGCGGCGCAGGCGTCGTCGTTCTTGGCCGCCCCGGTCGCAGTCGAAGAAAAAGTGGACGGGGCTAACCTCGGCATCTCACTCGACCATGCGGGTCGCTTGCACGCGCAGAATCGGGGCCAGTATCTGGTGCCGCCCTACCGCGGTCAGTTCAATCGTCTGAGTGCTTGGCTTTCCAGCTACACTGAACCCTTAGTGGCAACACTAAACCCTGGGTTGATCCTGTTCGGCGAGTGGTGCGCGGCACGCCACTCGATTCGTTACGACAATTTGCCTGGCTGGTTCATTGCCTTCGATATCTATGATCGAGAGATCGGGCGATTCTGGAGTATGCAGCGTCGGAGCGCCTGGTGTGCGGCGGCCGGGTTACCACAGGCCCCTGTGCTTTTAAATCAAAGTTGCCTTGGCCTCAGGGATTTGACGGCGTTGATGGATGGGCGATCTTGTTCTTTTGGTTCGGAGTTGATCGAAGGCGTCGTGGTGCGGCGCGATGACGGCAACTGGCTCAACGATCGGGCAAAACTGGTGCGTCCCAGCTTTTCTCAAGCCATCGAAAAGCATTGGAAACAGCGTGACGTCGAATGGAATAGACTCGCGACAGAGCCATCCAGTTGCCCTTGGCGATGATCGCAACCCTGGCAGGGTGCGCGTGGGGGATCGCGGCGGCCGGGGCCGCGACGTGCCGACATTGGCAATACCGACCGGCGCGTCTGGTCGACGTGGCGACCGTGACTTTGGTCGACACCGCGGAGAATCAAGCCGCCGATCCGCAGTCCACCAGTCGGAAAGTGGGATTGTGTTTTACTCTTGCGCGGATGCGCGTACCAGCGCCCTTTCAGCCACTGCCGAGCACAAAGCCGCCGTTGGCGGACGCTGCGTTCTGAACGGGAGCCGAGATAATGCGCGAAACGATTCAATTTGCTACACACCGGGATCAGGAACTGGTGGATATCACGCCGGAAGTGCGGGCCGTGGTGCAGCGCAGCGGGATTCGCGATGGACTGGTGCATGTCTATGCTCAGGGGGCGACCGCGGCGATCATGATCCAGGAGAACTGGGACGACAGTGTTCAGGAGGATGTCATAGCGTTTCTGTCCAAGCAGATTCCCAAAGGCGTTTGGCTGCATGATCGGCAGGACGGGAACGGCTATGCGCATCTCAAGGCCGGATTGGTGGGGCTGTCGGAAACGGTGCCGCTGATCGACGGCACGCTGGGGTTGTCGACTTGGCAGAATCTGTTTTTTTGTGAATTCGACGGTCCGCGGGGTGAGCGTCGGGTGGTGGTGACGATCATCGTGGACGCGAGCTTCGAGCGTGATGCGGGCTAGGTTGGCGATCCGGTCGCCCTCGTGTCTGCGCGGCCTTGGTCCTGCTGACGGCCATGGAAGGAAGATCAGCTTCCCGAAACAGGAATGTTTCTCGTGGGAGCGGCGTCCCGCCGCGATGGGGTGCCGCGGTGACCTCTCAGGCTGCGGCGACGCGCCCGGCCGTCGCGGCGGGACGCCGCTCCCACAGGGTCGCTGCGCGACTTTTACGGGAAGCCTCGACCGCGCCACGCCACGCCCCGGCATCGTGATCAAGACCTTGGTGGCGAATTTTTCGCTGTCGCTCAAATTGAAGCCTGCCGGTGCGCCCCGACGTTTACCATAGGGGCGTCCAAGGTCAGAGGATCCTGGGTGCCGCGGTCTTGCGGTGCCCGATCCGGGCCGCGGACGCAACGAATTGATTGGCGCCCCGAGGGTCCGCCGCGCGCATGATCGACCGTGCCGTCGACTGCATCGCGGCAGCAATGATCAAGGCTCGTCCTGTCTTTTCCTGTTGATTCATTCGCACTGTCGGCCGGTTGCCACCTGATGATGCGGCGGCCGGCCGGCACTGCCTACAAGGGCGACTATGAAAGTTCCAAAAAGTCTCGAAGCGCTGGTGCGCGACGGTCTTGTCGATGAGGTGATCCGGCCACTGAAGAGCGGCAAGGAGGCCGCGGTCTATGTGGTGTTGTCCGAGGGCGCGGTCCGCTGTGCCAAGGTCTATAAGGAGGCGAATAAGCGCGGTTTTCATAAGCAGGTGTTGTATCGTGAGGGGCGCACGGTGCGCAATAGCCGACAGGCGCGGGCGATGGAGAAAGGCACGCGGTTCGGACGTAAAGAGCAG
>Ga0247844_1004683_pt1 | contig 18284 bp, 17 predicted proteins | sample LaCtaG_FD_192421 | JGI IMG/M metagenome (GOLD analysis project Ga0247844, IMG submission 192421) | Freshwater microbial communities from meromictic Lake La Cruz, Castile-La Mancha, Spain - LaCruzMarch201714.5m_1 | ecosystem: Environmental > Aquatic > Freshwater > Lake | place: Spain: Castile-La... | reverse complement strand
TTTTATCCTTGATTTGGTTGAGGGTTCAAGTAGGTTCTACTACCAAACCGATTGTTCTGCTTACCAACTGGAATGTGAAGTTCCCAACTGGATTGTCACATTACAACACACAATCTTCCTCTCCCGAGTTGACTCCGCATTCTTTGACTTGGTCGAATAGGAGGAATAGCGGGAGGGCATTGTCGATCGCATCCTCGCTCCCGAAATGGGCGAGCAGCTTTTGGTGTTCTGCCTCGTGGCGTTCTACAGTTTGGTCGCCCTCGACTGCTCCGTAGAGGCCACCCTCTTCGAGGTAGGCGCACCAGGGGACGTCGACCCCACCAAAGTTTTTGGTGGTGAAGAAGGGGCAGATGGAGGTGTAATGGATGGGTCTGCCATCTTCATTGGTCTCTGGCTCCTCCGGCTTGCGTTCACGTCCCGTGTAGCAATATTCCCCATGGGGATTTTTGTCCAGTCTTGGTTATGGGGATTGAGGTTTTTGGCTGGGAAGAAGCTCACGCGTCCCTGCTCGATGAGTGGGGCTTCGTTTTCTCCCCTAGTTTTCTGGGCTTCGATGACGACCTCTGCCCACTTTGGGTCTTTCTGGAGGGTTTTGTAATCACCTTCGCCGAGGTTTTCGGCGATGAGGATGTAGATGTCTTCAGGTTCTTGGGCGATACCCAGCAGGCTGAGGGCGAAGAGGACCAGCTGGTGGCGGTTTGGGTGGCTTGCTTGTATTTTGTTCGCCTTCAATGAGACGGTGGCGTAGATGTGTTGCATTAGATAAGGGGCATTTGGTTGGGGGTCAGCCTGTTTGCGATCCTGTGGAGCCCTAGGTTTTTGTTTTCTGGCTGCTAGGGTTTAGGAGCAGGGCCTCTTGATGGAGGATGCGCTTGGTTTTTTTGCAGATTTCCCAGATTCTGGGTTCGATCTCTCGGATCAATTCTGGTTCTCTGCCTTGGATGGGCTTCCCGAACTTTTCGAAGAGTTCCTCCAAGTTGGTGGGGAGCCACAGTTGAGCGGAGGGGATGGTGGTTTTGAGCCGTCGCCATTGTTGCATCCCTACGATGTCATAGTCGGGAGCCAGCCAGACGTTTTGGGTGGCGTTGGCGAGGCAATTTAAGAGGACGCCTGAGATGGTGCCTGCGTAGTAAATCTTGGTGGTGGGCTTGGGGAAGATGCGGCCTGCTTCCCGGAAGACTTCAGCGTTCTCGATGAGGATGACTTCTTTGCTGTCAAGGAAGTTTGTTTCCTCGGGGAGTTTGAGGCTGCCTTGTTTGTTGTTCTCTTTGAACAGGCAGTCGATGTAAGGGCTGGATTCCTTGGCTGCGTGGGCATCTTTGTCCGTTGCGACGGCCAGAGTTTTGGGGTGTTGCACCGCTACAGATTTGATGATGTCTGCGCGGGCTCTGTCCTCTTTCTTCTCTTGGAAAGCGATTCTTTGGATCGCGTTGTCTAGTGCTGCCTGGTCGGTCACGACATAGGCCCCGTTTTGGAGTCCTACTCCCCAGTTGAGTTGGCGGGCCGTTTGCAGGGAGCCTTCTTGCTTCCCCCATTGGCTGCGGGTGAGCCTTCCTAGGTTTTTGAGCTTTTCGAGGATGTTGCGGTTTGGCCTCATGCGGCTTCGACTTCCACGGAATTTTCTGAGTTGGCGGTCATTCCTCCGTCTTCTCCTTTTTCGATGACGACGATCTTTGTTTTGTCGATGCAGCCGACGACCCCTCCTTTTCCGTTTTCGAGGTTGACCCTTGTGATATGCCCGATAAGGCCGGCGGGGAGTGTGGGGCCTGCGACGATCGGGACGAGGCCGATCTTTTCACAGCATTCCTTGAGGATGTCTTGGTTGTTTTCGTCGACTGTGTTGATCTCGTCGACGAGGAGCGGGATGCGGCCCCGGTTGCTTCCGGTCTGTTCTTTGAGTAGGCCGGAGAGGATGAGCCCTCGCAGGGTCATTTGGGTGCCGGTGGATTCGCCTTTGATGCTTTCCCGGCGCTTGGGCGGGGCATCTCCGTTGGTGGTTTCGAAGATGATCTGGGCGAGGTAGTCTAGGCTCAGGGCGTCGCGGGCCTCTTTGATCTCGGTCTTTTCGATCTTGTCCCATATCTCCTCCATCAAGGTTTCGCTTTTTTGGCCTTGGGAGAAGAGTGGGCCATCATCGTGGTTTACTGCGGCTCGGAACTTTTTGAGGAGCCCGACCCATTGAGGGTCTCGGGCCTCACACTCGATTTTGACGGAGGTGATGTTGGAGACTGACTGGCTGGCCAGTTGGGTTCTGGAGAATTCTGCAACTCTGCGGCTGAGGGCAGAGAATCTTTCGAGGGACTCGGTGACTCCGGCCTCCACATCGGTTTTGGTGGCGGCCATGAGTTGGCGTTCTTTTTGTCGTTCTTCTTCCCCATGGCTGCCGAGTTCTTTGACTCGGTTCCAGGTGACCCAGATTTCCTCGTCCTCGGTGAATCCGAGTCCTGTTTCTTCTGCGGTGCTACGGATGTGGGTTTTTTGCCCTTGAAGTTTGCTGATGAGGTTGGCGATCTCATGGAAGGCTTTTTCGTGGTTTTCCCACGGGTGTTCTGTTTCCGTGTCGAAGGAGTTTACGAGGTCGGTTGCGCCGGTGATGAGGGCTCTGGATTCGTTGTCGGCTTTGAAGAAGGTTTCGATTTTTTGGAGTTTATCCTTCACGGCCTTGTAGTCTTCTTCGGTCGCTTCGAGTTGGGCTAGGGCGTTGGCGAGGAGGGCTTGGGTAGCGTCGTTGGCTTGCTTTTTCTCCCTTAGTGCATTTTCGAGCGCCACCACCTTGTCTTGGATCTCGCTGATGTTTTCCATGGTCAACTCGAGTTTCTGTTGCCGGGTTTGGAGCTTCTCTAGGTCTGATTTCCGCAGCCGTTTTTTCTGGAGGTTTTCCTCGGCCGTTTTTCTGTTTTCGATGGCTTCGGCCAGCGCGAGGTTGGTGCTGGCGAGTTGATGGGTTGCTTCCTCGAGGGCGGTTATCGCCTCTTGGAGCTCGGCTTCTGTCTTCCCCGTTTCCAGCCATTGAGGGGTTTGTTGGGTTTGGAAGTGTGCTGCTGCCGTGTTGGGGATCCATTCTAGGGTGCCGCTTTCACTGGGTTTGATTTGTTCGGACAGCTCAATGAGGAACTGGACGGCTTTTTCTACGCTGGCGAAGTGGAGGTCTTTGCCTTGGGATTCGAGTTCGGCCAGAAGTCCGCCCACCCGTTGTTTTTGTTCGGGGATGAGTGATTTCCACGCGACTTTCAGGGTGTGGACTCGGCCTGCTTTGAGGTCTGCGAGTTCTTGCTCGGTCCGGCGGAGTTCGTTTTCTTTGGCCGTTTTTTCTGTTTGTTTGCGGTTGAGTTCGAGTTGGAGTTCTTGCGGGGATTTCCCGAGTTTGGCTTCGGCGGAGGAAATCTCGGTCCGGAGTCGCTCGATTTCCTTTTCTGCTTCTTGGGGATTGAAGAGTTCGAGTTCTTGTCGGAGAAGGTTGGCGGCGCCCTCTTCTTTTTGGAGGAGTGCCTGTTGGGCTTGGAGCTGTGCTCCAGCGCCTACGAATGCTTTGTTGGCTTCGCTGGCAGCCAAAGTCGCGGAGGCTTTGGCTCCGATCGCTGTTTTTTGCTGCTCCAGCGTGGCTGCGTTCTCGGCGTGGATGTTCTCTTGCTCCTCTTGCCGCTGCTTCTTGATTTTCGCATGTCCATTGAGGAGCATTTTGAGCTTTTCACTGCTTTGGGGGACGTCGGCGGTCGCGGCGGCCGTTGCTTGGCATCGGTCGGCGGCGGCCTTTTTCCGGCCTATTTCTTGGATTTTGGCCCGGAGATTGGCACGGCTGGCGAGTATCTTCGTACCGTGGGCTTCGTTGACATCGCTCCCGAGGATTTCGACGAGGATGCGTCGCATCTTGTCGTCATCGAAGCTTTTTTGGAGCATTCCTGAGATGATGGTTGAGAGCGGGGAGTTGCGCTGCTTGCGTGGTTTGATCGTGGGGAAGAGTCCAATATTATGGTGCTTGTCCGAGTGGCCGGCGAGGCTGGCTTCCCACTCTCCCCAGGTGCTGGCTTCTTGGATGTTGTTTTCTAAGTCTTCTCCGGTGATCTCGTAGACATTTTTGCATTGCCCATTGTCTTTGCGGAAGGTGCTGTAAGGTAGGTGGCCTTTTCCAATAAGCCTGGTCAATTTTCCGTCGCGGAGACCGGTCGCCCCGGTCCAGAGCCCGGTTTCGGTGTCAAAGTAGCCGATGACCCAGCCCCGTCCGTTTGGGAAGTAGTGTTCTTTGCTGTCGTTGGTGTCGTGCCCCTCCATCTTCTGATATTCGAGCAGGAGGTATTGCAGCACGTTGGCCGATCCGGTTTTTCCGGTGCCATTGGGGGCGTAAATCATCACCGCGTCGGTGAGCGGAATTTCGATGTGCCGGAAGTGTCCATCTGAGAGGATGGTGACTTTGATGAGGCCGGGTTGGTATTCCACGGGCTGGGCGAGGTTTGTCATGGGTTGTGTGGGGTTGGTTTGGCCAACATGGTAGCCCAGTGGTCGAGGATGACGAGGATAGAGACCCGGAGCTTCACGGGGTCTTTCTTGGTCTTTTTCTTCTCGCGTTCGGCGAACCCGTAGAAGCAGAGGCTGTTGAGGGCGGAGGTGGCGCCTTCCACGCTTGTGAGCTGGGAGTGGCCTGCGTGATTGAGGCTGCGGAGCATCTCCACGGATATTTCTTTGCCGGGCAGGGACTCGTAGGGGTCGAGCCCGTGGTTTGTTTCGTTTTCAGCGAGTAAGGCAAGGGCGAGAATTGCGGCGACTTGTCCTTTTGTCGCCTCGGAGTCGGTTTCCTCGTCCCCGTCTTCTTCCGGGGTGGCTCGGATGATTTGCCCGCGGGAGGTTGTTTTGGATTCGAGGATGAGCCCGAGATGGGAGCAAAGCTCTTTGAAGTGGCCGAGGTTGTCGGTCAGTTCGCAGTGGAACTCGTCCTCTGGGCAGAAGTGCCAGCCTTTGGTGAGTTGCTTGAGGATGGCAGTGGAGTTGGGTGTGGGTTCGGGTAGGATCATGGCCGGAATACGTGTTGGGCGTTTATTTTGTGGGGGCCGTGTTGGTAGGCTTTTTTGGGTCCCCTCTTCCAACGAGTTTCCCTTCTCTGGTTGATATAGATTTCGAGGAGGGTGGCGGTTGGTAGCGGCTCGAGAGTGTTTGTTTCGTTTTTGTGGATGAGGAAGGAGAGAAGGTCTTCTACTCTTGGCTCGTTTTTGAGCTGGGCCTCGATGAATTTTCTCGATCCCAATATCCGTTCTTCGCGGTCCCCACGTTCTTGGGTTTCTCCAGTAGGTTCGGGGACTGGTGGCGGGAGTGGTTCGTTTTTGTCTTCCGAGAGTCGGTTGAGAGTGGTGACTGTCTGGGCGTCGTTGCAAGAGCCCCACCGTCGGGAACGGCTGCATATTGCCGGGATGAACTCGTAGGGTGTTCCCCCGAGTCGGAATTTCTCGAGGATGGCTCGGACTGCATTGTTGACCTTGGAGAAGTGTTTGGCTTTTTCGTAGAGCGGCCAGAGGATCTCTTGGCAACTGCTCCATTTGGAATGGTAGTTTTGGTAGGCGGACCGGAGCCCGTTGGTAGATTCCCTGAGCAGGTCGAGGGCGTCGTGCGTCCGGCCTTTAGGGTATTGGATCCGGAGGTTGTCGGTGATCTCGACGATTTCCCAACGCTGATTGATGGGAGGAAGTATTACCTTTTGAGGGATTGAGACGTATTCCTCCCAGTATTGGGTGACGCGGGCGTGTCGCTCGCTGGCGCTCATTTTCCCGTGCTCGGTCTCGGCCAGCCGGTGGACGGCATCGAGGTTTCGCCGGCCTGCGCTGGTGATGTCTTTGGAGAGCTTGCGGAGTTCGTTCTGGCAGGCTTCGACCGCGACCAATGCTTCGTCCTCGGTTTGGGTGGGGTTGCGGTAGAGGTGGGCGATCTTCTCCTTGGTTTTCTCGATGCGGTTGAGGAGGCTGCGGACCTCGTCGGATGAGATGGGGCTTTCGGAACGGTCGAGGTATTCGATGAAGTTTTCGACTTCGGTGGGAACTGTGATGGTGTCCTCTTCGGAGTCGGTTCCAGGGAGGAGGAGCCGGGTTTCGAGAAGTCGTTCTACGGTTTTTGCTCCTTCTCTAGCATTGCCCTTACCAGCAATAAAGTCGGTTTCGGATCTGGTGAGCCCAGAACGCCCTCTTTGCTTTTCCGCTTTGAGGATGTCTAGGAGCGCGTCCCCGCAGACATCGAGTGTTTTTCCGACTTTGGAGGGTCGCATGTGGTTGGTTGTCTCTTTTTTGCCTTGTCGGAGCTCTGTGAATTCTGGCCTTTTGGACCTGGATCGTTGACAATTGGTTGGTGAGTGGCAAGCCCGATTCAGGTATGATCATTTGTGGCTTACCCTTCCGAGTTTTCTATTCTGCAGTACTCTTTCGCAGAATAGCTTGGCTGTGGGTCAGCCTGTTTGCGATCCTGTGGAGCCCGAGTTCGTTGAAGAACTCTCTTTGGGTTTCTGGCGGGTTTTTTGGTTGGGGGATTTTGTCCCCCGTGTCGTAGGCGGTGGTGACGAGCAGGTTTTTTCGGAGGAGTTCCGGATCGAGGGCTTTTTGGAATCGGGGGGTAAGTTTGTCCTTGTTTTGGAGGATGCCCGCGATGTTCTGGTATTCGGCGAGCCATTTGGCGGCGGTTTTGGGGCCGGCGCCGGGGACGCCGGGGAGGTTGTCGCACGAGTCTCCGGTGATGGCGAGGTAGTCGGGGATTTGGGAAGGGTGGACGCCGAAGATTTCGATGGCGGTCTCCTTCCGGGTTTCCGCCCAGGGGTCGGTGCTTTTTTGGGGCGGGCGCAGGAGGTGGGTCTCCGGCAGGTCGAGGCATTGGGCAGTGTCTTTGTCTCCGGAGGCGATCCAGATGGAGTGTTGGGCCTCGGAGGCGCGGAGTGCCAGGGTGAAAAGGATGTCGTCGGCCTCGGTGCCGGGGTGTTTGATGACGGGGACGCCGAGGGCGGGGCAGACGAGGGCGGCGCAGATGGCGAGCTGCTCGTCAAGCTCCGGGGGTTTTTCTCCCCGGTTGGCCTTGTAGGAGGGCGCGGCCTCTTTTCGGAAGGGGGGAGTCCCGCCGTCGAAGGCTGCTATGGTGAGGTCGGCCTTGGTCTGCTCTTGGAGGTTGAGCAGGGTGTTGCAGAACCCCCGGATGGCGTTGGTGGGGGTTTTGTCGCGGGCGAACATGAGCGGGATCGCGTAGAACGCACGGTTGATGAGGTTGTTGGCGTCGAGCGCGAGGATGACCATGTTTGTTTTTCTTTCGGTTATTCGAGTTCCGGCCCGTCTTTTTTGGGAGGGTCGAGAGTCTCCGATTCTGCTTTTAGAAGGAGTTCTTCTCGGCCTTGCACGGTGCCTGCGATGATGGTGCAGATTGCTTCTTCCAACTCGGTTTTTGAGCAGGTTTTGGGGATATGGGGTTCGGATGCCTCGAGGGCGACGGCTGCCAAGGTGTTGCCGTTCATATTTACGAACGGTTCTTGGAAATGAACTCGTTTGCAGAGGAGCACCATGTCTTGTAAAGACATCTTTTTTTGGTGGTTGGCCCCCCAGAATTCTTCGGCTTTCTTTCCGGAGGCTGTGCTGATTTTGTGCATGCAACCTGCTTTTTCGCAGAGTTGCTGGTTTGCCAGAACTAGAAGCTCCCAAGGGGTCTCTGAGAGCCAAGCCTTCACTTTTTGTTTGGATTGGGTTTGGCTGAAAATTTCGGCATGATTTTGATGCCGATTTCCACAATCCTTTTCAGTTTTTTCTCTTGGGCTGGTGTGAGTGGTTTTTCGCTCATGTTTTGTTTTGTCGGTGATTTTGCGTGGGGAATCAAGCCGGTTCTTGGCGGGCGAGCGCGGTTTGAGTGAGGGTGACGTAGTCGGGTTTTCCTGTTCCGAGTGCGGGGATGGATTGCTCCACGAGGGATTTCGGGACGCAGAGTTCTGGCATCCCGAGCTCCTTGGCTTTTTCGAGGAGTTCTTTGCGGGAGGGGTTGGGGTGTTCGGTGAAGAGGATGATTTCTTCCCCGCGGGATTCGTGGGGGATTGAGACGGCGGCCGAGCTTTCTTTTGGCCAGGTGGCGGAGGCGAGTTCTTCGACGGCGGAGAGGGAGATCATTTCTCCCCCGACTTTCGCGAAGCGTTTGGCGCGTCCGAGGATGCGGACGAAGCCCTTGTCCGTGATTTCCACGATGTCTCCTGTGTCATACCACCCGTTTTCCGGTGGGGTGAGGACACCCGGGGCTTCGGGGAGGAAGTAGCCGAGCATGATGTTGGGGCCTTTGACGAGGAGGCGGCCCCCGGTTTCGATTCCGGGCATGGGGACGAGGCGGGTTTGGATTCCTGGGAGGAGGCGGCCAACGGTTCCAGGTTCGTTGAACATGGGCGTGTTCATGCAGAGGGCGGGGGCGCATTCCGTGGTCCCGTATCCCTCGAGGATCCGCACTCCGAACACTTCGGCCCACAGGGACTTTGTTTCCGGCCGCACCTTTTCCGCTCCGGCGAAGATGTAGCGGATGGAGTGGAAGTCGTAGGGGTGGGCTTTTTTGGAGTAGCCGCCCAGGAACGTGTTGGTTCCGAAGAGGATTGTGGAGTTGGTCTGGTAGACCATTTCCGGGATGATCCGGTAATGGAGCGGGGAGGGATACATGAAGAGCGGGACTCCGCCCAGCAGCGGGCAGAGGGTTCCTCCCGTGAGCCCGAAGGAGTGGAAGATGGGCAGGCAGTTGAAGACTTTGTCGTCGCGGTTGATGTCGATCTGGGAGAGGAGTTGCTGGACGTTGGCCAGCAGGTTTGCGTGGGAGAGAACAACTGCTTTGGGTGTCCCGCTGGAGCCGGAGGTGAAGAGGATGATGGCCGGTTTGTCCGGGATGTTCTCAGGGGGCCATTCCATCCGCTTTTTTGTTTTTGCCCAGAGGATTCCGGGGAGGACTTTGGCGAGGAGGAACCGGAGTTTGGTGCGGAGGTTCTTTTTGAGGTGTTCGAGGAAGCAGACGGTTATTCCGGCCTTCAGCAGGGCCTCCACTTCGTTTTGTAGGCCTGCCTCTTGGATGAACTTCTCCGATGTCCAGAGCTTTCGAACTTTGGCGGTCTGGCAGGTGCTGAGGAGGTTTTTGCTGCCGAGGGAGAAATTGAGGAGGGCTGCGCACCTTCCGCTTGCTTGGATTCCGAAGAGTGTCATCACGGCGGCTTTGGAGTTGGGGAGCATGATCCCGATGTTTTCTTCAAAGAAGGGTCCGGGGGCGAGCTGCGGGGCGATCGTGAGGGCTTGGGCGATGAGCGTCCGATAGGAGATGGGTGCCCAGTTGTGGTCGTCCAGGATTTTGGTGTCCTTGCCGTGGGTCCGGGCGGCTTGCAGGAGGGCCTCGAAGAGCATCCCGCGTTTTGGGGAGGTGGAGAATGCCATCTCGCTCATGAGGTTGTAGAGCCGGGTGCTCAGGTCGCTGCGGGCTTGCCGGGCATCCTCTGGAATTTCCTGTAGGTTGACCGGCGGCAGGATGGTGATGGTGATCTCGGGAAACCAGTGTTGCTTCACCTTGTTTCTCAGGTAGGAGAACCGGGTGAGCTGCACCCCGTCGAGTTGGATGGGGAGGATGTCGGCGTCTCCGTGGATGGCCATCATCCCGGGGCCTTGGTAGACTTTCATCAGACGTCCGGTGACGGTGAGCCTCCCCTCAGGAAATATGGCGACGGGGACGCCGGATTTGACGAGTTTGGTGAGCGATTTGATCGCCATCGGATTGGTGGGGTCCACGGGGTAGACCCGGATGAACCAGAGGAGGGGGCGCATCCACCATTTTTTCGCCACTTCGGTGTTGACGGCGAAGGTGGGGAGTTCCGGGAGGAAGGCGGTGAGGAGGGCTGCGTCTAGGTAGGAGACGTGGTTGGCAATGATGACCTTCCGGCTTTTGGCGGCCTTGTAGTTCTCCAGTCCGTTGATCCGGACATGGAATAGGGCTTTGAGTATCCATTTCAGGAAGGTATGTAGGACGGCTTCCGGGATGATTTTGATGATGTAGATTGAGATGGCGATGTTTGCGATCGCCAGGGCTGTGAGCACGGTGTATCCGCCGATGCCGATGATGGCGAGGATGGCCACCAGCCCGTTGCCGGCCACCATGAATATTCCGTTGAGGATGTTGTTGCAGGCGATGTTCCGGGACGTGTGTGCCGGCTCCGACCAGGCTTGGATGATCGTGTAGAGCGGCACGCTGAAGATGCCGCTTGCGACGGCGATGCCGAGCAGGCAGGTGCAGGTGAGGATTCCTTTGAAGGATCCGAACGAGAACCCGTTGTCCGGGAGGGCTTGGGTTGCGACGAAAAGGAGGGTGAAGAAGGAGATGGCCAGTCCGGCCAGCGGGACGAACTTCGCGCTGATCTCCCCCTTCTGGAGGCGCTGGCAGGCGAGGGAGCCCAGCCCGATGCCGAGGCTGAAGATGGTGATGAATATGGTGGCGGTATGATTGTCTTCCTTGAGGTTCTCAGCGACGTAGGTGGGGATGAAGGCGAGCCAGATGGAGCCGATTGTCCAGAACCAGGAGAGCCCCAGCATGGACCTCCAGATCCCGATTTGTGGCTTGGCGCTTTTGAGGACGCTTTTTGCGGCGGTGATGAGGTTCCAGTTGATGGGGAATGGCTCTCCCGCGGGGGGCGCTTGCGGAATCCATCGGCTGATTGCCCAGCCGGCTACCGCGAGGAGGCAGATTGTCCACGGGAGCCAGGCGGATATGCTCCAGAGTGATGAGAGTGCCATCCCTCCGAGGATGGTTCCCAGCAGGATGGCCGCGAATGTGGCCGCCTCGATCATGGAGGAGCCGGAAACGAGTTCGTTTTCTTTGAGGTGGCTTGGTAGGATCCCGTATTTGAGGGGTCCGAAGATGGCGATTTGCACCCCTGTCAGGAAAGTGGCTGCCATGAGCAGCCAGGGGTTGAGGGTCCAGAACCCTGCGGCGGCCAGTGCCATGATGGCGATCTCGCCGATTTTTGTCCACTGGATGAGTTTGGATTTCTCGAACCTGTCGGCGAGTTGTCCTCCGATTGCCGAGAGGAATATGGAGGGGAAGAGGAACAGCACCATGATGAGGTTGACCGCTATGGAGGTTCCCCATCCGAGGTCTTTGGCCATTTTAAAAGTCATGAGCATGACGAACGCGTTTTTGAAAACGTTGTCGTTGAATGCCCCGAGGAATTGGACGAGGAACAGGGGCAGGAAGCGGATGCTACGGAGTAGGTTCATGGCTTTGACGGGAGTTCTTTCCGTTGAGGTGATGGGTTGAAATTTCTGTTTGGGAGGTGTGACCTCCAGCCGCCAGAATGCTCAACGCATACACCCCGGAGGAGGCTTTATTGGCGCTATGTTATTGGGAAATATCAAGTCTGTGATTAGTGCCACTGCGAATAGTGTGGCATATATTCCAGGGAGAATTACGGGGATAGTGTAGAGCGATAACCGTTGCTTCGGGGTCAGATGGTTTTTTAACAATCGCCCTGTCAGATGCCCAATGATGGCAAGAAATGGTGAGGGGATGGCCCCGAAAGTTCCCCAAGTCATGAGTACAGCGAGGGGGGCAAGTCCACCTTCGTGGGTTTCATATGCCACTATGGGAAGCACGATATTTCCTGTGATTGTCAGGAAGATGTATGCTGCCCAGAAGCCCCAGAATATTTTCTGGGGCCATTTTTTGGTGGTGGGTTGTGGGCTCATGGCTGGTGGTTGGGAGTTCTGGTTTGTAGGGGCAAGCCGGATTTTGAAAAAGCCCGTAGTTGCGGGTTGTATCGGGCTACAGCTTTGTTTTTTCTCGGAGGAAAGCGGTGACTTCCCTGTGGATTATTCCTGCCCAGACCGGGGCGTTGTGGGCAGGGATGTCTATCCGGATGTTCCGCTCGCAGGGTAGTGAGGCGGAATTGCCGGGGACGACTACGAGATCGAATGGGCACCAGGTGGCCATGACGGGGAATTTGTGGGGTTTGAGGCCGGCGAGGAGTTCTGATCCGGGGGCGAGTTCCCGTGTGGCTGGGGAGTCGAATATTTTGCCGAAGACTGAACCTTGGTGCGGGGAGTGAAGGAAGGCGGCGGCAGCAATTTGTTCGTCGTTAAGAAGTCGTGCGGCCTCTCTGCAGATGATGCCTCCCATGCTGTAGCCGACGAGTGCGACTTCTTCGGTTTGGGAGGAGATGTGATCAGCGAGCTTTTTTGCCAGCTCCGAGAGTGGCGTGTTCCCGGAATTCTCGTATTTCCAAATGGCCGCCTCTGCGATTTCTGAGGACGCCCGCTTTCGGAATTTTTCCCACCGGGTGTGGTTTCCCCAGATACCTTCGAGGATGAGAATCTTCATGGTTAGAGGTTTTATCGGAGGTTTTGTTGGCGGGAGCAAGCCGGATGATCTGAAACGTAGGTCTATGTTGGGAAGGGCAGCGCGTTGAGCGGTGCGGGTTTGGGTTGACGGAAAGCGGTTGTGCATACTCCGTAGGAGGATGTCAAGTGGAGCTGTAATCCTTGCACCAGTCAATGACTTGTTGGGATTTGTGGGTTGGGCCTGTGCATTCGGTCCAGATGCGCCTGTAGTTTTGGCTGCTTCCCCGGGTGAGGATGAACCCGTGGCAGGTCATCCGGTCGCCTTTGTAGTGGTAGAGAGCGTAAAGGATGGCCGGCTCTGTTTCTGTCGCCTTTCGGATTTTGTCCAGGAGTTGGCTGGACATGGGAAAGGCTTTTCTGAATGGGTCGAGGTCGAACTGACGGAGGGCGCCGTGTTCGAAGAGGCGGCCGTTGCATTCGACTTCGTTGGCTGGGCGGATGCATCCCCCCAGCTGCCCGTCCCCGCAGATGTTCCCGGTTCCGAGGTAGGTGCAGTAGCGGTCGAAGGTTTTGTGGCCGGTCTGGATTCGGGCTTTGTTTCCGTGGATCCATCCGAGTTTTTTCAGTTTTTTAGGCATGGTTGAGAGAGGGAATCCCCCGATGGCTTGCCTCGGGGATGAACCTTGTTTTTTGCTTGGATTTGTAGGGCATAAGTGAGTCGAAAGCCGTGGGTGCTTGGTCACCCATGACCGGGAAGAGAATGCATCCCGGAATATTCTGGCCGAGGGACGCTCGGTTGCTGCGCGTGGAGGTGTGTTAGACGGGGAGGTGCTTTGCACCGACCCGCGGTGCCGGCGAAGCGTGAACCTACCCGGCTCTGGGGTAATTAAAGTCTCTGCACAGCATGGTTTTGGGCGGTTGTTGGGAGGTTTTCCATGAGCGGGATGTGGCGCATGAGATTACAGAGGTCCTTTTCCCCTTCTTTGGGGTCGACAGCCAACATTTGGTGGATGTAGGCGAGTTTGAGGAGGAGGCTCGTGTTGAGGATGCCGCGGCGGATGGCGAAGGCTGCGAGTTTGATGCCGTGGGCGTAGTGGTGCATGGCGGGGGCTGCCTCTTCGAGCCCGAGGCGCTGGCGGACGAGTTTTCGGACTTCCCGTCTGGCTTTACGTCCCGCGTCGGAGTCCTCAAGGAGTTTTTCCCGGTAGGGTTCCATTTCCGCGTGGATCTGGTGCCTGCGGCGTCCGAAGTGGTCGGTAAGGAAATCGCTGGTGGCTGTGAGTTCGAAGGAGAGGTCGAAGATGGCCTTGAATTCCTCCGTGGTCATGGGTTTGAGGGATTGGATCAACTGGAGGTCGAACCAGTGGTCTTTGTAGGGGTCGTCGGTTTTGCAGCCGTGGCGTAGCGTTTGGTTTTGGTAGGCCCACTCCATGATCTCGTAAGGGGGGCAGCTTTTCATGCAGGTGTTCTTCGGGGAGTTGTCGGGGAACAGGCGGTAGACGAAGTTGCGGTCATTCGCCACTTCTTTTTCCCACGGGATGGGGAGTCGGACGCCGATGCAGTCCCAGAGGGTTCCGCTCATGCCGTTGAGGAGTCCGGTGTTGGTGGGGAGCCCGAGGAGGCAGGGCGTGTCGGTGAGGACGGTGACGACCGCCTTGGGACGCCTGCCGTCCAGGTTGTTCTCTTGGAACACGTAGGCCAGCATTTTTGGGTAGGGAGGGGTTCCGAACCCTTGGCCCGCGAAGGCGAGGAGGTGGGTCATCTCCAGCTCTTTTGGGGGGCGTTTGGCCTTGCCCGTTTCCTCGAGTTCGAAGCTTTCTTCCTCCTCCGGGTCTTCTTGGCAGGATTTGATCCCAGCGATCGCGCCGAACGGTATTCCCTCGGAGAGGGAGAGGCAGAGCCGGTGGGTTTCGTCTTCAATGTCCTCAAAGAACGCCTTCCAGCGTCCGGTTTTCTTCCAGATCGCCGCGTCCTGGCGGGCATCGGCGGGCGTGACGCAGAAGACGCCGTGGCGCTCCCAGAACTTTTGGATCTGGGCCTCCTCCTCGGGTTCGAGGAGATTGAGCCCGCTTTCCATTTCTGCGCGGAAAAGGAACATGAGGATTTTGTATCGCTCCAGAAAGGTGAACGTTTTGGAGAAGGAGTCTTCTCTTACGAACCCCATTTTTTTGAGTTTATCCCCTCGTTTGATCGCTTCTTTGCCTTTTTTGTAGAGATAGGCGTGGAATTTTCTGGGCCAGAGGTAGGCCGGGTCCCGGCGGGCTGTGTTTTTGAGGCTTTTGTTGACGGAAAGGAAGCAGTGCCAGCATCCGTATCGGGTGCCCGATAGGTCTGAGCAGGAGTTGGATACCTGGCCTTCGTCGCTGATGGTGACCGCGCATTCGGAGGGGATGAAGTTTTCGTCCCCGTCGAGCGGGGAGCCCTTGAAGTAGATGGCGCGGAGTTCCTCGCGGCCTTGGGGACGCCAGGGCGGGGGAAACGATCTGATGAAGTCCGAGATGGCGCGGTTGGGCCAGAAGGTGATCGGGGTGCAGGCGAGGCTCCATTTGGAGCCTTGGGCGACGCGGGAGAGCCCGAGGGGGAGCCCGCCGGAGTGCTTGGAGATGTTGTCCCGGCGACGGGTGCTCTCGGCCGATCTGGTCCCGAGGATGGATATGTAGTCTCCGTGGTTGGCGCTCATTTCCCTTGCGATTTTGTTGAGGGTGCCGGCTTTGACGCGGTCCATGCACCATCCGCTGACCCCTTGGGTTTTTCCGGTGGAGGAGACTGCGGGGGTGGGTTTCCCGTTCCCGCAAAGCTCGACGAGGAGGCGGTGTTTGGGTTCGGGTTTGACGACGACAGCTTGGAGGGGGATTTTCCAGCTTTCCCCGAGCTGGTTGAGGGCGGCGGCCTCTTTTTGCATGCGGGCCTTCATTTCCGGGAACTCGCTTGCGGTGTCGGCGATGGCGACCGTGATCGTCCGGTTCCAGCCGCGGCCGGATTCGATCTCCTGCTTGACGGCTTCAATGAGCGCGTGGCAGGCGATTGTCGAGTCCTTTCCTGTGGAGGAGTTGAGGACGAAGGCAACATTGGTCGGGGTGCTTCGGTGGAGAAGTGCAATCAGCGAGGCGGAGAACTCGAAGCAGGCGTAGGGGTTGTCCAGCTTTCCGTCCAGGAGCGGGTCCATGTATTTTCCTGCCGGCGAGGTGGGGTCGTCGAGTTCCTTCTGGAACGCTTCGGTGGTAGAATCCCAGCGTGGCATGGCGACGCTTTTTGTCGACGCAGCAGGGATGTCTACCGGATATGGGACCGGTTGGATGTCGAGGGGGAATAGTTCATTCTGCAGGAGGGTTGGCACGTGTTATTGGCGGGTTATTGGGATGTGTCCGAGCCAAGTTATCCAGCGGGAGAGAAGGAGGGGGATGTCTTGGATTGTCCATCTGGCGTTTTTGGCAAGTTTGTCGCAGAGTTCGTTCCATATGTGCCCTGCGTGTCCTTTGATATATACGAGTCGCAGGTGCATGGTTTTCCGGAACCGTTTTAATTGTTTGAGGAACCATCTTGCGAATTTGCTGCGGGGGCGGTTTCGTTGGGCTATGGAGACCAGCGCTTGGGCATCGGTATAGATTCGCACACGTTTTCTTCCTTGGTTTTTGGCGAGGGCCAAGGCTGTGAGCACTGCTTGTGCTTCTGCTCGTAGGCTGTCGGTTTTTAGGATTCGCTTTGCGATGACTTCTTTTGGTGCTCCGTTTTCCAACCGGCATATTCCGATTCCGCACCGGTTGTTTCTTACGCTGGCGTCGCAGTAGATGATGGTTGGTTCGAAAAGTGGCATCAGTTTTGAAACAGGGTTTTGTGGGGTTTGGAAGGGGATATGCCACCTCGGGGGGCACTGTAGTTGCAGGGATTGAGAATGTCTGTCCACCAGATCCCGTCGGGTAGTTCTGGGTTGATGGCCGCTCCGAGTTCGATGAGGAGTGCGAGGACAGCGGTTTCTGTGAGCCCTGGATTGAGGGGTGTGTTTTCGGGTTTTCTCTGGTTCCAGAAGGCAGTGAGTTCCTGTCCGCTATCCCAGACATTTGTTTCCTTTGGAGGAAGGTGGCCGTGGTGCTCGATGGTCGCTTCTTCTAGAGTGGGATGGAGCGATATTCCCATCTCGTCATCTTCCCCGATGGGGATTTCTGCGGCCCAGCGGATGGCTGGGGTGACGAGGCCGAGGCTGGCAGCCCATTGGAGGTGGGAATCGGGCTTCTTTTTTAACGTGCGGGCGTCTAGAAAACAGAGCCTTGTGTCGGTTTTAGCCGACTTTTTGGAATGTGGGCGAACGCCGACAATTCTCCAAGTTGGGCTGTTTCCCAGCCGGGCGATTTTCCTCCATGCGTCTGGGTGGGAGGATACGGAAAGGAGCGGGCCTTCAAAATCCCCGTTGATTTGACGGGGGTTTTCGAGATCCCCCACGTGGAATACTTTGTGTTTTGTGAGGGTTGGGAATGATTGGAGCAGTTTCTCCACCCCTTTTTTTGGGATGGGAGGGATGGTGAGAGGGAGCATCAATCAGGGGAACCGAAGAGTTTTTTCCTTTGTTTTTCGTCTTTGGCGAGGGGGTCTCGATCGGAGTTTTTCCAAGATGCCTTGTCGTAGAGATAATCGAACAGGCTGACGGACTTCCGTTTTTTGGCGAGGTCCATGTAACCGTTTCTGCGCAGGTCGACGCCAGGTGTGGATGGTTCGTAGACAGGGTCGCCGTTGAGCGAACAGGTGACCTTTTTGTCGAGGGCGAGCTCGTTCTCGTATTTCCCGCCCCACGGGCACATGGGGAAGCCGGTGAACGGGAGGTAGGCGAGGAGGTCCGAATACATGTCGGGTTTCCCGCCCGGGTGGGAAACGCGGAATTTCTCTTTGGCGTCCTCGATGAGAAACATCCGGTCCGTGCAGGTCTGGCACATTTGGATTTTGTAGTATTCGCGTCCCCAGGTGGCACCAAAATAGAGGAGTGCGACGAGGGCGGTGAGCCCGATGATGGAGGTGAAGAGCCTCCCCTGTATGAATCCTGAGTTGGGGCGGGATTTTGTTGGCATTTGGTTGGCCGGTCAGTTAGTTTTTGGAGAAAATGCCGGTTTGGACTGGGACGAGTTTGGTATTTTCGAGCCGGGTTTCCCTGCAGTTCCCGTCCTCGTTGAAGCGGATGAGAGATCGTATTTTTCCGGGGGAGAGAATGACTCCCCGCAGGGTGGTGCCTTGGACGGGGGTAAGGATGAGGACGGGTTGGTGTTGGTGGATCTTTTGGTATCGGATCGCTGTGTCGGTTTCTACTACTTTCATGGTTTGGTTTTTTCCTCATCCGGGTTGGTTGCCTGGCCTGACGGGTTGATCCGTCCGGCTTTCAGGGTGATGAGGAGAGAGGGGAGTGGGCCGAGAAGTACCCATGCTTGGAAGCATTTGGAGAAGTGGTCTGTTTTCGGGTCCAGTATGGTGCAGGAGAACCAGAGGACTAGGAAGAAAAAGGTGCAGATGGCCGTGATGACCCCTGCTGCGATTCTGCTGGAGATGGGGTCTTTGCAGAGTGTGAGAGCGCGGAAGGTTGAGAGGGAGGATGCGATAAGAGCGGCGGTTGAGCCGATCCAAAAGATGTAGGGAGCGAAGGCGGCTATGGGGTTGGGATCTGTCGTCGGGAGCATGTTTGGAAAGGGATATATAGAAGGGTTTATCCCGTGTGGGGGGAGCGAACGCGGGGATGGCTTGGATATGAGATAATTTCCATCCCCCACGGGTGGAAGAGAGGAGTTAAGAGATATCCAGTTCGAGGCCTTTTGATAGTCTTTTCCTGATATTTTCTTCTTTTTGGAATTGGGTGTTCCACTCCAGTTCTGCCAGGGAATCGGAATGGCAGATGTCTTTTGGGGTGGACCCTTTGGCGGTTTTGATTTTTGGGTTGCCCCCGGCGGCCATGAGCTGGCCGATGAGTTTTTTGCCGACGAGGCTTTCGGCTGCGAAATGGAGTGCCGTGTATCCTGGGTTGTT
>Ga0247844_1004681_pt1 | contig 18285 bp, 15 predicted proteins | sample LaCtaG_FD_192421 | JGI IMG/M metagenome (GOLD analysis project Ga0247844, IMG submission 192421) | Freshwater microbial communities from meromictic Lake La Cruz, Castile-La Mancha, Spain - LaCruzMarch201714.5m_1 | ecosystem: Environmental > Aquatic > Freshwater > Lake | place: Spain: Castile-La... | reverse complement strand
TGCTTGATTGCTTCAACCTTAAATTCATCTGTATATCTGATACCCTTCATTGTCATTTCTCCGTTTCAATTTCGACATTATGATATGTCTACTGAAACGGGTGATGTCCAGTTTGTGTTCATCATTGATGACTCCTGAAAATTTGTGTGTATATACATTAATATTCAATTTGACTTGCATTTCATTAATGACTTTATTAACTATCCTGTTTATCACGTCATAAACCCCAACTTCTCTAGGAATGTCTTTTAACAATATTCCCTTCAAGGCTTTATCAGAACCCATTAATAGGTTCATGTATATCCCTCGGGTGACATGGGATTGGTAAATTGAACCCTCTGCGGCATAAGGTGCTTCGTTTTTATACCTAAGTCTTTTTTCTAATCGATTACGCACGTATATCTCTAAAACATCCACATTGTTTTTCATGCTCATCCCCAAACTTCTTTAGCCCATGAGAATGCCACTTTATTATTCACTAGCCCACGTTCCCAAACTGCCTGCCATCCATCATCAACTCCCTGCCTCTTAGCTATACGCCAGTGCTTAATCAAAGCTTTCTTAGCGACTTCTGTTTTATCTAAGTCACCATCAAATATCCCAATAGCATTGTCAGTACATCCGCATAAGTCCTCACTATCACGACTTGCTGTGACAATGTATTTATTAAATCCAGGTAAATATGTGATGTAGTAGGCTTCAGGCCAACTAAAGCCTGGGCCTGAGTCAGCCCAGTTAATGAGTAGGATTAGGTGTGGGTTAAATTTAAGCCGACTTTCAACAAACCGCTTAAATACTTTTCGGGTAGCAATCTCTACACAGTCGTCGTTTATGTAATTCCAACTTGGGAGCAATTCTTGAATAGGCTCAAGTAAGATTTGTGCAACAGCAATACTAACTCTTGGCACATCCAAATTCTCAGGAATGCCTAGTTGGTCAAGTATCTTTGTTAAGCGTTTTGAATTAGAACGTTTGATATAAGCATCAAGAATTTGCAACTCTTCATCAGGTAGCAATTTTAGAACATTAGATGTCATGGTATTTCTCCTGTTTAGCTCTTTTGACGAGATGTCGAGGTGAGCAATTGGGCTTAAATTCCCTCAGCGATTAACGACCGCCAGTCGTAGAAACCAAAAAACCCATATCAGCAGAAGCTAAACATGGGTCTGTCTCGCTTTAGCATCATTTATTAAACGCCCTGCAAGTTGAATTAAATTAGGCGTTAATTGATAATAGACTTTATTGTTTCATACGTCAAACAATACCATTTATTTCTTTTTCGACTGGTAAATTTTGCTACCAAAGGAAACTTGGTTGAAGTGCTATACACTTAACCATCAATTTTGCGCTCTATAAATCTTTAAATGGTTCCCTGCTTCCGGAGGGAACTTATTTAGCTGAGTTAACTTAGGAGTTAGTAATCACGCAATTCTGTTGTACCACGTCTTGTGGTAAATCGATTAAATGCATCAATCTTCTCTAGTTCTAGCTTAAATGCTTTGTTCCCATAAATTTCCTCCCTCAACCAATCTACCTCTATAGGCAAATCAACTTGTGAAATGAAACTGCTCCATGTCTTCCTATCTCCATCCCAGCGATAACCACGCTCTTTAAGCTTGTCTTTATTTTCAAATGGCGCATTGAGTGCCCATACTTTAACCTCAGGCAGTCGAGCCTTTTCAAGCAACATCTTCATTACTTTAATTCCAGATACTGGTAACTCAGATTGCAGCACTTCAAGTAAAGCATGGCAATCAATGGAAGCGCGATGGCCCGCATAATGGAAACCAAAGCGATATGCCAAGAACTCCAATCCAGAGCTACCAATGCCTTCGACCTTCCATGGCACTTGTGCATAGGAACAAGCCCATGATTTCTTCTTAAATAATGGCAGTCTAGCTTCAACAAAACCACGATCAAAGAAAGCGTTATGCGCAATTACCAATGACACATCTGCCATTAAAGATTCGACGGTTTCATCATTGATCTTTTTACCGAGCACCATATCGTCGGTGATATGGTGAATCAACGTTGATTCCGGTGGAATAGGCATCCCTGGGTATTCAAGCTCATTAAAGGTTTCTAGCACACGATAGACCTGCCCAGTTTCAGGACAGTATTCAACAATGACGATGCCTAGCTCAATGATCTTGTCTGTTAATTGGTTAGTACCAGTTGTCTCCGTATCTAGGATGGCAGCCTTAACCAATTTGGCTGGCGGCGGTGCATCAGAATAGAATGCGCGTTCAACTAAGGGGCGGGTGACACGGTAGTCTTTTTCTTTTAACCATGTCAGCACGTCTTCAAGATCGTATTGATTTGAATCTGTCATTTAGTGACCACCTTTATTCCAAGCATTATCAAGTTCTTTTTGTCGTTTATTGAGCAATGCTTGTGCTTTAACTAATTTAGCTTTAGCTTTAGTCTGTTGATTTTTACGTTCTTTCAATATTACCTGATCTTGCGCGACACGCTTTTTCTGGTCATTGACCATAACCGTACTTGCGTCATATTCAGCCTTTGCCTGATCGTAATTATTTCGCGCCTCTGTGACTACAAACTGCTCTGTGGCAACATCTTTTGCCAGCACCTGCGCTGAATATAATAAAACCAAGCCAAGTAGTGCTATGGATAGGTGTTGATTCAATTTGCGCTTGATCATAGGGATGGGCCTTTCTTTATCTGATTCTGTTGATTATAGATTAACTGCATTTGTGCAATCTCAGCAGCAAGTTTATCTCGCAATTCTGGAGGATCGATTACTTGCACCATCGCGCCATGCTTCATAATATCCATCATGAGTTCTCTGTCATCGTTATAGGGCACTTTAAGCTCGTAACTGCCATCTGCAAGGAACTTGCCTTTTTGATTGGGATGCCAGCGCTCAGAGGCTACCCATCGTGCACGCTCTGCAGTGAAGTGTAATGTTGCCCAATGTACATTCTTACCAGAAAATATGCCATAACCTGAGCCCAGCACTTGATTGAGTTTTGCTTCAGGAATATCTTCTGCGTTCCTCTCAAGAATCTCTACACGTTTAATGGCATCCACTGAGAAGTTACGTAAACCATTGCGCATGTGACACCAAGCGTCCAAATACCAGTTGTCGCGGTAATAGACTAAGCGCTGTGGCGACACCTCACGTCGTGTCGCTTCATCCGTACCGCGTGCATGGTAATCAATCATCAGACGTTTTCTGCGCAGGAGGGCGGAACCCACTGCTTGGAACTGATCCAAGTGAAAATGTCTTGCGCCTACTGATTCAATCTTGATGCGCTTTTGCACTTCGGTTAGTTCACCTTCATCGGCACCGATAATGGCGGTAAGGCGTGATAGCAATGGCTTGATATGCGGGCCAAGTAAACCACCTGTATCTAAGTTGGCTAATAGATGTTGCATGGTAAGTAAGGCATGAATCTCTTCAGCGGAGAACCATAAGCCAGGCAGTTCATATTGATGTCCTGGCAGTTGAGATGCCTTGTCAAAACGATAGCCTCCAAGCTCTCGATCAAAGATGATCGGTGCATTCAAGCGGTCGCGCATAAATGAAAGGTCGCGCTTCAAGGTTGCGCGTGATATTTCCAGTCGTTCTTGCAATTCGATGAATGGCACGAATCTACGTCCAGCGAGCATTTGGTCAATCATGTGAATACGTTCATACATGCTCATGCATTATTCTCCGTCACAGGCTCATTAGGTGAGCTTTAAGGATGCCATAATTCAAATCATAGAGCAAGTCATCACAAAGGGTCATTTTGAAACAGGCAACCAAATTAGATTGGCAATTGTTCCCACTCCCTGAAAATCGTGCTGTACTGAAAATCAATCGGGTATTCAGTCGATCGCAAATGGATCGTATCCGTCATGGGGTCATACCTAGAGATATGGATGAACGCTGGTTTATTTGCTTCGAAGATAACACGCTCTATTTGCATCGCAGTTGGACTGGACATTGTGTCTTTATTGTCAGTTTAAATGAAATTGAAAACGATGCCTGGCATATTAGCCATTGCCTAGTGTCACGCGATAAAGAGCAGTACGGGGAAACAAGCAATGCTGCAGATATCAAACTATTGCACCTAGTGATCAATGACATGTTGGATTCTTGATCGTTAACTTTAGAAATAACTGAAGGAATTTATATGAAAAATCTCAGCATCACAACTCGATCTGGCAGACAAGTCGATTTATTAGACCCGCAATATTCCCAGATTGATATTGGTGACATTGCCCATGGTTTAGCCTACCAATGCCGTTTTAATGGTCAAACCTCACGCTTTTATTCCATTGCACAACACAGCTTAATGGTGGCTTCAATATTACCTGATCACCTCAAATTGGCAGGACTGCTTCATGATGCAGCAGAAGCGTATGTAGGTGATGTCGTGCAACCACTAAAAGTGTTGTTGCCTGAATATCAGGCGATTGAGAATAGATTTACCCAAGCAATCGGACTGCGTTTTAACGTAAATCTGGATCATCATCCAGAAGTAAAGCAGGCCGATCTTATCGCACTGGCTACAGAGAAGCGTGACTTATTGCCTAGAGAACGTTGTGATTGGGATTTGTTGAAAGGCATCAAGCCATTAGACCGATTAACCTTACCAATGACGCCTGAACAATCAGAAGAGACGTTCATGCGGACTTTCTTTGCATTACTAGAAGCTCGGCAGCGGAAACCAGTGAAGACTGCTAATTATGGTAGTCAGCTGCTGGCTGCGTGATTTTTAATTAAGTCTTCGCGGTATGTAAGACGTGATGTCACCTTGTGATTAATACAGAAGATGCATTCTCCCCCTCCATAGATTGACCGTTTTATTTGGCACTAAATATCTGACAGGCTCATCTGGTGAGCTTTCACTTATGGATAATACGTATTAACGAATAAGGGAGAGTAGTCATTGGTGGATTTGTTGCTGATATTTTGTTAGCGAAGATTTTCTTTCTGGCTTGCACCTGAACCTTCTCATCAACCAATAATAAGGAAATTATATGCAACGGACCGACTGGCAGTTTGACTATACCGCAGCCAAACTTGGCGAAGCCGCACAGGCCAAAATTAACTGGCACACCGAGCGTCTTGAATGGTGGAAGACTAAGAAAGATCAAGTGTTTGCTACCATCCGTAAGGAAGGTTTAGAAGTTGATGAAAAAATATCAATGGGCTTTAGCAACCCGAAATCAAGGGACTGGGAACGCGGCGCGCAAGTGATGGTGCGAAATGATCTGCAGAAAGATCTAGAAGAGTGTCTACATAAGTTGCAGGCCCATACCAAGCAACTCAATGATTATAGTGGCTGGAATCAGGTGCTGGTTGCTAATCCAGAAAATCGTTTGTCACTCGATATTGATGACTGGCTATTCTTCTTTGGAAGGGAATAATCATGGAGCGTATGTTCAGCATCTTACTCACTATAGTCTGTTTATTGGGTTCACTCGTGTTATTAAGTATGTCGCGCTTTCCTATTGCAGTATGAATAACATAATAAAGGTTTGACGAGCTAACAACACGATTAGGGGTATGCCAAATAGTGAGCCATGCTATTCAAATAAACACGGCTAAAAAGGAGATCTAAATTCTGTGAGCCCCGTATCTATTGGTGGGAAGATTATGAATCTTAACCTAATCTACGCGTAACTTACGCTAATAATAGGTGTAAAACGTAATAAAACACTGAAATTTATATGTTTTTTTGATTCTATTCATATTACAATCCTTACTATTGGCAACAATTAAAACCATTGTTTGCTGACGATATTTTAAATATGAGGGATTGGTTAAATATGAGTGCCGTCAAAAATTTGACCACAAGGCCATCTGATGATTTGGGTCAGATAATTAATTGGGCTATCGAAAATGATGTTGAAGATAGTCTCAAGCTATTAGTTGATTGCACTGTAATTCGCGACCGTATTAATTTATTACCAACAATCATTGATAGACTAAGTTCAAAAAACTGTCTGGAGACTCTATGTCGGTGGAGTAAATCCGACTCGTATTCATATCACTTATATAAACTTATTGTTTCTTTTCAATCTGATCCATATGTAACTTCAAATTCAAATATTCTTTCAGAGCACAAGCCCGCAAAGAGTCAGTTTTATTCATATTTACACTCACTATATGTAGCAAGCGCAATTACTGAACGAACCCCTGTTGGCAATTTTGATGAGGTTCAGTGGTTTGAACGCTTGAGGCTATGGCTAGTTATTAAAGCAATACGCGCAGCATCATCACACAATCTACAGGATACCTATCTAAGAGATTTGTTCGGATATTTGCGCATGGCAGCAGATCAAAAACTGGAAAAATTAGAATTAATCAATGAGCTGATGGTTGATGCAACTGGATATCATCCGTTCACCCGGGCAATTGAGCAAAAAGCTGAACAAATAAGCCGAAATCACGACAAAAAATCTAATAACTTCAAATTTCTAAATACTTTAATTAAGATTTGTAATAACAATTTTCATCCAGAAAAATTTGAGTTAATACATCCAATTTTTGATGTCCCGATTCGTTTTCATGGACCTACAGATGCTGGAAACTTACTTGACATAAAATCAGGTTCAGAAGGGCTAATGGATGATGAAGATAATCTAGTTGAAGTCCCTGAAGATGCTGATGAAGATACCGGTACTAAAGTCGCTGTCGATTCAAATCAATCACAGCAACTTAAAGAATTAAAAGGTAATTCAGTTTTACTCAACACGTTTGAAGAGCTGCAATTCCTGCCTTGGACGTGGAACAAGCCGAATGCAATTGAAAGCGAAAAGCTTGTAACAGCAAATGATCAACTATTGAACTCAGAAAAAAAGGATGAGCAATTGTTGGCTGCTTTGGTATGGATTGCAATTAATACAGGGAGATCCTTCAGGCGGGCATTAAACATTCAAATCACAGATTTAGGTGATGATTGGGCTTTAAATTTAAAAGAGAAAAAGCTCATTCGAAATCAACCAAGAAGAAAAAATTCATGGGTTCCTAAATCAGAAAATGAAAAGTTATGGATATATAAGTACATAGAAACACAGCAAATTGATCTTCCTGAGACTGTCCACAGGATAATCAATGAACATATATCAAAATCACCTCATGCAAAGCTTCTTGGGAATCTTTGGAATAAAGAAGAATGGGGTATGCCTGAAAGTTTATTTCAAGCACAGTTCAGACAACTTGTTCCCAGGCTCACGCCTGGCATGCTAGGAAACATGTTGCCGCAAAAAGTATTCGCAGCAACTGAGAACGATAAATTTACACGCATCATTGCAAGTCATCCGAGCACTGGATTGCCACCAGCAAGTGCATATTCAGCCTGGATGCAAAATGAACATCCGCAGGTACAATTTTTATCAAATAACGATCCGGAAGATAAAAATAAAATATCGGCAGGAAGCCAACTCTATCCTATTGAGTCATTATTAAAAAAAGCAATCTCTGAAGCTGGTCTGTCACTGGAATCAATTAGGCAGTCAGGTAATTTGATTGAGTATCATAATAATCTCACCGGCTATCTTTACACGATGATCCTCGCCAGTACAGGCTGTAGGCCAATCAATGATTTGGTAGAGTCAATAAGGCAAATTGATTTTGAGAGTGGTTATTTTTATGTAGATGACAAATCCAATGGCAGGGGAAACAAAGGACGGCTGTTAGCACTTCCAGATAGGCTCATCAACTTCTTAAGAAAAGAATATTTAACTCATCTAAGAATTATTAGCCAAGCAATCGATACCGAAAAGTCGCCATTAGCATACGAAATTTACCAACTAGCACAAGGGCAGCATTCAGATAAGATCCCACTTTTATTTTTTATAAATGACAAAGATGTATTAGATTGGGAATCAGTCAGTGCTTCTAAAGTCAGTAATTTAAATTTATTCAATTGGCCACTTCCTTCAAATTTATTTAGACATCGACTTGCAAAACTATTACCTGCTGAAGGCATTTGTCAGGAAATTGTCGATGGGTATCTTGGCCATCTGGAGTCAGGACTTGAAACTTATGGCGACTACTCTACTAGAACTTTTTTGTCTGATACGAGAACGCTGCGTCCTGTTCTCAATAAATTATTCGATAGGCTGGAGTTTGCTCTCCCAAAGCATCAGCCATATTTGAAGTTGGAAGAATCTCTAACGATTTCAAATGTAATGCAAGAACGTACTTTCGGTTCAGCCAGTCGTGCCATAAATCGCAAGGCAAGGATAGTGAATGCAATCAAGGCTGCCAAATGGGAGATAGAAAAGACTCTTGGGAATTCGACATTTGATGCACTCGAAGAAAGAGAGATTAAGACACTTTCAAAAGTTATGTTATTTCATCCGAATGGCCTACCTAGAAGCGATGGTTTTTTGCGTTATACATATCTAGTCAAGCAGATCAATAAGTATTCTCGTAAGACGAATCTTAAAGTAAAGCTTAAAACACAATATTTTTTTGCCGAAACAAAGTCTCCATTTTCACAATTAAGTATTCGCTCGCAGACAAAATATATCCAGTTACTAGACACCGTAACGAATGTAATTTCTTCAAAATCTGGCTCACGCTTTAGTTCCACTGATGCTGCATTACTGAGCGTAATAATATTTGGCCTTGAAAATCGAGTTGCAGACAAGGATCTGCTAATAAAAGTATTTATGGGAACTCATTTCCGGATAGTGCAACTGCAGGAGCAGTACTATGTGGAGTTTTCTTCCTCAGAGAAAATTGAAGCATTGCTGATACTTTCAAAACGATTTTCAATTAGTAATTTGTGTGCATATTGGATGCAGAATGCTAAAAAATTAGCGTTGAGCAAAACATATCTTAATAAGCCAGTTTCTCAAACCTTTCAGGTTATAGCCAACATAGTTTCTGATAATTATGACCAGGCAAATAAAATTTACAACACAGGATCGTTGATTAAAGATGTTGCTGAACTCATTAATCAGGTCAATGTGCTGGAGTTACCTGGAATTGTCGCAGGCTACCTTTCCGGACAAGTAAGTTCATACTCATGGAGCTGGCCAGAATTAATTAGGTTCCAGCTTGGTAAAAATTACCGTTTAGATTTTGATCGTTGCTCTTCTGATTTAAATGATTCGCAATTGATATTAGCGACCGATTTTCTGCCTGCTGCAGCAGAAGTCGTCCATTTATCCAATGATGAGACGCTGCAGAAAGGCGTTAAAGTACTTTTTAGGAAGGTGCGAGAAGCGCTAGCAAATGAGAAAAAAGATGGCGACTCCAGGAAAACAACACGCGAAGATTTAACTAAACGAATCAAAGCTCTGCTTAATCAGAATTCCTCATCGGTATCAAGATCATGTCAGCTGCTTGTTTTGTGGGTGAAATATCTCATCAGCACAAAGTACTCTGCTACAAAGTACTTCGCTATTTCATCCATTGAACGGCATTTTTCCGCGCTCTCTATAAAATTTGAAGTATTGGCGTATGCTACAAACTTGGTAGACATGGATGAGGAAGACATAACCGAGTTTTATAGCAACATACTGAGTCTCGCAAAAGAAAACGATAGAGCCTATGTTGGACGAAGACTGATAGGGTTCCATAAATGGGCGCGCGCTCAAGGTGTCGAGGAGCCTGATTGGTCGGAAATTGATATTCCAGAATTAGCGGAGTTGGTTTCCCCGGGTTTCATTTTTGAAGATGACTATCAAAATGCATTGTTGCTTTTAACGCAATCTACTTCTGAATTTGATATTCATGATCGTTTAAGTGGGTTGCTTTTATTGCTTACTTACCGCTTCGGGCTAAGGGGCGGGGACGCATTGGGATTGCTAGCGTCCGATTTGTTTGTTGAAGACGGGATGATGGTGGTAAGTGTGTCGGACAATCGGCTTAGGAAATTAAAAAGGTCGGCCAGCCGTCGGCAAGTGCCATTAGTTTTCAAATTGTCTGATTGTGAAAAATCCATTGTTGACTGGAGCTTAAACCAACTTAGCGCTATTCCTGGTAGCAATCAACATACACCGCTGTTTAATATTGGAGGAGATTCACTTTCTAAGCCAATCAACGCAAAGATTAAGCGGAATGTCATTAATCTTCTTAAGCAAGTTACAGGTAACAGAGATATTGTGATTCATCATGCCAGACATACTGCTGCAAATAAAATCGCTCATGCCTTATATCCAGTTGGAAATCTATATAAAGATAACGAGTTTAAATTAATTGACCCAGCTGCTGCGTATACGCTGCTTGGGACTGTTAACCATACACGACGCGAGGCATGGGCATCTGCACGCTACCTAGGACATGCGACACGTTCGACGCAGCTGAGAAACTATATACACTTTATTGGAGATTGGTCGGCGCAATATACAAATCCGATTAAGTTTGATAAGCGGTTCGAAGTGAAGAATGTTCTAGATATTGCTCAGTTCGTGGTGAATGCAGGTGCACTAAATTTCCAACTTTCTGAAAATAATCAAGCAAACGGAATTAAAGAAAAAGTCACCATGGTCGACCTGATTCAATTGTTCAGGCTTTTGGCGAATGGTAAAAAGGTTGAGTTAGCAGCAACGACTTTAGGAGTTCCATTAGAAGTAGCTAATTTTGCATACGATTTATTGAAAGCGGTTTCTTCGAAGAGTGACCGTATTGAGTCAAAAGAGAGTGATTTGGGTATTTTCCAGAAAACTAGCCCGGCAGTCTGGAAGAGGTTGTTTGAATATATTAAGTCGGTGAATGATGATGGGCTGCAGTTTGATTGTCATGAAATTGATTTTGATATTGAACGATTGTTGCCAATGTTTGGGGCAAGGGGGCATATTTTGATGCGCACCGAATTTCAATTCAGAATTATGGAAATTTTTATGGCAGTATTTCAAGTGCCACAAAAGTCTTTTGATGTGTTGGCGCCAAGACATGCTGATCAGAAATTAATTGCGCGTGCAGAAAGCTGCAATTTTAGCCCCGTTGTGATTGGCTCTGGTACAGAAAAAGGACTGGCCTTTAAAGGGTATCAACTTGATTCATACTTAGATAGTTTAGAAGGTGAGAGCTACTTGCAACGTTGCGGAATTGTGTTCAGACATGAAAATTCAGGCTACGCAAGAAATACTAACAACTGGACTCTTTTGATAATTATTTTTATTACATATTTGCGATCTTGTCCGACCTAGTATGTTTCTAAAACAAGTTTTCAATGATCTCAAATGTTAAATCGAAACTCCCATGATTCGGCAGCCATAGACCTTTGCCATACAATCAGGTTGGGAGGCTCAATAAATAATGTCCATGACTGTTGATTGTTTCTATATGGCTCTGATTCAGCCTTAAAAGGATTGGGACTCACTAATGCGAGGCAATATCCATCAGGATGGCGCACAGATTGATATCGAATAACTTCGATATCTGCTTTTCTTGCATTCTTGGCTAAGTGCTGCGTTTCAGTATAATCATCTGGCCGTGTCCAGATATCTCGATCTTGCACCAACGGCGGTAACGTAAGATCAATCGAGCGCTTACTTACACCGTGAAATTCAAACAGTGTAAGCGCTACAGATTTATGTTTCCCGGAAAGTCCTTCACTGTCCATCCACATTCGTAAGCGCCAGTATCCGCTTTCTGCGCAAGCTGTCTCTCTGTCTTCAGCGCCATAGAAGATTCCAGGATCATTCTTGCTCCGAAATCGCGAGCCTTCAGGCAGAGGGTAATAGCGAAATGGGGTAAAGAGAAGCCAGTGTAGCCCTTGTGCTTCTTCTGGAACAGGAGGCTTAACTTCTTCAAGTATATCTTCCAGCAATTCCTGATCAGCTAGCGAACCATGCACAAGGCTCATAGTAGAGATTTTGTGCTGGGCTTCGACAGCGCGCCAGCCACTTCCTTGCCAATGGCGTGCTTCAGATGCGAGCGCGGTAGGCGTCCAGATACTCGCAGGCACGAGCCAAGCCCTCTATACGTTTGATTTCATCTGCAGGATTCCTTCCGCCAAAAGCACGATTGGGGCTATGCATCCATGTTCGTGCTAGCTCATCATCACCTCCCACCATGGAGGAGAGGGAACGATAAATTCTCACCAACATTGCGGACAGTTCCCACGACTTACTCCCATCGGGAATTTCGTAATGACCGTTAAGTAAACGTGAAGCGGTAGACTGGCTAACGCCAATGATGTCTTTTAAGTCTGTAGATCCTAAATCAAAGCGTCTAGCAACTTCCTGTACCGCATTAGTAAGTACTCTTGAACGATTGTTAGCGGATTGTGGGGCATATCTCATCATTTAAGCCTCCATTTATTCTTGTGAATAAATATAATAAAAATTATTCTAAAGAATAAAATAACGGCAGTCAATAGGATTGGAAGCTAATTCTTGTTGATTTGCATTTAAAACTGACTAAGTGAAGCCGATTAAGCTGAAAAATCAAGTAATTTTTCAGAACATTCTTCAAATGAAATCACATAAATATCTTTTTTCCCTCCGGCGTCATATTTTTGTTGGAGTGTGAATTGCTGTGGCTTATCCGACTCCAGTAGGTCATGTAGTCGCAGAAAATGATTCTGATTAAAATAGGCTAGCATAATTTTTGAGGAGGCTAGTTTTAAATAAACAGTTCTGTTGTGTTTTACAAGTCCATTGACCGCTGCGATATGAATTTCGGGCGGGTCGTCTAAATTCATATCGCTATTCTCTAGTTGGCCAAATTTACCAAATAATTTCATTGTTGAACCACAAACTGCAATTTCCAAATCCTGCCTAATCTGCTTGTTGCCATTCTTGATTAAGAAATTCCTTACCTCTTGTTTAGCTATTTCTTCAAAAGGGTAGGGGTGCTGGTTAAACAATTCGCCACTAATATTGTGGCCTCTTTTAATTCCATTAAGAAATGACTCGGTCAGAAGTTTAATGTCGCATTGATTGTCCAATGCAATAGCAATTTTCTTGCCGATTTGAACGCTATCATTCCCTACCGCGGCGTAATATGAAACTGCCTCCACCTTTCCGACATGATTAAAAATATTTATAAATGAAAAAACTATACTTTCTATGTCACCCCAAATGATTTTGTTGAGGTCTCCTTCGACCCTTCCATCAATAAATTCAACGTGAACGTGCTCTGAACGGTAGACTAATATGTGAAAATTCTTAGGATCGCTCATAATTCCCCCTAAAAAATTTATCGTTATTATTGAGGGAATGTTGAAAGGTGCGGTAATCCTCATGAAAAATGCACAAAAGATAAGACATTTTTAACTTGCAGATTTTAAATTTCATTACTTTTCACTTTTTAAAATTTAATTTAAGTGAATAAAATCTTACTGGAATTTTGCAGCTTTTTTTTTCGAGCAAACGTATCAAATTGGTCACTTATCGCGTGTTTAATTGAAAATCTACCTTGGAAGCTCTAGTTCACAATAATTTTTGAGTTTTAATTCAAAAAATGATAGGACTAGAAACTTATCTTTATAATTAATTAGTTAAGGCAATTTTATTCACTTGCTAGATTGTGTTTCGTAGTGTGTTATAGACGTTTTTTTAGCGCCTTGGGTGGCTTGTAGTCACAAAGTGGATAGCCGCTACAAGAGTAGAATAGCCCATATTTTCCAGTCTTCTCGGTAATAAACCCATTGCGACATTTAGGACACACTTCGAGAGATTGCTTATCTCCTTGGATGTCCTGTACTGAAATGTTTAGCTGCTCAACCAACTCCAGGATAAAAGGAGATTCTTTCTTTTCCAACGTGATTAATGTGACTGTTTTGCGCGCTCTAGTCAGTGCTACATAAAATAGTCTTCGCTCTTCTGAGAATTTGAACGTATCCCCCTCAGGCATTGCGAGTTGGAGTACTGGGTCGTCTTCGATTTGACTTGGGAAACCAAGATTCTCCGAGCTGAGTTTCGGAATAATGACATGATCAGCTTCGAGTCCCTTTGACGAGTGCACTGTGATAAATTCTAGGATGACTTTAGATCTATCAAATTTTTGTGGCATATAGGTCTGGTCATTGTTATATCTGCCCAGAATATAAATCGTTGTTTTGCTGGCCGGTAGGCTGACACTTAATGCGATTTCATCGATTTTTCTTTGGATCACAGATTGTATTTGCGATTCATCTAGCACGCGCACAATACTCAGCGGTTCTTGGACGTTATTAACTTGGGAGCGCACTCTCTTTTGGAGTTGGTTTGGATTCTTTTGAATGAACGTACTGCTAATGTCACATAATGACTGCGGGCATCGGAACGTATTTTCTAGCTTGAGCAATGTCGATTTCCCAAATGTTGCTTCAAAATCAGTCATTACGCCTAAATGCGCACCTGCAAACCGATTGATACTTTGCCAGTCATCACCTACCCCAAAAAGATGCTGGTCTGGCTTGTTTAATAATGCTTGCAACATACGTGCTCTGGACTGGCTTAAGTCCTGGAACTCATCGACCAGAATCAATTTGTAAGGATTGCTCCATCGACCTTCTTCCATGAGGTCGGTAGCTAAATTAAGCATGTCATCAAAATCAATGCAATTTGCAGATTTCAATTTGGCATCCCATGCCTGCCATATAGCTTCAAATAACTTTAAAAATATCGTGTGTCTAAACCTAAAGTGGCCAAGCATGCCGGAATTTAAGCGATTCTCTAACAGAGACATCGTCAACCGGTTATTTTTGACATGGGTTAAGAATGATCGGAATGTTCTGATTAAACGTTTGTTTTCAATTGGTTTGCGCCCTGGTATTTCCCTGTCAGGGTTTGGGTCAAGTTTTAATCCCAGCTTGGTAAGAGATTCTGATAAATATGAAAACGCTTTCCCAGACCATAAATCGGCCATGGTGGTCTCTAATAAACGCGTCCCATGTTTGGCATGCAAGGCCTTTTTCCAAACCATGCCTTCTTTGTAGTTAGCAAAACTTTCTGGCGGCTCTCCATTTGCATCCAAAGCCCAATGCTCCAGATAGACATCAATATCAGGGAAGTAAAAGTCTGGCGTGTACTGACTATATTGAGCATCAGCTGTGTCATGTTGATAGGGGGCTTCATATTGATATTGAATGCCATTGTAAAATAGCCAGTTCGCGATTAACAGCTCACCACGGCTTTTGACAATCTCATTGTTGAATGTCCAAAAGCCTTTGCTCTGGTTGCTAAAATTATAGGGATCTGGATTTTTCTCTTCATCCCCAAACTTTGGCAAATCTTGCCCGATGACTAAACGAAATAAATCCCAATGCATTCTGAACTGAACATCTCGATCCTTTATGTCATCTACCAGTTCCATGAGCGTTTCAATGTCTTTGCCGGACTCTAGCCAGGCTGGGATAGACGGACGCTTACCAAGTGCAGAACCAATGACATCCAGCCCGAATGCATGAAATGTTTTCGCTGTAACCTGGTCACTGGGAATTCCATGTTGCTCGAAACGCACCTTAATACGTTTTCTCAACTCATCTGCAGCATCATTATTAAATGCTAGCAGGAGCATTTCATTCGACTGGAAATATCCTTGCTTAAGCGCATATCCGCATTTAGCTACCATCGTTGAGGTTTTACCTGACCCAGCCGAGGCCACTAAAAGAGTGCGGTTATCGAAGCACACCACAGCCTTGATCTGTTCTTCTGTCAGTGGGGATTTTTCTATGGTGTTAAAAAATTCTTTGGAATGTTCAAGCGCACTTCTAAATTGCTTTTCATTGATCCTATTGGATAGATACGTAGGAGATGACTGCCAAAACTCAAGGGCTGCTACTTGCTCCGACGGTAGTGTTTCAATGCGGTGTTTGATATGAGGAGTACTAAAATCAATCTCGCACGCCGGTTTTGATTGATAAATGTGTGCCGACAACTCGGTAGATAACCATCCTCTGGATTTTAGCTGCTGATTGACTTGTGAATGAGATTTAACTGACCACTCCCAAATGGGGAGGATGATCTTGTTAAATGCTTCGGTGGCCTCCTGAATTTGCGCTTTGGTTCTGGCGCCATCTTTTTTAACTCTGAATTTCACATGCGAAAGTAACTCAAGCGCACTTTCATTCGGGATTCCATCCAGCGTTATGTTAGGGAATAGATGGTGAGGTATCTCTACCTTTGACCAGAAAACCCCAGAATGTACTCGTAACGCTTCGAGTTCACTCAACTTACCTGACCTGTCATGCAAACCAGAGACTACGTGGTAATGATCTTCAAAAAGCCGAAACTCCCAGTCTTTTGACCCGGTAAAGATTTTTCCTGCTATGGTGGGTCGCCATATTTGCGCTTGTGTGATTGGCATAACGAGCTAAGCCTAGAGGTTCGCAATCAGTCTAGAACTCTAGGTTTTCAGGCCATATAAAGTAAGGTCCAAAACGTGAACTGTATTTAAACTCCCCACCATGACTCTTGCCCAAGTCTGTTAAGTGAGGCTTATTGTCCTTAATGGTCAGGAATCCGAGCTCTATCATTTTATCGATAAAGTCCTGTGTTTTTAATTTGTGCTTCTGGGCAATCTTGGAAGAGGTGACTTTCCCGCTGCTCTCATCTGATTCTTCATTTTCTGCCTCTGTCTGGTCAACCCGCTCTAACGAAATCCTGACTTCTTCACTGATACGAATGATTCTGAGCACTTCCTCATAGGCTTCACCATAGGCGTCTTTGTCGTCATTCTTATCTAAAAGGATGCCCATTTCATTGTTGTTTATTTGACTGAACTCATAGAGATTCATGCTGGTAATAATGCATTTATTCTCATTGAGGTAACACTTGGCGTGAAGGTTTTTACAAAAGCTCGTTCTGACATAGCTTAGCTCATTTAACCAGCTAATCTCTGACGGGTGTAATTCGTTCTTTCCGTAGATAATACGAATATCGATCTTTAGTCGGTCTTTATCTGCAAGTAATTCTTTAATACGATCATTTAATTTTAGGTATGGACTGATTAAAACCAGTCTGTCTTTTGCATCCTTGATAATCTCTTCTAGAAAATAATTGGTTGCCGTGGTGTTAAGAAATTTAGCCATGTAAAAACCTACTGATTTTAGTGTCTTGAAATAAAATTAAACGTGAATTATTTGGTGCTCGATGACGCCTTCATTTCAGGTTTTAGAGGTTGATTATTGGCTATCTTGTCTTTGATTTCTTTTACCGTCGTTTCCAATGCAAGGAAACGCTCTGGGTACGTCGGGTGTGATGATTTCATAGAGATTGAAGAAGAGTTACTTGTCGCCATTCTGCGCCAAAAATTAGGGGCTTCATCAATTTTGTAGCCAGCTTGCGCCATAAAATACAGGCCAACGTAATCAGCCTCCTGCTCGAATTCTACGCTGTAGGCACCGGCACCAGCGTTAGATGCCATCCTGGTAAAGTCACCATTTGTATTTACACCACCTGCAGCAGCGGCAATATCAAGCACAAACCCTAGTATGCCACCGAGAACAGCATTTTTCTTTTTGGCATCAATATGCTTCATTGAGTTGTGCGCTAGTTCATGACTGAATACCAAAGCCATCTCTTCATCGGATCTGAAGAAATCAACCATGCCTTTGTAAAATACGATGTTCTTGCCGTCAGCATAAGCATTTTTTACATCATCGGGCGAAAGCATGACATTAAAGTCACAGGCCTGTGTAGGCTTGATCGCAATTTTCTTCTCATCGCTTCCACGTCTGATCGTGAATTCAACAGGTTCGCCGGACTTACCTAGTTCTTTGAGATTGTCAGTGAATTTTTTAGGCGCATCTTTACCATAAGGAGTGAGCGTGTTGTTAACCGATTGAATCACGTCACCTTCTTTCAGGCCAGCCAGATCTGCAGCACTACCCGGACCTACATGAGAAACGTGGATTTGACCTGACAGGTTGTATTTTGATTCTGCAGCTCTTTTCCAGTCATCTTTGAAATGCTCATTATTCCAGGCGCTAAAGCCGAAGTAAGGTTTTACTTTTTCACCGCAAAGTTCTGCACCACTGATAATCACTTTAGATGCAACTGCCTGCAGTCTTCTATTAGCGGATACAAAGTCTTCAACAACCATTTCACGCTGCTTCTGAGCCTCATTCAGGGTGCTTGCTTTATCGACTACAGGGGTGCGTGATTGTGGGGTGGCGCAGCCAGTTAAAGCCAATATGCTCATCAGCGCACAAGCTGAGATTACTTTTGATTGATTCACGATTTGTGGTCCTTAAGGTTGTTATTTTTTTTATGTAACTACTAGATATCACATATGGTTAAATATTCTAGATTAGTGCGTTTTTTGTAGCGCGTCAACTATCTTGTCTAGTTCAGCGACAATTATCTTGTCTAGTTGACGCTGAGATTTTTACTACTGTTTTTGCATAGATGATTTTCTTCGGTAGCTACCTCCTTCAC